>Ga0310344_10000826_pt1 | contig 24125 bp, 22 predicted proteins | sample HC15DNA20200_MG_FD_203801 | JGI IMG/M metagenome (GOLD analysis project Ga0310344, IMG submission 203801) | Marine microbial communities from station ALOHA, North Pacific Subtropical Gyre - HC15-DNA-20-200_MG | ecosystem: Environmental > Aquatic > Marine > Oceanic | place: Pacific Ocean: North...
AAAATGCGCACTAATGTCACTACATTGGAAACTTCCAACATTAATGATCAGCAAGTGGAAAAAACTCTCATTAATTCCCGCATCAAACTTTTCATATATTCTGGTAGCGGAGGAGCCATAATAAAAAGTAATATCCTTGACACCCAAAAACAATTTTTACATATTCACCCAGGATATTTGCCCGATTACAGAGGTAGTACCACCATTTACTATAGTTTGCTCCAAGACAACTCATGTGGGGCCGCAGCGATTTTGCTTGACCAGAATATTGACACCGGTCCAATCGTTTTACGCAGAAAATTCGATCCACCTGCCGATTGGAACACAATTGATTACGAATATGACCCTTATATAAGGTCTCAATTATTATTAGAAGTAATCACAGAATACATAAAAAATGAAAAATTACCAACCAGCATAGAACAGAATCCCGGAGGCTATAATTATTACATTATGCATCCTTTACTCAGGCATTTAACAATCCTACCCCAGACCATTACTTTTGATACGGAGGCTTGAAATGGACACTAACAAAAAATTTTCAATAGATAATACAATAATTGGAACCGGAAGATGTTTCATAATTGCCGAAATAGCTCAAGCTCATGATGGTAGTTTAGGTACAGCACACGCATACATTGATGCTGTAGCCAAATCCGGTGCAGATGCAATCAAATTTCAAACGCACATCGCGGCAGAAGAAAGTACCCCTGATGAACCTTTTCGAATCCATTTTAGTACTCAAGATGCTACTAGATACGACTATTGGAAACGCATGGAATTCACACAAGCACAATGGCGCGAACTATCAAACCATTGCAAAGAAGCAGGCATAACTTTCTTAAGTTCTCCTTTTTCAGAAGCAGCAGTAGACCTCCTAGAAGGAATAGACATGCCTGCATGGAAAATTGCTTCTGGAGAAATCAGTAATATGCCGATGTTATCTAAAATCATAAGAACTAATAAACCTGTATTACTATCCACAGGAATGAGTGATATCCAAGAAATCGAACATACCGTGCTGTTCCTACAGGAGCAACACGTACCAACATTGGTGTTCCAAACTACCACAGCATACCCATGTCCTCCAGAAAAAATAGGAATTAACAACATTCCACTCTATAGAGATATGTTCGATATTCCTGTAGGTTTGTCCGATCATTCAGGTACTATATACTCTCCTTTAGCTGCTTCGGCTTTAGGCATAGATATGCTTGAAATCCATGTGACGTTTTCTAATCAAATGTTCGGTCCAGACGTACCTGCATCAATAACAGTTGATGAATTGGCAGAGGTTGTAACCGGGATAAGATATATAGAAAAAATGACACATAACCCTGTTGATAAGAACGCTATGGCAGCAGAACTCAAACCCTTAAGAGGCTTATTCGCTAAAAGTATAGTTGCAAAATATAACTTGCCAAAAGGTCACACCATTACAAGAGATGACATTGGATTTAAGAAGCCCGGCAATGGATTAGAACCTTCAGAATTGCATAGACTATTAGGACAAACAACAAATAAATCCATCCCGTGTGACAAACCAATACTTCCGTCAGACATATTAAGTTAAGCTGATCCCATGACCAAACAGAAAGTACTAGCCATAATACCTGCCAGAGGCGGATCCAAATCTGTTCCTCTAAAGAATATAGCTGACTTGGGCGGGAAGCCTCTTATTGCCCACAGTATCCAAAGTGCTCTCGACACAATATCTATTGATCGAGTGATAGTCTCTACAGACTCACCACAAATCCAAAAAGAAAGTCTAACCTATGGCGCTGAGGTACCCTTCTTAAGGCCTGCAAACATAAGTGAAGACAATACTCCTGATTTACCTGTTTTTATCCACTGCATAAGCTGGTTAGAACACAATGAGGCTTATGTCCCAGATTTGATAGTCCACCTCAGGCCCACCACTCCATTTAGAGATGTATCAATTCTAGAAGAATGTATACTCAAATTAGGTTCTGACCCCCATGCGGATTCATTGAGAGTAATCACTCCATCGAAAGAACACCCTTACAAAACATGGTCAGAACCCAAGCATGGATCATATTTAAAGCCTATTATAGAATCTCAAATTATTGAGCCTTTCAACCAACCTAGACAACAACTGCCACGTGCATACTATCAACCAGGATATGTAGACGTAATAAGAACCACTACCATAACAGATTTAAATTCTATGACCGGCATCAATATAATCGGTCATATTCTAGACAGTACAACCGTATTAGACATAGATGATTATCAAAGTCTTTTATTTGCTAGGTATTTATACAGCAACAGTGAGACAATTAGCTAACCTAATTCATTTACAAGACCTACGTAACAACATAAAATTAACAAGTACGCTGAAAATTTATATGTGGATCAACTTCAGGCCTCAAATGCTCAATAATTTTCATTCCGGTTGCTTACTTGTAGGAAGCTATTAAGAGGAAAGTATATGTACGATATAAAATTTTTTAAAGAAACTGAAAAACTAAAGAAATCTTTGTTGCATGGTGAACTCAGCATCGCTGACATGAGTAAAATCGAAGCTGAGCTTGATATGTTAATATCCAAGCAGCCTCATATTTTCAATTTTGAAACTACTAATCATTGCAATATGACCTGCATATTTTGTCCTAGAACCACATTAATGACGCGTGATATATCATGGATAGATGATCAAACATTCGAATCTGTGCTTGACCAAATGTCTACCCACTCTGAATCAGACCTTGAAGAGTTTTGGAAATTTATTAAAGAAGAATACGGCATAACATTTTCAGAAAAATCTGAGAATGCTTTCTATTTCTACATTGTTTCAAGATGCCTCATCCTACATGGATACGGAGAACCTTTAGTCGACAAAAATATTGTCACTCGGGTCCAAGCCTGCACGGATAGAAATATCCCTACTTATTTCTCTTGTGTTCCAGCAAACCTGTCTGTTAAACGAGCACAAAGTATCATGGAAGCAGGGCTAAGCGTATTAAAAGTTTCAATCGACGGATTAGATGACGATACTGCCAAAAATGCCAGAGGAAGACATAATAATTTTGACAAAGCTTACCAAACAATCTTAGAAGTTCTGGAATTGAAAAAAGAAAAAGGCTACAAAACCTTGATAGTGCCTTGCATGATCGCTTTAGGAGAATCTGAGGATCATAAGGCAAAGCACAAGAAATTCATGGACCTTTGGGAAGGTAAGGACGTATATGCATACGTAAAAAGCCAAGACAACCGCTGGTATTATGAAGAAGATAGCCAAATGGAAAACAAGTCTCACTACGAGCAACAGTACTGTGAATTCCCATGGACTTCTATGTCTGTAATGGCTGAGGGAGATGTAGTTCCTTGCTGTAATGATTACAATAATGAAATGAAGCTAGGCAACGTCAAAGAACAATCGATTCAAGAAATTTGGGAAGGTGATAAATATAAACAATTAAGAGAGTGGCATCTTAAAGGAAACTTCCCTAAAGGACATAAATGCTTTGAAAGGTGTGACCAAAAAAAATTATTTCAAATAATTAATAAAAACTCTTAACACTTATGAAAAGTTCATACTCACTAACATATCCCCAAAACTTGAGTTATCGCACCCCGCCCAAAATCATTGCTGAAATTGGATGTAATCATAAGGGTGATATCGAAATAGCGAAACAAATGATAACTATTGCAAAGGAGTTCTGTGACGTTGACTACGTCAAATTCCAAAAACGAAATCCTTCAGAATTATTAAGCAAAGCTCAATATGATGCACCTCATCCTGTAGAAGATAATGCATACGGATCAACTTATGGTGCACACCGGGAATTTCTGGAATTCGATCTGGAACAGCACAAAGAAATCTTCGAATTCTGTAACAACTTAAATATTGGTTATTCCACTTCTGTTTGGGACATGACTTCGGCACATGAGATTGTTTCATTGCAACCAGAGATGATCAAAATTGGATCCGCAACTAACACTCACCTAGAACTACTAAACTATTTATGTAGTTCGTATGAAGGTGAAATACACGTGTCTTTGGGTATGACCACTGATTCAGAAGAAAAAACACTCATTGATATTTTTACAAAGCATAATAGGATGAAGGATTTAGTCCTTTACCATTGCACTTCTGGTTATCCTGTTCCAGCTGAAGATATATGTTTACTCGGAATTCTAAGATTAGCAAACCATTATGGGGATCAAATTAAAGGTATTGGATTCTCCGCCCACTACACGGGGATCGGTTTGGATGGACCTGCTTTTGTGTTAGGTGCAGACTATATTGAAAGACACTTTACGCTAGATAGATCATGGAAGGGAACAGATCACGCAGCTTCGCTAGAACCTGACGGATTGAGACGCGTCAGGAAAGACACTATCTCTGTGTCACAAGCATTAAAATACAAAACCGAAGCTATTATGGAAATTGAAGAATCTAATAGAACTAAACTAAAATATACCGACTGAACCACACCATCCAATTTTGCAAACATCTAATAATAATTGTAAATCTGTTGCTATAGTCATCGAACAAGGCTTCGGAGCTCGAATATTTCTTCAAACACGGATTCTATACCTATTAATTAACGCCGGATTGAACCCTATCATATTGACAACAGGTCCCCAATCTATAAGAAAATACCTTGATAACAAGGGGCTGTTAAATATCCAAGTACACGAATTAAAAACAGCAACTTACAAAAAATTAAGAAATTCTATTCTTTACAATTTATTTAAATACATCCGACTATTTGCGCTCAAAACACAAACATCACGAGACTTTTTAAGAATAGAACGTAAAGACGCATTCGCTAACAGTAATATTAATAGAAAACTTTTCTTTGTAATAATCACTGTCATGGTGCAAATTACAAAGCTACATCCTATGTTGATCCAGTGGATTATTAGGCTAGAAAATACAATATTTAAAACCAGAGATAATTATGACTTCTTTCAGTCCCACAATCTAATAGCTATTGTAACTAGCAGTATTGGTACCTTTGACAATGACGCATTCATTTTACGTGAAGCAAAGTTTCATAACATACCCACAATTAGTTATGTGTTAAGTTGGGATAACACTTCTGTCAGAGGATATGGAGTAAACCAAAGCGATAAAATATTAAGCTGGTCAAAAATTATGCAGGATGAATTAATTAACTTGCACCACATAGATAAATCGATCATCACGACAGTTGGTGTTCCCCATTATGACGCATATGATGACGCTCTTTGGAGCAAAGAAGAATTATACTCATCAATGAATATCCCCTCAGACAAAAAGTTACTCTTTTTCGGGACTAAATCACCAAATACATTCAAAGCAAATATGGATATCGCATCCACCATAAGTAATTGGATAGCTACAGATCCCAAACTTCATGATTATGTCTTAGTATGCAGACTACATCCTATCTATTTCGTAAACAACAGGAACAAAACAGGATTACATTTCGATGAAGACTGGGATTCTCTACAAAAACAATTAACCTCTAACATATTAACCATCGATTATCCTGAGATCATTGACGGAGATCTAAACTATTTCATGACTGACAATGAAATTCCCAAACTAGGATCGTTACTAAAACACAGTGATATAACAATCAACATGTTTTCCACGTTAAACTTAGAAGCGAGTATCTTTGACAAGCCAACAATTAATATCGCATTTGACAAGCCAACACCAAAAATCAATGGTTATAAACAGAACCGATTTAACATCAAGGTAGACGAAATGCAAACACACAATCAAAGAGTAATCAATTCTGGAGCAACGACTGTAGTTCATAGCTATTCAGAATTACATTCTAGTATATTATCCACATTGGAAAACCCTTATTCCAAATCTGCAGCCCGGAAAACACTAGTAGAAAATGAATGCTCGAATAACTTAGGTAAATCTAGTGATACTATCGCAACAACAATTATAGAGTTTTGTCTGATTTAATGGATAATTTAAAACACATCTTAAATAACCTAGACCATTGGGATATATACAATAGTTTCTTCTTAATGTCAGATGTAGATAGACTTAGAAAATTTTTAGTACGCAGTCACTTATTTCAATTGTCACTCAATGTGCCTGGAGACATCGTGGAATTAGGAGTGTTTAAAGGGATAGGTATTGCTCAACTACTAAAATTACGAGAGATCTACACTCCGGGTTCTAATAAAAGAATAATCGGATTTGACTTATTTTCTGATACAAAAAGTATTACTTTGAATAAACAAGACCAAGAACTAAATCAATATTACAAAGAATCAGGTGCGTCTATGACAGATGGAATATCTAAAACTGCTATAGACTACTTTATTTCCCAATTCCCGAATCACCAAGGATCGAACAGGTCTCCATATGAATTAATAGAAGGAGATGTATCTAAAACCTTACCTGATTACCTTGAAGAGAATCCTGGCTTTCGTGCATCATTTGTTCATTTAGATTTAGACCTCGCCAAACCAACCTATGACTCATTAGCTTGTTTATATCCACGAATAGTCAGGGGTGGAATTATAGTCCTAGACGACTATGCTAGTGATAGATGGACCGAATCCAACGGAGTAGACCAATTCTTGCAAAGCCATAAAGAATTAGAACTTAAAGCTTTATCGTGGGCTAAAACCCCTTCTGCATATATCGTGAAACCTTGAACCTACCCTAATGACTATATTTATAAACGCTTACCGTTCTTTTAGTATGCGGTACATTACGGCTACCGACATAATGCAAAAATTGAAAAATTCAGGTGAATCAATAGTATTATTCGTCAAAGATGACGAAGTAGCGCATTTCCAAAAGATATTTTCCGAACCACAGATCAATATAGAGCCGGTGCTATACGAAGAATCTCTTCATGACATACGAAAGAACATTTTCATAAGAAGCTTGAATTTAATCAGAATTTTAACGGCAGGGAAAAATTCTTCAACTTATAACCACACCATTGATCTACGTAAAACTCAATACAAATCTGAATTCACTACTTTTAAGGCAAAACTAGTCCTACTAATGATTAGAATATGCTCATGGTTCACTTGTAATTCATACTTCATTCGGAAGACCCTCATATCCACAATGAGACTATTTCTTTCAGGTAATCTATATGACGATTATTTCCATAAGTACAAACCGGACTTGCTACTTGTGTCATCGCTTGGATATGGTATCGATATAGCATTTATGAACAGCGCAGCACGATACGGTTGTAAAATCATATCGATACCCCACAGCTGGGATAATTCCAGTACCAAAGGATATCGTGGATGTGAGCCGGATAGGGTAATAACTTGGAATCAAAACATGACTAACGAAATCGAAGTGTTCCACGACATTGCAAAAACCAAAATCTACACTGGCGGAATAGCCCATTGGGATGTATATCGGAACGACACCTCAAATTTCATAAGTAGACAAGATTTTTTTTCCAAACACTCTTTAAGTCAAAATAAAAAACTATTATTTTACGCTATGAGCGGACCTAGGCATTTCGAGCGTAGATTTGATGTGATTGAAGGTATCCTAAAATCTATTTATAACAATAATATTGATACACAATGTCAATTGTTGGTGCGATTCCATCCTCAACATCTGCAGGCTAGTGAAGAAGGCTTCTCCATATCAACTCAATACCAATCTTCCATCAATAAAATTAAAGACAACTATGGAAATTTGATCCAATTCTGGCAGCCCAAACCACCACATTTAAATGAACTATCATCCATGGAACTAACAGATATGTATGAAATGGCAGAGGCTATCAGACACTGTGACATTGTAATTCAAGAATATTCAACTCTAATATTAGAAACAACAATATTTGACAAACCAGTAATAAATATAAGCATGTATAATTGGGAACAAGGTTTACCCTCAAGTACTATTGAGGGATTTACTCATTTACGACACATATTAAGTTATAAATCGGTCCGCACAGCCAAAACTTTCGAGGAGTTCACAGAAATTGCAAACCAGTATTTGGAACACCCTGAACTAGATTCTGACTCTCGAACTAACTTATTCGCAAATGAAATCAGCATGAACCATGGCTATGCTGGTGCCAAAATAGGAACTTACGTTGTAGATTACCTCAATCAATTGAAACATATAGATACACTGAGGACGTATTAATATGTGTGGGATATCGGGGATATGCGGTGATAATTGGAAATCTAACCAACTCTACGCTATGACCAAAATTCAGGAACATAGAGGACCAGACAACAAAGGCCACTTCATCAATACGAACCATAAAATAGGATTAGGACACAATCGATTAAGTATTATTGATCTGTCAGACTCTGCTAATTGTCCCATGACTGACACCAGTGGAGGCGTAACTGTAGTTTTTAATGGAGAAATCTACAATTACTTGGAATTAAGGGATCAACTAACCTATTACCCCTTCCAGACCACAGGAGATACCGAAGTGATTCTGGCTGCTTACATTAGATGGGGAGAACGGTGCGTACAAAAGTTCATTGGAATGTTTTCTTTCGCCATTTGGGACGAATCAAAAAATCAGTTGTTCTGCTCTCGAGATCGGCTAGGTATTAAACCATTTTTTTTCCATACAACAGAAAATACATTTTATTTTGCATCGGACATAAAAGCCCTATTTGCAGCTGGAGTACCTGTTAAACCTGACTGGAAACAGTGGACTACTTATCTAACAAGAGGATATTACGATCATTCAAGAGACACCTTTTTTGAAGGTGTGAAAACTCTACCTGGAGGTCATAATCTCGTTTACAGAAATAATCAAGTGCATATTAATCCTTACTGGAAACTAGAAGATTCTCCCAAAGGTTCATCTAATCGTACAGTAAATGATTATTCTGAAGAATTGCAATCTCTTGTTTCCGAGTCACTGAGTCTACATATGCGAAGTGACGTTCCTGTAAACGTTAACTTGTCTGGGGGCATTGATTCTGGGATTTTGGCCAGTATATTAGACACATCGGACTGCAGTGTCCCTATAACTTCTTTCACTAGCTCATTTGATGATATTAATTATGATGAATCTCATATGATACCTGATTTAGGTCTCACAAATTTCGTTAATATGAAACACGTGACTAATTCTTCTTCCATACCATCATTGGCAGAAGAATTGCTATGGCATCAAGAAGCTCCATATGGAGGTATCCCAACTCTGGCTTATTATGACCTTCATAAGTTTATGCAAACCTCCTCAACAAAAGTTTCACTAGAAGGACAGGGATTTGATGAATTATTTGGAGGATACAAATATGTACAACCTTACCATTATGCAGACATTGTTGTTGAGCAAGGTTGGAATGGACTAGAACAGCAGATCTCTCCACAATATTTATCTCCAATGGTAAAGACGCAAATTAAATCTATCCTGGATTACAACGCCATCCCAGTAAACCAAGATTCAACCGAACACTTAAAGGCAAACTGCCTATCACATAATATTTTACACTTCGATGATGAATTTGCTGGGTTCGACCGTCCTTTTAGCAGGTTCTTAGATAATATTCTTTATCAGGACCTCATGTATACCAAACTACCACGAGTGTTACGTATGAACGACAAATTATCAATGGCCACCGGCATAGAATTGCGCGTGCCGTTTTTAGATCACCGTTTGGTCGAATTTGCATTCACATTACCTAATCACCTAAAAATTAGAAATGGTCAAGGTAAATTCATCCTCAGAGAAATGTCGAGAGCATACTTACCTGACAGCTTAATAACACAAAACAAAATCTCGGTAGTTACTCCTCAAACCCTCTGGTTAAAAACAGAATTGAAATCTTGGGTATCAGACATAATAAATTCCACGTCATTCAAAACACGTGAAATATTTGATAATCAAGCAATACAATTAGCTTATGCTCAATTTATTGATACAGAACAAAACAATTCATTTTTTGTTTGGCAGTGGCTTAACACAGAATTATGGTTCCAGAAATTCATTGATAACAATTCATTTTCAAAAAATACAAAAGCAATATGAGACTACTCTCCAAAATCAAAAATAGACTTGCTAAACTATTATTGCCTCACGAGTACTTAGATACATACTATATGCGAGCAAAACTGTATCAAAAATTCCTATCAGATAAAATAGACTTTGACAGTGTAACTTCTATAATAGAATCTAACGCCTTCTTTAAGCCTAACGATTTAACCGTCAAAAATACCCCGGACTCATCAAATATACTTATATTTTCTCCGCATCAGGATGATGACATCATCGGATGTGGAGGCACAATATTAAACTCGGTCAAAGATAATAAAAATATACAGGTAGTATATGTCATGGACGGTGTGTCACCCAAATTCAAAGGCGAAGAAAGAACTGAGCTAATCCAAATAAGAAATCTGGAAGCGATAGAAGTTTGGAAAACAATCAATGATAATGAACCAATTTTCTTAGGTGTTCCTACTAGAAGTGATACAACCGATACTGATTATTATATTGACCTAATCAAATCTATCCTTCTAAATTTTAAGCCTGACTGTATATTCGTCCCTTATCCACTGGAGTCTCCACTTGACCACAGAAGGACCACATTCTTAATATGGGAAAGTATTAGACAAATACCAGGCCTCAATGTAAATGAGATATGGTCGTACCAAGTCAATACTATGATATCTCCAAATGTAGCTGTTGATATCACAGAAATAGAACCTCTTAAATTTGCGCTCATGGGATTATGGAAATCCCAAAATGTTTTATTTAATTACCAACACAGAACCAGAGGAATGAACGCAGCTAACTCCGTGTATGTCATGAACCAACTCCCACATTCAGAACCATACATAGAACTATTCCATGTCACTACACCTAAGAATTTTGTCGAGTTATTAAGTCCTTACTATCAAAATTCTAATTTGTTTTAGAGGAGCAACATGAACGACATCTATAAGATAAAACTCTTTGCATCAGATGTAGATGGTACATTGACTGATGGAGGCATGTACTACACAGATCAAGGCGAATTAATGAAAAAGTTTAATACCCGCGATGCAGTTGGACTCCGCTTACTACAAGAGCAAGATGTACATGTCGCGTTAATTACTGGAGAAGACTCAGATATTGTACGTATCAGAGCAAAAAAGCTCAAAATAGAACATGTATATTGCGGGGTAACAGACAAACTAAAAATATTAAACGAGTTATGTGTTGCACTAAACATCAGTACTCAACAAGTAGCTTATGTGGGTGATGACATTAATGATCTGGAAATTATCCAAAATGTAGGATTATCATTTGCAGTTTCAGATGCCGAACCTATCATCTTAAAATCAGCCATGTTTAAGTTAGAAAAATCTGGTGGAGCTGGCGCAGTAAGAGAAGCTGCCAATTATGTATTGGAGCATATGATATGAAGCGTAAAATTTGTGTAGTCATTACAGCTAGACCCAGTTACTCCAGAATACGGTCTGCATTACATGCAATAAAAATTCATCCTGATTTGGAACTACAAATTATAGTTTCTGGTTCGGCATTACTACCTAAATATGGGTCCGCCATAGATTTTATACTGGAAGATGGCTTTACTCCAGACGCCCAAATCTATCACATGATTGAAGGAGAAACCTTATTATCTTCTGCCAAATCTACGGGCTTAGCAGTTATTGAATTATCGTCTGAACTTCACAAACTCCAACCAGATGCTGTGATAACTATAGCAGACAGATATGAAACTCTAGCTACAGCCATAGCTGCGTCATATTTGAACATTCCAGTAGTTCATATACAAGGAGGAGAGGTTACTGGATCAATAGATGAAAAAGTTAGACATGCAGTTACTAAATTGTCGGATATTCATTTCGTCTCAACAAAAAAAGCACAAGGACGCGTTATAGCCATGGGAGAAAATCCTGAAACCGTTTTTGTTACAGGATGCCCTTCTATAGATATTGCTGAGAAGGTAAAGGCGGATCCAATTCTAGATTTCAATCCATTTAAAAAATATGGTGGAGTGGGTGATACTTTCGATACAAATGAAGAATTTCTAATAGTCATGCAACATCCGATCACAACAGAATATCATTTATCCAATACTCAAACTCTTGAAACATTAACAGCAATTACAAAGTTAAATATTCCGACTTTTTGGTTCTGGCCCAATCCTGATGCAGGTTCTGCAGGTATATCAAAAGAAATCCGGGTTTTCAGAGAACATCAAAACCATCCCAATATCCATTTCGTGATAAACATGTCACCTGAAGATTTCCTAAAGCTCGCCATATCTAGTTCATGTATCGTAGGAAATTCTAGTGTAGCAATCAGAGAATGTTCGTTCCTAGGTATACCCGCGGTGAACGTTGGGAATCGGCAGTTTGGGAGAGAAAGAGGGAACAATGTCGTAGATTGTGCCCACGAATCCACTGAAATCATCTCATCCATACAGAAACAAATAAGCAGGACAGATATTAATCAAGACTTCTTGTATGGTGACGGACACGCAGGTGAAAAAATCGCAAATATTCTTGCAGAATGTAAATTCGGAATAAATAAAACTTTGCTATTGTAATGTCTGATTCTTCAAATACATCACCTTTGAACTTAGCTATAATACCAGCGCGAGCTGGTAGTAAAGGAATACCAAACAAGAATCTAATGAAGGTTGGAAGCAAGAACCTGATAGAGCATGCTATATCAGCATCGAAGGATAGCACTCTAATAACTGACATTGTTGTTACTTCAGATCACCCTCAAATTCTAAAAATAGCAGCATCTTGCAATGTCTCATATATACAAAGACCAGCACATATGGCACGAGACGAATCCCCTGTGGTCGACTGTCTGAAACATGCGGTGGATGAGATGGAAAAATCCAAAGGCCAACTTTACGATAATATTATATTATTACAACCTACATCTCCTATCAGAACAGGACATGATATTGACAATGTTATAGAGATGATGATCAATGACTCTGCTATAGAAGGAGTTGTGAGTGTAGCAGACTCCGGAGTGTTCCTTCCTGATCATCAATATTACATCCATACTGGTATCCAAACCACGTCTCCATTGCTATCACCTATTTTGGGAGAAAAGAATCAAACGCAAAGACGGCAAGATATAAAACAAAGCTTTGTTAGAAATGGAGCAATATATGCGGCAAAGCGTTCCATTCTGATGTTTAATGACAAAATCATAGTGGACAATAAAGTTCCATACATAATGCCAAAAAAATACATCTGCAATTTAGACGACCAGGAAGATCTAGAACTCGCAAGAATCATTGTTAAGGCTTGGGAAGATAATTTATTATGATTAACATACTGAATAACGAACCTCTTGAATACTCCGACCAAGCTATATCGATATTAAGTAATATAGGTAACTATTATGATCAACCAAATAACGCAACCATTCACGCTATAATTACCAGATTACAAGAGCATATCGATGTCACATTCCTGAATAAATATCCAGAATTGAAGTTTATACTCACAGCCACAACTGGACTCGATCACATAGATCTAACAGAATGCCAAAAACGCCAAATAACCATCATTTCATTAAAAGGAGAAAACGCATTTCTATCATCCATAGCGGCTACAGCAGAACATACAATCACGTTGTTATTGTCACTAATTAGAAATATTCCAAATGCAACTGCTGAAGTACGACAGGGTCACTGGGATCGTATGAAACACAAAGGACATGAATTAAAAAATAAAACCATCTGCATTTTGGGCATGGGGAGACTTGGCATTCAAGTTGCTAGGATTGCTACAGCGTTTCAAATGAATGTAAAAGGGTTTGATATAAAACAAAATATCCAGTACCCATGCACAACCAACTTATTAGAAGCACTTACAGGGACTGATATTATCTCGATACATCTACCCTATGAAGAGTCCACATCAGCACTCATCAACAAAGAGCAAATTTTAAGTATGAATCCTGATAGCTATATAATAAATACATCTCGTGGCCAGATTCTGAATGAAACTGATGTCGTAGAATGTCTCCTGACAGGACATCTAGCAGGGGTAGCGGTAGACGTACTGGAGAACGAATATAATATTCACAACAGTCCTATATGGCGTCACTCTAAAGAAACAAAAGCATCTAATATTCTCATAACCCCTCACATTGGAGGTTGCACCTATGAATCGATGGCAGCTACTGAGATATTTATTGCCCAAAAATTCGTAGATTTGATAGGATCACTTTCTTGAACGCTCTATTCATAAGTCAGTCTGGTAGCCTGAACATGTTTCATGATTTAGCCATGGAGCTCAAATCCAACCTGAAATTACAAAATATCGGTATGGTGGTCTCGCATAGGAGAGCATTTGAGGAATTTAAAAACTCTACCCCTAATAATCAACTTAAAAACTTCTCAGTATTAAAAGAATGGGAAATCACTAATTCCCATCATAAAGTCCAAGTTGATAGCAATATCATTGCAGAATATGAAAAAACATTACAAGTCCCTAGCTTCGGCCATGCTTTAATAGTAGATAGAAGAATAAACCATGGGAAAAAATGTACCTACTATCAAGATTACCCTCCTAGATTTTCATCACATGAACAGTTCCAAATCCTACAACACTCTTTAATAGAGGTAGAACGCCTGTTTGATGAGGTCAAACCTGATTTTATTGTGTCGTTTATTTGCGTGACCCTTGTTGAATACTTATGCAATTTATTCGCAAAGTCTAGAGGAATCAAGGTCCTTAACATTAGACCAACTCGTATCGGTAATTATATGGCTTTTGGTAATGATATAACTGAACCATCTAATATGATTAGAGACAAATTTCTATCCCTTAATAGAGTCAATCCTGAAACCAATTACTATCAAGAAGCCTACAAAATATTTAACGAGTCCACAACAAGAAACTATACCTATGAAGGAATCAGCACTATTAAACCAACTAACCGTAAAACAAAAATATTTAAGTATTTAATTAATAGTGTAAAACTTTACAAAATTCTTAATCTGATAATAAATGATATCAAGATCACATATGGTAGCCTCAAAGACAATCACGACCCCGGGATTCTCAAACCCCTATATTACGAAATGTTTTACAAACCGCTACTCAAGGTTCAATTAAACAAGAAATTAAATAGAAAATACATACAAATATCAGAATTAGAAAACCAAAAATATGTATTTTTTCCGTTACATACAGAACCCGAAAAAGCATTATTAGTAGACGCTCCATTCTTCACAAATCAGATTGAAGTAATTAAAAATATTGCACAAAGCCTACCAACAGGTACAAAGCTGATAATAAAAGACCATCCTAAATCGTATGGTAAGCGGCCATACAGCTATTACACTAAAATCCTAAATATTCCCAATGTAACCCTAGTAGATCCTTTGGCCCCAACATTTGAATTAGTAAAACATTCTCAATTAGTGCTAACAATTGCAGGGTCAGTAGGCTGGGAAGCTTTATTGCATAAGAAACCAGTAATCATATTAGGGAACACCCCTTATGAATTTCTGCCAGAATCCATGGTAACTAAAACTGGTGACATTGCATCACTACCGCACATTATAAAAAAATCGATAACCAATTATAAATTTGATGAAGAAGCCATCATAAAATACTTAATAGCAACTATAAGTGAATCAATACCACTGAACTACTATTCTGTCCTATTATCACGAAGCAACGTCAATAGCAGATGGTCTCTTGACGCCGATTGGAATTCCGAAATTTCTAAACTAGCTAAATACACCGAATTATCTCTTGCCAAATAAGTCAATTTACAACCAAATAGATTTATTATCTGATTTTAATGGAAGCTCCCTTGACGAGTACCATTGGGAAAATCAAACTTTACTTGTCTGTGATTTGGCCAATGAACCTATTGTTTATGCAGACTACGAAGAACATGATTACAATCTTCATTTTATATTCGGATTAAAAAATAATTCTCTCGAACCCAAATCTTTTCAAATAAAAATTAATACTGATGATACTCACCCAACACCAACCACTATATTCATTTCCAATAACCCCAATCAAATATCAAACCCGAATCCTTACAAGGCATTTACTGTTACCCATGGATACCAGTTCCAAGTGACGCTTGACCCAAAATCGACAACATACATATCTAATACTCTTTGGACATCCAAAGAAAAAATAGAGAAGGAATTTACTCAGTTATCCAGTAACAATATGGTTAAAACTATTCATTATGGCTTTACTTGCGATAATCTTCCCTTAAAAGCATATCAATTATTTCAACAACGTAACAATAAATTACCTTTGATTTGTGTCTCTTCTGGGAGTCATCCAATGGAAGGAGATACTATAGCAACTTCCTCGATAATGTCATACCTGATCGAAAATCACAGCAATCTATTAAATCAAGCGGACTTCATCATCATTCCAGTGTTGAATCCAGATGGCTTTGTTAGAGGTCTCAATGGGTGTAACAGCAAAGGTATAAACTTTTTCTGGGATTTCCAAAATGATAATCTAGATACTTGCCCAGAAGCATATTATTTGTGGCAATTCCTGAAAGAATTTCCTCCCAATATATATATAGATTTCCATAGCTACAGTACCCAAGGACAAAGTAAAACTTTCGGGCCTTACGTTAAGCCTTCTGTACTATATTGCGGTTCGTCAGTTAAAAAAGCAGCTCAAAAACTTGCTCGTTCCCTTCAAACTATTCCTAATAGTAAAGCTCAAGCCATGTTCTCACCATCATCCATGCCACATAAAATTACACAAGAATTCAACACCATCACATTCGCTAAATACCATTTACATCAGGAGATGGGGGAATCTGGCATGCGAAGAACAGCGCTGCTTGTAATGGAAAAAATAATGGACGCTATAGATCCTTCGCAGTTACAAAACCAAATACTTAATCCATATGGACCATTAAACAAAACAATAGTCGACTCATTTTTGCAAAAATGCTTCATGGGTAGATACTATTTGCCAAAATATGTTAAGAAACTCTTAGGATTTTGATGTGAATAATCTAACTTATTGGTCTGATTCAATCATTCCTTCAACTTCCGCTAATTCAATCCAAGTCATGAAAATGTGTGAAGCATTTACAAACTTAGGCCATACAACAACACTACACGCAAAAAAACCACATAAGTCACAAATCCTGCCCAATACAAATTTGTCTGATCTCTATGGTGTTTCATCTGATTTTAAAGTGCTATGCCACGCGAGCCATAGAACAATCAAACACATAAATTATGACTTCATAGTATCTTTGAATATTCTGCGTACAAAGCCAGATTTGCTATACACTCGTAGTTTACGAGGTGCCTTATTATCACACTGGTATAACATCCAATTTATCTTAGAACTTCATTTTGTACCTACTACCGCAAAGAGTGATTGGATTTTAAAGAAAATATCAAAAGGCAACTCTATAAAAAAAATAGTGGTGATCTCTCAAAAATTAAAGGAGCTCCTATTAGAAATACATCCTTATCTGTCCTCAATAATAATTGAAGTCCACCACGACGCGGTAGACATAGAAAGATTTGCCAATGCAAATCTAGATCATGCTAAGAAAAAGATCGAATTGAAATTAAATCCCGACAGAAAGGTCGTTATGTACGTCGGGAATTTATACAAAGGACGAGGCATAGAACTAATCGAACGATTAGCACAGACCTTACCTGAAATAGATTTCATAATCATAGGAGGGACGCAACAAGACTTGATTTATAGAAAAACTCAATCTTTGCAAATGGGCACTTCGAATTTAGTTTATTGTGGTTTTATCCCTAATGCTCAATTACAACATTATTATAATATAGCCGACCTATTACTCATGCCCTATCAACGCCAAGTAGCTGTATCTGGAGGAGGCGACACTGCACAATGGATGAGCCCGATGAAGACTTTCGAATACATGGCGACAGGAAAACCATTAATCTCAAGTGATCTTCCTGTTCTCAGGGAAGTTTTAGATGATGAAGTAGCCATATTAGTAGAACCAGATAAGCTAGAAGAATGGAAATCCAGCATCCAAAATACGCTGACAAACAAACAATTCGCGAATAGAATAGCTAGAAATGCTAGGCGAAAGGCCGAAGAAAACACATGGGAATCTCGAGCTCGTAAAATTCTAGGTGATTAAAGATTATGTCGCATCCCTTTAAAACTATTATATTAGCAGGTGGTCTAGGCACTCGGCTATCAGAAGAGACGGACCTAAAGCCTAAACCAATGGTGGATATAGGAGATAGACCCATCCTATGGCACATAATGAACATATATAGCGCTTATGGGCACAATAATTTTTACATTGCTCTGGGATATAAAGGTGAACAGATCAAACAATATTTTATCAACTACAATACATTAGCGAATGACATCAGAGTAGATTTAAAAAACGAAACACTTGACTATATAAACAAGGCTAGTAACAGCTGGTCTATCAATCTCATAGAAACCGGCAAAACGACTGAAACGGGAGGGCGGATTCTACGATTACAAGACTTTATTGGAAACGAAACTTTTCTTTTAACATACGGTGATGGCGTAGCTGACATAGATATCAATAAACTGATTCAATTCCACAAATCACACGGTAAATTAGCCACAATCACCGCTGTTCGTCCACCTTCTAGATTCGGCAGGCTCGAATTTGATGGGAGTACTGTTACCTCATTTTCAGAAAAACCTCAAATAGGCGAAGGATGGATAAACGGAGGATTTTTCGTCCTAGAACCCGCTGTGTTCCAATATATTAAAGATGATTCAACAATCTTTGAACGTGAACCCTTAGAACAACTGGCACAAGACGGGCAATTACAAGCTTATAAACATGAAGGGTTTTGGCAACCTATGGATACATTACGAGAGCTACGTCTATTACGATCCATGTGGGATTCAAATTCAGCTCCATGGAAAATTTGGTGATAACATCTCCACAGAATTTATCGGGACTTAACGTGCTAGTAACAGGTGGCACAGGAATAATTGGATCTTGTCTACTAAAGAAATTAACAAACTTCAACATCAATACTACTCTATTAATTTGGGGTGACTATAAAAATCCAGAACTATTAAAAAATGAGACTCTGAGTAAGACAACAAATGTTTACGGTTCCCTCACAGATATCAATCTACTAAAATCTTGTATTCGAGACAACAAAATTGATATAGTCTACCACCTAGGTGCCCAAGCGATAGTAGAAACAGCATTTAAAGATCCGTTCACAACATTTGAATCCAATATACGTGGGACTTACAATCTCTTAGAAGCCTGTCATTTATCCGAGCAAAACTTAAAAGCGATTATTGTTGCATCCAGTGATAAAGCATACGGAACTCATGAGAAATTACCTTACTCAGAGACCACAGAATTAAACGGTATATACCCATATGAGGTATCAAAAAGTTGCACTGACTTATTAGCTAGGTCTTATGCTATTACCTATAAAATGCCGATTACGATAGCACGTTGTGGAAATGTTTACGGTGGAGCAGACTTAAATTGGAATAGAATAGTTCCTGGTACCATTCGCGACCTATATTATGACCGAAATCCTTTGATTCGCAGTGATGGCACCCATTTACGGGATTACATATATGTAGAAGACATTGCGGATGCTTATATAGCACTTAGTTTAGCAACGTTATCTGGACTGCATCACGGGGAAGCATTTAATTTTGGAAATAATAGTCCAGTATCTGTCCTAGACCTAGTAAAAAAAATATGTGAAACCATGGATAAACATCATATAAAACCTATAGTGGAAAATTCAGTGCAAGGCGAGATTCATTCTCAATATCTAGATAGCACTAAAGCAAACCAGTTACTTAGCTGGGAACCAACCTATTCATTAGAACAAGGCCTCAAAATAACTATCGACTGGTACACAAAATTCTTATCGGGTAAATATGTCTAAAGCCAAAATTAATGCCATCAAAGAGCAGATATTTGATTTAGCCGCACAGTTTTATCAAGCTAGCTACCCACTTAAAAAGTTCAATCCCGGTGTAGACTACATTCCTGTATCAGGTAAAGTAATCGACTCTTATGAACTGATTAATAGTATTGAGGCAGCATTAGACATGTGGCTTACTTCAGGGAGACACGCACTCAAATTCGAACGAGACCTCGCAAAATTCATGAATGTCCGCCATGCAATATTATGCAATTCAGGGTCATCAGCCAATTTACTAGCAATTACATCGTTAACTTCTCATAAATTAGGAGATAAAAAGCTAGTGCCGGGAAACGAAATCATCACAGTAGCTGCAGGATTCCCGACTACAGTAAACCCCATCATTCAAAATAATCTAATACCTGTATTTATAGATACAGAACTTGGCCATTACAACCCTTCTATAAGTTCTATAGAAGAAGCCATAGGTCCAGATACTCGAGGAATATTTATTGCACATACGTTGGGAAATCCATACGATGCTGTTGAAGTACGTAAACTCGCACAAGCAAATAACCTGTGGCTAATCGAAGACAATTGTGATGCGTTAGGCTCTACTATTAATGGTAAACTCACCGGTACTTTCGGAGATCTATCGACCCTTAGTATGTACCCAGCCCACCATATCACGACAGGAGAGGGAGGGGCTGTGTTTACAAGCGATCCCATGTTGAAAGTTATTGTTGAGTCTTACAGAGAATGGGGTAGAGATTGCTGGTGTGAACCAGGTAAAGACAATACATGCGGTAAACGATTTGAATGGCAATTCGAACAATTACCTTTTGGGTATGACCATAAATACGTATATTCACACATCGGTTACAATCTAAAAATGACTGATTTCCAAGCTTCTATCGGAAATGCTCAATTGGAGAAAATATCATATTTCACTGAAAAACGAAAAAACAATTTCACTTACTTGCATAAAAAAATGAAAACACTAGAAGACTATTTCATACTTCCTAAATCATTGCCCAACAGTGCCCCATCATGGTTCGGATACCCGATCACACTTAGAGATGAATGCAAATTTTCGAGGCGAGATATCACTACTTTTTTAGAACAATCTAAAATTGGTACCCGTTTGCTATTTGGAGGTAACCTGTTGAGGCAACCCGCATATATCAACATAAACTATAGACAAATTGGGAATCTAGAAAACACAAACACTATAGCGAAAAATACTTTTTGGATTGGAATATACCCAGGAATCACACAAGACATGTTAGATTACGTCTATGATTCGGTATGTAAATTTATCAATTCCAATTAAAATGTAGTAAATATGCTGTTATCAATAATTCTTTGTGCTTACAACGAAAAAGGACGAATAGAATACGCCCTTGAAGAACTAAACAAAGAATTGAATCTTGCTAAAGTTAATTACGAAGTGATCATTATAGATAATTGTTCTACTGATGGAACACGAGAATGGATCCAATCCATTTCTCAAACTAATGCCATAACAATTCTAAATGACACCAATCTTGGGAAAGGAGGGTCTATCAAATTAGGAATATCTGCTGCAAATGGGGATTATATATTGATCCATGACCCAGATCTGGAATACAGTGCAACAGATATCCCGCCATTATTGAACCTATCCGTACAAGAAGATGCCGATTTAGCATTAGGAAGCAGAGTTCTAGGCGGACAAAATATATCGTACAAATACTTACAAAATTATTTGGGTGTTGCTGCACTAACTAAAATGATAAATATATTGTACAAAAGTAAAATAACAGATCCTGCAACAGCCATGAAACTTATGAAATCCAAATTTATTAAGTCAATCATCTTAACAAACACTGGTTTTAATCTAGACTTTGAGATTGTAGTAAAAACTTTGAGATTACGAGGCAAAGTTATAGAGTCACGAATTGCATATTATCCTCGAACTAAAGCGGAAGGGAAAAAACTAAAAGCTTGGGAAGATGGTATAGCATCCTTAAAGACAATACTGAAAACTCGCATCCAATCTTCAAGGCAAATGGTTCATCTTTAATCTACCTAAAGACATGGATAATAAGTTCAAAACCGCTTTATACAATCGCAAAACACTTATATTACTAGTGGTCTTAGCATCTAGTATCATAGTAAGAATGCTTTTCTTAGAAATATATTGGGCAGACACCAATAGTGCTTGGGACGACGAACCAGTATATATATTCGTTGCAGAATATATTAGTTCGGGGAACAGCTGGATCAGCAAAGATGCCCCTAGTACTCGACCTATCCTATTAAGCGTTCTAATAAGCCCATTGGTGGAACTCAGTAATCATACAATAAGAGTCTCATTAGTTTTGATTTCTTCGTTTACGCCCATACTTATTTTCTATCTAAGCAAAAAAGCATTTCAACTCAACGATATGGAAGCATTAATTCCTTCTTTGATCTGGGTATTTTATCCTCCTGCTATCTGGTATTCAGGATTAATACTCACAGAATCACTAACATCTTTGCTCATAACAGCAACGACTTTATGTTTATTAATTATAAAAGACTCTCCAAAAAATCATTTTGTGATTCTAACAGGAGTATTGATGGCATGTCTGATATTAACGAAATCCTCATACGTGTACCTACCATTTTTTATTTTAGCAATCAGCATATTGTGTAGTCTTAAATCTAGAAAACTTCTTATAGAAGTAAAAAAATGGTCCTTGATTGCAATCACAATTGTGCTTATTACTTCTCCGATAATAATAAGAAATTACAATACTATCGGCTCAATATTACCCATTGAAACCCGACTCCCTTACGGTTTAGTGTTATCTAACGGAGACTTACAAAGCGATATTATAATGAAAGGAGGATACGATAAACTTAGCCCTGCAAGCCTAAAACTCGCTGAATTAGAACAAATAGGAACTTCATATTCGGATTTAACCGTTTTTGCAAAAACTGTAGTACTTAAGGAATTAACAGAGAATGCAATTATGGTACCAGCAACTCTAATGAATCGAACTCTCAACTATTGGGGCAGTAGACCAGATCCATTTGACCCACAAATTACAGCTAACGACATGGTCTTAGGCATAATTTGGATACCGATCCTAATATTATTTATATTTGCATTAAGATTTTATAAATGTACTAATATTTGGATTTTTATGACCATAATTTTGTATTCTTACGTTACAACGATTATATTTTGGTCATCACCGAGATTTAGATTTCCCACAGACTGTTTGATCATTATATTGGCTTCTGTATCTATATTGAGGTCATCGCCATTGATACGCAAATTTACACATTTGAATAAACTAAAATCATGATTGACTGGGAAAGAACTGAATTCCAAGACTACACAGGTATGTCCGTGTTGGTAACTGGTGGCACAGGATTCATTGGACACCGCTTGGTCCAGATTCTTAATATGTTGAACGCTAACGTAACTCAAGTATCACGAGGACTCAGAACACAGAATGTGAATATTCAAAAATGTGACTTATCCAACTATGATGCTTGTTTAAATCTTTTCCAAAAGAATACATTCGATATAGTTTTCCATCTGGCTGGATGGGTATCAAGTGAAACCTCAATTGAAAACATAAGAGAAGCTCACAATAATAATGTAGTAGGAACTATAAACCTACTGGATGCATCTAAAACCTCATCTAAAAACCCTAAGATAGTAATTCCCGGATCAACACTAGAACATTCCGAAATTCAAAATCCTTATTCAGTTTCTAAAGCGGCAACCTCTTTATACACCGATTTATTTCGTAACCAGTACGGCGCGGATACTGCTTCTTTAAATATTTGTCTCACATATGGTCCTCGGCAAAGTTTAAACAGTCTAATTCCATATACGATCAACTCTCTAATCACTGCAAAAAAAAAGGTGAATCTAAAAGTAAATCGCTACTTGGACATACTTTTTGTTGATGACGTCATAAATGCAATACTAAAATCTGGATTAACCTTAGGATCTATAAGGCCCACATATATAGGAACTAGTCAGAATATAACCGTTAAAGAGATCACAACATTAATTGCAGAATTGATGGATAAAGATCACAACTTAATCGAATTCGACTTGGATACTACCTCAACCAACAAACTCCCAAATGTAAACAACATCAATCCTGCAAAAGATTGTATAGGATGGAGTCCTCAATGGTCCTTACCTGAAGGATTAAAAAAAACCATCTCATGGTATCTTAACGAGACACAAGTCTAATGAAAATTTTACACGTAGCCGACTACGTAATGCCTAGTATGGGATATCAAGA
>Ga0310344_10000827_pt1 | contig 24119 bp, 18 predicted proteins | sample HC15DNA20200_MG_FD_203801 | JGI IMG/M metagenome (GOLD analysis project Ga0310344, IMG submission 203801) | Marine microbial communities from station ALOHA, North Pacific Subtropical Gyre - HC15-DNA-20-200_MG | ecosystem: Environmental > Aquatic > Marine > Oceanic | place: Pacific Ocean: North...
ATAGTAACTAGTAATAGTTTGATGGTTACTAGCCCTTGGTTGAACTACAACACCGAATGCATTAGGTAGAACTCCCCAAGAAGAATCCACAATAAACTTTGCTGCTATTCCTTGCGAACTAGTAAAGGTTCCTGCTGCGTTATAACCAGCCCAACGATTCCTTACCAGTAGTCCATAGTTAGTTGAACTAGTAATAGTATTCCCATAGTTATTAGCATAGACATTAATTGCGTTATAGTTTTGTCCAGTTAAGGTACTAGTTGTCCCCGCTATTTCTTTAAAGATATCTAATCTACTAGCAGGATCGGCAATTCCAATTCCTACATCTCCAGTATGTTCGATTACCATTTTACTGGTCGGTTGTGCCGAACCAGCAGCAGCAGTCTGAAAGTCTAATGAGCCGTTAGTCTCAAACTGAATTGCAGACACACCCACAGAAGTATTATCAGCACCGAAACTTCCACCAGCACGGTCATAGTTATTGCCAATCATCATCATCCCATCATCGCCACTTCCGTACCTACCAATCCTTAGATATGTTGCATTGCCAGTTGTTCTCTGTGATTTAAATCTGGCATTATCTCTTGTATTAGCATCGTTATAGCCATCGACTGAAAGTCCGTCACCAAGAGTTAAATTGGTGTCATTTAATGTCATTCTAGTACTGTTCTCAGTATTGAAGACCATATTTGTGCCTTCATAACCAAGATAACCATTAGCATCTGTAGTATTACTAATTCTTAAATAAGAATTCGCACTGTTAGTTCTATCTATCCAAACACCCGAACCAGTAATACCAGAGGATTTAATTTGCCCTGTAGAAGTTATTGTTCCTGAAACAGACGTATTACCGCCCAAGGTTAAAACATTAGCCGCCGTAACACTAATTGAATTAACAGAAGCAGCTTGGTTATAAATAGTGAAATTATCACTCGCACCAGCATCATTACCTAAATTCCATTTAGCAGTTGTGCCATTAAGAAATCTTAATCTTGAATTCTGACCTGATACGGAATCAACATCTAAGAAAGAAGCAGCAGTTCCTGTACCCTTTACGACTACGTTATTTCCTGCTGGCTCAATTGCTAAGTCACCAGCAGATGTAGCTATTTTTCCTGCATCTTGCATAGTGATATCACCCTCAAGATGTAGGTTTCTCCAAGCATACCCAGTACTACCTAGATCATAAGTATCATCTGCTTGTGGTTTTAAATGGTCTTGTATGTAAACACTTCCCCCAGCAGTATTAATTGTGAGGTCATTAGCACCTGTAGAAATTGTATTTCCATTTACTGTAATATTATCTACAGTCAGGGTTGTAAGAGTTCCAACTGAAGTAATAGCAGTTTGTGCGGCACCTGTGACTGTGGCAGCCGTTCCGCTCGTATTACCAGTTACGTTACCTTCTAAATTAGCGATAAGAGTACTGGTTGTATGTCCAGTACCACTTGTATTAACCGTTGTAGTGGGAGCTACCTGGTTTCCGTGAAAAAGAATGTATTTAGATGCTCCAGCATCCCAGACTAAACCTGTGTAGAGATTTGTACCATTAGTTCTGTATCGACCATAAAATCCTATATCAACTGCATTAGTAGTATTAGTAGTAGCTAAAGCTACTAATGGATCAGCAACATTAATAGTTGTGCTACTAACCGTAGTCTCAGTGCCACTAACAGTTAAGTCTCCAGAAACTAAAAGATCCCCACTCATGGTTACTCGTTCTGCACCATTTCTAGAGTCAAATACGAGTATCCCCGTCTTACCAGCAGCATCAAAGCTTAAAGCTTCATCATCGTTATCCATTAAAGTCCAAACTCGAGCAGCCGCTGTAGTGATGTTTCCATTTAGAGCAATACTAGTGGCCGTTACAGCTCCTGAAGTAGCACCTGTCACATTACCTACAAATGTTGTAGCTGTAACAGTTCCTGATCCAGGATTGTAGTGAAAATCTCCATCCATCTCTATGGACTGCTGACCTGTAGCAGTAGCCGCATTAGCAACAAATGGTATTAAGTTATTTTCAGAAGTACTTTCATTGTCAGTTACAAGAACAGTAGTAGGGCTGACCTCATTCCAAGAATCTGTATCCCATTGATAAAATTTATTGGTATCGGTCTCAACAAATATTACTCCCATCTCATTTGCAGTAGGAGTGGGTTTAGTATCTGACGCAATACCAGAAATACTGGTTCCTATGTATCTGATTGCCACGCTTAACTCCTAGAATTAACTTCACCTAATACATTTTTCTAATAATTCAGATTATACGATATTTGAATAATCTTCAGAAGTCTCTGATATGAGAACTAAGCACTAATCGTATCTATATTAAATGTTAAAGATGTACCACCACCATTACCTAGTTGTGGATCAGCTATAGTAATAATATCGTCTACAGCGTACCTACTTCCTTTAGTTGTAATAGATACGCTAGCCGCTCCACTGCCATTTACAGTTACCGTAAATACTGCTCCCGTTCCATTTCCGTTAGTAGAAAAAGAACTAACATTGTATGTACCAGCCGTTCTGGATGAGTCAGCGTCACTTATTGTATCTATTGTTTCAATCTTACTCATTGCCTATTCACATTGTTTTTAAACAGCCATTCACTTCTAACAAGATCGTTAATACCTATATGATTCATAACTTTTATATATTCTTCCCCAAAATTCTCAACACATTCATCAAGAAACTTATAAAAATGGTCTACTGAAGGCATAACACCATCCTCATCCATCATCTTTTCACAACTATTAATATAGTTTCCAATAACTCTTTGTGCAGTTTGTAAATGGATACCGTACTGTTCAAAATATTCAGCATTACCTTGAGTTATACGACCCGTTAAAATCATATCTCTATGCCCCTGTCTAAACACCTGTCTAACATGATGTCGTATTTCATCAAGTTCAGAATCTTCTTCGTCCCAGAATTCTGGAATATTGTTGTTTTTTCGTATCTCTTCATAGGCATCCTGTAAAGCACCTATTTCCCGTAACGCCCCATCAATATATATCTTACTTCTTTCTAGACTATGTTCTGCTTGTTCAAGCTTTATCATAGACAGTTCATCACCTTTCTCTGACCATTTGTCTCTAAGTAGTTTACCTTTTCTAAGTTTCCAGTAAGTTGATTCAACTGCCTGTCTTTTCGTTTCTATTTGAGAAAGAATCTGACGTAATCTTCGGTAAGGAGAATCCGTCAACATAGTTAACGTCATAAGCTGAGTCGTGGTCTGAGTGTTTCTTTTGCCAGCAGTATTATTAGCCCTGTCTATTTCAACCATACGCTTAGATATTTTCGCCATTTTTTTAGGCGTTATCGTTGGTAGGTTTTGGACAAAATCTTCGGGTATTGCTAAATCTTTAATTGCCATATTTTAATCCCCCGAACTACTTGCCATAGAATGAATCTCATCTTGTAAATTGCCCGCATCTGTAGCATTTCCAGCAGACTGAATAGTTATATATTGAACTGCATCTATTGAAACTCTTGACGGATATGCATCGTCAGGGACAACACCACCCCAAAATTCTCCTCTTGTACCATTACTTACTCCAGAAGGCCAGTAATTACCATCAGGTCCCCACATGTTCCCCCAAGTATTTTGTTGTCCATAAATAACCATATCTCCAAAATCTGTCGCATTACCTGTTGAGTCTATTGTTACGTATTGCATATATTCTACATAGTCATAATTATCTTTTTGTCCACCACCCATTACCCCTCTTGACCCATCTACTACTGAAGTACTAGACATTGAATTCATATTCTCTACTAAATTTCCAAAGTCGCTTGCGTTACCAGTACTTGCGAATGACCAGTAACCAATTTTATTATTGTCTACATATTGTCCACCCTGCCAAGTAGCATAAATGGCTCCGTGTCGTATTCCTCTAGTAGGATTAGATATTCCTCCACATTGCCATCCAGCAACTGTAAGACTTCCCCAAAATTGAGTGTTACCTGTAGAAGCCATAGTTACATATTCCATATCAGTGGTCTGTCCACCAGAAGTTCCTTTATATCCCCCAAGATACAGACCATATGTATTACTATTAGATGCCCCCACATTAGCTGCTCCCATATGTGTTTGAGTACGTAGGTCACCAAAATCACTAGCATTTGAAGTGCTAGCAATAGTTAAATAATCTATGGTAGTTTTTCTTCCCATTTAATCTTCTCCCGCCATCTGTATAAATCGACTTCCATTAGATACCCCCGCAGCATATGCGACATCATCTGTTAAATCTCCGAAGTCACTTGCGTTACCATTAGAGGTTATAGCTTTATAATTAATAAGTCTCTTCATATAACCGTTACCATCTCCTACAGGATATAGATTACCTCCAGCACCTATACCTCTAGCCCCAAGAAAACCAGGAATAGGGGGGCCACTAGAAGTACCATAAAAATCAGCAGCTAATTGTATCTCCCCCGAAGCGGGAGCATTCCCTTCATCATGATAATCGCTTAACTGAATTTCCTGGTTACTATGTGTGCCAGTAAATTCAGCATAAATATCAGTTAGCTTTATTTGACCACTACCCGTTATTTCGTCATCAGGAGGCATTCTTTAATTCCGTTATTTCTTCTTTTAGTTCTTTAATAGATTCTACAAGAAGTCCTATTATTCCGTTGTAATTCAAGGCTTTATAATTTCCCTTATCAAACGGATCGTCAACATTTTTTACTAATTCTGGAAGAACTTCTTCTACGTCTTGTGCTATTAATCCAGCACTACTTCCTACATTTTCATCTTTCCAATCAAATAATACTCCCCGTAATTGAGAGACTTTATCAAGAGCCTGATCAATAACAGTTACATTTTTCTTCAAAGCTATGTCAGAAGTAATTGTTGTAGAGTAAGCATATATATCCTGTCTTGCATGGAAGTCTCCATCATTCTGCATTCTGAAGTCCAAGGCTCCGCCAACATAGAAATCTATTTCATTAAAGTTTCCCGATTCTCTAAGATATGTATCACCACCACCATCTAAGTAAACACCTTTGCTAGTGCCAACAGATATATATCCACTTGTTTTTAACCCGCCTGTGACAGGATTAAAAGTAAAAGTGGCTGATCCAGAATAAAGAACCTGTTGAGCAGAGGTACTCGCATTGTCTATAAAGGATACGTACTGATCAGCATTGGTAGAATCAGCGGCAGCTCTTATTTTATCTACTCCACCCGGAACAGTTACTGCCCCTTGATAATCAAGGCGTAGGACCTCAGTACCGCTACCAAAACCAGTACCCCTTGCTCCTGAGTATTCAATTCGTAATGCTCTAGGATTGTTAGCATCTGCCCACATTGCCCAGCTTCTATCATCAGTACCACTGCTGGCAAACATCCTCATCCCACCTTCAAAAGTTGTAGAACCCGAACCCGGCAAAGGCACACCTAGACCCAGCCAAGTACCTGATGCGGGGGCTGCAATATCTAAGTTGTAAGCTGGAGTGTCAGTACGAAGCCCTACATTTCCAGTACCCATATCCATTACTAGGATATTGTCTACTCGGTCAGAACCATCATCATTTAACGATTGGAACCAACCTACCCCGCCATCAATTCGGTACATCATCCATTTATCATTACTTGAACCGCCCGAATCTATCACATGTAGAGAAGGAGGATTAGCCTCTATTAGCATTTGACCATGAGCAACAGTATCTTTTATATGAAATCCAGTAACATCTAAATCTACTGTACCGTTAGCTACGTTTTGGAAGGCGGAATCAGTATTAATTCCCACCTGTACTTTATACTGACTACTTACATATCTAGACCGTAGCGAAAGGTTTTTCTGAGGCTGACTATTAACGTAAGTACCGAAAGTAAGAATACCGTTATTTGAAGCGTTGTTAAGTTGGACCTCAGTATCTGAATCAGATAATCGTACATTAGCCTTAGTAGACCCTGTAGCTGTCTGAAGATACATGTAATCCCCAGAATAAACACCAAACATATTAACTGCGACAGTACCAGCCGAAGAAATTTTAAGTGGCGTTAACATAGAAGAACCATTGTGTACCTTGAATAACATTTCTGAGGCATAAGCCCCGGAACTCCAAGTACCGTCAGCAAGAGCAGTTATTTCGGCTCCATTCTGAGAAGCTGAAGGATCATCCCCTCTAAAGAGAATTGTTCCTAATCTATTGCCATCTGCTATTGAAGAGTCGGCTCTTGTTAAAGCTAGATATGCACCTGTAGCATGTTGTGGAGCTAGAACGCCCGCCGTTAATGTCGCATACCTAGTGCCAGCAAGGTCGAAATTAATCTGGGTAGTTGCGTCTAGGGTTATTGGATAACCTACATTCATATGTAATCCAAGAGAGGCCCTTGTATCATAATCTATTTGCATCTCAGCGTAGTGGTTAGTGTTGGTATCAGCATTAAATGTCCAAGCTATACCAGATTTAGTTCCAGTTACTCCACCTTTTAAGAGAAGAAATTTAGCATTGCCGTCAATAATCACATCATTTAATGCTCTAAATCGTCCGTCAGATTCAAGTTTAAGATCAATATTTCCTGCTCTACCAATTCTTAAATCGTCTTCATAAGCATCTAAAAAGTAATACTGATATGTAGTGTCATGATCAGCCGCGGTGCTAAGTCTTAGCTCCCCACCTTCAGCGTTTCCAGTAGCACCGCCCAAGGCATGGAATATACCGGGAACTGAATCATTAATCCCCATATACATGGTGTAGGCACTACTATCTATAAAACCTACTTGAACATTATTATGTTTAAAATAAAAATCTGTATTATTTGCTGTATCAAATGTGAAGTTACCAGTATTATTGTCTATCGTGAAATTGCTACCAGTATGGTACATAGTCGTATCAACAGACGCATTCCCAGAAGTACCACCAAAACCTAGATAGGTATTATCCAAGAAGTGCATCCTGTTTTGGTTTTCGTCCCAAATCACATGCCGTCCAGCAGTAGCACCAAAGAAAGTAACATCTACTCCAGTATCATCTACCCCAAAATTAACCGCCCCGCCATTAACTAGTACATTACCATTAAATTTACTTACTCCTGAGCCTACCAACAGGGCGTATTGGTTAGTACCATCGTCAGGAGCATCTTTAATGTAAAGAGTTGCTGCGTCTGTTACAGTTCCTGAACCATCACCTAAATCGGGATGGGAAAGATATAAGGTTGCAGCTATTGCAGATACCCCTGCGGTTGTGATACTTCCACCAACGTCAATCCCCATAGCTACCTGTGCAAGGAAGGCTGAGTCTCCGCTGTGACCAGTAATATCTGGTCCTATTGCAACCCCTACTGTTTTATCACTAGTACCATCACTGGTATAGACATGTTGTATATAGTGCCCGTAATAGTAATCTCCAGAATCGAATATCCTATATCTGGCATTGTTACCTACCGTAGCCCCTTCACCAATAACAAAACTATCATTACTGTCATCAGAAGCTATGTACCAATCCTGACCTCCAGAATGCCCATTAAAGTACAATCCGTAATCAGCCTCTGCACCAGAACCAAGAGTTAATGATCCTGCTTGCATAGTGATTGCACCGCTAGCAGCAATTGACATATTAGTAGTACCGCCATCTTGAAGATAAAGAGCGTCACCACTAGCTAAATTGATGTAAGCAGCATTATTGCTTGAATCATCATTTATCGTCATACCGCTAGCAAATGTAATATTGGCATCTTGTACTAAGCCTAACCCTGTAAGCGTACCTACTGAAGTTATACTGCCTTGAGCTGCTGTTGCTAACGTACCTACTAAGCTAGATCCAGTGATCGTACCGAAAGTAGCATTCATAGCAGTTCCAGAGAAAACCTCTGAGCTATTAGTGGCTGCAGTAAATCCAGTAAATACCCCCGCAGAGTCATCATATCCAAAAAATCCGACTCTAGCAGAAGAGCCATCGTGATAGCGGAACTCAATTCCTCTATCTTTGTTATCGTCTGAACCAGGAGCAGTATCTCCACCTAAAGTAAATATAGGATCATCTACTGTAACCGTAGTGCTGTTAACCGTAGTGGTAGTTCCATTTACAGTTAAGTTACCTACCGTAGCAGTACCAGTAGTAGTTATATTCTCATTGCCAAAACTTATAGTGCCGCTACTATCTGTAATAGAAGCAGCCGCTACAGTAAGAGTGCCAAAAATTCCACTCGTAGTACTAAGTGCATTGGTAGAAGGATTATACGTAATCCCAGCGTCATAAAGTATTTGTTGTGCGGAAGTATTAGCGTTATTTAAGAAGGCAATAAATTGACCTTCATTAGTCGCATCCGCTGCTGCTGTAATATTAGTTGCTGTAGTAGCAGTCGCTGAATTTCCTGACCACCCAGTGGAGCTTATTGTTCCTAGAGTGGCACTAGCGTCCATAAAGACGATATCCCCGCCATCAGCATTTAATGTGATATCTCCCGCAACATCTACCGTAAGGTCACCAGAAGATAAATCTAACTCAGTTCCACTTAAAGTAAGGTTACCGACTACAAAAGAACCGCCAGTAATTGCGGCTGTAGTTGTTATGGTATTTCCAGTACTAATAGTTCCAAAACCAGAGGCTATCGTGCCACCAGCCAAAGCCCCGACAGACGTAATATTTGTCTGAGCCGCTGTAGTTATAGTACCCGCTAAGCTAGTAGCAGTAATAGTGCCAGTAACATCAAGAGGAGTAGCTGGGTTGGACTTGCCTATACCTAGTCTATTATTAGTAGAATCCCAGAACAATTGACCATTATCGGAGGCATGCCCACCGCTACCATCGGAAAACTGTACATGTCCAACAGTTCCTGACGCAGTTCCTGAAGTCGAAGTTGCCATATCTAAGCGAGATACAGTAACAGTAGTGGAATCATCATTATTTCCTACTGCATTTAGAGCAGCTCCACTATTCTGATATAACTGAACGGTTAGGTAGTCAGCTACATCATCAACATAAAATGTGGTACTTGCACCAGAAACAGTACTTGTACCACCAGAGGCAGATGTAGCCCTATCTCTAAGAATTATATTAGTAGCATTACTGTTAGAAGTATCTGTGTGAGTTACCCGCATCTCTCTGTAGCCAACGGCATCGGCAGCCCATTCTTGCTGAACACTAATTAACCAGTACCCCGTCTGACCAAAAGTAATCCGCTCTGTGTTGCTACTAGCATCGTGCATAGTGCCAACATCATAAGATTCGGTCCAAGCTGTCATCGTGGTAGCAGAGTCATTAGATACAGAAGTAGTTCCATTAGTCAGATAAAGTTTTGTTCCTTTAAATGCACCACCACCAGCCAATGCTCCAGAATTTGTAATCTTTATTTCCGAATCAGAATCGCTTCTATAATAGAGTTCATTGTCACTCTTGGCATAAACCATGCCATAACCAGTTACAGCAGAAGGAGTAGACTGCTCTTTAAGAGCTAATGAATTGTTTTTAATTTCGACATTACCAGCAGCACCAAATGCTGTAGCTGAAGATCGAAATTGAATCTCATTACCACTTCCACTTGGTAATCCCGTGATACCTAAATTACCAGGGGCAACCTTCTTATAAGAAGAAGCATTATCATCATAAAGAAGTAGGTAATCACTAGTCTGATCTACACCTGATGTAATAGCAGTTTGACCTGTAATTACATCTGTATGAACCATAGCCATTTGAACAGCAGTATTAGCTATGGTTACCACACCAGCATCAGTAGAAGTCACGTCTCCTGAGAGAACGTAATCTACCCACTTGGATGATGTAGTGTCGTAAAAAAGTAATGAAGCATCGGCAATAGAAGTTAAGTTGGTATCTGTAGCCGCCGCTATACTCGATGTAGTGTTATTGTCAACATAATATTTAATTGATTGCTGAGTGGCTAAAGAAGTCGCACTATCAGACCCCATATTGTCTTCATCAAGTACAGTAATTGCAGATGGGGTAGCAGCACTTCCTGTAAGGTTTCCTATAACTCTCATGCTGGCTAAGTTAGCCATATGAGATAAATCAATCGCTCCCGCAACAATCTCAGCACTATCTACAGCATTAGCCTGGATAGTAGAAACACCCGTTACATTCGCAGTGCCATCAAACGAAGCAGAAGTCCAAACAACATCTCCTGTCATTCCTATAGTTCTAGGGTTGGCCAAAGAAGTGGCTGATTCGGCAGTTCCTGTCACTACTCCAGAAAACCCCCCTGAAGCAGTAAGTACTCCAGTACTAGGGTTGTAGGTTAAGCCTGAATCAGTTTCTATTCCTTGTGTGCCTGTTTGTCCGTCCACAAAAGTTACATATACAGTCTCATTTGTAGTGTTATTTGCCGTTGCAGTTACATTCGTAGCTTCTGTAGCTGTTCCAGCTAATGACCCTGTAAAAGTAGTTGTAGTTAAATTATTAGTTGAGGGATTATATAAAAGACCAGCATCATAAAGAACTTGCTGAGCCGAAGTATTGCTATTATCTAAGAAAGCGATAAATTGATTCTCATTCTCAGCATTAACTGCAGCTGTAACATTCGTAGAAGTAGTTGCTGTATCTGCATTACCAACAAGAGCCGCCTGTAACGATCCTGCTGAAATAGTTAAATCCCCAGATGATGATCCTGTGGCTGATGTAGTTCCGACAATAAAGCTGTCAGTACTCTCATCCCAAGCTATGATGGCATTAGCAGAAGAACCTCTCTCTATGACTATCCCAGCATCCCCACTTGGCGTACCACTAGTACCGTTAGCTAACTCAATCAATTTATCCGTTATTGTCGTATTCGTGGAACTTGCTGTTGTTGTATCTCCAGTTACAGTCAAATCTCCTGAAACAACAAGATCCCCGCTCATAGTGACTCTTTCTTGACTGTTTCTAGTGTCAAGAACAATCATTCCCGCTTTACCAGCAGTGTCAAAACTTAATGCAGATGCATTGTTATCAATCAAGTCCCAATCTGTAGCCTGACCTGTAGTAGTAATATCGCCTGTTGATGTCAAACTAGCTACAGTTGCGGCTCCTGTAGTAGCAGTCCCTACTACCGTTAAAGCACCGGGAATCGAGATTGTTGTCCCTCCCGCACCCATTGTTAAGGTGTTTGCTCCGACTGTATCGAATATTGTCTTATTCCCTGCGGTTAAATCTAAGTCGGTTAATGCTGTTAAAGCAGTTATCGTTCCGCCTAATGAAGTGGACGTACCACCTATCGTAATAGCACTATTTGCTAAAGAACCATTTGCTATATTTGAAAGAGTATTACTTGACCCAGAAATAGTTTTATTTGTTAATGTTTCAGTTAACGATGTAGTCGCTAATGTGGATGTTGCATTAGGTAAAGTTACAGTAGCATTACCACTATAATTAGCGTGGGCTGTGGACTGTAATTGAGTATAGTGGGCGTTACCTACTTCACAATAAAATCTTACATGTGAGACAGCTCCACCATTTTTAATAGATATGGAACCTTGCTCAATATCTACCCCATTAGCACCATCAATTCGTACTACACCAGAACCATTTGGAGTTAAAGCTATATTATTATTAGATGAACTAATTAATGAACCTTCTATGTCTACATTAGCGACTATCTTTGAACCGCCCGAATTGGCAGTATTAAAAGTAAGGTAAGAATTACTTCCCTCTTTAATAACGAAAGCTGTAGCAGAGTTATCAATTATTCCTATGCTAGAAGCTTCTCCAGCCATATCCAATAAATCCGTGGTCATGACTACATTTCCAGTACCATTAGGAAGAATAGAGATATTCCCATTAGCCCCATTAGCTACCGTTATAGAACCACTATTTGATCCCGCATTGGTATTAAGGGTTAAATCACCCGTACCGTTGGTAGTGACAAACGCAGTAGCATTTGCATCCCCAACTCGCACAGTATCCGCATCAAGCTGAACATCCCCTGTACCATTCGGAGCCAAAATCATCGCTCCATTAGTGTTAGTTGTTGAAATGGTATTCCCATTCAACGTGATGTTATCTACACGAATTTCTGTTGCTACAGCATTAGTACCTATAGTGACTCCGTCAATGGACCCACCATTAATATCAACAGTTGTGACAGTACCTAAATCTGTCCAAGTTCCTGTAAGAGCACCACCCCCGGTGACTGTTAATGATCCAGCTAAAGAAGTAGATCCGCCCGCTACCATCAAAGCATGATTAGCTCCACCCTCTGTTGGAGCATTTTGAATGTAAACCGTAGCTGCCGTAGTGGCAGTACCAGTAGCTGTGATAACTGGCTCAACGACATGCAAGCTAGACACAACTGCAGCAGTTCCCGTGGGAATCGTAACTCCAACAGGAGCCAATCTAACTGCACTAAATGAAGTATCCGCTACTGCTGTCAAAGCTGGAGGAGCTATCCGTATAAATGCAGTATTAACTACTGAATTACCTAATCCAAACGATCCCACGCCTCCAAACGTATTAGCATCTAAAACGAAGGCATTGGCATTGCCGTTAGACTCAATTCTAAAATCTGAATCAGCACTAGACTCATTAACTACAACCCCACCCGCACCATCAATGGCTAAAATACCAGTGGATGTAGATACCGTGGTAGCTTCTTTAAATTGGAAAGCTCCAGTAGCGTAAGTTAATTTAGCAACATCATTGATTGAGTATTCCCATCCTGCTCCACTAGGAACATTAAGGTGCATCTGATTAGTACCATCAGCATCTCTACCAACTGAGTAATCTGCCCCAGTAACAGCTGTTCCAGTTCCCCAAGTTAGTTGACTATGGGAAAGAATATTTCCTGTACCAACAACTCTGGTGTTAATTATTAGATCAGTACCGTTATAGCTAATGTCAGCATCGCCACCAGTACCGAAAGTAGCATTAACATTGTCATTAAATGACATATCGTTAGCTACAGTTGTAGTCCCATTAAAAGTAACTCCAGCTATATTTCCAGAATTAATATCAACACGGGTCATATTATGATTAGCAAAATCAATAGCCCCACCAGCACTCCACGCACCTAAAGTAAGAGTGCCAGAAGAGGTGTTGATCGTTGTAGCCTTTGCAAAAGCAAATGCTCCATCAGTGTGATTTAACTGAGAAGTACCAGCAATTGTGGTATTTAAAGTATTTGATCCATGCGTATAGGTAATCTTTCCTACATCATTATCAGAAGCATCGCCAAAGACGATTCCACCAACCGTAGGAGCTAATATATTAATGTACGCATTATCACTGTTTTCTAAAATTAATAAGGAATCAGCCACAGCAGAAACCGATCCAGCAGTAGCTTCCCATAAGTGCAAAAGATTATCTGGTGAAGGTAAACCTGTCCTACCTATAATAAAATCTGATCCACTAGCAGTCTTCAATTCTAACTTTACATCCGTACCATCAGAAGCAAAATCAGCATCAGCACCTAAAGTACCAAGTAATAACGAAATATTGTCATTAAAGACTGTATCTCCAGAAGAAAATGTCGAGGTAACTTCAGATGTGTCGGTGGACTTAATGTCCAATACATCTGTCATAGTTCCATTTACCATGACAGAGAAAACTACCTGACCATCTCTAGTACCAGTAGTTACATCTGTAAATTGCCACTTCATCTGAGCAGCATCATTCTGAGAACCACTAGAGTCCTCTAACTGATAAGTTATGTATGCTGAGTCATTATCGGCAGCTGAAGCTCTATTACCGCCTCTAAAAACAGCTACCCGATTCGAAGCAGAATCAAAAGCATTTTGAACTGTTAAAGGCTGGGTAGTTGCGTTAACGCTAGAAGTTATATCTACTCCAGTAGTAGGAGAAAGAGTTAACCTAGTAGCTCCATTAATCTGAAAGAAAATGTTGTTGCTGGCCCCATTAGCATTGAGAGTTAGGTTCTCACCAGAAGCAGAACGAATAGTGCTGGCTTCAAGAATTCCAGCTGAACTAGAGATAACTCCAGCATTAGTTATGCTAAAGACAGGGCTGCCTCCACCAGAAGGACGACACATTATGTAGTCCCCTGATCCGCTTTGGACTAACTCCAAAGCCGCCTGGGAATCGTTAAGAATAAACTGCCTTTGGGCAGGATAAAACGATATTTGCCGAAGATCTACAGGCATTTATACCTCCCTAGAATGAACGAGTATCCTCAATACCTCTATAGAAAATATGGACGAAGCCAATATCCAAAGTGGAACTTCCTCCACCCTCTGTATCTAAGTAATATTGAAGGTATCCAATAATATCTGGAATATTAGTAGTATGAGTCGCTACTAGATTTCCATTTACAGAAAATTCGATCTGACCGCCCGTTACGGTTATTCGATAGAGATTCCTGTTGGTGAGAGTAATCCCACTTATAGCAGTTGTGCTCTCTGTTCCTGCATTATCTGTGATAGAAATCAAACTATCACTATTAAGACCAAATCCTATCAAATTAGTCGTAGCTCTGGTAGCAGAAGCAGACGCATTTAGTCCCATAAACGTAGCAGAATTATCTACATTAGCTACATTTGTAAACTTTGCTTCCCATTCCACATACATCCCACGCACCATTGAAGTTGGAGACTGAGAATCAAACACACTCGGAGTAGCCCTAAAAGTAAAAATAGTGCGAAGACGAGCAGTCTGGTTAACAGGAACAACTATTGCCGCCTTTGGCATATCAGTGTCAGTTTTGACACGAGTGATATAAGAATCACTACTTCTGTTCCAAGCTCCAGTAAATTCGTCTGTATCGTTAGCCCACTGTTCACTTAAATACTGAAAGTAATCACTTCTATAGGCATTCGATACGGTATAAACATTAAAAAGTCCCATTTATTATGCTCCTAGAAGCCCATCGCATAGCCAATAACCCTTGGAGTTTCAGTACCAGCGGCATTGACGAAGGAGACATTCTCTTTAATTATTTTATGAATATCTAGTTTATAGTCTATGCCCACCCCCAAGTAGTACCCAAGAGGTGTAGCCGTCCTAATCGCCACAGTTCTATCAAAATCTATGTAAGTTGCATGGCTTGAATATATTGATAAATAATGAATCTCACTCAATCCAGGCTCTCTTACAGAAGCTGAAGCATCAGTAGTTCCAAGCCATCGTGAAAATCTCTCACTCAAAGGATCAACTACATCACTTACAGCCGCTGCGGGAGGATTGGGGTCCCTGACAGATGTACCGCTTCCCATAACAACTTGCCAAGAAGGCTCAATCTGAGCTGAATCGGCAAGAAAAGTTATATTTTGTTGAGATGGGGTATGGATATACAGCCTAATAGAACTCTCAGAAGTTTTTACTCTGTGAGTAACGGTACTTCTTCCATTCCAATTGCCCGCCATAGTCACAGTATTCCCATTACTGAATGTCGAACCCCCATCACTGGAAGCCCGAACTCTGGCTGTACCGCCAGCAGAACGCCTCAGATACACTGACAAAGCATAATTTCCCGGAGGAATATTAGTTACTTCATAATAAGCACCTTCAGCTGCAGCAGCGTTAGAAGTATTGATAGACATTGAATGTGTACCAACTCTAGGAGTGGTAGTTACTCGTGTAACAGTTGCTCCATCTGCGGTCCATCCAGCGGGAGGAGGCCCAGCGGCTCCCATCATATGAGGATTCTCTATCAAGTTGTATGTAGGAGTGCTAGGAGTTGTAGTAATCAAATCCTGAGCTGTATTTGTTGTGCTTAGAGTCACATCAATAGGAACAAACCGCATAGGAGTAGCAACAGACTCCCGCACAGTTCGATACTCATGCTCTCCAAATCTATATTCAAAACCTCTATCAAGTGGCATTTTGCCCCCCTATTTCTTTAATTTGTTCCCCAGACAGCACCAATAATTCTTCCGTTTAGAGGAGTAGCCCGGATAACAGATATTTGTCCTGTTAAACGTATAAACTCCTCAACATATCCAGTTCCAGCTGGAACAAGCATTGATGTGCCTGTAGTTGTTGCGTCTCCATTAAAATTTACATACAAGTCAGCTTTATCTACCATCAACGTAATGTGGTTCGCCTCAGTCATAAAGCTTGAAACAGTTAATACTGTCTCAGCATCGCTCCCACTAGTCGTAAGAGCGAAAGGTTTAAACCCTTCATAGGGCTGAACAAGCTCAATCCCTAAACGGAGTTTTATTTTTTCATCAGACTTAAACTCGTGTGGTGTTGTCATTCAACGTCCCCAGACACAACCACGAATACGTCCATTAGTAGCCCCAACTCGCATAACGGAGATTAATCCAGTTACACGAACCTCTTCTTCGGTATAACCAGTTCCAGCAGGAACTAACATAGAAGAGCCATCACTAGTTGCGGCACCATTAAAATTTACATATAAATCACCAAGCTCTACCACAAATGTAATTCTATTTGCCTCCTCCATTACAGAAGCAACATCTATTACTGTTGTAGCAGAAGCTCCAGCCGTTGTAGTAGTGAAACCACGATAATTAGGTAACGGCTGCATTAACTCAATTTGTGTACGTATCTCAGGTGCTGGCATTATTCCTTGACCTCTGATAATTTGTCTCTAACTTTTGAATCCACATAAAAAAGTTTAACCTTCCCTATATGGGGATGCTTAAAAGGAACCATAGGTAACTCTTGCGGTCCGACTCGAACAACTCCGAATTCATGACTCTGCATCTTATTCACTCTACGAGCAAACCAGGAAATTACCTTACCTAGCATCAAATACTCCTAATCTTTTTCCTATCATTGACCATTCAATAGGAGATACTTTTCCATGATCTCCCACCGCTTTCGTGAGTTTTGCTATTAACTCATCTTTATCTTTAGACCCCTTTAACCGATCCTCTATTGCTAATCCTAGCCCCTCAGCACCTGACGATTTCTTTGACCATAATCCAAACATGACCTTCTCCTTCTTCTCCGTTACCTAAACCTTATTCCTATTTTATTTCTCCGCTATTGTTAAAAGTACTACTGTTATCGCCAATCCAACTATCGCTATGAGCACACACAGCTGTATAAAACAACCCCATGCCGTTGAGTCTACCTTCCCAAGTATCTTAAAAGGATTAGATACTCTCATCTCCTAACCTACCCATAGATTCTTAATCTTTATCCGTTATAGATGTCGCACCTTTATCTACAACAAGTTTTTCGTCATCTAGCTCTACGAAAGTATGTTTTTCTGCTCTATCGTTCAGATCGTCCAATTTCTCACACGCATCTGTTAATAAAGTAATAGCAAATTCCTTCGTTGCCAGATCAGATCGTTTTATATCGTCTATTATTATTTGTGCCAATCCCATCCAATTCGGAGCTATATTTACCGTTTTCATGCCTATCCCTTACCTTTGCCTTATCCATAGATTATTCGTTTGTAACCGTTCTTGTTGGTGCTCCAATGCTAACCTCAACATTGTCACTAACATTCCAGTTAGCTGCGGTCACACTCTGGTTAATCTTAAATTCCTTAGTATTAAACCCATCAGCAGCACCAGCATTTCCACCCCCACCTATTTCGTTAAGCTGAATGGTCAGTGTTCCAATCTTCATACGGTCGAAGGAACAGGAGCCACCTTCCGTATATAAATTGCTCAAAGTTAATTTATCAATCTTCCCATTTGTTGCGGTAGTCGGAGCATCAATATGTATTCGGTCATATGAACCTCCAGAAGTAACCATCGCTTCTGCCTGATGGTGTCCGCCTCCAACTGCTCTCATTCTTGAAGTTCCTGGTGTCTGGTTAATACTTTGACCATCTGAGGCATTTCCAATTACATTGATGGTGTGAGCCGTAATATTGTCAAAGTACATAGTTGTACACCGTGACTTTTCAATCAGCATTTCACCTACCTCTAGGAAGGTATCAGTACCCCCAGATACTATTGACCCTCCAATCAATACGGCAGTAGCACTAGCAGCTGTGCCTCCAGATGCTGTATATGCTGATGAAGGTACTGCACCTCCAGTAAATACAGTTCCTACGGTCACATTCTCAATTTTAATCTCTCTTACGGGAGTCGTACCCATAACAACTCTTAACGTGTTGTCTTCCTTATATTCTTGCCTCCAAGCCATTGTCTGTTCCAAAGTAGGATCTGGGTTCTGTGCAGGGGCAGCATAAATGCCCGAATCCCCATTTGAAAAACTTCTGTCCGCTAAGACCGTCTCATTCACCACGACTCCAGTTCCAGCCGTACCTCCGATTGCCAATAAACCTATAGCCATCTGAGGGCTGAATCCGCATGCTCTTAGTAGTGAATAAGGACTTTTAGCTACATTAAATGCGGTTTTCCATTTTTGAGATTCCGAATTTAAGTATTCGATCTTTGCAAATATCCAATCTCTCCATACGGTTACTTTCCTATAGAGCGTAATAGGAGACTTAATAACTGCCATTGGAGCAGCTCTAAAGGCTCTCCACCATGCACCAAAGTTAGTTGCATGTAACATAAATCCAAGAATAATTAATCCAATCGATACTCCAATAGTTGGAGCAAAGTTCGCTTGTGCAAACATAATTCCATCAAACACGAACTGGTCAGTTACATTAATCGATGCACCTGTCCAAAGGATATTCTCCAATTTAAATGGAAGAATGGAAGATGCCCAATAAATTACATTGCCAATCTGATTCTGATTTATAAAGGAAGCAGCTAGGCCAATAGCACCAGCAAATACTAACAACGTAGTATTTATCGCTCCCAGCACTGTACCTATACCATGAAAGGGAACTCTCATTTTAGAGAAAGGATTACGGATGCGTGGAGTCCTAAAATATAAATTCCTCTTAGCATATCGCTTTATTCTACGTATCATTAATTCTTCCTCCTACTACGGTTGGCTACGCGGCTCCACCATCCTCACCGTTACCGTTAGGCCCGCTATCACTCTGTAAAACGTCTTTTGCCAAAGCAATAATGCCCGCAATACATCCGACAGCGATTTCATTCAATCCTTCCCTGATCCCTAAAATAGCTACTATTCCTAAAATACATAGAGCCAAAAATATCTGAGGTCGTATCTTCCCTAGGAAATACCTTAATACCATTTGTCCTTATCCTCCCTCTTTCCGTTCCTTATTTCTGCAAACGTAGCATTGCCTTTCTCCGCTTTTAATACGGAGCTTTGCCCCACATTTACACTTTGTCCAATTCCTTCTTGCCAATTATCTCTTACCTTTCAAACAAAAAATGGGGTAATCAAAACTGACTACCCCATTTTCAATGGTATTGAAACTTTAGAGTAGTCGAGCTGACTCGTACCACCACTATTAATTATTAAATTTTAAAACTAGTATCCTACTGCCATAATCCTAAATTTAGTGTTGGTTACCTGAGCAGTTGTTGCGGTAGACGGTCCTGCACTTCCTGCATCCCGTGTGTACACAAACTTCTCATTTACGTAGTCATACGTAACCCCATACCCTAAATCTGCAGCAGTAGTTGCGGTTCCAGTATCGCTAAGGGTAACTGGGTTACCACAAAGAACGATATCAAAACCCCTAAGACCTAAGTCGCCTGGAGCAAAGGCATCGCCAGTAGCTGTGCCTGTTCCTGTGCCGACTACGTCTGCGGTAACTATTCTTTTGTTACCAAAAACTGATTCATGAATTATTGTTGTAGCAAATGTTACTGCCATTCTCTAAATTACTCCTTCTCCTGCCGCTTCCACCTATACCAACCTCTCTAAGGTTTCCCTCAGATACTTACGACACAAGAAAAACTTATGAGGCAGTGGAAGTGCCTGTCGCAAGGCAAACACAACCACTACCTCTATTTACTCACCTATTCGACTAAGCGTTTAGGTCCGTTATCTTTGCATGAGTATCCAGACGAAGTGCCCTTAGCTCACCGATGGTGTAAAACAACCCTCGGAGAACGAAAGCGTTAGCCTGGAAGAAGTCTCTGTTATCGATGTACTGCGTAGGAGCAGCGACAGCGAGTTCCAGATACCTCGTATCCAAAACATAGATGTTTGAACCCATTGCTGCGTCAGCAGCGGTGTAGGAAGTCTGGATGTCTGGGTCAACGATTACTGGGATACCCCTGTAAGTGCTAACTTGGAATCCAGCATGTGAACCTGGGAGGGTCGACTCATCGCCTACCTTCACAACAAACTCACCCCAATCCATGTACCTCTGTTGGGCCTGCAAGAGCGAGGACAGTCGGTCGAACTGGTCATAACCCATAAGGATTACATCCGGGTCAGCACCGTTTATCCTGACTTCTCGAATGGCCTGATCTAGAAGTGCTAGGGTCAGGTTTCGTCCTGTACCGTTGTTGTCTAGAACAACGGAGGCTGAGTTCCAGCCACCAGCAGCACGGGTTGCTTGGTTATAAACATCCGCACCAGCTGAAACAGATACACCAGCAATCGTGCGTCCGTCCTCTTCAACGATATCGTCAATAGAGGTCATTCCTGCACGGCTCTTGATGTAAGCAATTTCACCATCGGAAAGGCTTCCACCACCAGACCAAGTCAAAACACCTGTGCTGTTATTCACAGCAGTAATTGTTCGGGCTGTGTCGTTGATGGCTGTGCCACCAAAAGTGTCACCAATCCTAACTGTTCCACCAGCATTGAATATCGCTCCAGAAGCAGATGCACCAGCACCTGTGGCGATGGAGTTTGAGCGAAGCAGAAGCTCAGTATTAAGCTCCTTAATGTGATCCCTAGCAGCAGCTTCCTGCTCGACCGCCAGGTTATCGCCCATACCACCTTCCAAGCCACTCATGATCTGGGACTTGAGCGAAACACCAAAGTCAGTAGCAACTATTCTTGGTGCTGAGTCAACTGCCTGATAGGCAGAAACATCAACAGTAGGTAGTGCTCCTGTCTCGGTTACTGGTCGGGAGCGGTTATCGCCCCTATCGGAACGAACCCTCCAACCAGTTGTAGGACCCCACTGGACTTTCCGAAGAATGTTCCAGAATCGGGTCTGGTTGTTCAGAGCGTCCCAGACCTTACGGCCATAGGTAGCTGTGAACACGTCTGATACCTGGAGATATGTCTGCTTAGCAAAATATCCCGGTGGCATCATGCTTGAGCGAAGATTTCTCTCCGCTGCTCCGATGTACTCGGCTATAGATATGTCATTCTGTTGCGTCATTACTAAGCACCCCCGTTTCTAGGATAGTAGTACAGGGTCTGCGGAGTAAGTTCGCCAGAATTATTCCTCATGGAATTTACCTTCTTGAAGGTTCCACGGAGGTCATCCGGGTCATTGACGTTCAAAATCTGCTCAACTGCACCTGTAAATTGATCTTGTTTTTCCCAATTCACATCAGCATCAGTCTTAGCAAATGACTCGCCCTCAACACCGATCCTCTTGTCTGGCATAGGGCCAGCTTCAGCTATAGGAGTAGGAGTAGCACTAGCCCGTACAGGCTGGTCACTTCCGCTAGGTGTGAAGTTAAATTTCTTCATCCCAGCAGCAATGCCCTGCTTAATCTCGGCGGGCATGGACTTCTTAATAGAAGCCAACTCACCTTTCAGGTTGTTGTACTCTGTCCTTTCGGCTTGTTTCTGAGTCAGAAGACCTTTGATGTCCTTGAGAATGTTTCCAACGCTGTCATTGCTGTAAGACATATGTCCTGCAGCTACGCCTTCCATTTCCTCTTCGTCACCGTTCTCTTCGTCCTCAATTATCTCGTCCGCTTCTTCTTCCTCCATAATTGGAGGTGCGGCCTCTTCCTCTTCCATTTCTTCTTCGTTCTTGTCCATGTGATGCGTCTTCTCAAGGCCCTCAGGAACTCTTCGCTCTTCACCAGGATAAGTAAATCCAGCATTGTCGCCTCGTGAGCCACCTTGCTGAACATTCTCCCCATCCACGTAGTGTTTGGCTACAAAATCCTTTAGGATTTGCTCCAATTCAGACTTATGGATATAGGCATCCTCAGATTGCGAACCAGCTTTCGTAGAATTCTGGCCCGATGATCCGAAGGTATCTCTACCCGTAGTCTCGCCACCCGTGATTGGGTCGAGCTTACCCTGCCAATCAGCAGGGAGATCCTTACTGGAAGCATCTTCGCCTCGGACATGAGGTGGATAATTCACCGCATATTCCTTAGCTATATACTCCCTAAGAGCTTTAAGAATAGGCAATAGTTCTTCTTGGCGATTTGCCATACCTACTCTACCTCCTCTGTAAGGTGATTAATAAGAATAACTATACCGACTAAATGTTACATGTGTAAAGTTTTTTTGCAAAAAGTCCAATTAATTGGAATTAACCTGTGACAATTCCCTTAACATTTAGATTGGAATCATACTCAACTTGCACACCCTCATAGCAATCTGGGCACGTTTGTTGGTCAGGTATTTGCAAAATATCTGTAATATAGGAGTTCTGATTCATGGGCTGAACACAAAGAGTAACTTCATACATTTCCATATTAGTTACTTCTGTCCAACATTTACCGTGATCACACTTCAATTCTTTCTCTTTGGCGTTTCCAGCAATACTGAAGCCTCGCATAGTGCCCTTCATAATCTCTCGCATAGCTTTTCTAGCAACCTCTAGATCAGTTCTAATTGCGGCTACTACGAACAATCCTTCAGGTCTTACTTCAGTTTTCCATATCTTCCCATCTTCATCGGTAAACTCTGGAATTATCTGACCTACCTGTATACCAGAATGAAAAATGTTCACATTGGCATATTCTGGACGAGCTAAGAAATTCTCTAGAGCCTTTCTCATCCCTTCTAATCCAATTCTGTGACCTTCTTGGTCTATCACATAGTAATTACCCCATCCAGCCACAACCAATGTATTCGCAGTATCCATAAAGTCAGACTGTTTTTCTAACTTATTGGGAACTAAAGCCTTCATTACTCCCATATCTAAATTCTCAGGAGTATCCCCACTTTTTGCCAACATAGGAGATAAAAGATTAGAAACTACGCCTGATACAGCATCTCCAAGCTGATTCTCTGGAGTTAATCTAGTGTCATAATCCATATCACCAGAAAGATTCGTATACTGCTCAGCAGCCATATCATCTGTTCGTAATCTGTGAGAATCCTCATCTATAAACTTTCTACGAACAATCTCATTCTCTGCCGTTTCATCCATCTCTGCGGGCTTATAAGTATCTTCATGCTCTGCAATGACCAGATTACTTACATTGTCTCCAAGAGGTTCTTGTTCTAGGGGTAAAGTTTCATTCCTAACCCCACGCCCTCCACGTATTCTTCGTGACTCTGAATCTCCAGGCTTGTGCCTGTCAACAGAATTGGGTTTCTTGCCGTCTTTTATTCCACTACCTAATTCAGGTACATCTGGAGCTGGTAACTGAGAGAGGCCTTCTTGAGTTCCATATACTTCAGCATTCTTCTCTAAACTGTTATCTACAGATTCTGCAACAGAATCAAAAATCGTCTCTAAATCGTCATCATCATTATCTGACTCAGACTTATCTAGGCCAGAACCATTGGTAGATTTGGAAGATTTAGGTCTTAAAGAACTATCATATTGCTCAGGAGTTCCTCCCCCACCATATGTAGCAGTATGAGTAGCATCAGAACCTGAACTACCTCCTGCGGTCATAGCAGTTCCGCCTCCGCCTCCATCGCCACCAAACCCTCCAGCAGCTCCGCCACCGCCAGCACCGCCTCCTCCACCGCCGCCTTCTTTCAAAGTATATTTCTGATTAACTTCCATCAATCTTTGTCGATAGACTTGCTCAGCTGAAGGCTCTAACTCCATCTCTTTATGAAGAAGAGGATCGGGTTTCCTCTTAGATCGTAATCTTGAATCGAATTCTGAAGCCTCATCAGCTTCATCTTTAGTCATGGCATCATCCCTCTGGGGAATTAAATCCACGCTACCGTCACCACCGCCCTCAGTGCCCTCTGCTCCAGCACCTTGAGCTGCCATAGGTTGCACACCTATCTCATCATCCATCTCTTCTGGAAGATCGATAACAGCCCCTGAACTAAAAGCCTGAGTGGCGTTCCCTGTCTCAGCACTTGAAAAGGCTTCCTGACCAGGTTCACCCGGCTTACGCTCAGCAGAGATCGGGTCTTGCTCATCTTCTTTTCTATTTACATTAAATGGGTAAGCTTTTTGTTGAAGATTATTAGATCCCTGAGTGTCGGCTAAGTGATGATAAACATCACTCATGTATGCTCCAGCTCGTGAAATCTTATCTAGAATCCAATAATCAATTTCCTCGTTATCCTGAAACATATTTATAAGTTTCTGAGAATAATCATTGATCTTA
>Ga0310344_10000828_pt1 | contig 24112 bp, 18 predicted proteins | sample HC15DNA20200_MG_FD_203801 | JGI IMG/M metagenome (GOLD analysis project Ga0310344, IMG submission 203801) | Marine microbial communities from station ALOHA, North Pacific Subtropical Gyre - HC15-DNA-20-200_MG | ecosystem: Environmental > Aquatic > Marine > Oceanic | place: Pacific Ocean: North...
ACGAGCGTTCACAACGCGTTAATTGGGTCGAAGCGGGGGACGACCAAAATAGCCCGCTGGCCCGCCAGCTAGACCCTACGGCGTATGGCGCGCCGTTCGATAGTGAGGATGCTACTGCGGGTGCATCACGCTGGCCGTGGATGTTGCCGTTCGCGCAACCCGAGGCCGGCGCCGCCGAGCGACAGGCGGCCGCCTTTGCGGCACTTGCCTCCTGGGATAAGCCCGCGCACGTCATTTTCGGTGACCAGGACACTACCTTCACCCCGGAGTGGGGACGCCAGTTCGCGGCACACATTCCTGGCGCGACCTTCGACACCGTTGAGGGTGCCGGGCACTGGGTCCAGGAGACCGGTCTCCGCAGAGAGGGTGCCGGGCACTGGGTCCAGGAGACCGGTGCGCCGCCGCTGGCGGAGTTGATACTTCGACGTATCAGCGAGGAGTAAGCTTTGCATTATCGTAGTCTAGCCAACGCCAGCATATGGTGTGTTCACGCATAGCATGTCAGCAGAATGATTACTCTGCACATCAACGGCCAGACACACGAACTGGATATCGAGCCCGATACACCGCTGCTCTGGGCGATTCGCGAACAGACCGGCCTGACGGGCACGAAGTTCGGCTGTGGCATCGCCCAGTGCGGCGCCTGCACGGTACACCTCAATGGCACGCCGATCCGTTCCTGCGTCACGCCGGTTCAAGCCGCTGAAGGCCAACAGGTCACCACGATCGAGGGTATCGGCCAGGGCAACGATAGCTTGCACGCCGTGCAGCAGGCATGGATCGACGAGCAGGTGCCCCAATGTGGCTATTGCCAGTCCGGGCAGATCATGTCCGCGGTCGCGTTGCTCGAGTCCAATCCAGCGCCGAGCGATGCGGACATCGATATCGCAATGAGCGGTAACATCTGCCGCTGCGGTACGTATTCGAGAATCAGGCGCGGTATCAAGCGAGCTGCAACGGCTTTAGCAAGCACGGTCGAGCCGGAGGAGCCGCCTCATGGGTAAATGGACGAGACGCGCTTTCATTACGACCGGCGTACTCGCGGGTGGCGCCGTCGTCATTGGCGTTGCAGTTCGTCCAGGTAACCGTGCCGATAAGGTTGCGCCCCTAGTCGCTAGCGAGGGCGAAACCGTCTTTAATGTGTGGCTAAAAATCTCGCCCGACAATACGGTGACAGCGATCGTACCGCATGCGGAAATGGGGCAGGGCGTGCATACCACGCTCTCGATGATGCTCGCCGATGAAATGGACGCGGATTGGGATAGGGTTTCCATGATGGAGGCACCGGCTCGCGAGGAGTATGCGAATTACGCGCTGGCAAAGGGCTTCGCGGTTGGTGACGCAGACCTTCCTGCTTTTCTTGTTGATACCATCGATGGTGCATTCCTGACCGTGACGAAAATGCTAAGCCTGCAACTGACCGGCGGCAGCTCTTCCGTGCTAGCTACCGGGCAGCAAGCGATGCGAGTGGCCGGCGCGGCGGCGAAGGCGATGTTGCTACAGGCGGCAGCCGAAACTTGGGACGTACCCATTGAAACACTCTCTGCGGAGAAGAGTTTCATTGTCGAGAACAACGGCAATCGCCACGCACCGTTTGCGGATTTCGCGGTAGCTGCGGCCGAGTTGTCACAGCCGGCCAAACCGGTGCTTAAGACAACGGACGAATTCACCATCCTCGGCACAGACGTGCAAAAGCTCGACGTGCCGGCGAAAGTCGATGGTAGTGCGCTATTTGGTATTGACGCGCAATTACCAGGAATGAAATACGCAACAGTCAAGGCTGCACCGGTATTTGGCGCAACCGTGCAATCGGTCGATGAAACGTCCGTGCAGAATTCGTCCGGTGTTCGCAGGGTGGTGAATCTCGGCGATGCGGTAGCGGTGGTTGCGGACGGTTACTGGCAAGCTAAAAAGGCGCTCGACGGGCTAGACATCGTGTTTGCGGAAACTATCAATGACGCAGTCGAGCAAAGCGATATTTTCAGCCAATTCTCTGCTGCCCTTGATACAGCGACCGCGGACGGCGACGAGATCACCGATTTCGAAACGGGCGATGCTGCCGCAGCGATGGCGTCGGCTACCAGAGTCATCGAAGCCGAATATCGCGTTCCGTACTTGTCACACGCGCCAATGGAACCCATGAATTGCACCGCATGGGTGCACGATGGCATTTGTGAATTATGGACCGGTACGCAAAACCCGCTGGGCTTCGCAGCAGAGGTTGCGGACTTGCTCGACATGGATCTCGACGATGTAATCCTGCACAACCAGTACCTCGGCGGTGGATTCGGCCGCCGCATTTTTTCCGACTATGTGCTGCAAGCGGCGCGAATTGCCAGTGAAGTCCCCTTTCCGGTGAAGCTGATTTGGTCTCGCGAGGAAGACATGCGTCACGATCACTATCGTCAGGCGAGTATCAGCCGTTTCAAGGCGGCGCTGGATGAGACTGGACAACCAACCGCCTGGGTTAATCAGTACGTCGAAAAACACGACCCGAAGGAAGCGCCATACATTCCCTACGGTATAGATAATCAGTACATACACTACGCCGAATCGCGGTCACACGTTCCATGGGGATTCTGGCGCAGTGTCGATCACTCATTGCACGCTTTTTTCACGGAATCGTTTATTGACGAAGTTGCGTTTGCTGCCGATGCGGACCCCTATCAGTATCGCCACGATCTACTCGCCAATGCGCCGCGGTTTCAGAAAGTCCTAGACCTGGCAGCCGAAAAATCGGACTGGGGTACACCGCTACCCGAGAACTGGGGTCGGGGTATAGCAATCCACAAATCGTTCGGCACCATCGTGGCGCAGGTTGTTGAAGTAGAAGTGACAGACGGTAAGGTACGACCACGCCGTGCTATTTGTGCAGTCGATGCGGGTTTCACTATGCATCCCGACGGTATGAAAGCGCAGATGGAAAGCGGCATTATTTACGGACTGACAGCGGCGTTGTACAGCAACATTTCGATTCATCGCGGCGCTGTGGAGCAAAGCAACTTCCACGACTATCAGATGCTGCGCATGAATGAGTCGCCGGAAATAGAAACCTACATTATCAACAGCGGCGAAAAAATTGGCGGGGCAGGTGAACCCGGCACACCGGCTATCGGTCCTGCTCTAGTCAATGCAATATTCAATGCAACCGGTAACCGCATTCGTGAATTACCGGTGCAAATGCACGATATGTCAGAGTCGTAGACGCCCTCATTCAGGAGGCGGCTTCCGATACCTAACCCTCACTACAGAACGACGGGGACGTTCACTGAATCGGACCTGTTTCTCGTTTCGTCATCGTTACTGACAGGGACCTTCAGTAGCACGCGTGCGCCAAACATCTCCTCAGTGCTATCCATCGCGCCCCAGACTACCGTTACATTGGGATCGGGGTTGTTCGGATTCATTGCTGAATTATCGTAAGCACCTTCGACCAGGAAGGTCGTTCCAGCGGGAATGAACTCGGGCTCCGCCAAATCGTAATAGGGTTGCCAATTAAAGTCGTAGTTCGGCACCGAAAACAGTACTTTCTCAGTTCCATCGGGATACTGTGCGGTCCACTTCACCCGCTTGCCCCGGTAGTGCATATGTATCATGAAGGTCACCGCATAAGCATCCTGCGGTACGGGCGCGCTTGTCCGAACGATGTCGTAATTCTCATCATGCGGAGGAACTTCAAAGCCACCCCGGAGTACGACACCACCGAGAATGAGCTCATGGGTGGGCTTAAAGCCGTCTTCATGAAAATACATGCCGTACTCCGTGGCATCGACTGTGGCGGTCCCGTTTGGGGTGTAGTGCATATTCAAAAACAATCTATGTCCCTCGGGTATGAATAGCCCGGTACCCTCTCCGAGGAAGCGCTCGTTCATACCCGGACCCCAGTTCGGCATACTGCTGCCACCAGCCATATCTGGTGATTCGCCATTGGGTACTACTCTCGCGGCAGTATGATGCACCACGCTACGAGCGCCTGGGATTGTGGTGGCCCCTTTGAGCCAGGTGTCTTTTTCAAACACATATCCGGTATCCACCCAGATAAGACCCAGGTGTCCAGTTGCCGGGATTTCCTGTGGCGGTAGTTTTACCACAACGTCCGGCTCACCCAGTGGCCACCCAGTTGCCGGCCATTCAAGAGCAGCCAGTGGATCAGCATCGGTGTCTTTTACAGCACCGTCATCGATCCAGTGCACCAGCTGCTGACGCTGATCGCGGGACAGGAAGCGATTATCTAGCAAAGCATTACCGATATGAGGATCGGTCTGAGCCGGCGGCATGCGTTGGGTCAAAATCGCATTCTTCATCAACGGTGCCCAAGCCCGAATCATCTGATGGCTGTCCATGGCAAAAAGCCCTATACCCCCGTCACGATGACAACGGGCGCAGTTCTCTTCGAGTAATGGTGCAATGTCCTGGCTGTAGGAAACAGGGTTACTGGCATGGTGATCGCGTGCGGCGAAACTTAGGTTGCAGCCCGGACTTGCAGTGCGCGCTTCTGAAACTGCATTCCCCGAGGAGATCTCGCCAAGGGCGCGGTCGAGATTCGACACAGAACCACGGTACAGTACCGCCAAGCTCCGGGGGTCAAGTACCACCACCTCGCCGATCGTGCTGACACCGAGCATTTCGGAAACAAGTTGGCTTTCATCCATCAGCACAGGCAGGTCGCCATAGGCTTCAGACTGCGACTGTAGCACCGCACGATTCTGCTCGCCGGTAGCATTGATCAGCAAAAACTCAAAGCCATCAGCGCCATCAGTGTATTGGCTGTCGATGCTCTCGAATTGGGCGACTGTACCGGAAAAACTACTGCAGTTAGCCCCTTCCGCCAGCAACACCACAGCCTGTCGATTGCGATGGCGGCTGAGTTGAAAATAAGTGCCGTCCTGATCCAATAAGGAGAAGTCGCCAGCTATATCCTGGGCCTGCAAAGAGGGCATCAGCAGTAAAGATAGACACAGCAGGCCTATTTTCTTCATTGATATTGATATCCAGATCCTTAGTTGAATTGATTATAGTTCGCTTAGTTGGCAAATGGTTCGCTAACTGACGTCAAAACCGAAAAAGTTTGCTCGGATATTGTATCTATTTCATTATTCAATTCAGTCAAGCTTAACGAGTATCCGGAATTCCCCCTGATCATGAAACTATCCAACGAAGTCAGGTTCGAAACATCCCGTGGCGTCATGGCTGGCTTGCGTAGCGAAGATGCAACCGGGCCGCGGGTGCTGTGCCTACACGGCTGGATGGATAATGCGGCGACTTTCTTTCCCCTGTCGATGCGGTTGCCTGGATTAGATCTAGTTGCGCTGGACCTTATAGGCCATGGCCACTCCGATCACCGTCACCCTTCGGCCAATTACTACTTCATGGAAAACCTGCCCGACGTTGATGTGGCGTTGGATGCGCTCGGTTGGGAAAGTTGCCATCTTGTGGGTCACTCCATGGGAGGAGCCATTGCGTCTCTTTACGCGGCGGCAGCGCCCGAAAGGGTCCGTAGCCTGGTTATGCTGGATGCTCTGGGTCCGTTCAATGAGCCCGCGAATAAATACGTGACCCGCCTACGAAAAGCCCTGCGTAGCAGTCGCGCCGACGTGCGTCGCAAACGCTCCTATGCCTCCATTGACGAGATGATCAAGCATCGCCAGACCAATACCGATCTGGCCGATGAACCGACGCGGATGATTTGCGAGCGCTCGGCGAAACGGGTTGATAACCACTACGAATGGACCAATGATCCGGCGTTGCACTGGGTCTCGCCGATCCTGATGACAGAGGAGCAGGCCCTTGAGTATTTGGCAGGTATCACAGTCCCGGCGCTGTCACTAATTGCAACGCCTTTCGCATCCGTTATCAGCGAAACGCGATACCATGCGCGTACCGCCGCTATGCCGAACGGCCGCCATGAACTGCTGGCGGGAGACCACTTTTTTCACATAAACCAAGCAGAAAAGACCGCCGGGATAATCCTTCCTTTTATTCTCGAACAGGAACGAAACTTCGAGCAGCACAATGACCAAAAATAGCTAATAAACGAAAGACACTCTATTGGCTCAATGCTGCATCATCGCGTCGGTTCGCACTCAGATTCCGTACCCCAGATCTAACTGACACGATAGAATTTTCTAGTCTTTGGCGCGATGCGCTACGATCGAGAGACGGAACCGTTTAGCGTACGCTGAATCAGATGCGAATTAGGGCAGCGCCCGATACTGCACCATCTTCGACGCGTTGATGTAGATCCGCTACCTCGTCGAGTGATACCTCTGCACCGATTCGAAAATCGAAGCCCGGAGTGACTGCAACTCGATTTACTTGTTCGAACAGTGTCAATTGACGCTTCCGGCTCAGTACAAAAATCCCGATAAAGCGGCAGTTAGCGTTTTTAATAATAAAATGAAACGCTGGGATCTCCGGCTTGGGCGCGTCGTCAATACCGTAGGCGGAAATCGTGCCGCCGCGTGCGAGTACGCGCGAATTGAGACCTGCATTGCTGCCAAAGCGTGATTCGACAACGAGGTCGAAGCCCCGTTTTCCGGCGCACTCACGCAATTGACTCTGCAGTTCAGGGTCGCGGTAATCGAAACATCGTTCGGCGCCGAGACTTTCGACCTCTGTACATTTTTCGCTCGACGCCGTCGCAATTACGCTTGCGCCCGCCGCGTTTGCGATCTGCACCGAACACGCACCGACACGACCCGCACCGCCCGCAACGAGCACACGCTTATCCGCCAGAGAATCGACAACCGACAGCGATTCGAGTGCGGTGACAACCGGGGCCGCGAGGCACGCACCATGCTGCAGTGACACCGCCTCGGGAAGCGCCACCGCTTTCCATTCGGGTAAAACGCAGTATTCAGCACAGCTACCCATGGCTTGCCCGACTTGCGCGCCAAATAACCAGACGCGTTCACCGACGCGAGATTCAGAAACACCGCTACCCACGCTTTCGATTTCTCCGCTACCGTCTACGTGAGGTACGATCCGGGTCCAGTTTGCGAGCTCCGCACCGTGACCACGCTTTTTAATATCGTGATGATGAACCGACGAATACGCGATTTTTACTCGTACCTCGCCCTCGCCGGGTTGCGGCGCTTCCAGGTCTCCGATTTGCAAGACTTCGGTCGCTGGGCCACCGCTTTCGTACCAAGCTGCCCTCATGTCTGCAGCACCGTCTCGCTTGTATCGAGTTCGCATGCATGTTCAAGCTCGGCGGAAAAAGCTTTCTCGTTCATGTTTATCCTCGTTTCCGGTCGGGCGATGACAATGCTTGTGACATCTCTTTTGATGTCCATTTCGATCGGTGGGTTCATGTTCGTGGTTTCGCTGGTGCCGAAATTAACGCTAATATTTTAACTGATGAGATAGAAAGCCCCGCAATCATAGGCACAAAACAATCCGTTAGTGTAATGGTAACGCCGGAGGAAGGGTCTATGCTCAAGAGATGACTAAATGCTAAAATGATGCCAGAATTAATAATGATTACTATCCATTATCGGAGTTTTAAAATGCAAATACGCAGGCGGTCAGCCAAAAGCATTTTACGTGCGGTTACGCTAATAGCGGTCTCTGTCATGGGGCTACAAACAGTTTACGCGCAACAACCGCAAGAAGAACATGAGATGCGTGTGATCGACCCGTCGAGAGGTGTGTCGGCAGAAAGAAATGAAGTCTCGATGCGTCAAATGCATGGTATTACATTCGGTATCAGCGCCGCTGAGGCGGGGCTTACAGTGGAATCTGCACCGATTGATGATTCGGTGCTAGCTAATGCCCCGAATCAGTTGGGATTGGGATTCGAGATGCCAGTACGGTTGGTTAAATGGGTTCTATACGATGAGGATAGGGAATGGGTTGATATTAACTTTCGATACGATCCAAGAGTGAATGCTCAGTTTTCCTTGTCCCTACCTTCACTGCAACAGACCGAATATTACTCTGTTGAGTGGGCTATCCTTGATGACGTCGAACAACTCATAAAGGGCGTTTATAACTTTTCCTTCGGGCCCGGTGCGGAAGTTGCTTCGGTCATAAGAGCACGGGAAGCTCAGATGGACCACTCGATGCATGAGATGTAGTAAATGACGGAAGACCATTCTTCCCTTATTGCCGTTCTATAGAAAACTCTTTAGATCATCGAGCACCTGCTCAGGGTGCTCTGCTGCTTTCACTGTCTTATATGCTTTCAGGATGTTGCCATCGGTACCGATCAGGTAGCTGATTCGTTTCGCCTTACCTGCCTCCGCATCTTCTGCCGCGCCATAGGCAATGGAGATAGCAAGGTCTTCGTCACATAGCAGATCAAACGGAAAAGCGTGCTTTTCATGAAATTTCTTATTCTTGGGTGGCGAATCATTGCTGATACCAAGAACAATCGTATTGTTGTCACCTAGTTGTTGGATTCGATCACGGAACCCTTTACCTTCGCGAGTTCATCCAGGCGTGCTGGCACGCGGATAAAACCAGAAAATGATGTTTTTACCTACGTGATCGGTGAGCGACACGATGTCGCCATCCTGATTTTGCACACTGAACTCAGGTGCTTTGTCACCGGCTTCTAACATAGTCTTGCTCCTCTTCGAGGGGATATTATTCAGATGAAAATAGTAGAGGTATTGAGGGTAGAGTAACATCATTCTGCGGCCGAATGTTTAAGTGGCGCATTTTGTACCTTAGGCTTTTTTAACTTCATAAAACCTTCTATCATTTGAAGGCAAGGCATTGGCACCAGCCACCGACCAGTAGATAGTGAACCGTAACGGAGAGCAACTTAGATGATAAAAACAAAGATAACCGAAATGTTCGGAATAGAGCATCCAATTATCCAGGGTGGTATGCACTTCGTTGGATTTGCCGAGTTAGCGGCGGCTGTATCTAATGCGGGTGGTCTCGGAATTATTACCGGGCTGACACAGAAAACTCCGGCAGATCTTGCGAACGAAATTGCCCGGTGTAAGGATATGACCGACAAGCCGTTTGGCGTCAACGTCACGTTTCTAGCCAGCCTTCACACAGCGGACTATCCGGCCATCATCAAAGCCATTATCGATGGCAATGTGCCGGTAGTGGAAACGGCCGGGAACAACCCCTCACAGGTGCTGCCTTACCTGAAAGACGCCGGTATCAAAGTCATTCACAAATGTACTTCAGTACGTCATGCGCTCAAGGCACAGTCTATCGGCTGCGATGCAGCCAGCATTGATGGCTTCGAATGTGGTGGTCACCCCGGTGAGGACGACGTACCCAATATGATTTTGCTGTTGCGTGCCGCCGATGAGCTGGAAATTCCGTTTGTTTCTTCGGGCGGACAGGCGGATGGGCGCTCTCTTGTTGCATCGCTCGCGATGGGCGCCGAAGGCATGAATATGGGCACCCGCTTTATTGCCACGCAGGAAGCGCCGGTTCATGAAAATGTTAAACAGGCGATTCTTAATGCGACGGAGCTTGATACTCGCTTGGTCATGCGCCCACTCCGAAATACCGAGCGTGTTCTGAACAATCCGGCTACTGAGAGCCTCCTTGCCAAGGAGAAAAAATTCGGTGATAAACTAACGATCGAAGATATTTTGGACGAAAAGGCCGGTGTCTATCCGCGCATTATGTTGGACGGTGAGGTTGATTCCGGTGCGTGGTCTTGCGGGATGGTTGTAGGGTTAATCAATGACATCCCGACGGTGCGAGAATTAATCGACCGGACAATGGATCAAGCGTGCACGATTATCGATACACGCCTTAGCGAAATACGCCAGCCTAACGGCTGACCGCCCCAGACTTTGCTCACGGGATTAGGTTAAGAGTATTTTAAAATATTAGTGTTGCGAGGTTGTATGGACAGTGCACAATCGATAAAAAAATCTGACTCACCTGCGGAGCAAATTGACGACGATATCGTCACGATGATGCGCGACAGTGCCCGCGATTTTTGCGAGCGCGCGCTACCCCGCGAACGTCTTCGCCGGATGCGACGGGACGAGTCGACGTTCGACCGTCAGGTGTGGAGACAGATGGCTGATCTCGGCTGGTGCGGGCTACTCGTTCCCGAATCGCACAATGGGCTCGGTCTCGATATATCGGTTGCGATCGGTGTGTGCCGTGAACTCGGTACGGTTTTGGCGCCCGAACCGGTGATTGAAACCGCCATCGGTGCGACAACCCTGTTGACCTGCCTAGAGTCCGGCGATCTGCTGCTGCGTGATTGCATGAGTGGTGAGCTCGTTGTCGTGCCGGCCCTGGGTGGGGTTGAGCCGAATGCCTTCGACGGCGTCGAGGCGGTCGTTGATGGCAGCGTTTACAAACTTAATGGACGTATCGACAACGTCCCGCTTGGTAGCGACGCCGACGGCTGGTTGGTGCCAGCACGTTGCGATGGGCAGCCGGCTTGGTTCTACCTAGATACCGGCAAACAGGGTGCCAGTGTGGCACGTCTGAAGCTCGCCGATGGCGGTCATGACGCGTGCCTTCAGTTCGATGGCGCGCTAGCAATGCTCCTCGGACGTGGTGAGGAAGCGATGCAGGCGCTCGCTATCGCCCGTTCTCGCGTCGAGGTCGCTTCAAGCGCCTACCTGCTCGGCCTCAGTGAGACACTGTTTCAGATCACCCTTGAATACGTTGCGACACGGCGCCAGTTCGGCCAGGCCATCGGTAGCTTTCAGGCCATTCAGCACCGTATGGTCGATCTGTACATTCAGCTACGGCTAACAACCGCGGTAGTCGAACAAGCCGGCGAATCGTTAGCTGACCAGAGTACGTCAGCGATGTTGTCCGGCTCCAGCCGCGCGCGTTTCCGCGCCTGTACCACGGCACTGGCGATGGCGCGTGAAGCGGTGCAGTTTCACGGCGCGATCGGTATTACCGATGAATGCGATGTTGGTTTGTATGTCAATCGCGCGCTGGTGATGAGAGCACGTTACGGCCAGGCGGGAGCGCATGCTGCGCGCATCGGGCGCGAAACGCGGAGCTTGATGAGTGCGGCCACGTTGCCCGCGGACCATCATGAAATCGACGTTGACGGTGACCCGCCAGGCGGGGACTGGAATGCAGTGGACAACGAGACCTTCCGCGCGATCTTGCGACAGTGGTTCGAGGGTAACTATCCTCCGGAATTGCGCAATCTACCGGTGCGACTGTGCGGGGAACAGGCCAGCGAGTGGCATACGTGCTTGTACCAGCGCGGCTGGGCGGCGCCGGCGTGGCCGGTCGAGTACGGCGGCATGGGCTTGACGGCGGATAAACAGCTAATCTTCTTTGAAGAGCGCGAGCGATGGGGCGTGGAGCGAACACCTGATCAAGGCATCGTCATGATCGGTCCGTTGCTGATGCAGCACGGTTCGGCCGCGCAGCAGGCATATTACCTGCCGCGCGCGCTCAGCGGCGAGCACATCTGGTGCCAGGGATACTCCGAGCCTAACTCGGGTTCGGATCTGGCGTCGCTGACCACTAGCGCGGTACGCGATGGTGACGACTTCGTCATCAATGGCCAGAAGATATGGACTACCCTGGCGCAGCATGCGACGCACATATTCTGTCTTGTTCGTACCGATGCGTCAGTAAAACCGCAGGCCGGGATTAGTTTCGTGCTCGTCGATCTCAATACCAGTGGGATAACAATCCGTCCGATCCGCGACATCGCCGGTGAGGAAGAACTCTGCGAAGTTTTTTTCGACGATGTACGCGTTCCGGTAGATAGCCTCGTCGGTAAAATCAACGACGGCTGGACCGTGGCCAAGGCGTTGCTCGGTCACGAACGCCTGTTAATCGGTAGCCCTAACCAATGCGAGCACGCGCTCGTCCCACTGCGAGAACTGGCCGAGGCGAACGGATTGATGGATGACCCGGTATTTCTCGATTGTCTGAACCGGTTCGAGATCGATGTTGCAGATCTCGAATCGCTATTCAAGGAGTTCGCCGACACTGTCCGGCGCGGGGAGATGCTTGGAGCGGATGTGTCGGTGCTCAAGATCTGGGCTGGCGATACGTTATGCCGCTTGAGTGAAGCGATACTTGAGGCCGCTGGCGATGCCGGTGGACGTACCGGCGCGATCGATTTCGGTACGTCGTCTATTAGCGTCCTCAGCTATTATTACAACGCACGCCATAGGCCAATCTACGGCGGTAGCAATGAAATCCAGCGCAATCTTCTGGCTAAGCAGGTACTGCGGATGCCGTCCCGCTGAGTGCGGGTTGAGGTCGGAGAGATAGCTTGTGACTTTTTAGGCGAATCCATTAAAACTTTCGCCAGGTTCATACTCTTCTAATGGCATCATAGGGCCGCAAAGAGAAAAACCTCCATCTACTTTTACGATCGTACCGGTCATATGATTTGCTGCCGGAGAGAGCAAGAAGGTAACTACAGCGCTGATCTCACTTTCAGTGGCAAGTTTTTTGAGAGGTATGAGTCGTTGTCTTGCTTCCATTATTTTTAGGAATTTTTCGTCATACGCTTCCATTCCCGCCGTACGGGTTAAACCTGGCGCGATAGAATTGACTCGTATTCCATATTTTGCCCATTCAACACTAGCCGATTTCGTCAAATTATCTACGCCGGCCCTGGCCGCTGATGAATGAGCTAAAAGTGACATACCTCTATCGAAATCCGAAACGATATTGATGATATTTCCGCCATTTTCCCGGAAAAAAGTTTTGAATGCTTGTTGGGAAACAAGGAAAGTGCCTGTTAAATTATTACGAATGACAGCCTCCCATCCTTTTTTAGACATTTTTTCTAAAGGAGACGGAAATTGGCCGCCGGCATTGTTTACAAGCGAGTTCAAGCTCCCACGTTTTTGGAGAATAGTCTCGAAAAGTTTTTCTACCTGATCTTCTTCTCGAATATCACAAACACTCCAATCAATATTGCCCCCGCTCTGACTAACTTCGGCAGCCACGCCTTCAAGCTTTTCTTTTGTCCGACCAGCAATGTGGACTGTCGCACCTAAAGAGGCAAGTTCATGGGCAAAGCAGCGACCCATTCCAGAACCTCCGCCCGTTACAAGAATGACTTGATCGGCAAGTAGATCGTTTCTAAATATAGACTGATATCCCATTACGTTAGTGCTCCATCGAAGGGTTTATACATATGGTCCTACCATATTGGTCTTACCATATTGTAACACAACCTATACACATTAGTCCGAAGTTAACATTTCGTTGCAGCGGGCCGTCTCGAGGATCTCGCGCAACTCGGAATTCGAGTGCTGCTCGCTGTACTTCCGGCGGATTTCTCGCAGCGACTTCGCGTGATATCTCTGCGGACCGCCAACAGTTTGAGTCCACGATCGACCGTCCAGATCGACGGTAAACTCTTCTGCTCCCGATTCCACCGCTACAGCATTCGCCGCAGACCAGAGTAGAAACGGGCGGACCTGTTTCTCGAGTAACGGAGTCAGCGTCGGTTGTAGTGAGGACCAGGTTTCGAACTCGCCCTCCGCTTTCGGATCGAGCATCTTGTCGATCCAGCGGCAGATCGCGTCATGCCCTGATGCAAGGATTGCGCCCGCTGTCGGATCTCCCCAGGCCTGGTGGATTTGCGCCGCCAAGCCGAAATCCGCAAGCGACGGCCGTCCGCCGAAAAGATAACTCCGACTCGCTAGGTGTTGGTCGATTAGTTGAGCGCCTTCCTTGAACGAGTCTTCGATCAGCGGTGCGGTTTTATCATTCGAACCAATGACCCAGCCCCGGTCGCTCATACGGGCGCGGATATCTTGCGCCATCTTCTCGCGTTCTTCCCCAGAGCTGTCAGGCATAATGCTCGCGACGAGACGCTCAGTAGCTGATCGCTGATCAACATCACGCGCCCAACGGTAGTGAAACAGCCACTTGTTGCCCCATTCGTCACCAAACTCCTCGATCAATTCGGAGAGAAAACGAAGCGTTCCGCTATCGGGGTGGATGGACGGTTCGGATACCTGAGCTTCCATCGTCTCGATAATGGGCGTCGAGTCTTGCAATCCCTCATCGTTGGGCGTTGCAACTGTAGGAACGATCGGCAGCCTGGCATATTTCTTGTACTCGGCCATCGTATTTGTGTCGCGCAGAATCCACTCATGCGGGATACCCTTGTAGCGAAAGTACGAACGAACCTTGGCCGAATACGGAGAAATCGCCCCGCCAAAAATCCTATATTTATCTGCCATCTAGATTCTCCAAAAGTGTTTAGTAATTGAGTGCAACAAACTCGCCCAGCATCGCAAGCCCACCCCCGTTTATGCTGTGAACGTTACCGACGCGCTTTAGCGCATTAGCGTCTTCTGGGCTTTTTTGGCGAAGGCCTCGGCTGCTTTTTCGTCCTTCGTGAGGCCGGCCGTGTTATACGGCACTTCGACGCCACGGCGCAAGGCCGGACGTTCCTTCATTGTGTCCATCCACCGTTTGAGATGGGGTAGCCCTTCTCGCGAGACGCCCGACCACTTGTACGTCCGTACCCAGCACCAATTGGCGATGTCGGCAATCGAGAAGTCGTCCGCTAACCATTCGCGGTCACTGAGATGCGAGTCGAGCACCTCAAAAAGACGCCGGCATTCATGTTGGTACCGGTCTATCGCCGGTTGAATCTTTTCCGGGAAGTATCGGTAGAAGGCATTCGCCTGGCCCATCATGGGACCGATACCACCCATCTGAAACATCACCCATTGAATGACCCGAGACCGCCCTGCAGCATCAGCTGGCAACAATTGCCCGGCCTTCTCCGCTAAGTAGATCATCAGTGCACCCGACTCGAACACTGCGAAATCGCCTGCTTCGCGGTCGACGATGGCAGGGATCCGGCCGTTTGGGCTAATGCGAAGAAACCAGTCCTTCTTGTGTTCCCCTTCACGCAGTTCGAAACTATGAACTTCGTAAGGCAGCTCGAGCTCCTCGAGCGTGCAGGAAGCCTTCCAACCATTTGGTGTCGCTGCGGTGTAAAGATCAATCATGTCATCTGATCCAGTATGATTGGCGCCAAGTCGTCCTCCATGCTGCAAAGCAATGCGTGTGTTCCGGTATCTATATCCATGTTGGCTAGATTTTTTTAGTAGGGTGAGCTTACACTATACGATTGCGGGTTTTTTTTTTGCTCATCTGTTAGAAGTATCGGTGAATTAGAGCAGATGAACGTCGCTCAATTTGAGCCTCCTTATTAAGTAGCGGTGCCTCGGTTTCGTAGGGACGGGGTTTCGTCTCAGGTGAGCTTGGCTCGGTTACTAAGTAACAAATAGAACAGGGATAAGTATGACAAATAATATTGAATCAGCGCCCGCAACACTTTCAGGTGTTCGTGTTGTCAACATTGGGACCGGCTGGGCAGGACGCGTTGCCGCGATGTTGCTTGCCGATCAGGGTGCAGACGTTGTCGAATTTGTCCGCCCCGGGCGGGCCATTCATCCGTGCGATCCGCTACTCGATCGCGGCAAGCGATTGCTCGAAATTGATCTTAAAGACAGCGCCGAAAGAAAGAAGGCTCACGAACTAGTAGCTGGCAGCGACATTGTGTTCGAGAACATGCGCGCCGGCGCCGCAGCCGGGCTGCAGCTCGACTACGCCAGCCTCAACAACAAAGAGCGGATTGTTTATGTGTCGTTGCCGGGATTCGCCGAGGGAGACGAGAATTTCGAGCTGCCGGCATGGGAAGGCATCGTCAATGCGACGGTCGGTATCTATACAGATATTAGTCCGGTTGGATCGGTGATCGGTGGTGATCCGGTGTACACCGCGATCCCGCAGGCTTCGGCTTATGCTGGGGTGCTTGGTGCCGCAACAGCGTCGATGGGGCTCTATCAAAGGGAGCGTAGCGGACAGGGGCAACGCGCCGTGGTGCCGTTGGCAGATGCAACGCTATCGTCGATGGGAGTGCTGATTATGAAAATCGAGGGTCTGCCTCAGCGCCTCAGACATCCAGCAAACGATATCATGCATGATACGGTGTTTCCGATCTTGCGCGACCTTCGCGAACATATGACCGGGGAGCACATTGGGCGTATCGTCGATTTCCTAAAAAGCGGTGGTTCCCCGGGCGTTGCCTTTTACGAATGCTCCGATGGACGGATCTTGTATCCCACTGCGTCAGACCACGTCCACCAATACCGCGCGCTTCTCCAAACACTCGGTATTTTTGACCGTGCGATTGCCGAGGGTATGGTCTTGGAGAGTCCCTTCAGCGAGAATGGTGACGGTAACAACATTATTGATAGCCCTCAACTCACGCCGCACAATCGCCAGCGCCTGCGGACCATGATTGCCGAGCGGATTAAAACGCGGCCCGCTAAGGAGTGGGAGCAACTACTGCGCGACGCGAATGTACCAGTCACTGTGGTGCAAACCGATTCGGAATGGCTGGCCGATGAAAAATTGCTGGAAGGAGGGGTGGTCGCCGATGTCGAGGATCCGCAACTCGGAACAGTGCGTATGCCGGGACGCTTCGTCTCGATCGAAAGTGTAGAAGCGCAGTCTCCGAACCTGCGGTCACGCGAACAAGTGTCCAGTGTGGACTGGAAGCAATCGCCACTAGCACCAGCTTCTGCCGGGGATGCGGTGTCGGGTGGATTGCTTGAAGGCGTGCGCGTGCTAGATTTGTCAAACATTGTTGCCGGACCCGTAGGTGCGCGTACGCTGGCCGAGCACGGTGCCGATGTGGTACGCATCGACCCGCCTGAACCACTAGGCGGTCCGCGCTTGAACATGTGGTTCGGTGTCGACGTTAATCAGGGCAAGCGCACTTTGGTATTGGATCTGAAAACCGAAGCCGGCCGTGACGTATTGGCGCGGCTAGTCAAGGACAGCGACGTTGTGCTGCATAACTTCCTTGATCGTTCGCTGAGTTCAATAGGCATTGCACACGATCAGCTTACCGCTATCAATCCGGATATCATCTCCTGCCAGGTCAGCGCCTGGGGCGGCAGCGAGGGTGGTCCGTTCAAGGATGACCCGTCGTTCGACCCGGTTTTGCAGGCTGCTAGCGGCATCATGACGCGCTTCGGCCAGCCGGACAGACCGGTCCTGCACGCACTTGCGTCTTGCGTTGATTACATTTGCGGCTATTCTGCAGTGCTCGGTATTGCGCAGGCGTTATTCGCTAGAGAACAAGGCCGCGGCGGAAGTTGTGTGCGGACCTCACTCGCCACGGCTGTGCAGCTGGTGCAGTTCCCGTTCATGACACGCCACAGCGAATCGGAGCAGGTGATTCCTTCAGGACAAGCGGCACGCGGCGATGGCTGTGAACAGCACTTGTACGAACTCGCTGATGGTTGGGCGTTTGTTGGTTGCCGCGCCGGCGATGGCGACAAACTCGCGAGCGCGGTCGGTGCCGAGTCGGTCAGTGCCGAAGCGATCGGCAAGGCAGTGCGCGACCTGACGCTTGCCCAGCTCCGGGAAAAACTCGCAGTGATACCCGGTGCAGCTGCTATCGCGTTACAGTCTCTGGCGGAGCTACGTGAAAAATATACGGTCGAGACCGCAGTCGAAGGTAGCGATAGCATTCCTGAAAATTCGTTCCGTTTGCGACGCGGACCGCATCCCTCCGGTTGCCCGACAACGATCCCATTACCTACCTGGATTCGGCCGGAACTTTCGACGCTGACTCCTCTGCACCCAGCACCCTTACCCGGGGAACACTCGATTTCGATATTACGCGAGGCTGGCTATAGTGAAGGAGAAGTTGCGGCGTTGGTTGATAAGGGCGTTGTACGCACGCATTGGAAGGTACTCAGGCATTATTTTCCACACTACTATTTTCCACGCTGAAGGGCAGCCTAAAAAGCTGCTGGCGACTAAGGACCAATTTAGTCAATGCGCGAGCCGCTAAAAATTGATTTTTTCTGGTCGTTTCGGAGCGCGCGGTCTTACCTCGTCACGCCGCGACTAAGACAGTGGCAGGACGCGTATGGGCCGGAGATAAACTTTCGGCCCGTCTATCCCATTGCCATTCGTACGCCTGGTTTTTTTCGAAACGCTCATTGTCTGTGCGTTCATACTTCATGAAGGATTTGTTTCGGGTGGCCGCGTTGAGTTGTCGCTCCGTTTGGATCGTCATAGCGCTTCTCTTCATTGCCCAGCCCGTTTGGGCGCAGAAGGAGTGGCGCGAATACCCGGGGATGGAAAGAGGCTGGTATCGGGGTGCGGACATTAATCACGGCTATCAGGAGCCTGCCGAATTCGTTGTCGGTCGTCTGATGTTCCCGCAAGCCCGACAAGGCCGCGCATTCGGTGTCGGTGGTGGCGATTGGCGGCGCGGCGGCACGGCATGGACGGTGGACTATCCCGAAGGCGACCGGACGTTTGCACGCTTGCTTGAGCGCTTGAGCATGATTAACGTTCGCCTAGTCGAGCAGCCTGTGAATCTCGACGACGAAATCGATGCCTACTACTGGCCGTTCCTAATCTCGGGGCTGGTGGGTGCCTGGGATCTTACCGACGCGCAAGCTTTGAAGCTACGCGAGTATTTGATCCGAGGTGGCTTTCTGCTCTGCGACAGCTTTTACGGCACCATTGAATGGCAAGGTTTCGTGCGAGGGATGAGTCGCGTCTTTCCGGACCGGCCCATCATCGAGTTACCCGACTCACACCCGATCTTTCATTCAGTCTATGATTTGAGCGACATGCCGCAGATACCGACCTGGCAGCATCTACCGCACGGTTACCGCAACGACGGCGCCGAGCCGTATTGGCGAGCGATTCTCGATGACGACAACCGCGTGATGGTCATGATCACATTCAACAATGATATCGCCGACGGCTGGCAGCGGGCCGACGAATATTATTATCCGGAAGAGGCGGCGAATGCGTCGATTCGCCTGGGCGTCAATTTTGCAGTTTATGCGTTGACGCATTGAGGGTAACCGAATGTTGGCTGCCCGAAAGCGGCATGGCTTATCTCGCTATGCCTATACTAGTGTGGGGGCATCGTCGTCATTGTGCGTTAGGACAGGTTCTAACGGTCTTGTTGTAAGTCGGGCATGTCCGGCTACGTCATTAGAGCAATAATAAACTTCACAACGGATTTAGCGGTTACAAGTCACTAGTCTTCCTGGAAGCAAACCACCGTGTTGCCCCGGCCCTGGTTATTCTCGTAGAGTTCGAAGGCCTCGATGTAATTGGCGAGTGGAAAGATTCGGTCGGCGCGGGGCTTAATGACGCCGGAGGCGAGCCAGCCCAATATCTCGGCAACATTTTGCTGATGGTCTTCGGGGTTGGAGCGGGCCCAGGGAACCCAGGTGCTACCCATGATTACGGCCTGCTTTATGAGGATGAGGCCCGGACGGATAGGCTTTTGTCCTGCGGTAAAGCCTACGAGGCAGATACGGCCCATGGGCCGGATGGCGGAGAGCAAGGCGCCTTCAAAGAGGTCGCCCTGCACCATATCGACCACGACGTCGACACCTTCGGGATGACCTAATTCGGCGGAGGCCTGGCGCACGGCACCTTTGAATGCTTTGTAACTGTCGCGGTCGCGTCCGTAGCACAGCACGCGGTCGGCGCCCGCCGATTCGGGTCCGGCCTGTTTATCCGGCGTGCTGACGCCGGCGATGACGACGGCGCCCATGGCTTTTGCCAATTCAATAGCGGCCATGCCGACGCCGCCTGAGGCGCCGTCGATGAGCACGAGATCGCCTGCTTTTACTTCGCCGAGTATTTTAAGGGGATAGTAGGCGGCGAAATAGTTGCGGCTCATATTAGCGCAGGCGGCAAGGGGTACGCCTTCGGGGGCCTTCCACACGTGGTCGGCCGGCGAAATAATCTGCTCGGCCATGCTGCCGACCATGGCTTGTGGTACGGTCCTCTGGGCGATGACGCGGTCACCCGGGACTACGTGGCTGACGCCGGCGCCTACTTCGAGGACCGTCCCGGACACGTCCATGCCGGGCACATAGGGCAGGGGCGGCTTGACCTGATATAAGCCCTGGGCCTGCAGAGCGTCCGGGAACTGAACGCCCGCGTAGTGGACCTGGACCAAGACGGACTCTGCCTGGCAATCGGGCGCCGCGATGCTCTCTAGTTTTAGTACCTTGCGCAGGGGCTCGGGCGTTGCGCGGGGGGCGCCCGCTTCGTCTAAACCGGCATAGCGGTGGCAATATACTGCGCGAATCTGTCTGGACATGGTCTTCCTCTCTAGTTTGCTACGTCGGCGTGCCGAGCTAGATTCGCCGCCTAATCAAAAGTCCGTAGACTCATTTTCACTCAGCCTCAGATCAATCGGCTTAGGTGACCGCTAACTTCCGTTGTTACAGGTCGGCGAACTTGCCGTCTTGCGTACCAAGTTCTTTGAGTAGCTTCGGTACTTCCCAGTACATCCCACCAAATCGCTCGCGAAATTCACATACCGTTTCATATATCTTCTTGACACCGATTGAATCGGCGTAGTGCATGGGGCCACCACGATGTCGTGGAAAGCCGTAGCCGTTGAGGTAGATAACGTCGATGTCACTAGAGCGGGGTGAGATTCCCTCTTCCAGTATTCGCGCACCCTCGACTACCAGTGCATAGATACAGCGCTCGATGATCTCTTCCGAGTCGATCTCTCGCTGCGCGACGCCAATAGCCTCCGCTTCCCTAGCAATCAATGCCTTGACTTCCGGGTCCGGAACCGGCGTTCTGGAGCCTGGCTCGTATAGGTACATGCCCTTGCTCGTTTTTTGTCCAAAACGTCCAGCTTCCGCCAAGAGATTGCGAATGCGATTGCGACGGGGATCGTCAGGTCCGTCTGTGCTCTCTAGGCGGCTTTTATAGCCGACATCCAGGCCCACAATGTCATGGACAGCATGAGGCCCCATGGCCATGCCCCAATCCTGTAGCACAGCGTCGACATACTCGGGCGCGGCACCCTCCAGTAAGAGGAATTCCGCCTCGCGCATGTATCCGAAGATCATCCGGTTACCGACGAAACCTTTGCAGTTACCGACTACGACACCGAGTTTGCGCAATTGCTTCGTAAGTGAGAGGGCAGTGACTATAATTTCGTCCGAGGTTTCAGTCCCACGTACGATCTCCAAAAGACGCATGATGTGCGCCGGACTGAAGAAATGCATCCCGATGACGTCCTCGGGCCGCTTGGTTGCTGCCGCGATTTGGTCCACATCGAGCGCTGAAGTATTGGTCGCAAGGACGGTACCGGGGCGACAGACCTGATCGAGCGTGCCGAATACCTCCTCTTTGATCTTCATGCTCTCGAACACCGCTTCGATGACCAGGTCCACGTTGGCAGCAACGTCGTAGTCCTGTGTCGTCGTTAATCGCTCGAGCCCCGCTTTCATCTCGAGTTCGCTTAGCCGTCCTCTGGAAACGCCTGCTTCGTACAGTCGGGTGACAGTTTCGCGTCCCCGGGCGAGCCCAGCGTCGTCGTTGTCCAGTAGCGCAACCTCGAATCCGGCGTTTAGGCAGCTATAGGCGATTCCAGTACCCATCGTGCCGGCGCCGATCACTGCAACCCGCTTTAACTCGCGCGGCGAGGTGTCGCGCGATATTCCGGGGACCTTCGCCACCATCCGTTCAGAGAAAAACGCATGTCGCAGCCCCACGGATTGAGGGGTGTCGACACATTCTTGAAACAAAGCCCGTTCCCTTACAACTCCTTCATCGAACGGCATCTCGATTGAAGCCTCGACGCAAAGAATGATCTTCTCCGGTGATACGAGGCCTCTCGTCCTGCGTTCGATCTTCTTACGAAACTCATCGAAAAAACCGGCCGGCACGGGTTCCACAGAAAGTTCGCTGATTCGCCGGGGGGGCTTTCCGGCGGCAACGAGCTCGTTGGCAAATACGATAGCGCCGGCTGTGAGGTCACCATCCTCGATTAGACGGTCGACGATACCCGCCTTCGCCGCGTCTATCGCGCCCATATGTTTGCCGGAGGTCATCATATCCAGAGCCTGCGCTGCACCTATGAGCCGAGGTAGACGCTGAGTCCCCTGGGCACCGGGGAGAATGCCGAGGGTCACCTCCGGAAGTCCAACCCTGGCATTGGGTACAGCTACTCGATAATGGCATCCTAACGCTAACTCCAACCCACCCCCCAAAGCAGTACCGTGGATTGCCGCTACGAACGGTTTTTCGCAGGCGTCTATACGCGTGATCATTTCGGAGATTCGCGGCTGTTTTATGGGCTTCCCGAACTCACTAATGTCCGCACCCGCGACAAAAGTTCGTCCGGCGCAGACCAGGACGGCTGCCTTTATATCGTCCGCGGCCTCGATTTCTTCCAGCGCTTCGGCAAGGCCTAAGCGTACCGGGTACGACAAGACATTTACTGGCGGGTTATCCACTGTAACAATTGCTAGATGACCCTGACGCTCTAAGTTGACAACACTCATTGAATTCCTTTATTTAGTGACCCACGGTGAATTAGCGGAGTACTATATCCACGCCCCGAAACAAAGGCAAAGGATTGGAATATGCGATTAATTAGTGGTGTTATTTTAGTCAGTGGGCTCGTGTTTGGTGCGACTCTGGCGATGGCACAAGACGCCTATGTGGTGCCTATAGATACACCTGCAAACGTTAAACGTGCTGTGGAATCGGATGCACGATCGGACCGCCATCGTGCGAGAGATTCGGGCCGTAAGCCGGCGGAACTGTTGACGCTCGCCGGTATCGAAGAAGGTGACAGTGTCATCGAGTTTGCAGCAGTAGGACACTACTATACGTTTATGCTCCTCGATGCAGTCGGCGCCGATGGTCATGTCGAGATGGTTGAGATGCCGTGGATCACGGCTTTACCTATCGAACGAGGTGCAGCGATTGCTGCCGAGTACGACAACGCCACGTACAAGGAAATTCACTATAACGAGGTTGATTTATCTAATGAAGTGGATGTCGTCACGATGGTGCTTTTCTATCATGATTTACTGCGCGAATCGGCTGAGGAAACCGTCGATACCGCTGACATGAATGCACGTGTATTTGCTGCACTCAAACCTGGTGGGACGTATCTCATTGTCGACCACAAAGCAGAGGACGGCTCGGGTTGGCGCGACGCGATGACTATCCATCGAATTGATACGCAGACAATTATTGACGAAGTCACTGCTGTTGGGTTCGAGCTTACGGTTGAAAGCGATTTGCTTGCTAACCCAGCCGATGATCGCACGGGTAGGGTGCTGGATCCGACGTTGCGGGGTCAAACAGACCGGGCCGTTTTAGTGTTCCGTAAGCCAATATAGCGAGAAATTGGAACCCTCCTAATGTCCGCTTTAGGGGATTAGAGTTTGGGGTAAAAGTTGTGTTACAATATGGTAAGACCAATACGGTAGGACCAAATGTTCTCTAAAATATGATTGATATGGAGTAGCGATGAATAAGGATGTGGTAGGGGGCGTTAGAAGAAGCGCTATATTTTCGACAGGACTGATAGCTGCGACGTTGAGCTCCATTGCCTTCGGTCAGCAGGATGGCAGCGGATTGGATTTTAGTGGAGATGAACTCAAGGCATTGCCCACGGATGGCTGGATCACCCATGGTGGTAACATATACAACCAGCGCTATTCCCCCCTTACAGACATAACGCCGGACAACATCGGAGAGCTCAAAGGCGTATGGCGCGCTCGGCTCGATGGTTCCGGAGATGGCACAAAATACTCCGGCGAAGCTGCCCCGATTGTCCATGAGGGTGTTATCTATGTCGTTACCGGTGCGAATGATGTCTTCGCGATCAGCGTCGATAGCGGCGAACACTTATGGAAGCACGAAGCGAACCTAGACCAGAGCATTTCAACGATCTGTTGCGGCTGGACGAGCCGTGGGGTCGGTATAGGCGAGGGCAAGATTTTCTCCGGCCAACTCGACGGTCAGCTCGTCGCGCTTAATCAGGCGACAGGCGAGGTTGAGTGGTCCGTACAGGCCGAACGCTGGCAGGAGGGCTACACGATCACGAGCGCGCCGCTTTACTACGACGGAATGGTTATTACGGGCTTTGCGGGTGCTGAGTATGCTACTCGCGGACGCGTCAAAGCTTACGATGCCGCCGACGGATCCCATCTCTGGACGTTCTACACCGTACCCGGCCCGGGTGAGTTCGGACACGATACCTGGTCGCAGGATAATGAAGTTTGGCGGTTCGGCGGAGCAACGGTTTGGACAACGCCAGCCGTAGACCCGGATCTTGATCTCGTATATTTCTCTACAGGAAACCCCGGACCCGACTTTAACG
>Ga0310344_10000829_pt1 | contig 24107 bp, 22 predicted proteins | sample HC15DNA20200_MG_FD_203801 | JGI IMG/M metagenome (GOLD analysis project Ga0310344, IMG submission 203801) | Marine microbial communities from station ALOHA, North Pacific Subtropical Gyre - HC15-DNA-20-200_MG | ecosystem: Environmental > Aquatic > Marine > Oceanic | place: Pacific Ocean: North...
AAGTATTAAATATACATAACAAAAATAGACAAATTTAAATTTCTTGTTTTTCAATTATTTATGAACTTCGACTTATTTTATCAATAGCAAGAAGTGTTTTTGTGACATCATAAAGATCTTCTAAGTCAAGCATACTTGGACCATCAGACAAAGCATTTTTGGGTGATGGATGACATTCAATAAAAAAACCATCGACACCCACTGCTGAGGCAGCTCTGGCCAAAGGAAATATCATATCTCTATCTCCTCCACTTTCATTTCCAAGTGATCCAGGACTCTGTACACTGTGAGAAGCATCGAAAATAATTGGACATGCGGTCTCTCGCATTTTAACAATAGAACGCATATCAGAAACTAAATCGTTATATCCAAATGTAGTACCTCTCTCAGTAATTAAAACACTTTCGCAACCATAAGCATAAAATTTTGATATTACGTTTTTCATATCCGAGGGAGAGAGGAACTGGCCTTTCTTAACATTCACAGTCTTTCCAGATTCAGATGCTGATTTAATTAAATCTGTCTGCCTACACAAAAAAGCAGGTATTTGAATAATATCAAGAATTTCTTTTGAATTTTCAATATCAAAAACAGAATGAACATCAGATAGAATTGGCAATCCAGTTTTTTGTTTCACATCTGACAAAATTGCTAATCCATCCTCTAATCCAGGTCCTCTAAATGAAGTTGAAGAACTTCGATTTGCCTTATCAAAAGATGATTTAAAAATTGTATTAATACTTAATTGCTCTGATATCTTTTTCAAAACTTCAGCACATTTGAGTGTTACTTCTTTATTTTCTATTACACATGGCCCTGCAATCAGAACAGGAAGAGAGTCTCCACCAATTACAAAATCACCAATATTGACTTGCTTGGATAATTTCATTTTTTCCCTTGTTTTGAATCTTAAATAAAATTAATTTTTATTTAAAAAGTTCACTCCGGGCATTTTTTGCGGCCTGCACAAAAGATACAAAAACAGGGTGAGGAGAAAACGGAGCACTTTTAAATTCAGGATGAAACTGACAACCAAAATAAAAAGGATGTCCAGAAATTTCAATAATTTCAACTAATTCATCATTTGGAGATATGCCAGAAAAAATGAGTCCTTTTTTTTCCATAGAATCCCTATATTTGTTATTCAATTCATATCTATGACGATGTCTCTCTTCAAATTGAGTTGAATCCCCATATATTTTAGATGCTAAGGTTTTCGACTTTAAAACTCCAGGATATGAACCCAAACGCATAGTTCCACCTAATTCCACATTTTCTTGACCAGGCAAGAGAGCTATTACTGGAAAGGGAGTATCTTCTGAGAACTCAGAACTATTAGCTTTTGAAAATTCACAGACATTCCTAGAAAATTCAACTACAGCACATTGCATACCTAAACAAATACCAAGAAATGGAACATTTTTTTCTCTAGCATACCTAGATGCCATTATCATGCCTTCAAAACCTCTTTGTCCAAAACCTCCAGGAATTAATATAGCATCAACTTCTCCTAGAAGGTGTTCTTCTCCCTTAGCTTCAATTTCTTCGCTATCAATATATGAAAGTTCTAAGCGAACATCAGATGAGAAACCTGCATGCGACAAGGCTTCTGAAAGAGACTTATAAGATTCTTTCAAGTCTACATACTTTCCAACAATACCTATCTTAACTATCACCTCACTATCTTTGGTTTTTTTAACAAAATTTTTCCAAAATACTAGATCTGGATCTTGTGTCTTAAGTCGAAGTAAGTCTACAAGAATTCCATCTAATCCCTCTTCGTTAAATTTCAGAGGAACTTCATAAATAGAATTAACATCGACAGCGGTAATTACGGCTTCTGGACGAACATTACAAAACAAAGAAATTTTTTCTTTCAAATCATTATCTAAAGGCATCTCTGTACGACATAACAAAATATCTGGTTGTATTCCTATTTCTCTTAGTTTCATTACAGAATGTTGAGTAGGTTTTGTCTTTAATTCTTCCGAAGTTTTAATAAAAGGAACCAAAGTCACGTGTATATGCACTACATTATTATTTTGCATTTCATTCCGAAACTGTCTGATTGCTTCAAGGAAAGGTAAACTTTCAATATCTCCAACGGTACCACCAATCTCACAGATAACCACGTCTTGCCCCTGATCTGCAGCCTTAAAACAATTTTGAATCTCATTAGTTACATGAGGTATCACTTGAACCGTCCTTCCCAAATAATCTCCAGAACGCTCCTTACTAATTACGTTATAGTAAATTTTACCGGCAGTAAAATTATTTACTTTTCCCATTCTTGCATGGGTAAACCTTTCATAGTGTCCCAAATCAAGATCAGTTTCTGCACCATCATCAGTCACAAAAACTTCTCCATGCTGAAATGGACTCATAGTGCCTGGGTCAACATTTAAATAAGGATCAAATTTTTGAAGATTTACAGTCAAACCTCTAGCTTCTAACAATGCTCCTATTGAAGCACAAGCTAGTCCTTTTCCAAGCGAACTTAAAACCCCACCAGTTACGAAGATATATTTTGCCAACTTGCTATCTCCTCTTGAATTGCAGCTTTCTTTTTTTCGTCTTCAAATATTCTTTCTAGATCTTCAGGACTATCTATCCCTACTGAATCCATAGCAGTCTTGACTATCATAATATTCATTCCATCATCTAACGCTCGTAATTGCTCTAGTGATTCTTGCTCTTCAATAGTCGCTTTAGGTAATTTAGAAAACCTATCAAGAATCTTCTTTTGATAAACATATAATCCAAGATGTTTGAAAAAATTATCAACCATCTCTTCACTAGACGATTTCATTACATTATATGATTTATCAGAACTCATCAAATCTCTTACAAAAGGAATTGGTGCCCTTGAAAAAAACAATGCCTTCATATTTCTATCGAAAACAACTTTAACAATATCAGGATCAACAAGATCTTTGGAAGAAGTAATTTTAACAGCTAAAGTAACAATATCAATATTTTGATTATCCAACATCATTTTGATAGCTGCATCAATTGAAACGGGATCTACAAATGGTTCATCACCTTGAATATTAACGATAATTGAAAAATCTTCACTTTCTGGTCTATTTGCAATCTCAGCGACTCGATCAGTGCCACTTTCATGAACTGACGAAGTCATTTTTACGGAACCTCCGAAATTCTTAACTTCATCAAAAATCCTCTTGTCATCTGTTGCAACAATTATGTTGTCAATCATTTTTGAGCGAGAAACTCTTCTGTAAACGTGTTCAATCATGGTCTTTCCACATATATCTACAAGTGGTTTCCCAGGGAAACGAGAAGAGGACCATCTTACAGGAATCACGCCCAAAATTTTCATTTCAACACCAAAAATCAGTTTTATATAAAATTCTAGTAAGCATTTTTATCTAAAAAACTCTTCCATAGAGTAAGCCATAAAATTTTCAAATCAAATCCTACAGACCAATTTTCTATATAAAACAAATCAAATTCAATCCTTTTCTCTAGAGAAGTATCTCCTCTCCATCCATTAACCTGTGCCCAACCAGTAATTCCACTCTTCATTTTATGTCTCAACATATATCCTGGGACAGTACTCCTAAATTGTTCAACAAAAAAAGGTCTTTCAGGTCTTGGGCCTACTAAACTCATCTCCCCCTTTAAAACATTAAATAATTGGGGAAGTTCATCTAAATTTAATTTTCTAATAAATGTTCCAAAATAGGTTCTTCTTCCATCATCGGATTTTGCCCAAACAGGCCCAGTATCTGATTCAGCATTAATTTTCATAGACCGAAATTTATACATTTGAAAAGAAACGCCATCTAAACCCATTCTCTCTTGTACGTAGAAAATTGGACCATGACTGCCTAACTTAACTAAAAGTGCAATCAGGAATAAAATAGGAGATAAAACCATGAGCAACAAAAATGAAAGACTTATATCCATAAAACGTTTTAGGAAAGTATTCCAGCCGAAAAGTGGAGATTGAGATAACAAAATTACAGGAAGTCCTCCTAATTGTTCTATCCCAGCATTTAATCTCATGTGATCAACCAAGTCAGGTACTAATCTCAGATCAACACTAGAATCATTCAATGATTTAAGCAAATCATCACGCTCGTCGTTAAAATCGGAAGTAAGAGCAACATAAACTTCATCAATCTTTTCAGATTCAACTATATACTTCACCTCAGATAAAGAGCCAATAACAGGCAAATCTCCTATTAAATTAGGGGATGACTTAGCCTCAGATATATAACCAACGATTTGGAAACCTAAATATCGAAATTCTTCAAGTTGTTCCACAACCTTATTAGCTAAGGAAGAAGTTCCCACAACAAGAATTTTTTTAATATCAATTTCCAGCCTTCGGAAACGACGTATCAATGACCAGAACAATCGACGTATAAAAAACAAAAAAACAGGACTTATGATAAGAAACAGAGAAAACATAACTCGGCTATATGTTATGACTCTATAAAAAAATGTTATAGCAATAATTAATAAAACGGTTAAAAAAATTGTCGCAGATAAACGAAGAATCTCCTGTGAACTTTTTAAACCAATTCTAAATTCATATAGGTGTGTAATTCTTGCAGATATAAACCAGGAAAATAAAACGTAAGGTAATAGTAAGAGATAATCATAAAAATCAGGGTGTCCAAGTCGAACTGGAATTATTTCTAATGTAAAACGAAGATAAAAAGAAAAAAACCAAGCTGAAGATAAAGCGATAATATCGGAAACACACAGTAAAAAAACATTTAATTGCCCATAGCGTTTTAAGATCAAAGCAAGTTTCCCTTAAAATCAGACTGAGTTTTTTAACTTGAAATTTTCAAATGCTCTCATAAATATTTCTTTTGCATCATTCTTAAACTTGTGACGGCTAAAGTGTTCTGCTTGAGCTCTTGCACTCTCAGAACTGAAAAGATCTTCATTGTTCTCAAAGTACTTTATAGCATCCACTAAATCTTCTACTTCTGGATTTTCAAAGAATAGACCTGTAGGATCGCTTTCGTAATGGCGTAATGTATTTCTTCCTTTTGGTATTAAATATTTTTCACTATTCACTCCTATCACAGTCTCAAGCGCACCTCCAGCGCCTAAAGCTATAACAGGTCTGCCACAAGCCTGAGCTTCCAATGGAGTGATACCAAAATCTTCCTCTCCAGGAAAAATAAATGCACGACAATTTGAATAGAGATCTACAAGCGGTTTGCCTGTTTTCCATCCTAAAAATTCTATATTTGGGTTTGCAATTCTACGAATTACTTCAAAATCTTGACCTCCACCCACAACTTTTAAAGGCAACCCTAAAATGTTAAAAGCCTTTACTGCAAGATCAATTCTTTTATAGGGTGCAAACGCTGAAACTACTAGATAATAATCCTCATTAGAATTACTTGATGATTGAAACAAGTCCGTATCAACAGGACAATACAAAATTTTTGAACTTCTCCCATAGTATTTCTGTATTCTTTCAGAAACCGTATGACTTATTGCTACAAAATCGTTTACTTGCGAATTTGACTCAAAATCCCAACGTCTAAGATATTCCATTATTTTGGGTACTAAAAAAGTCATAGGCCACTTCAACCTATTATTTCCAAAGTACTCATTATATGCACTCCAAGCGTATCTCATAGGAGTATAACAATAACAAATATGGAAAGTTTCTGATCCACCCATAACTCCTTTTGCTACACAGTGACTGCTTGAAAGAATAAAATCATAATCTCTTAGATCAAAAGAACGTATGGCACTTGGCATCAATGGTAGCATTTCCCTATAGCGTTTATTAGACATTGGTATATGTTGAAGGAAACTAGTCTTTATATTAAATCTCTCTATTTTCGGAGATACTGACCCTGGGATATGAATTAATGAGAAAAGATCAGCTTGTGGAAAAATCTCACAAAATACTTCCAGACAGTTCTCGCCACCCCTCATGCCTGTGAGCCAGTCATGTATAATAGCAACTCGCAAAATACTACTCCCTAAAATTCACTATTGCATCTTTATAAGCTGACAAAGTCTTTCTTGCAGAATCTAACATAGAAAAAGACGACGCTCTCTCTAAACATTTATATGACAACCTATCTCTTAATTTAACATCTTCAAACATTTTCAACATTCCATTCTCTAGAGCTTGCATATCAGAAACAGGAAAAACTAAACCAGCATCTGCAACCACTTCCGGTAAAGAACCTGCATCAGAAACGATAGGAGGTACGCCCAAACTCATAGCTTCTAAAGCAGGTAATCCAAACCCTTCATATAAAGAGGGTAAGACTACTGCACATGCATTAGAGTAAATACCTTGAAGAGTTTCCAAGTCAATATTTCCAAGAAAATAGACCGATGAATGAAGGGAAAGACTAGAAATTATTTTTTCAAAACGCTTATTTTCTCCGGTTAGAACTAAACATAGATGTTTGTTCCTGTTCAAATTTGAAAAAGCTTTGAGTAAAAAAGGAATATTTTTATGTAATTTATGATTTCCCACATATAGAAAGTAGGATCTTCCTTCAAGAAAACTCTTTAGTTCCCCAGAAATTTCTCTTTTGCTTTCTGAACCCCATTTTTTTGGTAAAGAATTATATATTACCCTCATTTTATCTTTTTCAACATCCAGCTTATTTGTAATATCGTTTGCTGAATTTTCTGAAACAGTTAAAACTACACGAGATTTTTTTACTGCTCTCTTAATCATCAACCAGGATATTTTCCAATGTAGATATGATGGGCAAAAATGCGGGAAAAGTTGATGTATCATATCATGAATTGTTACAATGAATGGAGTAGTCCCAAAAAATGGATGAAAATAATGAGGATAATGTATTAGATCAAGTTTAAATTTACTAACTAATTTTGGAAATACCGTTTGTTCGGATATTGAATAAGCAATCGATTTAGAAGGTACCAGCTTAAAGTTTGATCCAGGTAATTTAAAATTTTCAATATCAGATGGATGCATGAACAAGATAAACTTATTTTCTTTATCTAATTCTCCAATACCATCTATTAAATTCCTTAGATAAGTACCTATTCCAGTCATAGATATCATTCGAGAATCAATTCCTATACGCATCGAATTACCACCTCATAAACTTCTTCAATAGAAGGAGGAGGATATTCCCTCTCTAAATTATTCTGAATTTTGGGTTCTACAGAAACTATCTGTGAGGAATCTCCAAGAGGGCGACAAATCACAGGATCATTAATCCCCTGAAAAATACAAATAACAGGTACACTTATAGCAGAAGCTATATGTGTAGGACCAGAGTCATTACCAATATACAAATTCATATTTTTCACAACTCCCATAAAAGTTCCCAGAGAATTGACTTGGCCAGACATATCGATCACTTTTTCTTTCAAAAAAGACTTCGGCAAAGAATCAATTACCTGTTTGATAAGAAAACTATCATCAGGGCCACCAAATAAGACAAATTGATACTGATCGTTAGTTAAAATCATTTCAATCAAAGCAGCGAATCTTTCACATGCCCATCTTTTTTCAGGTAGACCAGCTCCTGGATGAATACCTATAACAATTCTTGAAAAATCAACTTTATTTTCTTCGAGTAAAATTCTACTCTTTGCCGTATTTTCCTGATCAATTTTTATTTGAGGATTTCTGAGAGGAAACTTTCCGAGTCCGGATTCTTCTAAAAGAAACAAATTACTCTCAACTAGATGTTTATTTTCAAAATTTGGAACATCTATATCAAGGAGGAACCCTAATCCTGTTGAACCACGACCTACTAAAAATGGAATACGTGCGATTCTAGCAGCTAGAATCAATTGAAAATCTCCCCGTAAATCTATAGCAATATCGTAATTTTTCCCTATTTCTCTGATCCTATTTTTCAGCAATTTAACTAATTGAAAGATTGATAAGAAACCAAATTTAATAGTCTTAGGACGCTTAAGCCATGGGCAGGAAAATTCTAAAATATGAAAATTGCGGGCATTCAATTGTCCAATATTTTCAAACAAAGAAGAAGACCAAGGTCCTATCACCATATCAATTTTTGCTTCAGGATAATTTTCTTTTAATATTTCTAAAGAGGGAATAGAAAAGACTACATCACCTAGATGATCTGGTCGAAAAACTAAAATATTAGTAATTTTTTCAGGAATGAGTCTCTGTCTAGAAAAAAATAAATCACCCAAATAATCTAAAATACTAAAACAAAATCTGTAAAAATACTTTTTATAATTATATTTTCTTATATTTTTTTTAGCCAAATTTTCCTCTAAATTAAATCTTTACTTATTTAAAAGTCGACGAATAGAATTCATACCTTCTGAAGTGATTCCTCCAAAAAGAAAAACTAAAGGAAAATATATAAAAAAACCTAGTAAAAATTGAAAATAAGATATCCCTGTTACATAAGATGAAATCAACCATGCCAGAAGAGTACTTAGAAATACAACTCCACTTGATCTTAAAGAAGGACGTCCAACTTTTCTTGCCAAAAAAATAACTAAAACTACCATTAAGAAGAATTCGGTAATTAAAGAAGAAATACTTACACCTACATAACCATAATCTGGAATCAATATTAGATTTAATATTATCTTTAATGTAAAAAGTAAAACACCATAAATCATGAAATATTTTTCGTGTCCAATTGCAACAACCATAGTGGTAAGCAAATATAACAAGAAACTACAAAACTGCGTCCATCCTGAAATTTGTAGAGGTAAAACTGCGCCTATATATTCCGGACCATAAGTCAAATTTATTACTTCCGAAGAAATAAATGTTAAAGAAAGACCAATAAACATTCCAAAAACAAGCAAAATTGAAAATATTCCTCTATATATATCTTTTATTTTTTCTTTCTCTAGAGAAACAAATTTATGACTTATTATCGGCAAAAGAGAAGTAGTAATTGCCATTGGAAGAATCTGGAGAGAACCTGTCAGTCTCACAGCAGTAGAATATATACCAATTGATTCAGAGTCTTTCATCCAATCTAAAATTAAGAAATCACCACGCGTATAACCAATCAAAAGAAAATTAGTAATGGCGATAGGATATGAGAAACGTAATAAACGTTTACACAACACAAAATCTATATTCCAATTTGGTCTTAATTTTTTTATTGAGAAAAAAAACAAAACGACAGACCCTGCCCCGAGACAAAGTAGTTCAATGAAAATTATTGAGGGTATTGAAAAGTTCATACTCGCGAAAAGAACGATGGCGAAACCGGCGAATAATTCACTCCCAACAAAAACAAAAGAAGGCAATCCCATGTCAAGTTTAGCTTCAAATGGGGCATCGAAAACTTGCCTTAAAGATGCAACTCGAAAAGAAAAGAAAACAAGCAAGGAAGCAGAAAGAATACACCAACGCTGGAGAGGAGATGAAACAAATACTATCGCTACTATACAAATCATAAGCCAACTAATAAAAGAGAAAATCATTCTAAGAATTAATCCACTTCCAAAAATATTTGGAGAATCCTCAGAATTGGAAGCTATTTCTCTAACCACTATCCTCTGCATGCCTACTTCCGCAACTACTGAAGCAAATTCTGCAATTGCAAATGCCAAAGTATAAATACCGAATTTACTTGGACCAATAAGTCTAGCCAAATACATTACTACAATAAGTCTTACGATCCTCTCAGAAACCCTTCCTAGGAAAACCCAAAGAGAATTAGATGCGGCATGATGAATAAGAGACATATTGCACCGTTCTCCGAAATAAATTCTTTTACTAAAATTATTTAGACAAAATTGTATAATCACTAGCAGTAATCATAAAAAAACAAATAAATCATACGTTAACTAAAGTATAAATTATACTTTTATTACCAATACTTGACATAAAATATAGTATAAGAGAACGTCTAATTAATCTTTCTCTTAAATTATTAGAAAATAAATGGGAAAAAAAAATAAAAACTTCCGAGATTTAATAGAAGATGAAGCGCCAATTGTTGTTCCTGCATGTATAGATGCATTCAGTGCAAAAATTGTAGAAAAATCAGGTTTTCAAGCAAATTACCTTTCAGGTAATGGAGCATCTGCTGCTACTCTAGGACAACCAGATATCGGACTAATGACAATGAGTCAAATGACTTCAATTTGCAGTAATATAACTAAAGCTACAAATATCCCTTTAATAGTAGATGCAGATACGGGTTATGGTAATGCTTTGAATGTTATAAGAACTGTACAAGAACTTGAAACTGCGGGTGTATCCTGTATTCAACTCGAAGATCAAATTACGCCAAAACATTGCGGACATTTCCCAGGATCAAAACCTGTAGTACCTATCAATGAACAACTCGGAAAGCTAAAAGCAGCACTTGATACAAGAAAAGACGATAACCTTTTAATTATTGCTCGAACTGATGCTGCGGCCGAACACGGTATAGAAGAAGCGATAAAAAGAGCAACTCTTTTTAACGAAGTAGGAGCGGATCTTACTTTTATAGAAATAGAAGGATCAGCTGAAGATTTTGAAAATATAAGTCGTAATGTTCCAGGAAGATACGCGACTACAGTTGATGAATCTAGAGCAGAACCTGCATTTACGGTGAAAAAATTAGGTGAAATGGGATTTAAATTAATTATTTTTCCTGGAATAATCAGATGTACATACTTAAAATCAATTTCTGATATTCTCAGTACTTTAAAAAAAGAAAATTCAGTAGATTCAAAAAAACATTTGATGTCTACTTTCAAAGAATACAATAATTTATTAGGCAAGGAAGACTTTGATAAATTGACTAAAAAATATTTATAATTTTTCAATAAAATAGAAGGAGAAAACGTGATTACTGTTGGCATGTATTATGAAATTATAGAAGGCAAAGAGCATATTTTCGAGGAAAAATTCGAAGTTGTTTCGAACGTATTAGAAGAACTGCCTGGGCATGTTCAAAGTTTACTATATCATCAAGTGAAAAAACCTAATTCCTATACAATAATATCAGAATGGGAAACAAAAGATCATTTCACAGCATTTATTAAAAGTGACGCATTTAAAAACGTTACCGACTGGGGAAAAGCAGAAGTTTTAAAAGATAGACCTAGACATAAAGTTTATGGTGGTGAAAGTAGTCTTTAAAATATAGGAATGCTTGTACAACAACTGTTTATAAGGAGACATAGCATGGAGAAAAAAATAGCATTCCTCGGTTTAGGGACCATGGGTGGTGCGATGGCAAATAATATTGCAAAGGCAGGTTATGAAGTTAACGGCTATGACCCTTTTAAGGAAGCATGCCAAAAAGCGGAACAACAAGGAATAAATATTTTTTCTTCACCTGCTGAAGCATGCAAAGATGTTGAAGTAATACTGAGTTCTGTTCCTGAAACAAATGATGTGACAGAAGCTTTTTTAGGAGAAAAAGGAGCTCTAATTAGTGCCTCTGAGGGAACAGTTTGCTTTGATCTTTCAACTATTACACCTGAAGGAAGTATCAGAATTTCTGAAGAAGCCAAAAGAAGAGGAGTTATTTTTCTAGATACTCCTGTGAGTGGAAGTGCTCCTCATGCTATTGAAGGAACTCTCGCAATTATGGTAGGAGGAGACAAAAAAGCACTAGATAAACATAAAGATATTCTTGAAGTTATTGGAGAGTCTGTTCATCACATAGGAGATAACGGCGCAGGACTAAAAATGAAATTAGTCACAAATCATGTTTTCTCTGGACATTTAGCTGTTTTTGCTGAAGCTCTTTCTTTGGGAAAGAAAGCAGGCTTAGATGCAAATACTATTATGGAATTTCTAAAGAATAGTGTTATCCCAAAAATGCTTACCTATAAAGGTACCCCACTTGCCGAAAAAGATTACACGCCAACCTTTAGAACAAATTTAATGCTCAAAGATCTCAGAATGATTACTGCAATGGCCGAAGATTTGAAAATGCCAATTCCGATTTCTGCGATCACTCGGCAGATATATATGTCCGCAGCTGCTTTAGGGCATGGAGACTCTGATCAAAATGCTATCCTCGAGTTTTTTGACAAAAGTGGTGCAATTGAAACGTAAAAAAGATCTTTAGTAGTAAATAATATAAAACTACTAAGATTTCAAACTTTTTTAGTCGGGTATAAAAAATTAATAGTCTTTTTTTGCTTGCAACTCTTATAAGTTCTAACTAAAATTGCGTCTGTTTGATTTTTTTGTTTGTAAATTTCTTAAAATTAAGTCTTTTAGGGGAAATTTTGATGACTAAAAGTGGAAGAGAGTTACTAGATAAAGCAAGAAATGAGATACAAGAAATAACCGCAGATGATGTAAAAAGTAGATTAGATTCTGGCGAAAATCTTGCACTTATCGATGTTAGAGAACCAGATGAATATAGAGCAGGATATATTTCAGGTGCTGAACATGTCAGTCGTGGATTTCTGGAATTGAAAATTGAACAGGTAGTACCAGATCGTTCAACTCCAGTTGTTGCCTATTGTGCAGGTGGAGTACGTTCACTTTTCGCAGCTCAGGTGATGAAAGATATGGGTTACGATAACGTTCTTTCCATGGAAGGTGGTTATGGTAAATGGAAAGATCTAGGTCATCCTGTACAAGTAGATAAACAAATGTCTAATGAGCAACTTAACAGATACAGCAGACATTTTCTACTAAGTCAGATTGGAGAAAAAGGTCAATCTAAATTACTAGACTCAAGTGTTCTCCTTGTTGGTGCAGGTGGTCTTGGTAGTCCTACTGCACTTTATTTAGCTGCAGCGGGAGTTGGAACATTAGGAATTATAGATTTAGATGTAGTTGATATGAGTAATTTACAACGTCAAATTATCCATAACAATACCAGAGTAGGCACCTCGAAAGTTGAAAGTGCTAAGACTACCATCAACGAATTAAATCCTGATGTCAATGTTATAACTATTGAAGAGAGACTTAACCGGAGTAATGCTTTAGAAATTTTCAAAAATTATGACGTTATTGTAAACGGAGCTGATAATTTTCCAACAAGATATCTAGTTAATGATGCTTCCGTCTTTTTAGGAAAACCAATAGTAGATGCTTCGATCTTTAAATTTGAAGGTCAGGCTACTGTGTATCATCCCTCTGAGGGTGGGCCTTGCTACAGATGTTTATATCCTGAACCTCCACCACCGGGTATGGTTCCCAGTTGTCAGGATGCTGGCGTTTTAGGCGCACTATGTGGAACAATGGGTAGTATTCAAGCAACAGAAGTAGTTAAGCTTCTAGTTGGTTTTGGAGAAACTCTTGTGGGGAAACTTCTTTTATATAATGCCACGAAATCTCAATTTAGAACTTTAAAAGTTAGAAGAGATCCTGCATGTCCTGTTTGCGGAGATAATCCTTCTATAACAGAGTTGATAGACTATGAATTTTTCTGTGGATTAAAAGAAGAATCAACCGTCTAGATTTCTACAACACGTTTTGCATAATAATTAAACCAGTATCAGACTTAAATTATAGGTCTCATACTGGTTTTTATTTAGTTTAAAGTTTTTGATTTTCAACTCTAGAAACTTAAAAACACAAGATTCAAACTGGAGAAAATTAATCTCACTAATGCAGGAGGCATCTAACAAAATGACCAGGAGTAATTTCTCTTAATTGAGGCTCCTCTTCATGACACTTATCCATAACATCCTTACATCTAGGATTAAAACTACAACCTGTAGGAAGCAAATTAAGTGATGGAACAATACCAGGAATCTCTTGTAAACGAACACGATCTACTCGACCAGTAGACCTATGTTTCTCAAGAGTAGGAACAGACCCCAACAATCCCTGTGTATAAGGATGTAAAGGATTTCCAAAAATTTCTTTAATTGGAGCTTCTTCAACCACTTTTCCAGCGTACATAACTACAACTCTTTCGCAAGTCTCCGCAACTAAACCTAAATCATGAGTTATGAGAACAATCGCCGTTCCGAATTCTTCCTTTAGTTTCATCATCAAATCAAGAATCTGTGCCTGTATTGTAACATCCAATGCAGTTGTAGGCTCATCTGCTAAGAGAATTTTAGGATTACAGGAGAGCGCCATTGCTATCATAGCTCTCTGTCTCATTCCACCAGATAGTTGATGAGGATATTCTTTCACACGTTGTCTAGGAAGAGGAATTCCAACTAAATCAAGCATCTCTGCTGACCTATCCATAGCTTCTTTCTTTTTCAATCCCTGATGCAACATAACTGCTTCTGAAATTTGAAATCCTATTGTGAAAACAGGATTTAAACTCGTCATTGGTTCCTGAAAAATCATCGCAATGTTATTGCCACGAATAGCACGCATTTCTTTAGGACTTAGTTTTGTCAGATCATTTCCTTCAAAAAAAATCCCGTCTCCAAAAATTCGTCCTGGAGGCTGGGGTACTAAGTTTAAAATAGAAAGAGCTGTAACACTTTTTCCACAGCCAGATTCACCCACAACTCCCAAGGTTTCTCCAGATTTCAAAGAATATGTTACTCCATCGACAGCTCTCACGACACCCTCAGGTGTATGGAAGTGCGTATGTAAATCCTTAAGTTCTAAAATTGTTTCCGTTCCGACCACGGAGTCAGCAGCCATATTCTATTTCCTCCAAAGAATACCGATCATTTTATTTAATATATGATTATTATAAGTTCTGTTTATAAATCATGTCTAGTAGAAAATCATATAAACGACAATTATATTACCACCCTATCTGCTCTGTATTATAAATATCGAGCTTCTCTAGTAAATCTTCAATATCCTTCTTTTCCTCATCGTTTAAAGGCATTATAGGTTTGCGGGTATGACCAACTGGCCTTTGCAAACATTCCATTGCATATTTTATTCCAACTGGATATCGAAGATGATTTTCATTTAACAATTCTAAAAGTTGTTTTACTTTATATTGTAATTCACGAGCTTCAGAGATATTTAGATTTTCACATGCATCAAAAAGTTGATTGACAAGTTTAGGAGCTACTTCTGAGCATGCAGAATAACATCCACATCCTCCTACAGGCATTGAAGTTAGCAAATACTCAACTCCGGTAAATATAGAAAAGTTAGGATTCAGATCTCTTGTAACTCTACATGCTTCGGTAAAGAATCCCATATGGAAAGATGCATCCTTTAAACCTATGAAATTAGGTAATTTATCTATTAACCTCTTAATCAACTCTATCCCAATTTCAACCTGTACATTCTTGGGATTATTATACGCAATAAAATCTATATCCAGATCTCCTACAACACTTACGAAATGATCATAAAGACCTTGTTGTGTTGGCTTCCAGTGATATGGCGGAAGTAAAATAACACCAGAAGCTCCAGAATTTTGACTATATAAAGCGAGTTCTCTTGCGAGATCTGTACCAGCTTTGCTTACATTCACAAAAACTGGAACTCGATTTCCTGCAGCTTCAACTAAACAATTAACAAGATCTTTTTGCTCTTTTTCATTTAAATTTATAGATTCTCCTATATGCATAGGATGTGAAATCATTTTTATACCATTTTCAATGAGAAAATTAATCTGTTTAGAAAAAGAGTCAAAGTCAACTTTATTTTCTTCAGTAAAAGGAGTTATAGGGGCACCCATAACCCCTTTTAATTTACCGTTCATAAAAAAATCTCCAAAAAATCACAACTAATCTATTTTAGAATGGGAACCATCACAAAACGGTGCATTTTGAGTTTGTTTACAACCACAAAAAGCACATCCTTCACCTGACTTTAAATCATAGATCAGAGGTTTAAATTCACTTCCTTTATGAGCACCATCACAAAACGGTTGATTGGCACTTTTGCCACATGAACACCATGCAACTTTCTCATCTTTTTCAGCTTTATACATGTAAGGCGATTTCTGAGCCACTAAAGGCTTATCCATTCGTTCCTCCTTTCATAATCAATGCTTTTTATAAAAATCAATCAGCATTTTTCTGGACCAAAGGCATTAAATATTCAGAAAATCTCTCAGGCAGATATGTCATCTTATAGCTATTATCATAATAATGTAAACGTTCAACTCTACTAAGGTCAATTATTCCAAAATCCTTCTTCTCTTCCTTTAAATCAAAATATTTATTTGCTACTTTTGCAGCAAGAAACAGACTATCCAAAAGAGATAGATAATATTTTTTTAGTCTTAAATTTATTTCTCTAAATTTTTTATCATCTTCACTTGAATAAGCATAAAAAAAGAATTCTTCCAAGATCTTTTCAGTAACTAACGGAAACATTTCCTCTTTAGACCTCGAAGGAGCACAATCACTCACGTTAATATTCTTTTTTACAAAAATAGAAAAAGAATCCAATTCAAAATTATTTCCTTCATACAAGAAGGAAGTCATTAACTCTTTTCCGTCTATAAAATGTGCAAAAAAATTCGAAGTTCGACTAAACGCCAATTGTCTTTCTGAAGTGATTCCACTAAAACAATTTAACCCACTATCAACACTAAAAAGGTATGCATCTGAAGCAGTTTCATCTGTAGCAAAACCAGCTTGAATAGTATAATCACCCAAAGGGGTCCCTGCAAAAGGAGAGTATATTGCATTCCAATAATAATCTTCTTTTCTAAAATCTGAGTTACATACTAGTTCCAGACACTTCAGAGATTCTTCTAAAGGATCTTCATAATAATGTTCTGAACCATCTTTATCCAATAGAGAAACTTGACATTTAGAGGGATCGAAAGAGGAAGGAGGCCTCAAAACAGGGAGACCCACTATCGATTGAGTTCTAAGCGGTACACGAAATTTTTTTACATTCTTGATTGCATCTAAAATAGTTTTGTTGTTTTCATGACGATCTAAAAGAAGACTTCTAACTTTTGGATCCCCTGACTCTATCGCCATAGATATTCCAGAAATTAAACCTTTTTCAGATATTTTTTGTATTCTTCGTATCCCTTTTTTCCCAGATAACATTGCAGGTCTAGCTTGAATGTAAAAAGGAATACCTACTTCGTCCATCCACCTTTCACTAAGTTCTTCCCACCATTCAAGATTATTCAAAGAAATATCCGCTTGGTCAAATATTGACTTAGTACTAACTCCATATTCATTGTCTAACTGGAGAATATCTTTGCCTTCATTCATAAGAGTTTCAATTGGCCTATCTTGAATAATACTAGGCGGGGCGATACCTTTGCCTGCGTATGCTTCTTTCAAATTGTTTATCAGAGAACTAATATAACAATAAGAACATGAATAACTGCAACCAAGAGCAGTTAATACTGATTTAACTTTACTTAAAGCATAGCGTTTTGTCTTTTCAGAAAATTCAAATGTGTCTTTATAAAAATTTTCTCTATCCATCCTAGGAATATTAGAATATGGCATAGGATCATGATATATACCGGGTTCAAAATTTCCTAGAAGGATATCTCTTAAAATATTAATTCCTTTTCCTCTAACTACAAAATCACCTCCTTCTAACCAAGAATCTCTATAATTATAGTTATTATAATGACCACCGATTATAAGTGGAGAATAAACAACATCATTTCCATCATAGATAGGTCCTTTTGATTCTTTAACCATCTCCTTTAGAGTTTCATCTGCAAATTTGAAATCTGTTATTTTTTTCTTAAGAATTGCACTAACTCTTTCTAATTTGTATTTTTTGATCCATTCAAAGACAAAATCGGTTAACCCGGTATATAAGTTAAAACCTATCCATTCAGGTTTTTCTTTCTGCCAGTATTCTGATAAATATTGAATATTATCTTTGCCTAATAAAAGATAATTCGGCTTGCCATTCATAAACCTGACAACTCCCCCGAGTGACATCAATGTTATATTCTCAATTTCACTTGAATCATGACCAATAAATAAAATTCTTGGACAAAATTTCGGTTTTGCCTTAGCAAGATGGAGTTGGTACCCCTCCCAATCATTTGTGATATCGAATGGAGTATATAATGTATTAATATATTGTCCCTGTATTATTTCAGTTTTTGGAATAATAGAATCAGATGGGAATCCAGAAGGATTAATTAAATCATCATGCCTTTTAGGTAAGGTATTATTAAGAGTAACTAACTTCGTTTCTTGCATATTGTGGCTGCGACCTCAAATATAAAAAAATATGAGAAAATGAATGTTCTACTAAAGTAGAAACTATACTATAACAATTTAGTTCTAAGATAAATTACCATGTTGAGGAGAAGATGATTTTTTTTATTGAATTTTTTTCATAGAGTTTCTTAAAATTTCTCTAAGACCACTTAAATCATTTAGAAAAATTATACTTGACTCTTCTAAATGTTCCTTACAAGTCATAGAACCCGGTCCTCCAATGATAATTTGAACCTCATGAGAAATATTTCTTAGTAACATTTTCACTTCAGTTAACAATTTAAAATCATTAGAAAGATTAGGCATACTCAAAATTACGAATTTTGCTTTAGTTTTTTGAACTCCTAAAACAATTTCTTCATAGGGAAGATTTACGCCAAAATATAATGTCTTAAAACCTTCAGAAGCTGCAGTATTTAAAGCAGTCAAAAGTCCAAATTCATGGAACTGACCAGTCATAGTAGCTCCAATAACTAACGGACCATCAACAGAAGCTTGATACGCTTCTCTCATACTCTCTAAAATAGAACGAACAACCAAAGAAGCAATATGTTCATGAACTATTCTCAATTCTCCCTTAGACCAAAGTTTACCTATCTCAGACATTAATGGGACTGCAATTTTTTCACAAAACACACTCCTACCTACATGAACAACCGCATTAGACAACAATTTCTCAAGCCCATCCTGATCATAATCTTGAATGAATTTTAATGATTTTCTTATATAAGTTGAATATTCATTTTCAGATAGTTCAGTTAAATCGCCAGATATATCAATATTTGAATTTTCAGAATTAATCTCAGTTATAGTAAGACTTGCCTGAATGTCTTCCTTTATCATTTCCTCAAGCTCATTATTAGATAACCCTGCAATATTTCCAATTTTATGACCAACCTTAGTCAATCTACTAAATAGGACAAGTCTTAAAATATCATCATCCGTATACTGTCTTCTCTTAGTTTCTGTTCTAACCGGAGATAAAGCCTGGTAACGTTTTTCCCAAACCCTAATCACGTGCTGAGACAGTCCACTTCTTTGAGAAGCGATCCCAATTGAATGTAATCTTGTATTATTCATATATTTCACTTTATTTAATTGTTAATATTTTGTCAACTAAAATTGAAAATAATGTTTGACAAAAAGGAAAATTACAATTATTATTTAGACATTATATAGACATTTATTAGTCAATTGTCTTAATTTCATAGAAAAAGGGTCCTTAAATGACAACCAACATATGCACTGATTCAGAAATAATGTCAGATGTACAATCGAGTCAAGATATAAGAAAGGTAAAAATTGAGAAAGTAGGCATAAAAAAAGTAAGAGTTCCAATTAAATTTTTTGATATTGATGAAAAGGTACAAAATACGATATCAGAAATAAGCTTATATGTAGATCTAGAAGACAATGTTAAAGGAACACATATGAGCAGATTTTTAGAAGTACTCAATGAAACAAACTATGAAATTAGTGTTAACTCAATACCTGAATTGTTATCTAAAATTAGAACAAAATTAAATGCTAAGAATGCATATTGCAAAATTGATTTTCCATATATTTTAGAAAAAACATCTCCTATAGCAGGTGCAAAAGGTTTTATGTCTTACAATTGCTCTATAGATGGATCCTCGGGAGATATCAATGAACAAATATTAGAGGTTAATGCATTGGTTACAACTTTATGTCCATGTTCAAAAGAACTTAGTTACGCAGGCGCTCATAATCAAAGAGGTGAGGTAAAAGTTAAAATCAAATCTGACAATGATTTATCAATAAGCGAAATTATAGATTATCTTGAATCAGCAGCTAGCAGTCCACTTTATCCAGTTTTAAAAAGACCAGACGAAAAATATGTAACAGAAAAAGCATATGAAAATCCTAGATTTGTTGAAGATTTACTAAGAGAGATAGTTGTTCAATTCAGATCTGATATTCGTATTCATTGGTTCGAAATTCATGTGGAAAATTTTGAATCTATTCATGCGCATAATGCATATGCATTTACAGAGGAATACAATTGATTTATCAGGCTTATAAAGCATGCAAAAAGTTTCTCATTCTAGTAGTTATCACATTTTTGTTTATATCACTAGGAAATATCAATATGACCATAGGGAATACCCTAAATAAATACCTTTGGGAAAAAAGAATTATTCTAATTTTCTCAAAACACAAGGATATTTCCTTATTTAAAGAACAAAAAAATCAGTTTTCAAATCTACAAGATGAAACAAATGAAAGAGACTTAGTTTTTATTGAAATTTTCAAAGATAAGAATGCAAAGTATGAAAGTTTACAAGATAAATTCAATCCTAATTCTTCAGATTTTAAAATTATTCTTATTGGGAAAGATGGAGGAATTAAGCTTAATTCTTCAACAGTAGTCACTCATGAAAAAATATTCTCACTTATAGACTCTATGCCTATGAGACAAATGGAAATGTTGCAGTAGTCAAAAATTGGATGTAAATCTTCACATACGAAGGAAATAACTATGAAAATATTATTAAGCGGTTCTAGCGGTCTAGTAGGGAAAGAACTAACTAAAACATTAATTTCTCTAAACCATAAAGTTTTACGTTTAATTAGAGACAAAAAAGATATTAAAGATGATGCAATTTTCTGGGATCCTGAAAATAATATTTTAGAATTAGATCACATAAAAGATATAGATGCAGTCATTCACTTGGCTGGAGAAAATATTGCTAATAAGAGATGGTCAAAAAAACAAAAAGAAATAATTCTAGAAAGTCGTGTAAAAAGCACTAAACTACTATCTGATAAGATTTCAAATTTAGACTTAAAACCTCAAGTATTTATATCCGCATCAGCTATTGGTTATTATGGAACACAAACTATTGAACCAGTCAATGAATCTGACCCACCTGGCAAATCATTCTTATCTTATGTTTGTGAAAATTGGGAAAACTCAACAAAATCTTCTCGTAACAGTGGAATAAGAACTGTCAATATTAGAATCGGAATAATTTTAAGTCCTTTGGGAGGAGCCTTAAAAAAAATGTTAACTCCTTTCAAACTAGGTTTAGGAGGAAAAATTGGAGATGGAAATCAGATTATGAGTTGGATTTCATTGGAAGATACGGTTAAAAGCATAATCCATATTCTAAAGAATGAACACTTAAGTGGTCCTGTCAATTTAACAAACCCAAATCCTGTAAATAACTATGAATTTACTAAAAAGCTCGGAAAGAAATTATCAAAAATAACTATCTTTCCATTACCTAAAACTATAGTGAAACTAATCTTTGGAGAAATGGGAGAAGAGTTGCTCCTATCAAGTATTGATGCACGTCCAGATGCTATGATTTCTTCTGGGTATAAATTTACGCATGAAAATCTTTCAGATTACTTTGACAATGAGAGCCTTTAAAAAATAAAAAAAAAAATTTTACTAAACAATAATGAAATTAAAATTATGAAATTTTTAATTATATCTAATTTATCTATTACAATTTTGATGTTAGGAATCATATGGTTTGTCCAATTGGTTCACTATCCTCTATTTCCAAAAGCAGATTTAAATAATTTTAAAAACTTTCACTCAGAACATACAAAAAGAATTTCTTGGATAGTAGCACCTCTTATGATTTCTGAAGGATTAGTAAGTACTGTACTTTTTGTCAAAATGCCGTCGATAATAACATTTATCGGTTTATCTATTTTAATTTTCATATGGATTTCTACTTTTTTTATACAAGTACCAATACATAATAAGCTTAACAAAGAATTTGACGTAAAATTATTCTATAAACTTTTAAAAAGTAACTGGATTAGAACTATTGGTTGGTCACTTCGATCAGTAACATGCTTTTTTTTAATGTAGATTTTATTAATTAGTTTAGGAGGAGAGAAAATGTCGGGAAAAATTGAGTGGTATTACCATCGCAACGGATGAAATACTTGTTCTAAGACGCAAGAGTTTCTTGCAAAAAACAAAATAGAAGTTGAAGAAACCTTACTTTCAAGTAAACAAACAATTAAATGGGAAACAGCAGAAAAGATTTTAAAAGAAGTTAAAGAAGTTTATTCTTCAAGAGGAAAAAAAACTACTCATTTAAAAATAGAAACAATCAAAAAACAGAAAGAAGAAATAGAAAAGATGATTTTAGGACCAACAGGAAATCTACGTGCACCTTCTATAATTACGGGCGGAATTTTAATAGTAGGATTTAATGAAGAAACCTATAATTCAGTTTTAAATAGCTAAGGAATCTTTTATTCACATTAAACAGGGTTAACAAGTGAACGAAAAAAATACAAAAAAGATTTTAGTAACCGGTGCTAGTGGCTATGTTGGATCTAGGCTCGTTTCTCTTTTACTAGAAAAAAAATATAAAGTTAGAGCAGCAAGCAGAAATCCTGAGAATCTCTCTAAATTTTTATGGGCTAATAATCCAGATATAGAAACTGTCAAATTAGATGCCTCTAAGAGAGAGTCTCTAGTAAATGCCTGCAAGGATTGTGATTATGTTTTTTATTTTATTCATTCTATGGATGAAACTAGTTCTGACTTTGCGGAAACAGATAGAATAGCTGCAAGAAATATGGTTTTTGCTTCAGAGTCCACTGGCATTAAAAGGATAATTTATCTAGGTGGGCTTGGAAATGAAAATCTTCATTTAAGCAAGCATCTTAGTTCCAGGAGAGAAGTTGAAGAAATACTTAAAAACAGTCAAACCCCTGTAACAATTTTTCGTTCTGCTATGATTGTGGGTTCTGGAAGCACTTCATTTGAAATCCTACGTTATCTTGTAGAACGACTGCCAGTAATGATAACTCCAAGATGGGTGCAGACTGAGAGTCAACCGATTGCCATAAATGATGTACTTGAATACCTCTCGAAATGTCTAGAAAAAGAAGAAACTATCGGGCAAACCTTCGATATTGGAGGTCCAGAAATTCTTTCGTATAGAAATCTAATGAAAATTTATGCAGAACAAGCAAAGATTTGGAAAAGATTAGTAATTCCAGTTCCTGTTTTAACTCCAAGATTAAGTTCGTATTGGGTACATTTTATAACTCCAATAAAATCATCAGTCGCTAGACCCCTTGCTGATGGATTAAGGAACAGACTAGTTTGCAAAGATAATCGAATAAAAGAAATCATTCCTATAAAATTAAGCGACCTGAGAACCACTATCAAAGAAGCTTATAATGTAAGACAACACATTCCATTATCTTTTCAAGATTACACATTACCCTCTACTTGGAAACACACTGGAGACAAAATTTGGGCGGGGGGAACAGTTTTAAAAGATCACAGAGAATTAACCACGAGTGCAAAAAAAGAGCATATATGGGAAACCATTTCTTCCATAGGAGGCAAGAATGGTTGGTACTATGGCGATTTCTTATGGAAACTGCGCGGGTTTCTAGATGAAACTTTCGGAGGATATGGGTTATCTAGAGGTAGAGAACAGTATTCTACAGTAAAACCCGGAGATATTATAGACTGCTGGATTGTGGAGGATGTCAAAATTAATGAACGGCTATTGTTGAAGGCTGAAATGAAATTACCTGGAATAGCATGGCTAGAGTTCAAATTAAAGAATAATAAAAATAACACTACATTGATTACTCAAACAGCTCACTTTATTCCTAGAGGACTTTCTGGAATTTTATACTGGTACTCTGTATATATAATTCACCAATTTATATTCCGTGGAATGATTTTAAAAATTGCGAAAAAGTCAGAAGATCTTGGATGACTAAATCCCAAGGAGAAAATTTATGTTAAACAAAACATTTTATCTAAAAGAAACACAAAAAGTTCCTATCAGTATTCATGAAGCCTGGTCTTTCTTTTCCAATCCATTGAACTTGAAAGAAATTACTCCTCCACATCTTAACTTAGTTGTAACGAATGAGATGCCAGAAAAGATGCATGCCGGAATGATAATTACTTATGTAGTTGAACCTCTTTTAAAAATCAAAATGAACTGGGTGACTGAAATTACGAATATGCAGGAACCGTTTTACTTTGTAGATGAACAAAGATTCGGACCGTATAAGTTTTGGCATCATCAACATATTTTCAAAGAAATAGATGGAGGCGTAGAAGTTAC
>Ga0310344_10000830_pt1 | contig 24089 bp, 23 predicted proteins | sample HC15DNA20200_MG_FD_203801 | JGI IMG/M metagenome (GOLD analysis project Ga0310344, IMG submission 203801) | Marine microbial communities from station ALOHA, North Pacific Subtropical Gyre - HC15-DNA-20-200_MG | ecosystem: Environmental > Aquatic > Marine > Oceanic | place: Pacific Ocean: North...
TTTCCGAAGGATGTGTGCATAACCTCAGGGTGAAACTGTGTACCAATTATTTTTGAATCACTTGATGCAAATACTGATATTGATCCAAATTCAGATTTTGCAAGAATTTTTAAAGCCTTTGGTAACTTTACAATTGTGTCACCATGTGACATCCAAGAAATTTGATTATTAGAAATCTTTTTTAATATTTTTGATTGGGAAAGCTTTTTTAGTTTTGATGGTCCAAATTCTCTTATCTTTGATTTCTCTACCCTTCCTCCGAGCATTTTAGAGATTATTTGTGCCCCATAACAAATACCCAATATTGGAACATCTAATTCTAAAATTTGAGAATCTATCTTTGGTGCTTTTCTATCATGAACGCTAGCGGGGCTTCCAGATAAAATAATGCAATCTGGATTTCTTTTTATAATCTCATCAATGTTGGTATTAAAAGGAATTATTTCTGAGTAAACGTTAAGCTCTCTAATTTTTCTCGCTATTAACTTTGTTACTTGTGATCCAAAGTCTAAAACTAGAGCATTACTTATATTCATCTTTAATCTAGGGAATAGTTTGGTGCCTCTCTGCTTATATCAATGTCGTGAACATGGCTTTCTCTCAAGCCTGCACTAGTTAGTTTTAAAAATTTAGCGGATTTCAATTCTTTTAAATTCTTAGAACCGGTGTATCCCATTCCAGCTTTTACCCCACCTACTAATTGATAAACAACTTTGCTTATTGGTCCTCTGTAGGGGACCCTACCTTCTATACCTTCAGGAACTAATTTAGAATCAATTAAGTCCTCTTGGTAATACCTGTCTTTGCTTCCATCTTTCATAGCTTCAACTGAGCCCATTCCTCGGTAAGTTTTAAATGATCTTCCCTGATAAAGAACAAGATCACCAGGAGTCTCGTCTGTACCTGCCAGCAAGTTTCCAATCATTACACAATTTGCTCCGGCAGCTAGTGCTTTAGTTATATCACCAGAATATTTAATACCACCATCTGCAATAACAGGAGTTTTCGATCTCTTGGCTACTGAACAAACATCCAATATAGCAGTTAATTGTGGAACGCCGATTCCTGCAATTATTCTTGTAGTACAAATAGAGCCTGGCCCTATACCTACTTTCAAAGCATCTGCTCCAGCTTTTATAAGGTCTCTTGCAGCTTCAGCTGTAGCTATATTTCCAACAACAATATCTGTTCTACTAAATTTTCGTTTTAATAGTTTTAGTGAATCAATAACTTTTTTTGTATGAGCATGGGCAGTATCAATAAAAACAACATCTAAGCCATTGGAAATTAATGCTTCTGCTCGCTCAACCATGTCTCCACTAACACCAACTGCTGCTGCTGCAAGAAGTCTTCCTTCTTTATCTTTGGTTGAGTTTGGAAATTTTTTACTTTTTTCTATATCTTTCATAGTAATTAAACCTTGAAGTCTAAACTTTTTGTCTACTACAGGTAATTTTTCTATTTTGTATTTATTCATTAATTCTCTTGCTTCGTTAGACCCGATACCTCTTTGTACAACTACTAAATCTTTTTTTTGTGTCATCAAGTTGTTAACTTTGTAGTGAAGATTTTTTTCATACCGTAAATCTCTCATAGTGATGATTCCAAGTAGGTCAGAATTACTTTGGGTGACTGGCAAACCAGTGAAATTCTTAGTAGTCATAATTTCTAATGCTTGTTTCCCAGTAGCGTCAGGTGAAATAGTATGAGGTTCTATTATCATACCACCTTCATATTTTTTAACTTTTTCTACCTCTTCTGATTGTTTTTCTATTGATAGGTTTTTGTGTATTACACCGATTCCACCTTCTTCAGCCATAGCAATAGCAGTTCTGGCCTCAGTCACAGTGTCCATTGCTGCGCTTACAATTGGAATATTAAGAGAAATTTTTTTTGTGAGACTTGTCTTTACATCTACGGACGAAGGCATTACTGTCGAATAGGATGGTGACAAAAGTACATCGTCAAAAGTTAATGATTCTTGAATTTTAATTTGTTTTGCTATTTCTTGTACCTCGTTTTTTTGTTTTCTTTTGTACTTTTAATTGTTTTTTTATTTTAACTGGAGTTTTTTTAGTTTTTTTGGCTGTTACTTTCTTTTTAGTTTGAGTGGTTTTACGTGGTCTTTTTGGAATTATTTTTATAGCAGCTTTTTTCTTTGCAGCTGTTTTCTTTGCAGCTGTTTTCTTTGCAGCTGTTTTCTTTTTAGCAGCAGCCTTTTTTTCCTTCGCTGTCAATTTAGATTTTTTAGTAGATTTTCTTTTTGAAATTTTCTTCGGTTCTTCTACTACAGGTGGTTCGGGTATCTCAAATTCAAGAACTCTTGCTTGATTAACAAAGTTGACAACCTTCTTTCTAAAGTCAGTCATTGCACCAACTTCAAATTCTATAATTTGGGTCTTTTGATTTGTAGTTACTTTTATTGGCATAACTCCAGCGTAGGTTGCATCATCAATTTTTTCAAAACCACATGATTTTAAAATTTGTTTTTGTATAGCTGGCAAGAAGATTGTGCCAAGGACTGTAACTTCTTCGGGCAAAAGACCATCTTGGGTTACACTTATTTTTACTGTCGTCTCTTTCATTCTTTATTTTAACCTCTAAATCCTTGAATAATAAACAAATTTTTTAAGTCATTCTACTTAATTAAAGTTTAAAAGACAAATGAATAAGAAAAATCAATCTATTCTTCAGATTGATTTGTTCAAATTCAGTTTTTTATGCTATATTGTTCCTTTTATAAATAAGGCAAGAGAATGGGACTAACAAAAAATCAGATTGGTAGATATAGTAGGCATTTAATTATGCCAGAAGTTGGCGTTAAAGGTCAGGAAAAATTAACAGAGTCTAAAGTCCTTTGTATTGGTGCTGGTGGTCTGGGTTCTCCTTTGGCTCTATATTTGGCATCAGCTGGCATTGGAACTATTGGAATAGTTGATTTCGATGTAGTAGATTTGAGCAACCTTCAACGTCAGATTTTACACGCTGAAGATCGTGTAGGTGAATTAAAAGTCGAATCCGCAAAGAAGAGGCTCTTAGAGCTTAATTCGGATATAAACGTTGAAACATACAATTTGAGACTTACTTCAGATAATGCTTTAGATTTATTTAAAGATTACGATGTAATAGTTGATGGCACTGACAACTTTGCAACAAGATATTTAGTTAATGATGCTTGTGTTATATTAGACAAACCAAACGTATATGGAAGTATTTTTAGGTTTGAAGGGCAAGCTACAGTTTTTAATTATAAAGGAGGTCCTCACTATAGAGATTTATATCCAGAACCTCCTCCGCCCGGCATGGTACCTTCTTGCGCTGAAGGTGGAGTATTAGGAATACTTCCTGGAATAATTGGTGTAATACAAGCCACGGAAACTGTAAAGATTCTTCTTGGTGCTGGAACAACATTAAGTGGCAGACTTTTACTTTATGATTCTCTTCAAATGAGTTTTAGAGAAATTAAATTAAGAAAGAGTCCTGACACTCCAAAAATTACTAAGCTTATTGATTATGAAGAATTTTGTGGAATGAATACAGCTGACGAAAGTCAGGCAGACTTAGAAATAACTGTAGATGATTTAAAAGGCATAGTAGATTCAAAAGAAAAAATTACACTTTTAGATGTTAGAGAGCCTGGAGAATATGAAATATGTAGTTTGAATAATTCTAGATTGATTCCCTTAGGTGATTTAACATCAAGAGTCCATGAGCTAGATACGGCAGATGACATTATAGTTTATTGTCATCATGGAATGAGAAGTCTCCAAGCTACCAGGATATTAAAAGGAATGGGTTATGGAAAAGTTAGAAATTTAGCTGGTGGCATAGATGCATGGGCTGCAAAATTTGACGAAAAGATGCCTAGATATTAGAAAAATCTTTTAAGGCTTTGAACCATATTTGTTGTCTCCTTCATCACCTTTCAAAAAACCTGCATTAACAAATATCCAAACATTAAAACCAAATATTATCCAAACATAGAAAGTTGCAATATCTTGAGGGATTAATTTGAAATACTGTGGTATCGCTAACAAGTAAGGAACGACCGCTAAAAGTCCGGTGATTGACCTATCTTGCAATCTCTTTGCATCAAGAAAAACTGAAAAAGCAGAAAACAATAGGCTAAAAAAAATAATTATCTTAGCTAAATCGTTTTCATCGAAATTTAGAGCTGCAAAGATTGCTCCTACTGGAAACATAAATAAAAATGCGACTATATATAAATAAAGCTTTGAATACCACCAAGTTTTTCTATCGATTCTTCCATCAAGAGAGAAAAAAATATATTTCAAAAAATCTATATTTAAAAATTTTGAAAAATCGTAAGACAAAAATTTTTTTATACTTTCTAAATTCATATTAAATCAATATATGGGCGAAAAGGGACTCGAACCCTTATGAACCTAAGTCCAGCGGCTTTTGAGGCCGCCGCGTCTACCAATTCCGCCATTCGCCCAATATTATACTCTACTTTATCTTTGTTTGATTCTATACAAATAAAAAGCGTTTATTACTAGGGAATGGGTAATCTTTTTGTTAATGATATATTGTTCTACTTTGCTTAGCGGAACTAGCTTGACTTTAGTGTACTCGCTGCCACCATTCATCGGATCTGATATTCTTTGAACACCTGATGCTAAAAATGTATAGCAATTGTTATTTAATATTGCTGGATTTGGATGAACTGACCCTAATTTCTTCCATTTAGAAGTTATATACCCTGTTTCTTCTTCAAGCTCTCTTTTTGCAGACTTCAATGGTGTTTCTCCTTTATCTATCATGCCCCCTGGTAATTCAAGAGTGATAGAGTTGGTTCCAGGTCTATATTGTTCAACAAAAACTACCTCGTTATCAGAGGTAATGGGAAGTATGTTGACCCAATCAACTGAGTTAATTACGTAGAAATTATATGTATACTTGCCAGAAAGTTTGTATGGTGACTTTGCAGTATATTGAAACAAATCAAATATTTTGAGATTTTTGATTAGCTTTTTTTGAAGTATTTTCCATTTCTTCATATGAGTTTCAATCTTAACTGATGAATAATTAATTGAAAATGTTAAGGATAAAAATTCTCAAAATGTTAATATTAGATTGTTGGAGAGTTGGCCGAGTGGCCGAAGGCGCACGCTTGGAAAGCGTGTAGAGGATCAAACCTCTCGTGGGTTCGAATCCCACACTCTCCGGAGAAAATTTCGTCGGCTTTGCGAATCCCGCCAGGACAGAAATGTAGCAACGGTAGCTTAGCCGGCCATATATATTATGTCGCATTTAGTTTTATCAAGAAAATATAGACCAAAAACTTTTGATGGTGTTCTTGGACAAAAAAATGCTTTACAAATTTTAGAAAGCTTCATTAGCAATAATTCTCTACCTCATGCACTAATCTTTTGTGGTTCGAGAGGTGTAGGAAAAACTTCTATGGCTAGAATTTTTGCCAAAACAATAAATTGTGATGAATTACTAAAATCAAATAAATGTTCAGACTACAATACGTGTTCTTGTAAAGAAATTGATGAAAACAAATCTATAGATGTAATTGAAATTGATGCTGCATCTAACAATGGAGTTGATCAGATTAGAGATGTTATTGATAGCTCAAACTATTCTTCCATCAAATGTAAATATAAAGTCTTCATTATAGACGAAGTGCACATGTTATCAAAAGCAGCATTTAATGCTTTACTCAAAACACTTGAAGAACCAAACAAAAATACAGTATTTATATTAGCTACAACGGAAGTAGAAAAGATTCCTCTTACCATCATATCACGATGTCAAACAATAAATTTTAAAAACATAAAAAAAGAAATAATAAGTTCTTATGTTAGTTCGATTGCAAAACAAGAAGGCATAGATATAGATGATGAGTCAGTAGTTATGATTAGCGAGGAAAGTAATGGTTCGGCTAGAGATGCGTTAGGGTTCTTAGAGCTTTTATCGACCACGCTTAACAAACAAATAGAAGTCAAGGAAGCTTCAAAAATTCTTGGAAAAACAACCAAACAAGTATTGTCGAAGATTACTGAAGGTATTATAAAGAGTGATGTGGAATCTGTACTAAAAGAATACAACAACATTTATGAGGGTGGTTATGATTCAAAGAAATTTGTTCTATCTTTGATGAATTATTTTAGAGCAGCAATTTATTATAAATTAGGTTTAGAAAAAAGTGTTGATGATATAGATTTGCTAGTCGATACAGAAATTAAGAAATTTCAAAACTATGATCTTGAAACGCTTGAGAATTTATTTGATGAACTTATAAAACTTTACGACTTATCTTCTAAATCTGATAATGTTCGCTTTGTTGTGGAATCACATCTTATTAAGTTGTGTATGATTTCAAACTTTGTGGATTTTAATTTAATAGAAGATATAGATCGTGTGCAAGTTGCATCTGTAAATAAAGAGAGTAAAAAAAAAAGACTAGCAAAAACTAAAAAGGATTTTGACTCAGAATATTTCCTCAATAATTTAAAAGAAGCGAAAAATGAAAATTATAAATTAATTAAAGATGCTAAGATTTCTCTTAATTCATCAAAGATAGAAATTAAATTAGACAACAGTATAATGTTTGAGCTTTTAAACAATAAAGAAAAAAAAGAGGAAATAGAGAAGCTTATAAATGAAACCTTTGACGTTGCTTACAAAATAGAAATTATTAAACCTGATAATGATATAAACGGTTTTGCCAACGGTAATGAATTTAAATTTAAAGATAAAAAAGATAAACTATTAGAGTCTGAATCCGTAAAAAATCTTTTTGATACTTTTGATTGTAGGATACAAGACGTAGAAGTGGAAAATTAATTATGAAAATGCCTGGAAACATGAAGAACATGATGAAACAAGCTGAGAAGATGAAGGCTGAAATGGATAAATTACAAGAACAAGCTGGCGATAAGCTTGTTGAGGCAGTCTCTGGTGGGGGAATGGTCAAAGTAACAGCAAAAGCAAAAGGAGAAATAATTTCTGTTTTAATAGATGATGAAGTAATTGCCTCCCAAGACAAAGAAATGATTCAGGATTTGATTCAAGTAGCAATAAATGACGCTTTAAACAAAGGGCAAGAAGCTATTAAGGATGAAATGTCAAAAGCAGCAATCTCAATGGGAATACCACCTGGTTTGCTTTAATATGAAAAAAAATTTACTTGGAAACGAAATAACTCGCTTGATTGAATCTTTGTCAAAATTACCTGGCATAGGACCAATAACTGCATCAAGACTAGCTTTATATTTAATGAAAAATTCTTCTCAATTAAGTATGGAAATAGCTAGATCAATTGTTGATGCACGAAAATCTGTAAAAATCTGCAACACATGTAATGATTTTGTATTTAACGATGACTGCACTTGTAAAGATGAATCAAGGGACGACAAAATATTATGCATCATAGAAAACACTATGGATTTAATATCCATAGAAAAAAGTCAAGAATACAATGGAAGGTATTATGTCTTGCAAGAGCTTGTTTCAATATCACAAGGGACTGATCCGAAAAATTTAAATTTAGACAAGCTAACAAAGAGAGTTAAGGATGGAAAGTTTCAGGAAATTATTCTTGCTACAGATCCAACAACTGATGGTGAATTTACAGCCCAATTTGTTCACGAAAGAATTAAAGATTATTGCAAAATAATTACAAGAATTGCTATAGGAGTTCCTATTGGTTCAGAAGTAAACTATATAGACAAAAACACACTTGCTAAATCATTGTTGGACAGAAAAAGGCTGTGACAATGTCTTGACTTAAATCCAATATTACGTAATATTTCATTGGTACTTTTCATAAAAAAAGGGGGATTTGGAATTGAAAATAGTAGTTATTGTTAGACAAACTCCTGATACAGAAGCAAAAATACAAGCCAATGCTTCAGGTAATGGAATCGAGACTTCGGACATAAAATGGATATTGAATCCTTTTGATGAATTTGCTGTTGAAGAAGCAGTTCAAATAAAAGAGGCTACAGGAGCAGAACTAATAGTTCTCACCGTTGGACCTGATAGATCAGTCGAGGCATTGAGAACCGCTTTAGCAATGGGTGGTGATTCTTCAATCCATATTAAAGATGAAAGTTTTGGTGAAATGGACTCATATGCTCTCGCTAAAGTTATCGCATCAAAGATAAAGGCCATGGGTGATGTTGATTTAATTTTTGCAGGAAAAAAATGGATTGATGAAGAATCCGGCCAAGTTGCAATTCAAGTAGCTGAAGAGCTTGCAATACCACAAGCAACCCTTGCTACAAGAGTTGCCGTAGATGAAGGTGCAAAAAAAGTGAAAGTTCAATCAGAAATAGAAGGTGGTCAAAGAATTGTGGAAATGACTTTTCCAGCTTTGATTACTTGTGAAAGAGGATTAAATGAACCTAGATATGCATCATTGCCAGGAATAATGAAAGCAAAGAAAAAACCTTTAGAAGAAGTATTAATTGATTCTATTGATCTTGAAGAAACAGGATTAACTCAAGATGGTCTAGGCAGTGCTGGCTCAAGAATCAAAGTAGATAGTATCGATATCCCAGTAATTAAAAGAAGTTTAAATATAATCAAAGGTGAAAAAGCTGATACAGTACAGGCTGACGAAATACAAAAAGCATCTGAAAATCTTGCCAAACTCTTAAGAGAGGAAGCAAAAATACTTTAGGAGAACAAAAGATGAGTGAAATTTGGGTATTAGTAGATACAAGTCAAGACAAAGTTCGAAACGTAACTTTTGAGGTCTTAACCGCTGCGACTAAACTAAAGGAAAAAAATGGTGCTACAGTAGCAGCAGTATATGTTGGTGACAATGGAGCTGGAATTGAAGGCGAACTTGCAAAATATGGTGCTGACAAAGTTTACAAGATTGAGAATCCTTCTTTAAAAGATTTTAATCCATCACTATATTCTCATGTTATATCAGAAGCGATTAAGAAACATAATCCAGAAATTGTATTAGCTGGTAATACTTTACAAAATCAGGATTTTCTACCAAGAGTAGCTTCAAGAACTTCAGCTGGATTAACACTCGATGCAGTTGATGTTGATATAAGTTCATCTTCTACTTTGCAAGTTAAAAGATATAGATATTCTGGTAAGTCCATATCTACTATCAGTTATCACGACACTAAGCCAATGATAGCCACAATTAGACCAAATGCATTCAAACCTGCAGAAACTGCAGGAGCTGGAGAAGTAATAAATGAAACCGCTGAAGTTCCATCGTCTGACAACTTTACTATATTACAAACAAAAATTATTCCAAAAGAAAGACCAGAGCTAACAGAGGCTGACAAAATCGTTTCTGGAGGTAGAGGCATGGGAGATGGTGATAGTTTTAAATTAATTTACGATATTGCTGATAGCGTAGGTGCTGGTGCTGGTGCTTCTAGAGCTGCAGTTGATTCAGGGTTTGTACCCTACGAGATGCAAGTTGGTCAAACTGGCAAAGTAGTATCACCAAATCTTTATATTGCCGTAGGTATTTCGGGTTCAGTTCAACATTATGCTGGAATGGGTTCATCTAAAGTGATTGTTGCAATAAATAAAGATCCTGATGCTCCAATTTTCCAAAAATGTGATTATGGAATCTGCGGTGATTTGTTTGAAGTTTTGCCGGCTTTAACAGAAGAGTTTAAAAAGTTAGCATAAAATTATTTGATATCGACTAGCTTAATTTCTACTTCAATATTTTTAAATATTTTCTTACTTGCTCTTTCAAAATATGAAGATTTATCGGTAACGTAAATTCTCCTTTTTTTCTTATACTTAGTAAATTCTTTAGGATGATTAGTTTTAAGATATTTAAATAAAGATTTAGAAATTTCTTCTGCTGAATCAACAAGAGTCACTCTTGGTCCTAAGAATTTTTTTATCTCATTTTTAATTAAGGGATAATGTGTGCATCCTAAAATTAATGCCTCAACCTTGCTTTTTTTTAATAATGCAAGATTATTTTTAATTATTATTTTGGAATAGTTTTCTTTTGCAAGTCCTTGCTCGATTATTGGAACTAACATTGGGCATGCTTTAGCTATAATTTTAATGGATTTTTTTCTTTTTTTTAAGGTACGTTGGTATGTGTTACTTTCGATTGTTGAGGATGTACCAATCACACCTATTCGTTTAGCTTCGGATTCCAATGAGGCTGCAACTCCAGCCGACAGTACGTCGAATATCGGAAATTTGTATTTTCTTTTTAATAAGTCTGTAGAATAAGAAGATGCAGTATTGCAAGCAATTACAATTATTTCACACCCTAACGACTTAAGAAATCTCACATTGTTATCAGAATATTTATTAACTGTTTTTTTTGATTTAATACCATATGGCAATCTTGCAGTATCTCCTAGATAGATTAATTCAAAAGAAGGAAGCCGTTTAGAAATTTCCCTAAAAACTGTTAGTCCACCTATCCCCGAGTCAAAAATCCCTATTTTCATAACAGATTGAATTATAATGCATTTCTTTTTATTTGCTCTATAAAATTTTATGCCAAAAAAAATAAAGTAGTTAGAATAGTTTTAAGCTCCTAAAGATGCCTTTATCGGGGTGCTCATCTTGATATAGGAGCTCCTTTTGTTGTAATCTTATATCGTGGAAAAAATTAATGTGATTGAACCTATCTCCGCTTACCATATAAACTGCACTAACTGTGGTAGCAAGCTTTTCCCTGTTGATCCAGAATCAACTAATTCTTCGGATGGTAAAACCACTGGTGAACCTGAAGATAGAAAAGCGGACAAGCAATGCCATTGCTGTGGTAAAAAATTCATGGTTCTGTTTGGATGCTGATATGCCGTATATAAATGTAAAAGTTGCAGGGAAGTTGACTCAAAAGCAAAGAAAAGAAATAGTAAAAGACATTACGGATACTATGCTTAGAGTCGCGGGGAAACCCGCTTCATCAACTTACGTTCAAATCGACGAGATTCCCCGAAATCAATGGGGCGTTGGTGGAAAAATGCTTTCAGAAAAATAATTTTTCTGATTGTTACTTATTCAATATTGTAAGCTTTCTCACCATGTTCTGCTAAGTCTAAACCACTTTGCTCTTCGTCCTCATTAGCTCTAATTGGAACAATGCTTTTGGCAACCAACACTATAACTGTAGTAATAGCTATTGTATAAAGACCAACCGCTGTAACTCCAACTAATTGTTCATACCATCCTGCATACCCAAAAAATGCTATAGAAAGAGTTCCAATGATTCCTCCCATGCCGTGTACAGCAAAAACATCCAATGAATCATCTACATTAAATTTGTTTTTGACTACAGAACACATCTCCTGGCAAACAACTCCAACAAAAGCACCTATAAGGATTGCTTCCATTGGTGAAACAGAACCAGATGCAGGGGTTATCGTTGCTAGACCGGCTATAGTACCAGTAGCTAAACCTACTAATGATGCCTTTCCATGTTTAAAATACTCGTAAGCAGCCCATGACAAAGAGGCTGAAGCTGCAGAGAGATGTGTGACTAAAAGAGTCATCCCGGCGCTTCCATTTGCGGCCAACTGGGATCCAGCATTAAAGCCAAACCATCCTACCCAAAGCAAACAAGTACCGATCATTACATATGCCGGATTATGTGGTGGTTTGCTTTTATCTTTTCTAGATCCTAGAAAATAGGCTACAACTAATGCAGCCAAGCCCGCTGTTTCATGAACAACTAATCCTCCAGCTAAATCCACTGTACCTAAATCGAGTAAGAAACCACCCGTTCCCCAAACCCAATGAGTTACAGGTGCATAACACAAGAGCATCCATAAGCTTGAAAAAATTAAAACAAATGAGAATTTAATTCTTTCTACAAATGCACCAATAATCAATGCTGGTGTAATTACTGCGAAAGTCATTTGAAAACCAGAAAATACTGATTCTGGTATAGATCCTGATAAGCTATCTGAATTTATTCCACTTAAAAATAGTTTGGAAAGACCACCCCAATAAGGTGTCATATCTGAACCATCTCCAAAAGCAATTGAATATCCTGCAACTACCCATAATATGGACATAAGACATGCAACAGCTATGCAATGCATCAATACAGAAAGCACGTTCTTAGACCGCACTAGTCCGCCATAAAACAAGGCCAAACCTGGCAATGTCATTAGAAGAACGAGTGCTGTAGCTGTTAAAATCCAAGAAGTATCACCACTGTTAATCTCCCCAGCAAAAGCGCTAATTGGGAGAATAAACAGGATAAAAATTAAAATTTTGGTAAAACATTTCATTTTGTTTACCTCCTTATATCTATCCTTACTCTTTTGGTGGCAATTTCTGTGCCAGATTTGAGAGGAATGATAAGCTCCTTCTGTATTAGAAAGAGCTTATCATCAAGGAGGTAGCATATTAGGATAAGGACAGATGCTACGCGCAGAAAAATTACTTAAAGTAAGGGTATGCTTCGATACCAACTTCACTAGCATCGGAACCTAAGACCTCTTCTTCTTCGGATGGTCTTACACCGACAATAGCTTTTAAAATAAACCATACGATTGATGATACTACGAAGACAAATCCAATTACCGAAAAAGTGCCTACAGTTTGGGTAATAAAAGATGTATCTGAGTTTGACAAAGGGACTGCAATTGTTCCCCAAATGCCAGCTAAGAGATGTACTGGCAAAGCTCCAACAACATCATCAATTCTCAAATTTTCAATAAATTTAGTTCCTACTACTGCGATGATCCCACCTATTGATCCAACAACGAGTGACATCATCATAGATGGTGCTAGCGGTTCTGCAGTGATAGACACAAGCCCTGCTAAAGCACCGTTTAGTGCAAATGTAACGTCGACTTTTCCGAACAATAATTGTGCTAAAACTACAGCTGAGATAAGACCAGAACATGCAGCTAGGTTTGTATTAACAAAAATATTTGAGACCGCAACTGCATCAACCATACTGCCTATAGCGAGCTGAGAGCCCCCATTAAAACCAAACCAGCCAAGCCACAATATAAAAGTTCCTAACGTCGCTAGTGGTATATTAGATGCTGGCATTGCATTAGGTTTGCCATCTGATTTAAATCTACCTATTCTAGGACCTACAATAATTGCTCCAGCAAGAGCTGCTGCTCCACCCGCGGCATGTACTAAAGTTGATCCAGCAAAATCAGAAAAACCGATTGCTGATAACCATCCGCCTCCCCATTGCCAACCCATTTCGATTGGGTAAATAATTCCAGACAAAATTATTGCAAAAATAAAAAATGCCCAAACTTTAACTCTTTCAGCTATTGTTCCAGAAACTATAGATACTGTTGTAGCACAGAACACCATCTGAAAAAACCAGTCAGAATTAGATGCATAACCCGTTGATATATCTTCAGCCGGAGTAAACATAGTAAATGACCCTATGTATCCACCTTCAGGAATCCCGTAAGCTAAGTTGTAGCCTACTAGGAAAAACATAATTCCTGAAATTGAATATAGACCTATATTCTTCAAACATATAGTAGAAACATTCTTTGTTCTAACCATTCCTGACTCCAACATTGAAAATCCTGCAGCCATCCACATTACCAAGAATCCACAAATAAGAAACAGTAATGTATTGAAAATAAAAGCTGTTTCTTCTGGACTACTAGAAGCTGATGCATTACTAGTGAAAAACAAAGTAAAAGAGCCAAGAACTAAGAACCATATAAAATTTTTTAACTTTGATTTAATCATTTTAATTTCCTCCAAGGAATAATCTTTATTTGCCTAGTTGCAATATGCGTGCCAATCAATAAATTGCTATTTTTTTGTTGTATTCTTTATGAAATGGATTACCCGAAAAGTCTTCGTGAACTACTTGAAAATTCAGCTACGAAATATGGTAGCAGGATAGCACTAAGTGAATTCAAAGATGGTAATATTTCTGAAATAAATTACAGCACCCTACATAAGTCTGCACTTGAGGGAGCTAATAAGATAATCGAATCAGGTGTAGAATCTAAAACAAATATTGCGATTATGGGTTCTAATTCTATTAGCTGGGTAATCAGATTTTTTTCAATAATTTATGCAGGTTGCACAGTGGTACCAGTAGATCCAAAACTAAATAAAAAATCAATTAATTTCATTTTGGATTATACAAGTTCGTATTTACTCGAGGATTTAGAAACACAGGTAGAAGTTAATCAAAATCGCAATCTGCCCACACTGGAGGAAGACTCTGTAGCTGAAATTTTATTTACTTCAGGAACAACCGGTGAGCCAAAAGGGGTTATGCTCACTCATAAAAATTTAATATCAAATTTGTTAGATATAAATAAAATTATTTCTTTCGATAATTTAACAACGTCGTTTTCCATTCTACCATTACATCATGTATATGAACTAACTGGTAGCCTTTTAAACAATATGTACAATGGCAACAAAGTACATTTTTGCTCAAAAATAGATTTAACAACAATGTCAAAAGAGATGAAATTAGTCAAGCCTCATCTATGGCCAGTAGTGCCCTTAATACTTGAAAAGATATTCAAAGGCACGCAAGCTGGATTACAAAAATCTACAATTAAAAGAATGGTTTTCAATTTCGCTCCAAAAATATTTGGTAGATTAGTAAAAAATAAAATTGGCTTAGAAAATATCAGATTTATACTTTGTGGAGGCGCTCCATTAAACAAGGAGATAGAAATATTCTTTGATCGAATGGGCATTCAAGTAATTCAAGGATATGGACTTTCGGAAGCATCTCCTCTTATTTCCGTAAATCCACCAGATAAAATTAAATTCGGCTCGGTAGGTAAAGTTACAAATTCTTGCAAAGTTGAGATAAGAAATAAAAATAAAGATGGGCATGGAATTATTTATGCAAAAGGTTCAAATATTTTTAAGGGATACTATAAAAATTTAGAATCAACTCAAGAAGTCCTAGAAGATGGGTGGTTAAACACTGGTGATATAGGGTATTTTGATTCTGAGAACTACTTGTATATAACTGGAAGAGAAAAATTTGTTATTGTAAATTCAGGTGGAAAAAATATATACCCGGAAGAACTAGAAGAACATATTAAAACTTCTAATTTAATTAAAGATGTTGTAGTTTTTAGCAATGATGACAAGAACATAATAGCAATCATTCAACCAGATGAATTCATATTTAAGAATACAGAAAAGAATGAGTTAAAAAGAATAATTTCTAATTATATTTTAGATACCAACAAAGGGTTAGAGTCTTATAAAAGAATAAATAAGGTCTACTTAACACGAAAGGACTTTGAAAAGACTTCAACACAAAAAATCAAAAGAGAATTTCTACGTAATTTTAATTCAAAAGATTACGAATTAGGATATTAATTCAATCTTTCTAAATCTTGTTTGATTTGATTTGTATTCTTCTTTGAGTTGCTTGGGTCTCAAAATTAATTTACTTTCAAGCATTTTATATGGAATCTCGATAAAATTTCTTTTAGCTTTTAAAATACCTGGAGCAAATTTATATGTAGAATCTGCTACCTTTTCAAACTTAAGATCAACAACTTCATTCTTATATGAAAAGATTTTAGGAATAAGGCTGGATTCGATATCTCTTTCTCTACATAAAATCAATGAAAGCAAATCACAAATTTGTAGAAATCTTAATTCAATAACAAACTTATTATTAGTTGTATCTGGAATTTTCGTTCCTTTAAAAACATTCTCAATTAATTCGCTTGCTTTATTAATAAATTCGTCATCGTCTTTTCGACTTTTTGAATTTTCATGTAGTTTTTTAAAATGTTCGGAAATTAGAAGTTGAGAATATGGGTTTATAGCTGATGAAATACTCCTTAGCCATAATTCTTCTTGGAGAGATTGCTTCATGTTTTGAAAAGTATAAACCTCTCGATTTTCAGAGATTTTTGGCACTTTGTCATATTCAATCCAGCCAACATCATGATTTCTTATTGCATATTTTAAGTTTTCATTGTTCTTTAAATTTCCAACAACATCTTCATGAAAATACATAAATATATCAAAAGATATGCTTGCATGGTCATGCTGGGTAATAAAGCACAGGTAATCGTTATATTCTTTAGTAATCAAATACGGCTCCTTTTTTTTTATCTCTTGAATTCTTATTATAATCAAGATAACTTATTTCTGTGGCTAGAGTAGGAATAATTTGTGGTAGCGACTCAGATTTAGAGAAAGCTTCTGATGCATGTAAGATTCTTGACGAATTAGGCGTTGCTTATGACCTTAGAATTGCTTCGGCTCATAGAACTCCAGAGCTATTAGAAGAGTACATGAGCACAGCCGAGGAAAGAGGAGTTGAAGTATTCATAGCTGCTGCTGGTTGGGCTGCTCATTTACCAGGAGTAGTAGCATCCTATACAACCTCACCGGTAATCGGCATACCAATAGATTCTTCTTGTCTTAATGGAATGGATTCGCTTCTTTCCATAGTTCAAATGCCGCCTGGAATACCTGTCGCCACAATGTCTATAGGAAAAGGTGGTGCGAGGAATGCTGGAATTTATGCAGCATCGATTCTTGCAATTAAGTATCCTGAAATAAAAGAATCCTTAAATAACTTTAGACAAAGCTTGAAAGATAAAGTTAAAAAAGCTGCTGAGAAACATAACAAATAAGTTGGAATTAATAAATACCAATCAGGTTAACTATTTTTCACTTTCTAATTCCATTAAAAATGGAAAAACTATTTGCTATCCTACAGAAACACTATATGGCTTAGGTTGTGTAATCGATAACGATGAAGCTATTGATAAATTATATAAAATTAAATCAAGAGAAAAGGAAAAAAGATTTTCGATATTATTCAAAGATCTTGATATGGTCGAAAAGTTTTGCGATTTAAATACTACGGAAAGAGATTTGATTGAAAATTTTATGCCTGGGCCTCTTTCAATGTTACTAAGAATTAAGAATGATAGTTCAATCAGAGGCAGCTTGGTTGGTTTGAATAATAAAATCAACTGTAGAGTCTCTTCTCATCCTTTTGTGGTTAAACTTTTTGAGTTTTTAGATGTCCCTATAATATCTACAAGTGCCAATATTAGTGGAAAAGAAAATATTTTTTCTTTTAAAACAATATATAATACATTCCATGATTTAGTTGATATTATCGTTGACAACGGAGATATAAATAAATCATTAGGTTCAACAATTATTGAAATAGATTGTGATAATTTAAAAGTCTTAAGAGAAGGCGACATTAAAGAAAAAGATATAATGGTTTTTCTTCATGGCAGAAATTAAATCTTTCAAAGCACTTAGGTATAACCCTATTAAAGTGAGTGACATTAGTACAGTTATAGCTCCACCATATGATGTTATTACAAAAGATCAGCAAGATGCTCTTTATGAATTAAACGAAAATAATGTAATAAGGGTGGATTTAAACAAAGAACCTGGCGATAAGAAATACACGATGGCAAAAGAAATATTCGAAACTTGGCAAAAAAAAGAAATCCTTACTGAAGATATTAGAGATTCTATTTATCCGTATTATCAAAAGTTTGATTATGAAGGTTTAGAATACGAACGTATTGGAATTGTGGCATTAGTGAAGTTACACGAATTTAAAGACAAAGTTATCCTCCCTCATGAAGAAACATTTAGTGGTCCAAAAGAAGATAGATTGAAGTTAATGAAAGCATGTAGGGCTAATTTGAGTCCTATCTTTGGTATTTTTGAAGATCATGAAGATCTAATTCAGAACCTGGTAATTAATTTTATTAAATCTAATAATCCGGCTATCGAAGCTACATCTTTAGATGGAATCCTTAATAAAATTTGGGAAATTGACGACGAAGAAACAATTTCTAAAATTACTTCCTTGTTCATAGAGAAGCAGATTTTAATTGCTGATGGACATCATCGATACGAAACATCATTAAATTTAAAAAAAGAGCTAGATAGCTCTAAAAGTGAATACGCAATGTTCTATTTGGCTGCATCCAATCAAGAAGGGTTACTAATTAATCCAACACATAGGATTCTAACCAATGTTGCAGATTCGGATAAAATCTTTAGTTCAATTAAATCTGATTTCATAATTGAAGATTGTAATCAAATTAGCGAAAAAGAATTAAAACCTAATGAGTTCTATGTAGTATGCAATAACAACAACCTACTTATTAAATGCACCATTAGAGAAGAAGATTTGAATCAATTTAACAATATGAGTGTATTCGCTGTTCAAGACAAGATAATAGATTCACACAAAGAATTATATTCTGATATAAAATTCTTCAAGAATCTTGAAGATGCTGAAAGTTCTCTGTCGGAAAATTCAATTGGCTTAATTCTTCCAAAGTTTGTTCCTGGAGATATAATGAGCGTCGTTTTGAATAATATCAAAATGCCTCAGAAATCTACATATTTTTATCCAAAGGTTGCAACAGGATTATTATTTAATAAATTATATTAATGTTTTTTAATCATTTATAATTCATTCAGATGGATAGAAACAATATAAGAAATTTCTCAATTATTGCGCATATTGATCACGGGAAATCCACTCTCGCTGATAGAATTCTAGAAATAACGAAATCTGTGACTAAAAGAGATATGACAAATCAATTTTTAGACAATATGGACATAGAAAGAGAAAGAGGAATAACTATCAAATCACAATCAGTCAGAATTACTTATAAGTTAAATCAAGATGAGTTTATTTTTAATCTTATTGATACACCTGGTCATGTAGATTTCAGTTATGAGGTTTCTCGAAGTTTAATGGCATGCGAAGGAGTATTGCTAGTTGTTGACGCTACTCAAGGAGTGGAAGCTCAAACATTAGCTCATGCATTTTTAGCAGCTGATATGGGCTTAGAGATAATCCCAGTTGTTAACAAAATAGATTTACCCGCCTCAGATCCAGAGAGAGTCTGTAAGGAAATAGAAAGTACAATGGGTATTGATTGTAGCAATGCAATAATGGTAAGCGCAAAAACTGGAGAAGGCGTAGAAAATATACTTAGAGAAGTAGTCGACAAGATACCTCCTCCAGCAAAGTCAAAAGACAATAAGCTTAGAGCATTAATAATTGATAGTTGGTTCGATTCTTTTTTAGGAGTAGTTCTTCTAATAAGAATATTTGAGGGTGAAATTAAAGTTGGTGACAAAGTTACGCTAATGTCAACTAGAAGAGATTATGAAGTTAAAAATCTAGGGATTTTTAATCCAAAACCAACGAATGTTTCAAAGTTAAGTTTTGGCGAGGTGGGATTTGTCACCGCATCAATTAAAGAAATTAGTGACGCCAAGGTGGGTGACACAATTACGCAAAGTTTAAAACCTGCTGAACAAGCCTTAAAAGGATTCAAGGATATTAAGCCAATGGTTTTCTGCGGATTATATCCTGTAGATACAAATTTTTACACACAACTTAAAGAAGCACTAGAAAGAATTGCTCTTAATGATGCTTCAATAAAATATGAACCGGAAACATCGGCCGCTTTGGGTTTTGGATTTAGATGTGGTTTCCTCGGATTGCTTCATATGGAGATAATTAAAGAAAGGCTTGAAAGAGAATTTAATTTAGTATTAATAGCAACTTCACCGACCGTAGTTTATCAAGTTGTTCAAACCAATGGAGAAAAGATTGTAGTAGACAATCCCAGCTCTCTTCCTGAAAGAAGCAAGATTGAATCTATTATTGAACCTTTTGTTAATATTAGCTTGCATACACCAAAAAGATTCCTTGGTGGTCTCTTAGAATTGTGTGAATCAAGGAGAGGGGTTCAAAAGAATATTAATTTTATCTCTGAAGATAGGCTGATCTTAGAATATGAACTACCTTTATCAGAAATGATTTACGACTTTTACAATAGAGTGAAATCAATAACAAAGGGTTATTGTTCAATGGATTACGAACCATCTAAATCTAAAGAATCAGATTTAGTTAAATTAGATATTTTAATTAATGCTGAAATTGTAGATGCATTATCAATTATTATTCATAAAGAGAATTCGTACTATAGAGGAAGAGATATAACAGAAAAATTAAAAGAAATAATACCTAGGCAACAATTTGAAGTAGCAATTCAAGCTGCGATAGGAGCAAAAATTATAGCAAGAGAAACTGTGAAGGCGTTTAGGAAAGATGTTACAGCAAAACTTTATGGTGGGGATGTAACAAGAAAAAATAAACTTTTAGATAAACAAAAAAAAGGTAAAAAGAGAATGAAGAATGTGGGCAGTGTAGAAATACCACAAGAAGCTTTTATGGCCGTATTAACAAGTAAAGAGTAATTTTTAGATAACTATTTTTCTTTGGGCAGCATCATTGCAGTAATTGCATGAGTAGCTGCACTTGTAGCATCAGGATTAGTAACAACATTAATAAGAGCAGGTAAGCCGGACTTAATACCTCTTTCTATGGCAGGTGATAAATCGTCTGCTTCTGTAACTAATTCACCATAACCACCCATTGCTTTTACAATTTCATGATAGCTGATAAATGGTAGCTCGTGTCCAACTGGAGTGTTGTCTCTCCCGTATGTAAGCCAATGCTGATGTTTAGTCATTCCCCAAGACTGATCATTACAAACAATACAAACAAAGGGTATTTTATGCCTAACTGCCGTTTCAAATTCCATTAGGTTCATTCCAATAGCGCCATCGCCAGTAATTAATGCTACCTGTCTTTCTGGGAATGCAACCTTGCTACCCAGTGCGAAAGGCACACCTACTCCCATACATCCCAATGGTCCACCTTTTACATACATCCCAGGATTTAATGTCTGATAGACAGAGTCCGTCCATGCTTGAGTATCCCCTCCATCAATACAAAGCATTGTGTTCTCATCAAAAACCTCTTCGATGGATTTTACCACTCTGAGTACATGTAAGGGTTTGTCATCATTTTCTTTTAATTTAATTATTTCTTTCCACTGGTCTTCTTTCCATTCTCTGCAAGTATCAGTCCATTTTGTAAAATTAATCCCTGACTGACCAATGTCTTCATTTACTTTAATTAAAGCTTTGTCTATATCAGAAAGAATTGGTAAATCTGCGGGTATATTTCTTCCTATTTCATCACTTGCAATATCAACTTGAATAATTTTAGCTTTTGGATTAAAAGTCCTACCCCAGCCAATATATAGACTCAATCTAACACCTAATAGTATTATTAAATCTGCCTCTGATGTAATTTTTTTAAATCCATTAGAAGCGGAAGGACTTGCTTGACCAAGACAATTTTTATGATTATCAGCTACTACACCTCTTCCAAAATTTAGAGTGAAGACTGGCAAATCTAATTCTTCTACAAATTCTTTTAATGAAGCACTTGCTCCCGAATACCACGAACCACTTCCTGCAATGACAATAGGTCGTGATGATTTTTCTAACATTTGAATAAAGCTTTTCTTTGTTTCATCTGTCATCTCTGGATTGGGAGGAGTTTTTATTTGAGGAGAATCTAGTTCTGTGCTTGAAATATTTTCATAGAGGACTTCATGAGGAAAACCTAAATAAACAGGGCCAGGCCTACCAGATATAGACATTTTATATGCATGAGCGGTGTATTCAGCTAATCTTTTTGTATCATAAACAGTTTTTGCCCATTTGGTTACAGGTCTTACCATTGATTCTTGATCTATGTCTTGGAGTGGTAGCCTATCTGCTTCTTCTATCCCAGCTTTCCCTGACAAGAAAATACATGGGGAGTTTGACAAGAAAGCTCCTGACATTCCTGTCATCACATTTGTTAAACCAGGGCCAGCAGTAATTAAACATACGCCTGGAGACTTAGTAACTCTTCCATATGCATCTGCGGCCATGGAAGCTCCTTGTTCATGATGTGTATCTATTAATCTAATCCCCATTTCTTTGCATGCATTATATATAGGGTTTACATGACCTCCAGCAAGCGTAAAAATATCTTTTACTCCCAAATTTTTGAGAGTATTGACTATTGCCATGCCACCATCAATATTTTTTTTCATATGTTTTACACTATTTAACAGTATAATATAACTTACACAGATTAAATTTTATAGGAGAATATAATGGCGGAAGAAGATAAAAATCAACCTAATCAACCTAAGCAACCTGATCCTCAAGAGGCACTTAATGCGATAAGAGCTTCAATTGCAAATGCTTTTAATCTAGGTTTGCAAACTCAACCTAAACAACCGACAGATACAATTGTAGAAGTAATAAAAGAAATTCAGGAAGTCATATATGGCCAACTTAAGCAAGCATACGGAGATGAAGTTCCAGAAGAATTTATCAAAGCAAATGCCGAATTTTTTATACAAGTGGCAGCAGCCGGATTTATAATTCCGAGAATCTGTTCTCCTGACAAAGATTTTCAAGCGAAATTGTTTCAACTTGTTGAAGATAGAGTTCTAGAAACTCAGAGAAAAGCTGCTGGGATGTCTCAAGAAGATGATAAGAAAATAATTCACGAAGAAAAAAAGATTATTGTCTAATAGAATTATTAAAACAAAATTATGAATATTTTAGTAACAGGTGCTACAGGTTACATAGGCCCCTTCCTTGTTAATAGACTTAAAGATGAAGGTCATCAGGTTTCCATTCTTGTTCGGAAGCAAAAAGATTTTGACAATCTAAGTTCGCAAGGATTTGAATGTATTTTAGGAGATTTAATTAATAAAAAATCTCTTGAGGGTATTTTTGAAGGAATTGATATTCTTTATCACTTAGCTAATATTGCATCGTGGTGGCTACCTAGAAAACAAGACTTTTATGACATAAATGTTGGTGGGACAATAAATTTACTTGATGAAGCAAAAAACGCTAAGCTAATCAAAATAATCTATATCAGCAGTATTGCGGCTATTAGACAACCACATGGTATTGTTGCGGACGAAAACTCTGTCCATCAAGGTGACTTTGAAAGTGATTATAGTAAATCAAAATATTTAGTAGAAGTAGAAATTGATAGATACAAGAAACTTGGTTTACCTATTGTTACTTTAAATCCAGGAGTAGTTACTGGTCCACATGATTTTAAAACTTTCGGTAAAACCGTTATTGGTATTGCAAATGGCAAAATCAAGTCCAAGTTCTTTCCTGATTCTTATTTACCTTTAGTATATATAAATGATGTGATAGACATAATGATTCATGCAACAGAAATAGAAAATGGAAAAAAATATGTTGTTGTTGGAGAGAACATAAAGATTGGAGATGTCTTCGATAAGGTTTGTGAAATTCAAAATAAAGATAAAATCAAAAATGTTACGTCTGAATTATATTTAAATTGCTTAGCTTATTTTTCTGAATTTATTTCGTTCTTTACTAAGAAAAAACCCTTTCTCACGATCGATGGTTTAAGAGCCATTAGGATTGGAGCTCTTGCAAGTAATGAGAAATCGATCAAAGAATTAGGATTCAAATATCATTCTGCAGAAGAGATTTTAGCTAAAAGTATTGAGTGGTATAAAAAAAATAATTATATCAATGATTAAGGCGATTTAGATATATTTTCTACTATCTCATATTTGACATCTTTTTTAACATTATTTAAATTTGCGTTTCTATGATTAATGAAAAGGATTTATCGTCTGGAACGTTAGTAGTAATAGCAGAAAAACCAAGCGTAGCTAAGTTGATTGCCTCTGCTCTTGATATAAAAAAAGTTGATGTTGCAAAAGGTTTAGATTGCTATGAGAGTAACGAGTTTGTTATAACTTCAGCTGTTGGTCATCTGGTAGAGTATGAAAAACCAAAAAAGAAATGGTCGCTCGATGCTCTTCCTCTCAATGGACCTGGAGAATTAATACCAATTTCCAGATCTAAATCAAAGTTAGATTTTATCAAGAAGCTTTTAAAAAGAAAAGATATAGTTGGTGCAGTCAATGCCTGTGATGCTGGCAGGGAAGGTGAATTGATTTTTAATCAAATAATTAATTTTCTTAAAATTCAGAAGCCCTGTTACAGGGCCTGGATGCAATCAATGACGAAAAATGAAATAAAAAGAGTTTTTAATGATTTGAAACCAGCAGATGAATACAAAGATTTAGGACAAGCTGCGCTAGGTAGAACAATTGCTGATTGGAAAATAGGAATGAACGGAACAAGGGCGATGACTGCCTGGTCTAGCAAAGCTTATAACGTACCTTTCAATAAACAAGTTGTTGGAAGAGTTAAGACTCCTACTCTGACGTTAGTAGTTT
>Ga0310344_10000831_pt1 | contig 24079 bp, 17 predicted proteins | sample HC15DNA20200_MG_FD_203801 | JGI IMG/M metagenome (GOLD analysis project Ga0310344, IMG submission 203801) | Marine microbial communities from station ALOHA, North Pacific Subtropical Gyre - HC15-DNA-20-200_MG | ecosystem: Environmental > Aquatic > Marine > Oceanic | place: Pacific Ocean: North...
GAATGGACAGGCACCAGAATGCGTCTGATTGAAGGTGTTTTTGTTGCCTCCGAATCTACTGAGGAGGTTACTTTGGCTGAAGCAGCTCGTCTTGATCGAGAATGGGACGAACCGCAAGAGGATGCTCCTCTGAGAAGTAGTGATACATTCAGGATTATTGGCCAATCGGTAGCGCGGGTTGACGTGAAGACTAAGCTGACTTCTGAGCCTGTGTATGCTTATGACATGAGCGCATCAAGTGGGAATACTTACTTTGGTGCTGTGGCTAGGCCGCGTGTTGTTGGGGCTACTGCTAAACAGGTAAGCAAAGATGTCGCCGTTTCTATGCCACGCGTAGTACAGGTAGTGATCAGAGATGACCTTATTGCCGTTGTGGCTGAGACCCGTGAAGATGCCTGGAACGCGGTGGATGCAATGGCAATAGAGTGGGACTACCCTCAAACAGTTGATCAGTCTGATATCGAGGCTATCCTTGATCCGGATTCAGACGATGCAATAGAAGTTAAGCATGTTGGCGATCCTGAGCGTTCGTTCACCTCCTCTGAAGAAGTAATTGTTGCTGAATACAGTACGCCAATGGCAGCGACTGCACCGCTGGAGCCCCAGTCATCATTTGCGCATATGGATGGTGATGGAATTATGCGTGTTCGTGCTCCTACGCAGTTTCCCAATCAGACCGCTCAAGCAGTTGCTGATGCTCTGGGATTAGATCAGGAACGTGTCGATGTGACCCCGACATATCTCGGAGGTGGTTTTGGACGTCGTCAGAGGGTAGAGTCAGCAGTGGAGGCAGCTATTCTTGCATTTGAGACCAGTTTGCCTGTGCACGTAGGTTGGACGCGTGAAGAGGAGTTTTTTCTTGACCGTTTTCGACCACCGACAAAACACAAAATACGCGCTGTTCTAGGTGATGACGGGCATGTTCTTTGTCTGGAACATAGGCAATCCAGTGGTGATGTTTTGTTCTCAGATTTTCCTTCACTGGCTGCGTCTGTGGTCGGGTCTGATTTTGCTGCTACTCGAGGTATGAACCCTATTTATGGGATCCCAAATATATCATTGTATGCTCATCGAGCTGACCTTCCAGTGAGTACCTCTGCATGGCGAGGTTTGGGTCTGTTGGCGAATACTTTTGCCACAGAAAGTTTTATCGATGAGCTAGCTGTGTCTGCAGGGAAGGACCCCTTGATTTTTAGGATCGAACATCTTACTGGGGAAGTTGGACATCGTGTTAGTACTGTGCTTGATAGTGTGGCAGGCCTGGCATCTTGGCCGGGTGTTACTGAGAATGGTAGTGCTATGGGTGTAGCCTGTTGCGTTGATTATGGTACTGTAGTTGCCCAGATAGCACAGGTGAAAGTGGAAAACGAGTCCATTAGTGTTACTAAGATTTGGGCTGTAATGGATGCTGGTCTGGTAGTTAATCCTGATGGTGCTATCAACCAAGTTCAGGGTAATATCATTTGGGGTTTAGGTTCTGCTTTGAAAGAGGCAATTGTTTTCAAGGAAGGGAAACCTGTTGCCAGAAACTTCGATGGTTACCCTTTGCTTAGAATGGACGAAGTACCTGAGATAGTCGTTGACCTTGTTCCCAGTGATCGTCCGCCCAAGGGAGTAGGTGAGCCTGCTATTGGACCTGTTCCAGCTGCCGTGGCTAATGCGGTATTTGCTGCAACCGGTATACGCATTCGAGAGCTCCCGCTCACTCTTTAGGTATCACAGTTTTGCATCATTGGTATAGCGGTACCCGTAACACTATCTTTGTTGGCACAGTGCTAGCGGCTGTCCTTACTAGCATAATTGCTATGACGGGTGCCCGCCTGGCTGGTTTTGTCATAGTTGGGCCAACAGTCCCCTTTGCTTATCCTTGGCGTTTAGTAGAACCTACCGTTGTTGCTCGCATAACTGCTTGGGGCGGGTATGTTCTTCACAACTTATTTGTATGGGGTGTCATATATGCGGCACGTCGTGAACGCCCCCGTTACCAAGTAGGTTTCAGATGGCAGAATTGGGCAATGCTAGCAGGTAACGGAGTATTCATTATATTGCATGTGGTACAGACGCATCTATATTATGACGGCCTTGCTCAAGACGTACCTGAGATTACGGCGCTCGGGTCAGTGGCATTGATGCTGATGGTGGTTCTTATCTTAGAAGTACCTCGGAGAGGTCTATTATTCAGGAGAAGTTTGCGGTTCGATCGGCGCTTTATAAAGATGGTAAAAGAGTATCATGGATACCTATTTTCTTGGGCGATAATTTACACGTTTTGGTATCATCCTACTGAAGCCACCACAGGCCACCTAGCAGGGTTTTTCTACATGTTTATGTTGTTCGGTCAATCAATACTCATCTTTAATCGTGCACATGTCAACCGGTGGTGGACTCTAACTTTGGAGATGTTAGTACTTCCTCATGGAGTGTTAGTGGCAATTAACCAACCTAGCAGCAGTTGGAGAATGTTTGGTTTTGGATTTGGGGCTATGTTTATTCTAACTCAAATGCATGGTCTGGGACTTAGTGTGCGAGCTCGCTCTCTTCTTGCTGGCATATATGTTTTGGCACTTTTAGCGTCTTATGGATCTATTGGGAATATTGGTTCCATCCACGAAATCGTGCGTATTCCTGTGCTAGATTTCGCTGTAGTCCTGATCTTATACTTGCTCTGGTGGTCAATAGCTAAGATTGTTTCCGTGGTGCGACCTGCTGGTGTATGACGCTATTATCAAAACTTAGCCATGGAACGGCTAAGTCGTGGGACGGGAGTGGATGATTATGTGTAGCGTTCACGAATCTCTGAGCTTATGTAATCAAGTATTGCCACTGTCACGGCAATAAACCACACTGCTATACCAGCTGCTCGATAATCTAGCAGTCGAATCCACTGTACCAGCAGGAAACCTATTCCTCCACCTCCTACTAAACCAATGATGGTGGACATACGTACATTGATATCCCATCGGTATATTGTGAACGATACGAATGGAGGCACAATTTGTGGCACGACTGCGTAGATCACTGTCTGTATCCAGTTGGCTCCTGTAGCATGGATAGCCTCGATAGGACCCGGGTCGATAGATTCGATCGCCTCAGAGTAAAGTTTTGCTAGAGCTGCTATAGAGTGTATCGTCAATGCTAGGGTTCCTGCAAAGGGACCAAGTCCGACTACAACCACGAATATCACCGCCCATATTATTGTCTCTATTGACCGTACTATGTTCATTACGGTTCGTACTAGATAATATACCGCCAGAGTTAGTGGTGAAGCTGACATTAGGTTGCGTGCTGCAAGAAAACTGAAGGGTATGGCTAATATTACGCCAAAGAATGTAGCCATCATCCCCAGGAAAATGGTCTCGACCATTTTCTCGACTATCAACTTGATTTCGGCACTCCACTCAGCCTCCCCGACACTCGCCAGCTGTCGAGCCTGTAATTCCCACTTGTCTGCTTCTCTAGTGGCCACGGTATAGTCGCGCCCACTTGCGGTACCAACTAAACGTTTGGGCATTAAAATATCAACCTGGAAGCCGCCAGTGCTATCAGTTGTAACCACTACTGAATCGCCACCCTCTCTCTGTCGGAATTCCTGATTTTCTGGGTCTTTCCACCAGATCTCTGTTTCGGTAGTCGGTTGAAGATTTCTGCCTGCAACAGAAATGGTGGTCCCTTCAGTATCGCGTGTAGTGAGCATACCGCATTTTGGTTGCACATCTATGGAAGGCTCATCGTTTGGAGAGCGAGAGTCGGCTGGCCCCTTACCTATGCAGGGAACCTCCACGATCGTGTGGACTATTAAATGCTCTTCCGGATAATGTAATGCTCTTTCCCACGGCCACATAATCTTTGCGATAGTTGGTTTTCCGTCCTCCAACTGCGTTGCAAATGACACCCAATCTATCTCACTGATTTGCCAACCCAAGCTAAAGAAAACAGCCAGTATAAGTATGAATGGGCCAGCCGACTGCCGCGACTCGGTCCGGAGCGCAAGTAAGTATGCGTCTACCACCGTCCAGAGGTAGACCAGAGCTATGGCAATCGTCAGATACAGTAATGTAGGCTGCAGATCGTAGGCTTTGGCGGTCTGCGCTGAGAACTCTACCTCCCGCCGAGCAACTACTTGGATTCTCCAAACTAGCAATGCAATGCTGGAGACTAAACTGAAAAGCATTGTTAAACCTCGCCGTACAGATCGGGCCATCATTTGACCCAGACCGGGAAGAACCAGTGAGAGCAGCGCTGCCACTGGTGCTGAGACCAAGCTTGGATCTCTGATTTCTGGTGGGCGTGTGCGGAGGCTCATCAGGTATCTTCACCGGGGACATGTGTGTTACCGGTAAGATTTCCGACGCGTTCAGCGTCCTCGCCGTAAATATCCCGAAACTCTCTGTCAGTCATTGCCTGAATGTCCGCTTGGCTTCCCTGGTACACTATCTGTCCGTCGCGTAGTCCGACGACACGGGTCGCATATCGCTGTACGAGATCAAGGTAGTGTAGGCTGCACAAAATGGTAATGCCATCTTCTTGGTTGAGACGTTCAATGTGTCCTAGGATGGAGTGGGCCAGCACTGGATCTAGACTGGCTACAGGCTCATCCGCCAGTATCATCTTCGGGTCCTGCATCAATGCTCGAGCAACTCCTACTCTTTGTTGCTGTCCCCCGCTCAGCTCATCTGCACGCTTGTGGGCTTGGGCAGTGATGTCAAGACGTTCGAGGGCCTGCATGGCTTTCTCTTGATCTTCTTTGGAGAAGGTACGCACACCTAGGCTTGACCATGTAGACGTATAACCCAGTCGTCCGGCCAATACATTGGTGAGAACCGACGAGCGCTTCACCAGATTAAATTGTTGAAACACCATCCCAATTTGTCGACGAGCTTTGCGTAGATTATCACCCTTCAGGTCAGTCAGTTCAACACCATTCCAGGTGACACTACCCTCAGTTGAATCAATGAGACGATTAATGCATCGTAGGAGAGTGGATTTTCCGGATCCACTCAGTCCAATTATGGCTAGAAACTCTCCATCTTCTACTTGGAAACTAACATTACGCAGTGCAACTGTGCCATCGGCATAAACTTTCGTCAGATTGCTTACTTCAAGCATGCAGCATCCTCCTCACCAATGCATCAAACAAATATGGGGGGACAAAAAGTCCCCCCATATGCCAACGGAAGTCTAACGGCCGTCACTAGGATAATCAATCCGTCATTAGGTCCTCGGGTGCCATACCCGCTGCATCCAGAAGCTGCCGGAAATCATCGTAGAATGAGTTGTCATGTAATGCCAACTCTGTCCATTGATAAGCTTTGTCCATTGCTGCTACGCCTTCTTCAGTTTGCATAACCGCGATCAGAGCGTCATTCACTTGGTCACGTATTTCACGTGATACGCCCGGGGCGTATTGAACTCCGTCGTTGGGTATATCAACTGAGGTTGCTATGACCTCGAGAACGTCCATGACGTCTGGGTTGTCCTCTTCAATGTTGCCACGTGCATCAACATAGGAGGCTCCTGCATCGCAGTCACCGTTGTATACACCGGCCACTGAAGCGCTGTGTCCGCCGGCATCCACGATTTCAGCTAAGTCTGTATCTGGATCAACTCCAGCGGCGCGAAGCTGTATACTGGGAACGATCCAACCGCTAGTGCTGAGTGGATCGGGCCGGCAGAAGGTCTTGTCAGCAAGTTGCGGAAGATCAGTGATGCCACTGTCATTGCGCACGAAGATTTGCCCCTTGTAGGTTGCGCTCCCGTATCGTACGGCGACTAATTCTGCCTCCACCCCGCATTTCTCATTCGCCAGTAGATAGGAGAATGTCGCCAGGGATCCGATCTGTGCTTTTGGTTCATCCGCACACATGGCCTCTATCACGCCGGCGTAGTCAGTCGCCACTAGGGTATCAATGACTAGGCCGCTCTGATCGTAGAGCATCTCTCCTAACTCTCCGGCGCCTGCAACTACTTGGTCCATCTCTCCGGACGGAACGAATGCCCATATGATCGGATTTTCATCGGTACCGATTTCCGGCGGACAGTAAGCGCCGCAGTCTATGTCATCATAGGTTAGCGTGAAATCAGACCCAAACCAACGGCCGTTGATTTCAGCGAGTGTCCCATCACCCTTCATGGAAGCAAGGGCCGCGTTAATTGGCCCGACAAGGTCACTCCCTTTGGGGAAGATAAATCCTAGCCAGTCACTAGACAGCGAGTCGCCAATTAGTTCCACCTTATCGGCATTCTCACCCTGGTAACCCTGACCGGCGGTTTCGTCAATTACCACTGCATCTACGTCACCGGCGATGAGGGACTGCACTGTTACGCCGAAGTCATCAAAGGCGATGACGCGGTCTTCGCCCACCAGGGCTACGGCTGTGTCGTAGTTTGTGGTACCGACCTGTTCGCCTAGAATTAAGCTATCGTCTGCGGCAAGCTCATCCGCACTTGCAAAGCGATCCTCTCCTAATCTCACGAGCATGCGCTGCTCGGTAGCTATATATCCATCAGAGAAGTCAGCGATTTCTTTGCGCTCTTCAGTTATGGTGATACCATCTGTGGCCATATCAAACTGGCCCTCAGCTACTGCCGCAATCATCGTGTCCCACCCAAATTCAATCCATTCAGGTGTGCAATTGAGTCGATCGCAGATTTCATTCACCGCGTCATAGTCCCAGCCCTTGGCCTCGCCGGTGTCAAGATCGACGTAGTTGAAGGGAAGGTATGCGTTCTCAACCGCGATTTGAATGGTGCGTCCACCGAGGTCGGGTAGCGTGACCTCCATCGGATTGATCGAGTCATCCACCAATCCTGCGCGTATGTCGTCCAAATTTGTCTTGACATTCGCCGGCACGGTGCTATCAAAGTCATGGAAGGGGGCTAGACCAAATCCGCCCACAAAGTTACCACTGGGGAAGTTGCCACTGTGGGACATACCAATTAATTCCACCACGCCCACGTCAATTAGCTTCATAGCACTGCTAATCAAACAGGAGTGGGCTTCCGGTACAGTGCCCCATTGGTCTGTGTCTACACCAATGCAGTACACGCCATCGCGGTTAGCCGTTTCTATAAGTGCTCCGTTTCCCGTCTTTCCGCCTGCACCGAAGATCACATCCGCGCCCTGGTCTATGGCCTGGGCTGCGGTTGAAGCACCCCATTCTGGGTCAGTAAAGGCTACATCCAGTCCACCAGGATGGTAGGTTGAGATAATGTTGATATCAGGGTTTACATAGCGCGCGCCGTTCTCGTAACCTTCCTTGAAAAAGACTACAGGTGGCACTAGATCGGTTCCGAGTACAGCGGCAATGGTACCGGTCTCGGACATATGTGCTGCTAGTGCGCCCGCCATGAACCCTGCTTTTGCCTCAGGGAAGATCAGGCCCGCCACACCAGGAACTTCTCCACCCCATTGGCCTTGGTCTACACCGATGAAGTCTACATCAGGGTACTCCGCAGCGGCCTCAATGGTGGCCTGTCCGAGGGCAAAACCGACAGTCACTATCACGTCGTAGCCTTGCTCGGCGAATTCTCCTATATTTGCTGCGTAGTCCTTGGCATCCTGAGTTTCGATGTAGTTTGCTGTGCCGCCAACATTGGAGGCTCCTTCCTGTGTGCCTTCCCATGCCGACTGATTAAAGGACTTGTCGTCGACTTCACCCACGTCAGTGACCAGGCCGATTTGGAATTCTTGTTCGGCTTCTTCAGCAGCTGGTGCTTCTTCAGCAGCTGGTGCTTCTTCAGCAGCTGGTGTACAGGCCGCAAATATCATGGCCATTACCACTAGAAAACTTAGAACTGCGAATGGCTTTTTCATTTTCTTTCCTCTTAAACTCCTCATGTTTCTTCCAAGGCTTCTCATGTTTCCTCCAAATACTTACCCTATAACTTTCTGATATCTTATTGTACTACTTCACCGTTGTATGCTGTTTAAATAAGACGCGACAATTGATTTGACGATTGCATAGACGCATTGTTGCCTCTTATTCCTTATTTGCCTGGGTTCCCAAGTTTTCTTTCCATAGCTTTCACACCCATAGAAAGCATCAATGTCATGCTTAGATAGAGAAATGCAAGTGTATTATAAGTTTCGGGAAAACGAAAGGAAGCTGCGGCATATTTCTTTCCCAAATGAGTGATTTCGTTAACTCCTAAGACGGACACGAGTGATGATTCTTTCAGCATAGCAATAAAATCGTTTCCTAGGGGTGGTAAAACGCGTCGGATGGCCTGAGGTAGGATAATGAGACGTAATGACTGCCAACGCGTCAGTCCAAGTGCAGATGCTGCTTCAACCTGTCCTACGGAAATCGATTGTATACCTGCGCGGAAGATCTCAGATGAGAATCCACCGTACGAAATGGCGAGGGCGATTATACCGCGCGTCATGAAACTCACATCCCGAACTGACAGAGCAGAAAGCATGTTCTCAGATGGCAGTAATCCACCGTCTGTTAGTCGATTTCCCAGTAGGTTTATTGCACTAATTGCAGCGGGAACAATAACGAAAGCTGTGTAAAAAATCTGCACTATTATGGGCACGCCGCGGATTATCTGCACATAGAGAAGTGCCGTATTGCGCACGATCACATTTGTAGAGAGTTGCCCCAACCCGGTGAAAAGGCCTATTGTAATGGCGCAGGCGTAGGCCACAATGGTTACGAGTACCGTAAGCCGTACTCCAACAATCAATTTCTCTATCACCTCTTGATAGCGCTGATCCGTGGCGAAACTATATACGAAGAAAACTGCCGCTAGCAGTATGACTAATCCCCACCATGGCAGGTTAGCTAGGCGCTTAGTGGTAAGGTTTTGAACTCCCGGGAGTGTGCGTTTCTCAGAAGCAGACATTTTGACTAATCACTTCTTTGGAACGATGGTGATAAAGTGCGGATCCACTCGGTTATTGATGTTGGATACCTCCACGTCTTCGTGAATCAGGCCAGCCCAGAAATACAGAGGGTTTCGAGAGGGAATGTCTGTTATGGTAATGTCTCCTCTGACTGTTGCACGCTGCCCAGGCATCAGGTACCAATGCTCACCGATTTTTGTGAGTTCATTGCGTGTTCCTAGGGCCCAACGCCACGGGTAGTCCCGGATGCAGGTGTCACAATCTATGCCAACGCGCCAGGCTCCTGATTCCTCGTACCATCCGTGGGAGTTGGCGTTCTCATGTTGAGCATATATATATCCTGGGTCCGGGCCACTGGTACGAATAGGCGCTGCGCCATAATTCTCGACCGTAAGGCTGAAAGAAAGTTGTTCTCCCTGGACAATGGTCGTATTAGAGAATTGGACTTCCGCGTTGACTATGTCGGCCCGAGGAACACCGCCGTTTTCAATAGTAAGCTGATTTTCTACCCGTGTTTTCTGGCCGATTGCGTCCTCGGCAAATGCGATTACTTTATATACACCATCTGGAGGCGGGTTGACACCCAAATCGACCCCACCCTCGTATTCGAAGGTGTGCAGACCGGGATCATTGGGTCTGATATCCCCTGCGCGTTCTGCGATCGGGCGATTATTGCCCTCATTATCTATGAGATTGACGCTAACTTGGGCTGTTTTAGTTAGAAATAGGTTTACCCAGACGCGGTCACTAATCCCGTCTCGGTTAGGTGTGAAGAGTTGTGGCGAAACACTGAAGCCGCGCATCTCCGGTAATCTGTTGTCTGCGTCAATTACGGAAAGTACTCCGGTAATTTCTTCATGTTGACTGTCGATCCGTGCCTCTATTATCCATGTGAATGTGCCATTGGGTAACACGCGTGCCAGAATGTCGCCCTCGAATTCCTCTTTTTCCAAGGTAAACCCCTTGACGATTCCAGAGAACAGTAGCTGGTGCTTACCCGCAGAACGTGGTTGCTCGCTGCGTAATTGAAAGCGTATGCCTCTTTCATCTATTAGATAGATGGACACGCGGGCAGGGCGCTGTAGTTGGTAGCTGATTTTGGTGACATCGTTTATGCCGTCAGCGTTTGGAGAAAGAGTGTCTAGTCCAAAGTCAGCCATGCGGAGTATCTGACCGGATGGGCGGAGCCATAGCCAAACTGTTGTCAGTAGTACGACGCTGAATAACAGGGCTGTGATTGTTGTCAGGAGTGGAGAAAGACGCATGGGATTGGCGATGGTGCTAACCAGTGACTACTAAGCTTCCAGTGTACCAAAGAGAGAGATTGACGTCAATCTGTTGCAGCTAGGACTTTCAAGGAGTGCAGCAAGTGATGTTGCCACTCATTCTGGATGCCAGTTGTTGGCAAGAGTATTTTTCCACGTGCTATCCGTGTGCCAGGCGGCAGGGCAGCCAGCAGTTTGGCGCGTATACTTTTATTATCCGACTGTGGATAAAGCAAGGATATCTTTTCCTGTTCGCATCCTATAGATTCTACGTGGGCGTGGTGCGCACGCAATTTCACCCGCAGCTGAAAAATTAAATTATGGACCTCTTGGGGCGCTGACCCGAAGCGGTCGGTCAGCTCAGCTAGCATTGTCTTGATCTCGAGTTCGTTGTCCATTTCGGCCATTCGTCGATACAGTCGTATGCGTATATCGCGGTCGGTTATGTAGTGCGCAGGTAGAGCTGCATGAAATGGCAGTTCAACTGATACTAGAGAAAGGTCTGATTCTCCTTGGCCAGTATGGTTATTGCCGACTGAGCGTTCCTTTTGTCTTTGTACTGCTTTGCGTAAAAGGCGTGCGTAAAGATGGAAGCCGACCGCGGCGATGTGACCGTGTTGGCGTTTACCTATGATGTCGCCAGTTCCTCGCATTTCTAGGTCGTGCATTGCGACATCATATCCCGACCCAAGCCCAGTTTGTTCGGCAATGGTTTGTAGACGGTTATGGGCTTCAAGGGTGATATTAGGGATACCACTATCACGATAGAGTAGATAAGCGTACCCTTGGTTTGCTCCACGGCCTACACGGCCGCGCAATTGATAAAGCTGTGCAAGTCCAAACATGTCTGCGTTGTCCACTATTAGTGTGTTGGCGTTAGGTATGTCAAGACCACTTTCAATAATGGACGTGCACACCAACACGTCGTATTTTCCCTGCACAAAGTCGTTCATTGTGTGCCCAAGTTTCTTTTCCGGCATTTGACCGTGTGCTGTGACTACTCGAGCCTCTGGTATTTCTGCGGCCAGTTTAGTTGCGGCTACTCCGATTGTTTGTACGCGATTGTGCACATAATATACTTGGCCACATCGATTGAGTTCACGCATTATTGCCTGGCGGAGGAGTTGCTTGGAATAAGTGGATACACGGGTTTCCACTGGTAGACGATCCGCTGGCGCGGTATTTATAGTACTGATGTCGCGAGCACCGGTTAGGCTCATATATAGTGTGCGTGGAATAGGTGTGGCTGTGAGCGTCAGGACGTCGACGCTTGCACGAAGTTTCTTGAGATGTTCCTTGTGAGTCACCCCAAAACGCTGCTCCTCGTCAATAATCACTAGGCCGAGATCATTGAATGATATGTCCGATTGCACTAGGCGGTGGGTTCCGATGACGATATCTATCTCTCCTTCTGCCAGAGCGATGATGATCTCTTTTTGTTGCTGTCTACTGCGGAAGCGAGATAGCATTTCTATATGGACTGGAAAAGATGCTAGGCGTTTCCGGAAGGTGTGAAAGTGTTGTTGTGCGAGAACCGTAGTCGGAACTAATATGGCAACCTGCTTGCCATCCAACACGGCCTTAAACGCAGCTCGCAGCGCCACTTCTGTTTTGCCATATCCTACGTCGCCGCAGATTAGGCGGTCCATTGGCTGCGCTCGCATCATATCCCGTTTGACGTCCGCGAGTGCTTTACGCTGGTCTTCTGTTTCGTCATAAGGGAATGAAGACTCCAGTTCAGCTTGCCATGCGGTGTCTGCGGCAAATGCGTGTCCAGATGCTGCCTCGCGTTTTGCATACAGCGATAGGAGTTCTCTTGCTACCTCTTCCACGGCGCCGCTAGTGTTTTGGCGCACTCGCATCCATTCTGACGATCCTAGGCGTGAGAGTTTTGGCGTCTTACTGTTGGGACCTACGTATTGGGTTAGGCGGTCTGTCTGAGTTATAGGTACGTAGAGGCTGTCTCCACTGCCGTATTCGATTTGTAGATATTCGTCTTGCAATTTGTTGATGGTCCGTGATACCAATCTCAGAAAGCGTCCAATGCCGTGCTCTATATGCACTACTAGTTGGCCGGATGTGAAATCTGTAAATGAATCTTCCGGAGTTGTTACTGCCTGCTGAGCAGGTGGACGTCGTGGTTTCGGCCCTTTCCATCCAAAAATTTCGTCGTCAGATAACACATTTAGTGAAGACTGTGCAAGGGTGAATCCTGCTGCTATCGAACCGTGAACGAATACTGGACTTTTGCCTGATGGGAGATCCAATATGTTTTTGGTTGTGGTGACTGTATCAGGAATTACATCAGGTGCTGATTTAGATCGGTCGTCCCATAGTTCTGAGATGCGGCCTGCCTGATGGGTGACCACGACGGTGATTTCTTTCTGTCTCGTTTTAGTCTCGAGGTATTCCAGAAGGGATTCAATTTTTCCACCGTGTCGAGGGACGGGTGTAAAACTGGCACCCAGTTTGCATTGAGGTTCGTGGTCCATGCCACCTAAAACTAGGATTGGGTGTGTTGAGATTTGATCTTGAATTTCCGACCATGATGTCAATGTGTTAGAACGCTCATTGGGTAAGGCTATAATCTCTGTTTGCTCAGTGCTCCAACGCAGGTATTGCTGTTCATATTCCTGTACGGCATTGAGGAAAGATTGCCAGTTATCTACAATTATGAGGCACCCTTCTGGTAGATAATCGAGCAATGTCCCGGATTCTGGATGGAGCCATGGAAGATAATATTCCAATTCCGGAAAGTCTGCTCCGTTAGCAAGGTTTTCAAAATCGGTATGGTGCTCAATTGGTATTTCATCCTGATTAATCGCAAGCCAATCTTCCTTAAGTCTGCGAGCGGCCTCTGGACCATCTCCAGGTAAGGCCTCTCGCGCTGGATGGACGTGTACTACTGTGATTGCCTCCCTGGAGCGTTGTGTGGCAGGGTCAAAGCGGCGCATGCTTTCAATCTGTTCGCCAAACAACTCAATTCGCGTTGGCAATGTGTCAGTGGGTGGCCAGACATCTATGATGCCACCACGTTGACTACACTCTCCTGGTCTGGTGACCATCGCACTATGTCTGTATCCTGTGTGTACCCATTCAGCCAGCAATTGTTTCAGGCGTATCTCCTTGCCTTGCTGTAACGATTGGCTGTGAGAGTGGAACTTTGGCGGCGGCAATGTGGGTGTCATCAGGGCGCGAGCACAAGTCACGGCTCTTGCGTTGGCCGTATTAGTGTGCCTTGAAAACATCGCTAAAGTTTCGAGACGTTGTCGGATTTGGCTTAGTCCCCGTGAAGCGCGCTGATAATGGGGGGTGTGCGGTTTGGTAAATAGTTGCACGTCGTGATTAGGATTCCATGCAAGTATCTCCTGCTGTAGGATGTTAGCGCGCTCACTTTGGGCCGTTAGGGTCAGTTGTGCGCACTCTAAATCTTCTCCAAGCGCTGCTATTACCACCGGGTGGGCTGAGCGAGGGATGTTAAGTACAGTTATGTTTTCGGCATTCGCACCTGAATCCGAAAGTAATTCGAGCGTCTCGCTATATGTAGGTAACGCACGTATGAGGGGAATTAGGCCTACAAAGTTCATTCGTATGGGAACTAGTTGTTGAATGTACTCATGGCCTTCTGAATTCCTGAAATGACAAAGGTCTCAATTGCGTCTGCTGCCCTAGGCAGGACAGCCGATATCAATTCTTGTTGCTCATTATCAAAGGGTAGCAAAACATAAGCGGCTGGATTCATGGGGCCAGTTGGGCGATCAATACCGATTCGCAAACGGGGGATTGTTTGTGAGCCAAGTCTGTCGATAATGGATTGCATTCCTTTGTGCCCTGCGGAGCCACCATATGGACGCATGCGGAGCATAGCAGTGGGCAAGTCCAGGTCATCGAATACTATCAGGGCGCGTTCCATTGGTAGGCGATAGAAATGGAGTAGGTTCTGGAGTGTTTCCCCGCTTCTGTTCATATAGGTCTGTGGCTTGACGAGAACAAGCTGTGTGTTGTGAATTTGTATAGTAGAGTAGAGCGATTTTCCACGGCTGCCCGCAAAAGTGGCATTCTGACGACTAGCCAGCTCGTCGAGAACCATAAAGCCCACATTGTGGCGGTGCCTCTCGTATTTAATACCGGGATTACCCAAACCTGCGATTAGAAATCTTTGCATGGTATAAGAACCAACTATCTATTGTAATTGTAACATTCTGTCGCAAGCTTGGTGGTTGCTAAGGTCGGCGTAAATCACTGCGAACTCTCCGTAGTAATCTGCGAACATGCGGGCGTATCAGCTTTCGCAGCTGCAGATATACGCCCAGAGTCAGGAATGCTGCTACGGAGTAAGCCGCGCTGTTTACAAAAGTTGAACTATAATCATGTTTTTCGCGCAGCTGTGAAAAAAGGTTACGAAAAGGGAGAGTGTTGTTACCGGTCTGAGAATCTATGACTAGTACGCGAGTGGCTACAGGTTGTGGTTTAATTGTGGCGGCGATAGTTGGTGCGAGAGTTGGTGTCGGAGGTTCGGGGTCTGCGCCTACGGAAATTCCGGGAATAATTACCTCGTTCGGCAAACTCCCATCATAAGCAAAAACCTGCAGGCGCAACATGTAAGTGCCGGTGGAGATTGAGTCTGTATCCCATTGTCCTAGTTGAGAGTTGTCTAATGGTTTGGCGCCGGCAAGCACGATTGGAAACCATGTGTCTGTCGGGTTTGGATCTAGGCTGAAATGAAGTTCGTAATGATCGAAAGCGGGGTGATTAGCGCTCCCGAGGATATACACGATTCCATCTACGCGCTGTCCACGTATCGGTACAGTTATTGCTGCAATCGTGTCGATTGTGTTTTCTGGAGCTGGATGCAGCAAGGTGAGCGTTGAAGCTATGGCCAAGTACGCGGACATTATTCTCATCGGGGTGAGTATACATCACGAGGGGAAATTGCCCTTTTATGAGACGGGGATTCTGGTATAATCTGCGAATTATTCTGAGAAGGAGATAATGTCCGACGAAAGCTAAGGCTTATGGATTATGAGGATGAGAGGCAGGATCACGTGTTACTAAGGCTATCAATGTGAAACATTTCATAGTCGTGACTGTGATGATCGCACTGGTTACAGTGGCCTTGGATGCTGTGTTGGAGGCATCCTCTTTGTTGCCTCCGCTGGCAAGTGTTCAGGGAATTATCATCGACTGGCTTTTTGGGTTCCACCTAAAACTGATCGTGTTCTTGTTTGCGTTGGTCATTGTATTCATGGTCTACAGTATTGTCGTCTTTCGGCGTAAAGCAGGTGAACGTGGCGATGGCATGCACATTCATGGGAACACTACTCTCGAGATTGTGTGGACGGTGGTACCCACTATTGTGGTTGTGTATGTTGGCTATCTTGGAATTGTCACTCTTAGAGATGTGACGGCTTCCAGTCCCGATGAAATGGTGGTGGAAGTAACAAGCACTCAGTGGAAGTGGACATTTGACTATCCGGAGCAGGGGATCACTTCAAATGATTTGGTGCTTCCTGTCAATCGCGCAGTCCGATTTGATGTCACAGCGACTGATGTTATTCACTCATTGTGGGTACCTGAATTTCGAGTTAAGCAGGATGCGGTTCCTGGTGCGATTAATGTGCTGCGGGTGACACCAAATGTGATTGGGGATTATAAGGTGCGCTGTGCAGAATTGTGTGGGGTTGGACATGCCGTCATGCTTGCGGATGTGAGAGTGCTTAGTCACTTAGATTTTGAGGAGTGGGTGGAGACCGAGACTGAACGATTGGCTGCGCTGGATACTCCTGAGGCTCGCGGGGAGCATCTATACATGACACAGGGTTGTCAGGCATGCCACTCGCTTGACGGAACTGTGGTTGTCGGTCCGAGCTGGAAGAATATTTTTGGCTCCATGGAGAGCTTGGATGATGGTAGTGCGGTTAGTGTGGATGAAGCGTACATACGTAACTCAATACTGAATCCGGGCGATCAAATAGTTGAGGGGTTCCAGAATGTCATGCCTACCAACTTTGGCGAGATACTTTCTGAACAAGATGTGGATGACTTGATTGCGTTTATTCGAACACTGCAGGATTAGGTGAGTAAAATGCCTAATAACGAAATGGTTTGGGGGGAATCCTAGTGACTCACATAATTACCTCATTATGTCTACGTGACAGCTCCTGTGTGGAGGTCTGTCCCGTCGAATGTATTGTCCCGGGGCAGCCAATTGGGCAGTGGCCGTGGTATTACATTGACCCAGATGTTTGTATCGACTGCGGTGCTTGCATTCCCGAGTGTCCCTTTGAGGCAATTTTTGAAGAGGATGCAGTGCCGACCCAATATGCTGCTAAAGGCGGTGAGTATATTTCAAGATTGGGCTTGCAAGGGCATTACGAGGGTAAGAACGAACATGGTGAACCGGTGATTCTGGATTGTACCCAGGAGCTGAGTTCTGGGGAAGAAGTGGACCTTACCTCGGACATCAAGCCAAATTATGATTATTTTGTGGATGGGCCCGGGTATGATGCATTGGACATGGATCTAACAGCACAGGATCAGACCGTTTCGGAGAAGGAAGATTTGAATGATAGTGTCTTGGAATCGTCGGATATACCTGACCATTCTGTTAAGGCAAGTGAGTTGCCAGAGGAAGCTGTGCCTGCGTCTGCTCCGGAACAATTTGAAGAAGTCGGAGAACCTCCTGATGATGGCGGACATTCTGAGGAACCAGTGGGACGGGGGTGGGAGCCTCCATTGTTCCTCAAGCTCGGTCTGGTACGTGGGTTGATTGGTCAGATCGCAGGCACACTACTTGGAATGGGATTGACATGTTTGGTGAGGATAGCGCTTGGCCTAGAGGAAATCTGGGCAGCGGAGCCATCATGGGTTGTTGGATCTCTCTTGGGTACACTCGGTTTCATGATTGCTGCAGGCGTCTTAACCGATTGGGGAAAGTGGATGATCGGTCAAGAAACACCAATGAGACATGGGCCGCCCGAGGGACAACCAGTGTGGACGCGCTATTTTGCGGTGGATTACAATCACAAAGTAATCGGAATTCAGTACACAGTGACTGGTATCGCGGTGATGTTGATTGGCGGAATACTTGCGTGGATTTTTAGGCTCGAGCTTGTAGTTCCGGGTATGCAGTTTATCACGCACAACACCTTTAACTCTTTTATCAGTGCACATGGAATCATCATGATTGTCAGCATCTTGCTTGGGGTGGGTGGCATGGTGAACTACTTGGTGCCACTTTTAATAGGAGCATCTGACATGGCGTTCCCACGCCTAAATGCTTTTGGGTACTGGATTAATGTTCCGGGCGCGGTCCTCCTGGTGACTGCTTTGTTTGTTGGTGGCTGGGACACGGGTTGGACGGGATACCCACCTTTGAGTGCACGTGCACCAATAGGGGTGCAGCTGTTCTTCCTGGGTGTATATATGATTGGAATTTCGTCTATTGTGGGTTCGCTCAATTTACTTGTAACTGTTGTACGTATGCGAGCGCCCGGAATGAGTTTATTCCGGATGCCGATTTTCGTATGGGCGGCCATCTCCACCGCTATTCTGCAATTGACGGCAACTCAATTTATAGGATTGGCTTTCCTGATGGTGCTGACGGAGCGGGTACTGGGGATGGGATTTTTTGACCCATTCATATCTGAGGCAGCTGTCGCCCTGGGTTCGCCTCCTGGCGACCCCATACTGTTTCAGCATCTGTTTTGGTTCTACTCCCATCCTGCTGTTTACGTATTTATACTGCCTGGACTTGGAATAATTAGTGAGCTGCTGCCGGTATTTGCACGTAAGCCGTTATTTGGATACAAATGGATTGCCATATCCGGTATGTCAATTGCAATGTTGGGTTTCCTAGTATGGGCACATCACATGTTCGTGTCAGGCATGAATGAATTTCTTAGAATTCCTTTCATGGCGTCCACTATGTTGGTGGCTGTACCGACTGGAGTGAAATTTTTCAGCTGGCTGGGAACACTATGGCAGGGTAAGCTTATCTTCCCAACTCCGATGTTGTTCGTGTTAGGAGCTATTTCGGTGTTCCTAATTGGAGGGTTGACGGGACCGCCAGCTGGAACGGTAGCGACAGATCTTTTCTTGCACGATACCTATTGGGTAGTTGGGCACTTTCACGCTACTATGTTCGGGGGTTTCGTCTTTCCGTTTTTTGCGGCAATCTATTATTGGTATCCTAAGGTTACCGGGCGCAATTATAATGAGGCACTAGGTAAAGTACATTTCTGGATGATGACACCCGCGTTCTGGGTTCAGAGCATTGGGCAGGTCGCTGTTGGTTTGCGTGGCATGCGTCGTCGAATTGCAGATTACGATCCAGCCCTTTCTCTTGAAACTTACCATTTCTGGATTACCTTGGCAGGATTTGTGATTGGAGTGTCGGTGCTAATTTGTATTTTCAATTTGTGGCACAGTGCACGAAAAGAGGAGACTGCGGAGGACAACCCGTGGGACTCACGCTCGCCCGAATTCCAGATACCATCACCAATACCAGAGCACAGCTATGAGCATCCCTTCGAAGTGGTGGGAGAACCTTATGATTATGGCTTGGCTGGTTCAGTGTATGTGGAAATGCGCCCGAAGAGTGCGGCTGATATAGAATGAAAGCTGTGAGTCGCAGATCTCGGACTAGAATGGCACAGCATGGTGTTTGGAGGGAGATAGGCTGATGGACAACACACAAATTTTTGTTATTGCCACTGTGGCCCTTGTGCTACTGACAGTAGGGGGTGGTGTAACAATGGCAGCTGTTTTTTATTTGTTTAGTTATATGGTTACAGGTGGTGCTGTGGCCGGCATTCCCGCAGATACTGTGCCAAGAATAGGTGTCATGGCTTTGGCAGCATGGAAAAAGGAGCGTGATGAAACACGTGCGCGCCGAGCGCGGCTCTCGGCAGCATATCGTAGTGGGGTGATGGTGCTTATTTGGTTAGCGACGCTCACGGTCTTAGAGTTTTTGGCTAACATGATTGGGGTTTCGACAGTAGCAATGTTTATCATTGCACTAATTAAGGCTGGGATTATTCTCCAGTTTTTCATGCATATATCTAGTCTTTGGTTGGAAGGGGGGAGTCACTAATGAGTGACGTAACATCCACATTGGCAGACTATCGTGAACAGCTAAAGAACAATCGTTTAGGGTTGTGGTTCTTCTTTCTCTCGGAAGCTTTCTTGTTCGCAGGATTGTTAGTGGTACGTTTCTATCTGTGGGGCAACACAAGGCCTGACTTGGATCAGAACATTGGTGTTGTAGTTACAGTGATACTGTTGGCTAGTAGTTTTACTATGAACCGCGCAGAAACTGCCATGGTACATGATGATCGCGAAAGGTTTTTGAGTAACTTGCTGGTTACTGCTGGCCTAGGGTTGGTTTTCTTGGTAGGCGTGGTTGGTTTTGAGTGGCAGGGACACATACGTCCGGATGATGGCGCATTCGGTGCTGTTTTGTACGCTATGACTGGCATGCATGCTCTGCACGTATTGAGTGGAATTGTTTTCATCATCATAGTTTGGAATAACGGAAGAAACGGACATTATTCGAGTGATCGGCACTGGGGTGTGGAAGCGTGCGCCATATATTGGCACTATGTGGATTTAGTATGGGTGTTTTTCTACCCTGCTCTTTATCTGATGGGCAACGTGGTGCACTGACCGCGACTGTGCGATAGCTGCGCATATCAGCAGCATCGGAAGCAACAATGGATCCTGTGATAAGCGCGCTGCTCCGGTCTTGGGAGTGGCGCGCAGACGTTTTAGTCCCGCTTGTCCTGACGCTAACCTTCTATGGATTGGGGTGGAAGCGCATTCGTTCTGTGAGCAGCGGATGTTCTGGAGGTAGGTTGCAATCTCTAGGATCGAGGTGGCGACTAGCGACTTATCTGGTAGGGTGGTTTTTGGTTGCGTTGGCACTGCTTTCCCCATTAGAAGTGCTCAGTGGTCAGTTTTTCTTTATGCACATGATTCAACATCTATTCCTTGTCATGTGTGCCCCGCCTTTGCTCCTAATGTCCAACCCCTTTCCCGTCCTGCTATGGGGAATGCCAAGTGGCATTCGGAGGTGGGTTGGATCCGGTTTCTGTCGCCATGCTAGTTTGCGTCGTGCTCTCGTGTTGTTAACTCGCCCAGGATTAGTTTGGCTTTATTTTGTTGTTCTGTACGTTGGCTGGCACGACCCGGCAGCATACGATGCAGCACTCAGATCAGATATCATCCATGATATTGAGCATCTGAGTTTCTTTGTGGCATCGCTTTTGTACTGGTGGCATGTGACCGCGGCGGGACCGCGTGTGCACGCTGGTTTTCATTATGGATGGCGGATTGCCTATCTGCTAGTGACTGTTCCTGTCAACATGCTCATTGGTATCGTGATAACCTTTGCCAGACAGCCAATCTATCATTACTATACGGAGGTTCCCCGGCCGTGGAATCTGAGTGTGATGGAGGACCAAATGCTTGGTGGGGTTATTATGTGGATACCAGGCAGCATGATGCTTTTGATCGCGGTGTTGGTAATCGTGGCACGCATTTTGGGGGGGCAGGGACGCCGTCCGGCGAAAATGTCAGTGGCAGGTATCGGATCATGAACTTGCCGACATCTTGGAGGGGTAGTGCGTTCTCAATATTGTTCAGTCATCGTTGGTGGTGGAGCACACTCTTGGTGATGATTATGATGCTGGTGATGACTAGGTTGGGCTTCTGGCAGTTGGAGCGTGGTGCGCAGCGGAGAGAGTACAACGAATATGTCTCTGAACGACTGGCTAGAGACTCTCTTCCTTTACTTAGCATTGACCTTGATGTTTTGGACTTGGAGGAGTATGTTCACCAATTAGTTACCGCTCGTGGAATATATGATCATACGCAGCAGATTATCTTGCATGGCCAAAAATACCAAGGTCAAACAGGTGTTAACATAGTCACCCCGTTGGTGTTTTCAGGTTCTGACAGGGCAGTGTTGGTAAACCGAGGTTGGATTCCATATGACTTGGCACTATCGGCTGATTTAGCCCAGTTTGATGAAAACGGGATGGTTGTGGTGAGCGGTCGCGTAAGATTGTCAGAAACTGTTGAAGTGGATGAGGTTGCGACATCCTCTCCCCAACTTGAATGGTACCGTCTCGACATCGGCGCCTTGCAGCGGCAGATGACAATACATAATTTGATGCCTGTGTACCTACAACAGGAATCTGGGCGTCGCGGTGAGTATGAGTTCCCCAAGCGTTCTCCTATTGATGTGGAGTTAAATGATGGTCCTCATATTGGCTATGCGATTCAATGGTTCTTGTTCGTGCCAATGCTTGGCGTCGGTTATCTACATTCTTTGCGTAAGCGTGCTTCTATCGGTGAGACATAGACATCTTGAGTATGGCAGTTAAGGAGACTAAATCAATGTCATCTGCGGAACTAGAGAAAAGTGAAGTGAAGCCTTCAGTCTGGAGTGTTCTTCAGGTTTTGTTTAAGGTGCGGGTAGTCGGGCTGCTGCTTTTCGCTGCGGTCGGGGGAGCATTTCTGGCGGCTGGGGAATTACCCCCGGTGGGGCCACTGGCTTTACTTTTGGTGGTTGGAGGTCTGGCAGCTTCCGGCGCAGCAGCTCTAAATGAATTTTTTGAGAAGGAAACTGATTCCCTCATGGTACGCACCCGATTACGCCCCCTAGTTACGGGTGCAATCGAACATCCAGGATGGGTGCCATATGTTTCTCTATTGATGATTGTAGTGCCGTGTGCGGCAGTGTTGCCCTTTAACCTGCCTTTGGCCGTTTTTCTCTTTGCTGGAGCTGTGATATATGTTGGTGTCTATACCTTGTGGTTGAAGCCTCGTACACTGGTTAACATTGTTATTGGTGGTGCTGCGGGAAGCGCGGCTGTGCTTAGTGGTAGTGCGGCATTGGGTGCTTGGAATGATCCTGGGGCTCTGGTTCTGGCAGCACTTCTTTTTGCTTGGACACCCACGCATTTTTGGAGTCTTGCTATCGTCTGCCGTGAGGACTATCTAGCAAGCGGTACGCCAATGTTGCCGGCGCGTGTCAGCCTACGCCAGACTGCCTGGTGGGTATTGTTACATACGAGCGCCACTGCCCTGGGTGCTCTCAGTCTAGTTGCCCATCCGGCACTTGGTTGGGCATATTTGATAGTTGTGTCTGCTGCTACAGTCGTGCTTTTGTTCTTAAATGTTCGACTAATTGCAAGCCCGGATGTTGAAGTTGCTCGTAGGTTGTTCCACGTCTCCAATTTTTATCTTGGGATTATCTTATTGATGATTTGCGTGGACGTGGCGTTTATCGAATGGCATTGAGACTATTACGTTTATGGTAGCTCAGGGTTACGGTTCTAGGCTTGCAGTTTTGGCGCTTACGTCCTTATTTAGCACCATCATTCTTATATTGGTTGGGGGAGTGGTCCGTGTGACTGGCAATGGGCTTGGTTGCCCGGACTGGCCTTTGTGCTATGGTCAGGCTATACCGCCAATCTTACATCGTGGCGAATGGGTCGAATTCTCTCACCGATTGGTTGGTTTGGTGGCAAGTGCCCAGATAGTGCTGTTGTTGATTTTGGCGTGGCGACATTATCGTGGACAGAAATGGATCTTTCGACCCGCTCTGTGGGCTACCATATTTCTTGTGTTTCAGATACTGCTAGGTGGTATCCACGTCATCCTTGAGATACCACCACTGATTGGGTGGATTCACACTGCTAACGCTATGTTGATAGTGGGACTCCTTGCGGTAGTGTTGGCCGCTGCTCTTCTCAGTGTCGAATGGCGACCGAAAACTTTGTTGCTTCTTGTGAATCAAAAAATATTTTTATTGTTGGCTGTGATTAACTCAGTGTTGTATCTCATGCTACTTGGTGCATCATATGCATTTAGGGAGGGTGTGAGTTCGAACTGTTTTCTTGGTTTCAGCTGTGATGGAACTATGGCCGTACTTGCCAATTTGACAGCGATTCTTTCGGGAGTGTTGCTGGCGGTGGCTTTGTCTAATGTTGTTATGTATACATCGGCAGTTGGGAGTGACGCTGGCCATCTATTGCGCAGGCGGACTGTAGGCGTAGTTATCCCCTGGATAGTTGTGGCCGTCTATGTGCTGCTTCTGACTGGGTCTTTCGTTACGCGCAGTGGGGCCTCTCTTGCGTGCCCAAGTTTCCCGCTCTGCGGATCTGCGCCATTGGGCATGAGTGTGCTTATCAACATACAATTGCTGCATCGGTACACTGCATATGGTGTGAGTGCGTTACTCCTCCTAATTGTGTACTGGCTATCCACCGCACACATTTCTCGTGATGTCACCCGCTTTGCTTACAGCCTTTTAGCAATATTGTTGTTGCAGGTGAGCTTAGGGGCAGCTAACATTTTACTGAAACTTCCAATGTGGTCGAGAGCACTGCATCTGACGGTTGGAGCTTCACTCTGGGTAACCGTGGTGATTATGTGGGTCGCATTCACATTGGGTCCAAAAAGAATTGCTCGTCAGCAAAATTAATCTGTGTCCTCTTCTTTTGTTGTTATTCGGACTTGGTCAAGGATTGCGACGTTATTTGTTAGTGCCATTACAGTGTTGATGATAGTTGGCCCGACAGTTGCCCATGGGGGTGGCACTTTACAATTAAGTGATGCCTTGGCTGGGCCCTACCGTCTAACCGTATGGAGCAGCCCTGAACCGGTGCGTATGGGTGAACTACATGTTACAGTTGGTGTGGGTGATACGAATGGGTTGTCCGTTCTAGATGCGTCTGTGTTGGTAATAATTACACCTCCAAACGGTTCTGGTAAGCCATTTTCGGATGATGCGACAACTTCTCAATCCGCAAATAAATTTAATTACGAAGTTGATTTCGAGTTGACATCTCCTGGTATTCATGAGATTACAGTTGAAGTGCGTGGTGTAGAAGGGGAAGGAATCGGCCGCTTTGATATCGAGGTCCTACCGTTAAAGGTGCACGAATGGAATCGAGTA
>Ga0310344_10000833_pt1 | contig 24034 bp, 21 predicted proteins | sample HC15DNA20200_MG_FD_203801 | JGI IMG/M metagenome (GOLD analysis project Ga0310344, IMG submission 203801) | Marine microbial communities from station ALOHA, North Pacific Subtropical Gyre - HC15-DNA-20-200_MG | ecosystem: Environmental > Aquatic > Marine > Oceanic | place: Pacific Ocean: North...
AAAATGATGAGGAAGACAAACAATTAGCTGAGGATCTACTAAATGACAAAAAAGAATTAGCAGAACATCTAATGCTTCTTGATCTAGGCAGAAATGATGTTGGCAAAGTTGCTAAGTTTGGTTCAGTTTCTATTCCTGAAAAAATGGTGGTTGAAAATTACTCTCATGTAATGCATATAGTTTCTGATGTAAGAGGAGAATTATTATCTGAGAAAGACGGGTTTGATGCACTAATGAGTGGTTTCCCGGCTGGTACAGTAACAGGTGCACCAAAAATACGTGCGATGGAAATTATATATGATCTAGAACCAAATAGACGCGATGTTTATTCAGGTGCTGTAGGCTTTTTCGATTTCACTGGGAATGTTAATAGTTGTATTGCGATTCGTACTATGGTAATAAAGGATGAAGTAGTTTATTTTCAATCAGGCGCAGGTATTGTCCTTGATTCAGATCCAAACACCGAATACCAAGAGACAGTAAATAAGGCTAAAGCAAGTATGGCCGCAATTGACTTTGCAGAAAATGGGCTAGTCTAATGATTTTTGTAATCGACAATTATGATTCATTTACTTACAATTTGGTGCAATATATTGGAACTATTAACCCTGATATAAAAGTCATGCGAAATAATGAATTCAAAATGAATTTTATAGCCAATCTAAAACCTAGTCACATAGTAATTTCACCTGGGCCAGGTAAGCCTGAGAATTCAGGCTTATCTATTGATGTAATCAAAACATTTGGTAAAGATATTCCTATTCTTGGAGTATGCTTAGGTCATCAATGCATTGCTGAGGCTTATGGTGGAAAAATTGTTAAGGCATCCGAAATAATTCATGGAAAAACATCATTAATTAAACAAAATGGCTCCATTATTTTCAAAGGTATAGATGAAACTTTCATAGCTACAAGGTATCACTCTCTTATGGCTGAAAAAAAAACTCTCCCTGCTCATCTTAATATTACAGCTGAACTTCAAAATGGAATGATAATGGCTCTCGAGCATAAATCTCATCCAGTATATGGGGTTCAATTTCATCCTGAATCGATCGCTACAGATGTCGGGATTACAATAATAAAGAATTTTTTAAGGGTTTAATTATGAAAAAAATACTTGAGCAGTTGTTAGATGGGGAAAACTTATCGCGAAATCAGGCAAACAATATTATGCTTTCCATAATGTCAGGTGAATTTAATGATGCACAGATTGCTGGATTTTTAATGGCACTTAGAGGAAAAGGTGAAACTGTAGAAGAAATTACAGGATTTGCTGAAGCAATGCGAAAAAAGATGGTTAGAGTTCCAACTACTTCTGAAGCTATTGACATGTGTGGGACAGGAGGAGATGCAAAAGGAACCTTCAATATAAGTACAGCAGCTACTTTTGTAGTAGCTGGTGCAGGAGTGAAAGTAGCAAAACACGGTAATCGTTCAATGACTTCAAAGTCAGGTTCAGCTGATGTGCTCACTGCTTTAGGTATTTCAATTAATCAGTCATGTGAGGACTCCGCAAAAGATATTGAAACTATTGGGTTAGGATTCTTCTTTGCTCCAGCTTATCACCCTGCCATGAAGTATGCAGTGGGAGCTAGAAAATCCCTTGCTACTCGAACAGTATTCAACATTCTAGGTCCTCTTTGCAACCCAGCTGAGGTCCGTTCACAAATAATGGGTATTTTCCATCAAAATCTTACAGAAGTTCAAGTTAATGTCTTGAAAGCTCTTGGATCCTCAAATGTTATGGTATTTCATGGTATGGATGGTCTAGATGAGATTTCAACTTCAGCTCCCACCCAAATTAGCGAGATGTTTGATGGAGGGGAAATAAAAACATATAAATTTGATGCTTTAGACTTGGGGTTGGATCGCGTAAATCTTCAAGATCTTCAAGGGGGTGAACCTTCTGAAAATGCTAAATTGATAAAAAACATTCTAAATGGTTCAACTGGTCCAAAACGTGATATTGTATTGTTAAATGCAGCCGCTGGAATTGTAGTAGGCGGTAAAGCCAAAAACCTCAAAGAAGGAATGAAGAAAGCAACCGAATCTATCGATTCAGGCGCTGCGAATGAAATAATGAACAAACTTATAATATGAATATTCTTGAAAAAATAATTGAAAACAAATGGCTTGAAATAGAGAAGTCTGACGTTATAAGCAATGGAGATATTAAGAGGAATGATATACGAAGCTTGAAAAATGCTCTTTCTGATCCTATAGTTTCAGTAATTGCTGAAATAAAAATGAAATCACCAAGTGAGGGTGATATCCTTATGGGGGCTGACCCCATTCAAATTGCTAAAGATTATGAGAATGCAGGTGCATCTGCTATCTCAGTTATTACAGATAGTCACTTTTTTGGTGGAAGCCTAGAAATATTAAAATCGGTTAGAGAAGCTGTAAGTATTCCAGTTTTGAGAAAAGATTTTATACTTACGACTGAACAAATTTCAGAAACAAATTTTGCTGGTGGAGATGCTTTTCTTCTAATTATGGAAGCTGTTGGAACCACTGATATTAGAAAGCTTCTTTCCTATGGTCAAAATTTAGGTTTGGAATCTTTGCTAGAATTTCATGAATTGGAAAAAGCACAAGAAACTCGGATTTTAGATGCTCCTATAGTCGGAGTTAATTGCCGAAATCTTCAAACTATGGATACGAATCTAAATCATTTAGAAATAGCTATTCCCCTTTTGCCACGAAAAGCATTAAAAGTAGCAGAAAGCGGTATAAAAAATGGGGATGATCTTAATTTTGTAGCTGACCTCGGCTATGATGGTGTCCTTGTTGGGACTTCCTTAATGAAGACCGGAAACCCTGGGAATGCTCTTGAAGTTTTAATTAAAGGTTTGAGATGATACCAATTAAGGTTTGTGGAATAACATCTTTATCTGACGCAGAGATGGTAATTGATCTAGGAGTGTCCGCTCTAGGTTTCATATTCTATGACAAAAGTCCGCGCTCAATATCAATAGAAAAAGCAAAAAGCATCTCAAATAATATTAGTGATTCAGTTCATAGAGTAGGTGTTTTTGTTAATAATTCATGTGACTTTATTAATAGAGCCATTTCTCAAGTTTCGCTTAGTTCTATTCAATTACATGGAGATGAAACACCGAAATTTTGCACCCATTTCGATGTTCCAATTATTAAAGCTTTAAGGATAAGCAATAAGAAAAACTTTCAAAATTTGGGTGAATATCAAGTAAAAGGTTTACTCTTTGATTCTTCTTCAAAGGGAGTTTATGGTGGTAGTGGTAAAACTTTCAATTGGTCTCTACTAAAACATTTTTCAAATGAAATTCCCTTTATTCTTTCAGGTGGACTAAATCCGGAGAATGTTAAATCCGCTGTTAATCAGATTTTTCCTTCTGCTATAGATGTAAATAGTGGTGTTGAGTCTTCGCCAGGAGTGAAAGATCTCTTACGTATTAAAAAACTCATAAAAGAATTATCCTCAACTAAAGACACAGGATTTACTTTTGGATAACAAAAATAAAATCAAAGTCCTTCCAGATGAAAAAGGTCATTTTGATCGCTATGGGGGAAAGTTTGTTCCAGAAACATTGATTCCAGCACTAGATGAGTTAGAGGTAGAATATGCTAAAGCTTTAGTAGATGATACGTTTAACAACCAACTTCAAAACCTACTAAAAGACTTCTCTGGAAGACCAACACCCCTTTATATGGCTGATAGAATTTCAAAAGAGCTTGGCTTTACTGTTTGGCTAAAAAGAGAAGACTTAAATCATACTGGTGCTCATAAAATAAATAATTGCCTAGGACAGATTCTATTGGCACGTCGTATGGGAAAATCACGTATCATTGCTGAGACCGGTGCTGGACAACATGGAGTTGCAACAGCCACGGTTGCAGCTCGTTTTGGACTTAAATGTACTATTTTTATGGGAGAAGAGGACATCCATCGGCAAAAACTTAATGTTTTCAGGATGAACCTATTAGGTGCAGAAATAAAGCCTGTTCATTCAGGAAGTAAGACTCTTAAAGATGCTACAAATGAAGCCATCCGAGATTGGGTTACAAATGTAGAAAATACCTACTATATCATCGGCTCTACAGTTGGACCTCACCCTTACCCCATGCTTGTTAGAGATTTTCAATCTGTCATTGGCATAGAAACACGGGATCAGTTTCGTAAACTTTCAGGAAAAAAATTGCCTAGTCGCATTGTTGCCTGCGTTGGTGGTGGGTCCAATGCTATGGGAATGTTCTATCCTTTCCTTAATGATAAAACAACTCTGATAGGCGTAGAAGCGGCTGGATTAGGACTCGAAAGCGATAAACATGCAGCAACCATAACTAAAGGTGAATTTGGAGTTCTGCATGGTGCGGCAACAACTCTTCTTCAAAATAATGATGGACAGGTTAGTCTACCCCACTCTGTATCAGCTGGATTGGATTATCCAGGCGTTGGTCCTGAGCATAGTTATTTAAATGAAATAGGTCGGGTAGAATACCATACCGCAACAGATAAAGAAGCCATGGAAGCATTTCAATGGCTCTCAGAAAAGGAAGGTATTCTTCCAGCACTTGAAACTGCGCATGCCCTAGCTTATCTTAGAAATTCAAATAATGGTATATCTAAAAGAGAGCAGGTTGTAGTGTGCCTTTCTGGAAGAGGTGATAAAGATGTGGAAACATTTGAAAAGAAAGCTAAAAGTTCATCGTGAGTAGAATTAAATCACTTTTTAGCTCGCCAAAAGAGAAAGTTATCCCATTTTTTACTGCTGGATATCCAAAACTAAATAGTACAGTGGATTTAGTGATTGCTAGCTGTGATGCAGGTGCTGATATGATTGAGATTGGGATTCCTTTCTCAGATCCTCAAGCTGATGGACCAGTAATTCAAGCTTCCAGTCAGAAAGCACTGGAAAATGGAATTACAATAAATAAAATTTTTCAACAGGTTGAAGAAATAAGGAAAAGTATAGAGACACCTATTGCATTAATGGGCTATATAAACCCAATTCTAAAGATGGGAACTGAACGTTTCTTAGATCGATGTTGTGAAGCTAGTATTGATGGACTCATTCTTCCAGATTTACCCTTAACTGAAGCTGAATCTTTTTGTGTTCTAGCCAGGGAAAAAGGGGTTTCTCCAATACTACTTGTTGCTCCCAATACATCCGGGGAGCGAATTCGACTAATTTCAAATATGGCAGGTGATCTTATCTATGCGGTAAGTGTTTTGGGAATTACAGGTAATGCTCTTTCTTCACGAAAAACTTTAAAAGGATATTTGTCTCGAGTAAGAGAAAATAGTTCATGTCCATTTATAGTTGGATTTGGGATAAAAAACCGAGATGATATTATTTGGTTTAACAAGCAAGCTGATGGAGCTGTAATCGGTTCAGAAATTATAAAAATAATAGATGGTTCTAATAATCCTGCGCATCTAGCAAAAAATTATATTAAAGAATTGAAAGGAAAATTATGAATATAATTGGAATCCAAGGAGGTAAGGGTAGTTTTTCTGAGGATGCAGCAAATGTTTTTACAAAAAATCATGGCTTAGAAAAAGTAGAAATAAAATATTTAATCTCATCAGAAGCTGTTCTTTCAGCAGTAGAATCTGAAGTAACAGATTATGGAATTTTTGCTATGGAAAATGCACAAGGTGGTGTGGTAATTGAAAGCGTAAAGGCTTTAGCAAAATATCGCTGCAAGATAATGGAAATGTTTCATATTTCAGTGGATCAGAATTTGCTCGGACTTCCAGGAATAAATATTGGTGACATATCAGAAATTCATTCACATCAGCAGGCTTTGCGTCAATGCAAGGACTACCTTAGTGAACATTTTTGGACAAGGCCACTTATTGAAGAAGATGATACGGCTGAAGCAGCGAGAAGACTTAGCGAGGGTAAACTAGCGAACACAGCAGTAGTAATAGCTAACAAAAAATGTGCTCAGCTCTATAATCTTGAGATAGTGGAAGAAAACATTCATGATCTAAAAAATAACCTAACTCTTTTCTTAGGAATAAGAAAATTTGAGACTCATGAATAGCGTTGGAGTTATAGGTTTTGGTCGCTTCGGTAAAATCCTTGCAGATATTTTGCAAAAAGGATTCCTAATTAAGGCCTACGATGTAGTAAATGTTTCGACAGTTCCATCGGTAAAAATGTGTGAATTAGAAGAAGTTTTATCTGAAGAAACAGTATTTGTGGCAGTTCCAATAAGACAGTTTAAAGATGTAATAAACAATATTTCGCCCAAATTAAAACCCGGTCAAACTGTTATTGATGTGTGCTCTGTAAAAAATTATCCTGTTGATATTATGAGAAACATTCTTGATGAAAAAGTTGGGATTATCGCCACTCATCCTCTTTTTGGTCCTGATTCATTTAGATCAAATAATAGGCTGAAAATGATGATGAACAATACAAGAGATCTGAATAGTCATTACTCCTTCTGGAAAGAATTTTTCAAAAATCAAGGTATTGAAATACTTGAGATGTCTCCTGACGATCATGATCGTCTAGCAGCATCAACTCAAGGTGTTACACATTTACTAGGTAGGATATTAAGAGAATATGGTATCAAGAAAACTACACTAGACACACAAGGTTTCAGAGACCTTCTTGACTTAGTAGATCAAACTTGTAATGATAGCTGGGAACTATTTACAGATCTGCAACACTATAATCCATATACCAAAAGTATGGTTAAAGTATTTAAAAATGCTTTTGTAAACATTGATGAAAGGCTAAAAAAAGAACAAAATGAAACAATGGAAAATTGATAGTTGGCGGGAATTCAGAGCTGACCACCAACCAGAATATCCTAAACAGGCGAAACTTTCTGAAGTAGAAGAAACACTTAGGAAGTTTCCACCACTAGTTTTTGCTGGAGAGGTTCGTTCATTACATAATAAGCTTTCAAATATATCGGAACAAAATGGTTTCCTTTTACAAGGGGGTGATTGCGCAGAAAGTTTTTCGGAATTTGGAGCTGACAATATTCGTGATACTTTCAGGGTAATTCTTCAAATGGCTGTTATCTTAACAGCTGGAATAAAAATGCCAATTATAAAAATTGGTCGTATGGCAGGGCAGTTTGCAAAACCTCGTTCAAATCCTATTGAATCAATTGATGGTATCGATCTACCAAGTTATAAAGGTGATATTATTAATGATATTAATTTCGATCCATCTAAGCGAATCCCAAATCCTGAAAGAATGCTAAAAGCATATTCTCAATCAGCATCCACACTTAATCTTTTGCGCGCATTTTCTGATGGAGGTTATGCCGACCTTAGACATGTTCAGCGTTGGAACATGGGATTTGTTAAAAGTGGGGAACAAGGTGAGAGATATGGACACTTGGCTCAACAGATAGAGGAAAGTCTAAACTTCATGGAAGCTCTTGGAATTAATTCAGGAAATACACCGCAACTGAAGCATGTTGAATACTTTACTAGTCATGAGGCTTTACTTCTACCCTATGAAGAGGCAATGACTCGTATTGATTCAACATCTGGAGATATTTATGACACCTCAGCTCATTTCCTTTGGATTGGTGATCGAACTAGATCTCTTGAAAGCGCACATGTTGAATTCTGTCGAGGAATAAATAATCCTATTGGAATAAAATGTGGGCCTTCACTTGAACCAGATAATCTTATTCAACTTTTAGATATTCTTAACCCAAAAAATGAGAATGGAAGAATCACATTAATTAACAGATTCGGTCATAAAAAAGTTGAAAACTATTTGCCATCCTTAATACAGCGAGTAAAACAAGAAGGTCGGACTGTTATCTGGTCATGTGATCCTATGCACGGCAATACTATTAAGGGGAAAAACGGAATAAAAACACGCTCTTTTGATATGATTCTTAATGAAGTAAAAAAGAATTTGCAAATACATAGATCAGAAAATTCTTTTATGGGGGGAATACATTTAGAAATGACAGGTCAAGATGTTACTGAATGTACAGGAGGACTTGAAAAAATCTCCGAAAACGATCTAACAAATCGATATCGTACTCACTGTGATCCACGCCTGAATGCAAACCAAGCAATAGAATTAGCCTTTTTAATTGCTGATGAACTAAGAAATAATGAACATGGCCGTTAAAGGTGAATTGTCCCTTCCTGGAGATAAATCTATTTCCCATCGAGCTCTAATGCTAGCAACTCTTGGTAAAAAAGAATCTATAATCTCTAACCTTTCTACTGGCGCTGATGTTCTCTCTACTAGAAATTGTCTTAAATCTTGCGGAATAGATATAAAAGATAAAAATAATTCGGTAATCGTTAAAGGTGGCTCATTCAAAGACCCTGAATCATTCCTTGATTGTGGAAATTCTGGAACCACAGCTAGAATGCTAATTGGACTTTTGGCTGGACAGGGAATAAATGCCACTTTCATTGGAGACAATTCGTTGTCCTCTCGCCCTATGCAGAGAATATTATCTCCTTTATCAAAAATGGGATTGAAAACTTCCTCAAAAACTGGGAAAATGCCTATCAATATTAAACAAAGCTCTTTAAAAGGAATAGAGTATGAATTGCCTGTTCCCAGCGCTCAAGTGAAGTCATCTATACTTCTTGCAGGACTTGGAGCAAGTTCTAAAACTTCAATTATAGAGAAGGTAAAAACTAGAAATCATACAGAATTGATGCTAAAATCATTGGGAGCTAATATTTTTTATGATGGGGAAAAAATAACTATTTCTAATTCTATTGATTTCAATTCATTGAAAATAATGGTTCCAGGAGATCCTTCAACTGCTGCATTTTTTGCGGCAGCTGCATCGATTATTCCAGGCTCATATTTAATACTAAAAAATATTTTAGTAAACCCAACAAGAATCGTATTCTTCAAAATTCTAAAAAGAATGGGTGCCAATATTCATTTTATTAACCGAGGAAAAAATGCCGGTGAATTAATTAGCGATATTCATATTCAATATGCACCTCTAAAACCTGTTAAAATTGAAGTAACAGAGATTCCAGGAATGATTGATGAAATTCCTATTCTTGCTGTAATTGCAACACAGATTAATGGTATAACTGAGGTTCATGGAGCAAAAGAACTTCGATTTAAGGAATGCGATCGAATTGAAGCCATTTGTTTCAACCTTAACAACATGGGGGCCCAAGTTGAGCAATTAGATGATGGTTTCATTATTAAAGGATCTTCAACCCTTAATGGATCCTTAATAAAAACATTCCATGACCATCGCATTGCAATGGCTTTTTCAATTGCTGGACTTATTTCCAAAGGAAAAACAACTTTAGATAATCCCAACTGCGCTGACATATCCTTTCCAGAGTTTCATTCAGTACTTCAAAGAATTGTAAAATGAGACAATTTGCGGTAATTGGTGATCCCATCGAACATAGCTTAAGTCCTATCTTACATGGTGAAATTTTTCGTCAACTTGGAATAGATGCTAAATATCAGAAATTCCACGTCTCTAGCAATTCTTTAGATTCATTTATGTCCAAAAATACTTTTGATGGACTAAATGTTACTCTTCCTCATAAAGAAAAAATTATAAAGTATTTGGATGATTTGGATACTTCAGCATATTCAATTGGAGCTGTGAATTGCATTTTTGATAATATCGGATATAATTCTGATTGGATAGGATTTTTGAGAGCAATGAAAATTAATAGTATTGAATTAGAAGGAAAATCCTGTTTGATTATTGGGGCTGGTGGCGTTGCGAGATCAGTTGCTTATGCATTAATTATGGCTCGTGTCGCATCTATTAATGTGAGGAATAGATCTAAAGATCGAGAAAAAAACCTTATGATGTGGATTAAAGAGAAATTTCCAAATAATACCAACAATCCTTTTATATCATATGAGGCTATAATTAATTGCACCCCAATTGGAATGTGGCCAAATACTGAAAGTGTCCCCTCAAGTAAAAAAATGATTGAGAAGGCTTCAATTTTAGTAGACACGATCTATAACCCAACTGAAACCCAATGGCTTAAAGAAGGGAAAAAGTATGGAGCAAAAACTTTAGGAGGTTTAGATATGTTTATTGCACAAGGTCTAGCATCTGCTGATATATGGTTCCAAGAAAAAATTTCAGAAAAAATTGATCCAGTTAAAATCAGAAAAGAATTGGAGTTAGAACTATGTTAGCACGTATAAAGTTTCTTACGTCTGGTGAATCTCATGGCCGAGGTCTCTTAGGAATTATTGACGGCTTACCCGCTGGTCTTGAAATTGATGAGGATTATATCAGAATTCAACTTGCAAGGAGACAAATGGGTTATGGTAGAGGCGGTAGAATGAAGATTGAAAAAGATCATGCCGAGATCTGGAGTGGAGTTCGGCATGGAAAGACACTCGGTTCACCCATTGGATTACTTGTGCATAATCGTGATTGGGAAAACTGGACAAAGAAAATGTCCGTGGAGCCCATAGAAGACAAAATAAAAAAAGTTACTCTCCCTCGCCCTGGACATGCTGATCTTGTTGGTGTCCAAAAATATGGTTTCGATGATATAAGGAATGTTCTTGAGAGATCTTCAGCAAGAGAGACCACCATGAGGGTTGCATTAGGATCAGTATGCAGGAAACTTCTTGAAGAAACTGGAATTAATATTTGCAGTAGAGTCACTAAGATTCATGATGTAGAAGATGAAACACCTCTCCCCTCAAAACTGAAGACTAAAGAAATAAACAAAGTAGCTGACGAATCACCTGTTCGTTGTCTTAACTCTGATGTAGAAAAAGATATGATAAAAGTGATCTCTCAAGCTAAGGAATCAGGAGATTCTGTGGGCGGAGTTTTCGAAGTAATTGCCACAGGTCTTCCTTATGGGCTAGGATCATATACGCAATGGGACAGAAAATTACATGCCCGCATATCAGCACTAATGCTAAGTATAAATGCCTTCAAAGGAATCGAAATTGGTGGAGGTTTTGTTGGTTCAGCAAAATTTGGAAGTGAAGTGCATGATGAAATCGGATGGAATGGGAATAGTTATATTAGACACTCCAATAATGCTGGCGGAATTGAAGGTGGAATGAGCAATGGTCAGCCAATAGTCCTCAGTTTAGCAATGAAACCTATTCCAACTTTAATTAAACCTTTAAAATCAGTGGATATCCATTCCAAAAAAGAAAAAGACGCCCATAAAGAACGAACAGATTCCTGTGCCGTTCCTGCTGCATCAGTTGTAGCTGAAAGCATGCTTTGTTTTGCAATTGCAGATACAATGCTAGAAAAATTTGGAGGAGATTCAATAGAACAACTAACCTCACATTTAGAAGCATCTGGCAAATATTAATTTTCTATTTAATGAAGTGCAATTCAAAAAATATTTATTTAATTGGAATGATGGGTTGTGGAAAATCAACAGTTGGTAAATTGCTCGCAAAAATTCTAGGCGTTCATTTTTCTGATATTGATTCAGAAATTGAAATAAATAAAGGGAAGACAGTGACAGAGATATTTTTTAATGAGGGTGAAACTCATTTCAGAAACCTAGAAACTGAAGCCCTAAAATCTCCAAAAAATTCCATTGTTGCATGTGGCGGTGGAATAGTTTTGAGAAATGAGAACAGAACTTTCTTGCGTTCAAATGGTACCGTCATACTGCTAACGGCCTCTACAGATGAACTTTTTCGAAGAGTTTCTAACTTAGACTCAAGACCACTTTTGAGTAAAACTAATGATCCTAAAGAAACATTAAAATATCTATGGGAAGAACGTAAAACTCAATATAATAATATAGCTAATTTTACAATTATGACAGATGGTCTTACTCCACAACAAGTTTGCAATAATATTATTGATAAAGTTAAATAATGCATTTAATTAACGTTCAACTAGGTAAACGATCCTATCCTATCTATGTAGAATCTGGATTTATCAATGAAATTCCTAGAATTCTAAGTAAGGAGAATCTTGACCAACAATGGATAATTATTTCTCAACCAGTATTAATGGACCTATATGGCAACAGTTTACTATCTGATTTAATTAAAGGTGGGTTCAATTGTAAAAGTATTACACTGCCTGATGGAGAAGAAGCTAAAAATCTTTCTGAATTTGAAAATATCATTGAGAAAATGATTGAACTTAAATGTGACCGAAAGACTTCTTTGATCGCTCTTGGTGGTGGCGTTGTAGGAGATGTTTCAGGATTTGTAGCTGCAAGTTTCCTTAGAGGAATAGACTATTATCAAATACCAACGACTCTACTCGCCATGGTTGATTCAGCTATTGGTGGAAAAACAGGTATCAATACACCATCTGGAAAAAATCTCATCGGATCTGTGTATCAGCCGAAAGCTGTATTTATTGATTCAGATCTCCTTAAATCATTACCAAAAGAAGAAGTTAATTCTGGCCTCGCTGAAGTTATAAAATATGGCGCTATTCAAAATATAGATTTTTTTAATAAGGTCTCTGTATGGTTAGATAATATTAGTGCTTTTCCTTATGACAATGCTATCGCTGAATGTTGCTCTATAAAAGGAAGTATTATTGAAGAAGATGAATATGAAGGAGGGCTTCGTCGCCTTCTAAATTTCGGTCATACTATTGGGCATGCGCTTGAAGCTCAATTAGGTTATGGTAAAATCCGGCATGGAGAGGCTATCTCTTACGGTATGCGATGCGCTGCTTTAATTTCACAGAGGATGGGTTTTCTAAATGAAGAAGAGCGTTTACTTCTATGCTCTACAATCAAAAAACTATCTTTACCTTCACTGCCAAAAATTGATCAAAATACATTAATGAACTTTCTAAAAGTTGATAAAAAATGGGAAAAAGGAAGATTGCATTTTGTCTTACTTAACCGATTAGGTAATGCATTCGTATCTACAGAAATAAAAGAAGATACGATCTATGAATCTCTAGTTGAGTTGACATGAATATTTTAGTTTTAAATGGGCCAAATCTGAATCTGCTTGGGATACGAGATCCAGAAGTTTATGGATTTGAATCATTACAAGATATAGAAGACTGGCTTAACAAACAGCCTGAAACTAATAATTGTGAACTATCTTGGTTCCAAACTAATCATGAAGGTCAGTTGATTGACAAAATTCACAGTGTAATAGCTACAACAGATGGAATAATAATTAATCCTGGAGCTCTTACTCATTACTCTTATGCATTAAGGGATGCTATTGATTCGGTTGAAATTCCAACTATTGAAGTTCATCTTAGTAATATTTACGAACGTGAAGATTTCAGAAAAAAATCTGTCATCAAGGAAGTCTGCATTGCTCAGTTTACAGGCTTAGGAAAAAGAAGCTATCTTGAAGCATTCCGAATGCTTAAGAAAGAATTTAGTCAATAGAAGTAGTTTCCATATTAGATGAAGATTTATAAATTTTTGTATCTATCTTATTTTATTAAGGAATAAAAAATGACAAATCAAGAACGAATAATTACTGAAGATATAATTGAGAGTCAAAAAAACTCTTTGTCGATAATAACTTGTGATATGGAAGGAAGAATTGAGACATTTGGAAAAGGTGCCGAAGAAATTTTTGGGTATACCGCAGATGAAGTCATCATGAAGAAACGTGTTTCCGTTTTCTCACCTGGGAATGTAGTCATAGGGCATATAAATAAATGGTTGGCTACAGCAAGCAAAAAAGGTGAGTTTCAAACTAACACTACTTTTGTACATAAGGATGGCACACAAATTCCAGCATATATAAGAATTACACCAACCTTTAGTACTTCAAACGGTGTGAAAAAACAGATTGGTTACTGCGGACAAACTAGAGTATTGACAGGAGCTAATCCTGCAGACACAATGCCTAAGGATCCCTGGTGGATAAAATTATTGTCATTTTTGATAATTACAAGACTTCCATTTCTTTCCGCAACTTGGGTTCCAATTCTCCTTGCTTCGGCTTGGGTACAAAGAGAAGGGCTAATCATAGGAACCTTTGATTGGGTACTATTTGGAATAATATTTGGAGGGGCTTCTTTTCTTCATCTATCAGCTAATACCTTCAATGATTATTTTGATTGGAAGAATGGGACAGATAAAATTAATAATGATTATTTCTTACAATATTCGGGTGGGTCTAGGTCTTTAGAACTTGGTCTTATAAGCGAAAATAGTCTTTTCAAATTGGCGTTTTCTTTTCTGGTCTTATCATCTATCTGTGGAATTATTTTGATTCTTGGGCCATGGAGTAGAGGGATTGATCTTATATGGTATGGATTAGCCGGAGCTATTGGCGGTTTTTTTTATACGGCCCCACCTTTCAGATTTTCAGCTCGGCGCGGTCTTGGTGAACTCTCTATTGGACTTCTATTTGGTCCTGTTATTACCATGGGGACTGGCTTTGCTCTAACTGGTATGCACAGTTGGAATGCCTTCCTAATTGGAATTCCTGTTGGCTTATTGACGACTTCTATACTTTGGATCAACCAATTTCCTGATACTCCTTCGGATATTGCTAGTGGTAAAGTTCACCTTGTTGCGACACTAGGTATCCGAAATGCTCGATGGGGTTACATTACTTTAATGGTTGCAAGTTTTACAACCTTAATATACCTCTATACTTCGAATATTACTGGTGAAGGTATACTAATAGCGCTTTTAGCTATTCCTGGAGCAACATATCTGTCATACAAGGTATTCCAAGATTTTGAGAAAAGAGCATTGGCCACAACATGTGCAAACACCATTTATTTCCAAATGTTTACAGGTATATTGATGATTCTTGGTGTTTTATTTATATAGTAAAAATGATACAGGGTAAATGCTAAACTACAGATATCAAGATTCTTTTTATATGTGAGAGCTTGATTTTATATCTGACATTTTTGGTCTTGTAAGAGTTAAAATAGCCGGCAAGAAAAACAAATCCGCTAACAGAGCTCCAAACATAGTAACAGCCGCAAGAAAACCGAAATCTCTACTAGGAAGAAAATTCGAGGTAACCATTACTAGAAATCCTGCTGAAAGAATAAACGATGTAGATATAATTGCTTTACCCGTTGTTAATAAAGTCTTTTCATTTGCCTCTCTATAATGACCCTTATGGGAAAACAATTCCTGTCGAAAACGCACCAAAAAATGAATAGTGTCATCTACGGCAATACCATATGCAATAGCAAAGGTCATTGCTGTAGTCGGTCGTAGTTTTATATTATAATATCCCATGACCCCCGCCATTAACAATAATGGAATAAAGTTAGGAATCATTGAAATAATAGCAATTTTTACACTCTTGAATAGTAATAACATTGAAATAAAAATCACTCCAAAAGCAATCAGAAAACTGACTACCAAATTAGTAACAAGATACTGATTTATTTTCAATCCCATCAGAGTTGTACCAGTTAATTGTATATCCAAATAAGACGGGAGGTTTTCTCTTCCCCACTGTATAATTTCATTTTTTATCTCTTTTGCTCTTTGAGATGTAATATCACTAATTCGTCCAGTTAAACGGGCACTTGAATAATCAAAATTAACTAGTGTTTCAAATTGTTCCTCTTGAAGAAAAATGTATTGGGACACCATTTCTTTGGTTTTAGGTATAGAGTAAAATTCTTTATCTCCTTTATTAAATGCTTGATTTATTTCTCTAAGATAATCTATGACAGAAATCATTTTTCCGATTTCAGGAATGGTTGAAAGCTTATCCTGAAGTTTTGCAATAGCATGAAGAGTCTGTGGGTCCTTTATTCCATTTTCAAAAGGAGCTCCTTTATTATTTACAGTTGCGATTACTTCAAATGGCATTACCGAACCCATTTTTTTTTCCATGAAAATCATATCATCATATAATTCATTCCCTTTCGAAAGGTCTTCCATAAGAGATGAATGAGGATCAACTTTAAAAGCATAAAACAAAAAGATGAAAATTAGTATTAAGGAAAGAAAAATAATCGATTTCTGATGATAATTATTTAGTTTAACAGTCCACTTTAAAAATCGATTCCTCAAGTTTTTTGAAACTGATTTAAGGCTTTTTTGAGTTGGAGTTTCTAGTATCATCAACATTGATGGGATAAATGTTATTGATACAACAAAAGCTAGGATAACAGAGACACAAACGATTGCACCAAATTGGCGAATCATTATAATATTGGTACTTATGAGTGAAAGAAAACCTATAGCTGTTGTTATACTCGTGAGCATAATGGCTCCACCTATTTTTCTAATCGTAATCCTTATTGACTCTCGCTTAGAATTTCCATTTAATAAATTCTCTTGAAATTTCAACATAATATGAATTGAATCTGCTACACCTATAATTAAGACAAGTGTTGGTACGATATAAGTGACAATATTAATTGTTAGACCAATAGCACCCATTATGCCTAGCACCCATAAAACGGTAATAAATACAGCTACAAATGGAAGGAGCATTCCGCTTATGTTCCTGAATAGAAGAAAAAGAGCACCAAAAAGGACAAATGACACAGGAAATAAAAACCGCGTGAAATCATTTAACATATACTGTACATAACGAGTTCTAAGAATTGGAACTCCTGCCTCATACCATCTCCAATCAGTTTTAGATGTAATTTCACCAATCTTATTAACTATTTTTTCTCTACCATCATGGTTATTTATTTCATCATCTAATTCCAAAAGAATTGTCGCTATACTTCCATCAGAGGAAATGAGGTTATCTATAATTAGAGGTGAACTCATAATACGATTTTTTAAGAAAAGAAGTGAATCCTTAGAAGTAGGAATGGTTTTGTATACTGGGGATAGAACAAGATCTTCTTCTGGCTGAAAGAGTTCTATATTTGTTAAAGACGTCACTTTAACCACACCTTTTAGATCATTTAATTCATTAGTAAGTAAGTTAGTAGTTAAAAGATTAGAACGACTAAAAGGATCTTCAGAATCATAAGCCAAATAGATAAGATTATCTTCACGTTCAAACTCCTCTTGAAATTTGAAATATGCGTCCACTTCAGGATCGTTATCAGGGAAAAGATTCTCAACAGTAAAATCAAATTGTACCCGAGTTGAAACCAACATTGATCCAACGGTAATAACAGTTATAATAAATAAGATCCGGATTGGATGATCTAGTTGAAAACTAATCACCTTGTCCAAGGCTAATTTCATTAATTTATTTTTTCTCGCGAGTTAAAATACTTATGACAATTAAGAAAAAAAGTGAAATACTAATTGCCGGCAAAACCGCATCAAGATTTCCATGTAAATCTAGTGGAATAAATCTATGAATGAAGTCTGCCTCCTTCCAAAGAAGAGTAACTATCATTCCAGATAAAATCGATGAAATTGCACCCTCTTTAGTTACACCTCTCCAAAAAAAGGCCGCAAAAAGAGATGGGGTAATAGACGCTCCATAAATAGTGAAAGCATATAGTGACTTTTCGAAAATTGTCGTTGAGCGAGCAAATATAAGTGAAACAAAATATGCAATAACACCAAGTATAAGAACGACCATCCTGCTTAATATTACAATCTGCTTTTCACTAGCCTTTGGATTAACATACTGTAAATATACATCACGAACAATGGAGTTCGATGGAACTAATAAGAATGAATCGGCAGTTGATATTATCATTCCAACAATTGTTGTCATCATTATGGCGCCCAAAAAGCTAGGTAATAGTGTATGTGACGCATATATAAGAACATATCTTCCAGATTCAGCTTCTGGAATCATACTTGAACTTACCCAGGCAGAAGCAATGATTAATAATTCAGCTAGAAGAACCGCAAATACTAGAATTGAAGTTGCAAGGGTTGCTCCTTTTGCATCCTTACTTGCTGAAAATCTCTGGTACATGTTTGCATCACCAAGTACGAGAAGAAATGCTGGAAGACAAAAATTCATTATTTCTAATGTTGAGAATACTCCAAAAAAACTCATATGATCAGGATTTCCCATGCTTGAAAAAGCTTCTTCCATCCCATCGATTCCACCCGCTTTTAACCATAGTATAGGCAAAGCAATAAATAGAGAAATTAGCATAACTATTCCATTGGCAAAATCTGTGTAAGCAACACTTAGCAATCCTGCTAATAGGGTATATATTATGATGAAAGTCGCAGCAATTATTGTCGCAATCTCTAAACTAAAGATTGGAGTTCCATCGCTATTTGTAATAACCGTCATCAGTACAGCTCCACCTGCATTGTATTGATAACTAACAATTACCATATAAGAAATAACAAGAGCTATAAGACTGAGTATCCTAGCGGAAGAACCATAACATTCACCAAATATTTCAGGTACTGTAATCTTTTCAAATTTTCTAACTTTTCCAGCAATTCTTGTTAACATTAGAATTCCAAAAGTCCCTCCAATAGGTAAAATAAAAGAGGCTATGCCAGTTTCATAAGTCTTTCCAGCATTACCAAGTATTGATCCAGTACCCATCCATGTTGCAAGCATTGTTCCAGCTAATACCCAGGGGGTTAGAGATCGCCCAGCAACCGCAAAATCCATTTGGGTTTTAACTTTACTAGATTTATAGATTCCTACACCTAAAAGAAAAAGGAGATACGAGATAATAACAATTATATGTAACACAAATTATTCCTTAATAGAATTATCTTTTTCTAAAGAAGTAAGTTGGTTTAACTCTAAAGCAACCTGTTAAATTAGTGTCATGTCCAAGTAATTACAATAGCTAGGTCTTGCCTATAGTTAGATATGCAGTTAATTTTCATTAATAATAATGAATAAGATAACCTTGAAAAATAGAGTCTTAGTATTGATAATGCTCTCTATCGGTTGTCAGTCGACTAAGGATAAGAAAATGAACAGACTTGGAGGAGAGAAAAGCCCCTACCTACTGCAACATAAAGATAATCCTGTAAACTGGTATCCTTGGGGAGAAGAAGCCTTTAAGGCCGCAAAAAAGGAAGATAAACCTATCTTCCTTTCAATAGGGTATTCCACCTGCCATTGGTGCCATGTAATGGAACATGAATCCTTTGAGGATAGTACTGTTGCAGAATTGATGAATAATAATTTCATTAACGTAAAAGTTGATCGCGAAGAAAGACCGGATATTGACAATATATATATGACCGTATGTCAGATGATGACTGGTAGTGGAGGGTGGCCACTTACTATTGTAATGACACCTGACAAACGTCCTTTTTTTGCGGGAACTTATTTTCCAAAAGAAAGTCGATTTCAACGTATAGGTATGCTAGATCTAGTACCAAGACTTGGAAAAATGTGGAGCGAAGAACGCGACAAAATATTGGAATCAGCTAATGAAGTTGTATCTCATCTTCAAAGTTCTTTTTCTCCTTCTGGAACGGAACAATTAACCGAGGAGATTTTTAATAGCGCCTTTTCTCAGTTCTTACAAAGATTTGATAATGAAAATGGTGGTTTTGAAACTTCGACAAAGTTTCCTAGTGCTCATAATCTTTCATTCTTATTACGATACTATAAACGTAGTAGTGATCCAACAGCTTTAATGATGGTAGAAAAAACATTACTATCTATGAGGAATGGTGGTATTTATGACCAAATAGGTTTTGGTTTTCACCGTTATTCAACTGATAAAGAATGGCTATTACCCCATTTTGAAAAAATGCTTTATGATCAAGCTATGAATGCAATAGCATATCTTGAAGCATTTCAAGTTACAAAAAAAGAAATCTATGCAAATACAGCTCGTGAAGTTTTTAGTTATGTTTTACGAGACATGACTTCATTTGAAGGCGGTTTTTACTCAGCAGAAGATGCTGACAGCGATGGTGAAGAAGGTAAGTTTTATGTTTGGAGGATTGAAGAAGTCAATGAGATTTTAGGCGATGAGGATGGCAAGCTATTTGCTGATATATATAATTTTAATGAAAAAGGGAATTTTATTGAAGAAGGGACAGGTCAGTTTACTGGAAATAATATTCCACATCTCCTTAATTCAATTGAAGAAATAGCTCAATCAAGAGATCTAGAACTTAATCAATTAACTAAAAAATTAAATAGACTAAGGAAACAATTATTTAAGGAAAGGAAAAAGCGTATACACCCGCTTAAGGATGACAAAATTCTTACAGATTGGAATGGACTTATGATAGCTGCTTTGGCTAAAGGAGCACAGATATTAGATGATACTACTTATGCGAACTCCGCAAAAAGGGCCGCTGATTTTGTAATTGAGGAGCTCAAGGCCAAGGATGGACGCCTCCTAAAGCGTTATCGAAATGGTGAAGCATCCTTACCAGCTCATCTTGAGGACTATGCATTTTTTTCATGGGGTTTACTTGAATTATACGAGGCAACTTTTGATGTAGCATACCTTTCTGAAGCTATAAACCTAACAGATTTGATGATAGATCTATTCTGGGATAGCGTTAATGGTGGATTCTATTTCACAGCTTATGATGGAGAAAAACAGATTGTTAGGACTAAAGATCTATATGATGGTGCTATACCATCTGGAAATTCTGTAGCAGCAATGGTCTTGCTTCGATTGGGAAGGATTGCTGGGAATAGTAAATATGAAGAAATGGCATTTACTATAGGTAAAATATTCTCAGAAAAAATTTCCCAAGCTCCAACTGGCTATACCCAATTGCTATCAGCAATTGATTTTGGGATTGGTCCTTCTTATGAAATTGTAGTGGTTGGTGATCGAAAAAGTAAAGATACTCAAGCAATGTTAAACTATATTCAAGAGTCATTCCTCCCAAATAAAGTTCTTATATTAAAACCATCTGATTCTCAGCTAAATGAAGTAGTGAGAATTGCACCATTTACTGATACACAAGTTGCAATTTCTGGAATGGCTACTGTCTATGTTTGCGAAAATTATAGTTGCAAAACTCCAACTACTGATATCAATGAAATGATTAAATCTCTACAATGAAAAACTCTTTTTCAAAACGACTCGGAGAATTACTTGCCCATATACAAGATCTATTTGATACAGTACTTCATTTAGGATTTAAACGTGTGTCAGAATCAGAAAAACATATTAAATCAAAAAATAGTAAATCCAATAAATTTCTCAAATTCTTAGCAGAAATGGGCGAATCATATTTTAATAAATATGACGATATAAAATCTCAAAAAAATGAGTCATCAAATAATAATCAATGACTTCCTTTTTTTTATATTAATAGCATAGTAAAATGGTTCAATGAATTATACTATTTCCCGGGCTGGTACCGGCATTTTTGGAACCTACAATCAGACTAATTGGGAACTGAACTTCAGGTGAGAAAAGTAGGCCTTCTTTGATAACTCAGAGTAAAGGAAACTTGACTTGTCTGAGAGGTGCCCACCGTGAAAAACACGAGTTCCAACAATGCCCATGTCCGGGAAGATTAATTCCAAATAGAATTATATTTCAATACTGGTTTTGACCATTATTTGCTAATCTCAAAATTTTTCTTATTGAAGAACTTTGACCTCGAATTTTTAATTTTACAAAATCTGGTTGGTAATTCTGTTCTATTACTTCTACTTGATCAAAAACTGAAGCTATTTCTTTTCCGGATGATGAAGAAAAAGTCACTTCAGCAATTTGGTAAGACCCTTCCATTTTTTCCTTAATATTATCGATAACACTATCAATCATAAGTTTATTTTGGGCTGAAATGAAAATAGCTTCTTTAAATCTTTTTTTTAGTCCTATTAATTCAGCCCTCTTTAGTAAATCAATTTTGTTAACAACTATCAAGGTTTCATTCGTTTTCGCGCCAATAGAGTTTAAAACCTCATTTACAGTATGAAGCTGAGCATCTAAAAAGGTTGAGCTCGCATCTACAACAAGTAAAAGCAAATCTGAATCAATTGCCTCTTTAAGTGTACTCTTAAATGAAGCAACAAGACTATGTGGAAGTTTACGTATAAACCCTACAGAATCACTTATAAGGATTTCTTTTTTTCCTCCAATTTCAAGAGATCTAACTGTAGTATCAAGAGTAGCAAATAACTGATTTTTTATAAAAACATTAGCACCTGTAAGAGCTTTAAGTAAAGTTGACTTCCCAGCATTAGTATAACCAACTAATGAAACTCTAAATTTTTTTCTCCTAAACCTGCTCTGAGTTTCACGCTCCTTTTCAATTCCATTAATCTCAATTTTCAATTTTGAGATTCTATCTCTAATTAGCCTTCTATCAACTTCAATCTGAGTTTCACCAGCACCGGCTCTTGTTCCTATTCCACCCATTTGTCTCTCAAGATGAGTCCACATTCGAGTTAAGCGAGGAAGTAGATATTGGAGTCTAGCAAGTTCAACCTGAGTTTTTGCTTCTCTGGTACTTGCATGTTTTGTGAAAATATCTAGTATTAAAGTAGTCCTATCAATTATCTTAATATCTTTTGATATTTTATGGTAATTCCTAATCTGAGTAGGAGATAATTCATCATCAAAAATGATTAGGTTCACTTCTAAAATAATAGCTTTTTGAATGATTTCTTCAGCCTTACCCTTTCCAATAAAATATTTGGGGCTTATTCTATTGATTCTTTGGGTAAATCTCCCTACCGTTTCTGCACCAGCAGTTTCAGCTAAGAGTTGAAGCTCATCAAGTTCTTCATCGATAGTTTCTTTAGGCATAGTACCTTTTAGAACTCCAATGATAAAAGCTTTTTCGTTACAAATTATATTATTTTCTTTTATTCCCATCCTTATTTAATTCTTCCAATCCAAGTTTCTAAACATAATAGAAGAAATGCACATAAAATAAAAAAGTGCCAAAGTTCAGTTCCTTTTCGTGCTTCATTAACTGCTAATATTGGATCTTCTTTTGCTGAAATTATTCTTACAGGATTCTTATTGAAAACTTTAGCAAGTTCATTCTTAGTCATCCTATTGAAAGGATCTTCATAAGAAGAAATATTTGCAATAAAAGATGTGTAGAGTTCTCCTCCTAATAACACTGAATATATTCCTACCGATTCAATTTCTTGTATTTGCATATTTTCTCGGCCATAATCAGGGATAATTTTGGTCTCAGTTCCATCAGGGGATTTTACAAGGATCTCTTTAGACAGATCTTGTCTAGGGATAGGTAAAATAAGAGTATCGCCCACTATAACCTCTAAATCAACGTTAACTTGAGAACTTAAATAAACTAAAATTCTATGAAGAAGTGGAACAAACATAGGTTTTAAAGGAAGATCTGTCCATTCTAAATTTGGTGGTGCAGAAAAAATAAGTAACCGACCAGCTCCAATTTCTTTTTCTAGTAATAATGGTTCACCATTAGAAAGGGATAGTAATTCTTTTGACTCCCCAAATGTATTAAAGTTGGTATGAGCAAAAACTTGGGGCAATTGATTATTTATGTCTGAGGATGGGAACTCGAAAAAAAGAGGGTGCTTTAAATCCATTTTATCTATATAATAAAAGTTTTCTTTTGCTAATCTATTTATATCAGAAAATGACCCGATATTTATTTCCTCGAGCCAATTATACGAGCTTCCTTCAATAGTGTCTCCAAGAAATATAACTGCTGAACCACCATCAATTATAAACTCTTCAAAGGCATCATATTCTCTAATATTTAGTTCTGACGGTTCTAAAAGAAATACGACATCATGGTTTTTAAATTTAGAAGAACCTATAGTACCATATCCCTTTTCTTCAATTTCAACAATTTCTATTGATTCATTTAAAGCTGTAATACCCATTTCTATAATGGAAATGTCTGAAGTGACCTTTTGAAGAATCAAACATTTAATTTTATCTATCATCTCAAATTGGAAAAATCTAAGATCATCAAAAATGAATTCATCCTCAGGAATTTCTACTGAACCATGGATAATTCCTGATAACCCCGCAAATGCTTGAAAAGTGAAATTTTTTTCATCGGATGTCTCAAAATCTGACACAACTTGTCCGACTCTTAATTCATCTAAGAATAGCTGTACAGCTATATCTTCTTGCATGCTATCACCTTTCTTAGAAATAAATGTCTCAATCGTAAGAAGCTGATTCGGAATCTTCAAAAGTGAACTAACGCCAGCATCTTCTATTTTTAAATTGTTAGCTATAGCTGATTGAATGAATAAATACATCCTCCATTCATTCTGTGAAGAAAATTCCCATTCGGCTAAATTTGTAGTAGGAAAATCAC
>Ga0310344_10000834_pt1 | contig 24026 bp, 21 predicted proteins | sample HC15DNA20200_MG_FD_203801 | JGI IMG/M metagenome (GOLD analysis project Ga0310344, IMG submission 203801) | Marine microbial communities from station ALOHA, North Pacific Subtropical Gyre - HC15-DNA-20-200_MG | ecosystem: Environmental > Aquatic > Marine > Oceanic | place: Pacific Ocean: North...
CGGCGGGGCAACATCCGCCAGTCGTCGCTCTCGGCCCGTTTCAGCCCCCGCCCGCGCGGCATCGATTGGATCCGGCGCGTCAGTCTGGCGGGCGGATTCAGACACATCGAAGCGGCCGACATAGGGCAGCTCGAGACGCGGGTGCGCGAGGCCGAACTTGAGATCCAACTCGAGAACAGTGACGCAGTGTCGGTCGAGGTGTCCGATCGCGATGAGGTGCTCGCCCGGCCGTTCCGGATCACACCGGAGGTCACGATCCCGGTGGGCACATATGGCTTCCGCGACATCGAAGGGACCTACGCCTTCGGTCAACAGCGGCCGGTATCCGGGTCAGTCTCGATTACGACCGGCCAGTTCTGGAGTGGCGACGCGACCTCGCTCGAGGTCAGTCGCGGCCGGATCGAGATAACTCCGCAGCTGTCGGTCGAGCCGAGTGTGTCGGTGAACTGGATCAATCTGCCAGAGGGCAGTTTCACCGCCACGCTTGCGCTCACCCGCATGACTTACACGGTGTCGCCCCGGATGTTCTTCAGCGGTTTGCTGCAGTACAGCTCGAGCGCCGACACGTTCAGTACGAACTTCCGGTTGCGCTGGGAGTACTCGCCGGGCAGCGAGCTGTTCGTGGTGTACACGGAGGACCGCGACACCGATCCCTTCCTTCCTGATCGTGGGACCGAGCTCCGCAATCGCGGCTTCGTCGTGAAGACAACCCGTCTGTTTCGCTTCTAGAGTAGGTTCTCGCATCGAGAGCCCGCTGCGCGGCGTGGGGCCTTGGGGTGACTACCTGACTCTGTAGGAGCCCCAAGAAGGTCTCGACTTGTTCGTTCATGGCGATCAGGGGCCGACATCCCTGGGTGTCGGAGAAGCTAGATTATGAGGGGGGGCAGTACTGGGGCGGGGCGCCGCCCAGCGCGCGGAGGAAGTTCCGGCGGCTGCTTGTCGTCGTAACGGGCAAACCCCATCAGGCTGGGCGGGCTTGCACCTCCTTGGTCTCTACGATAGTTTTGCAGTCGATTCACCTGGACCCGGACGCCCTTGCAGACAGGAAGGTTCACGATGATCTCTGCGCGTCGTTTCGTTCTCGTCGCCGCCGCAACGTTTTTGGCCGCCGCCACCACCGTCGAGGCGCAACCGGTCAACGATCTGCCCAACCCTTACACGACCCATCAGGGCTTCTACGAGCTGCCGGAGGGTCGAACCTGGGGAGCCACGAGCGCGGTAGACATCGACCCTGACGGCACCTCCATCTGGGTAGGTGAACGGTGCGGTCAGAACAGCTGTGCGGGTTCGGATCTCGACCCAATGCTGAAGTTCGATGCCGAAGGCGACCTGGTGACCAGTTTTGGCGCCGGCATGCTGCTCTTCCCTCACGGGATCCATGTCGACCGCGATGGCAACGTCTGGATCACGGATGCGCGCGGGCCGCGCGATGACGTTCCGGAAACCGCCGGTCTCGGTCACCGGGTGATCAAGTTCAGCCCCACTGGGGAGGTCCTGCTGGTGCTGGGCGAGGCGGGGGTTGCGGGTGACGGCACCGACCATCTGCTGAACGAGCCGTGTGACGTGGTGACCGCCCCCGACGGGTCGATCTTCGTCGCCGACGGGCACAGCGGTCAGGGTCGAAACGCCGGGCCCGAGACCGTTGCCCGCATCGTGAAGTACGACCCGGAGGGGAACTACCTCATGCACTGGGGCGGGCTCGGATCCGAGCCGGGACAGTTCCGGACACCGCACGGCCTCGCCTTCGACTCGCGGGGACGGCTTTTCGTGGCTGACCGCGGTAACGTGCGGATCCAGATCTTCGACCAGGAGGGCAACTTTCAGGAGGAATGGCCCCAGTTCAGCCGTCTGAGCGGTATTTACATCACAGCAGGCGACATCCTCTATGGTACCGATTCGGAGTCCAATGACCGCTCAAATTCGGGCTGGCGCCGCGGGATCCGGATCGGGAGCGCCGCGACTGGCGAGGTGACCTACTTCATCCCCGACCCGGTCGGAGAGGGCGGGACGAGTGCGGCCGAAGGGGTGGCGGTCGACGCCAACGGCAACATCTTCGGAGCCGAGGTCGGTCCCCGGCAGCTCGTGCGCTACACGCGGTGATTCCCAAAGATCGCTCGCCCTGGACGCGCCGGGTCGCCGTTGGCGTCTGTCTGGTTGCGTTGCCGCTGACCACGATCGCGGCCAACGACTGGCCACAGTGGCGAGGCCCAACGCGTCACGGGACCTGGACCGAGTCCGGCATCCTCGAACGCTTTCCCGACGCGGGTTTGACGGCTTCCTGGCGAACGCCTGTGCGAGGTGGGTTCGCCGGCCCGGTCGTCGCCGACGGTCGGGTCTTCATCCTCGACTACCAGGAGACTCCGGGCAGCCGGACGATGGACGGCATGGAGCGGCTCCTGGCCCTCGATGAGGAAACAGGTCGCGTCCTGTGGGCCAGCGAGTGGCCCGCCACCTATCGCAATCTACATCCCACGTTCGCGACCGGACCGCGGGCGACTCCGAGCGTCGATGGCGACCAGATCTTCGTTGTTGGCGCCGCCGGTATGATCCTAGCGCTCGATACCGCCACCGGAGATCCGCTCTGGCAGGTGGACACCACCACCGAGTACGGCATCACCGTCCCGGTGTATGGCGTGAGTGGCGCGCCACTAGTCGACGGGTCGATGGTCATCGTCCTGATGGGCGCCGAACCGGACGCGCTCGTCGTGGCATTCGACAAGGCCACCGGCGAAGAGGTCTGGCGCGCCCTGCCCACGGTCTCCGAGACGGGGTATGCAGCACCCGTCATCTACGAGGCAGGCGGGATGCGTCAGTTGATCGTCTGGCATCCGCGTGGCGTGAGCTCACTCGACCCACAGACGGGCGAGCTCCACTGGCAGCACGACTGGGAGATCTCGAACGCGCTCACCGTGGCGAGTCCGGTGTCCGCGGGGCCCTATCTGGTCTTGACCCACTTTCGGCTGGGGTCGCTGATGCTCAGACTCGACCAGGACCGGCCTGGGGCAAGCGAGCTCTGGCGTGGCACCAGCCGCAGCGAGCTCCCGGGCGAGACAGAGGGTCTGCACGCGCTCATCACGACGCCCGTGATCATTGGCGACTACCTCTACGGCGTCGGAAGCTACGGCGAGCTCCGCTGCCTCGACGCCCGTACCGGGGAACGTGTGTGGGAAACTGCCGCGGCCGTCGTGCAGGAACGCTGGGGCACTGCGATGCTCGTGGCGCATCCGCCGACCGGCCGGGTGTTCATCTACAACGAGATGGGCGAGCTGATCCTGGCCGAGCTCTCGCCCAAGGGCTACACCGAGATCGACCGGGTATCGTTGATCACGCCCACCACCCGGACCCGCGGCGGCGCCAGCGGGCGGTGGGGAGATCGTCCGGTGGCGTGGGCGCACCCAGCCTTCGCCAACCGGCATGTCATCGTGCGCAACGACGAAGAGGTCGTCCGTCTCTCGCTCGCCGCCGCCGACTACTGAGTCGCGGCGGTCAGCTCATAGTCCAGCGTCGTCAGGGTGTCGGCGAGCACCGCCTCGACCCGAGCCTGCTCATCCGGCGAGAGCTCCTGTCGCCACTTGTCGAGGGGTGCCGCCGAGATGTCGGGTAGCGCGGCCAGGTAGCTCTCGGGACAGCCGAGCTCCAGGAACTGACAGATCTCCCTGAGCACTTCGGACGGGTCGGCGACGAACGCCTCGTATCGGACGGTCAAGATCTGGGCTCCGGGAACCTCGTCGAGGCCCTCCTGTGCGTGTCGAACCGCCTCGGTCCACTGACAGGCGTTGAATTCGAGGAGCGGCAGCGAGATGAGGGCCTCCCGCCAGCCCGGGAAACGTTGTCCCCACCCGACCTGTCCGCCCCACTTGTCGCGGTTGATCGCCAAGAATCGCCCCGGGCCGCCGAGTCGCGGGAGCCAGTAGCGAATCTGCATCGCCTTGAACCGCCAGAACGGCTGGAGTGCGAGCGAGCGTCGGCTAGGCGGACGAACGTCCCGATGTTGCGCTGCTCGGCGAGCTGCCGGCGGGTCAGCCACTCCTTGTGGGTCGAGAGGGTGACCGCGCGTCCATCGCGAACGAGATGCACCCACTTGGCATCCGGAAAGACCCGGTGGACATACGGTACCTTGTAGCAATGCTGCGGTGACTTGTCGACGATGACGGGCTTGCCGGCCAGGCTCGAGAAGCGGGCGTAGCTCGCGCGGATGCGCCGTTGGAAGTCCGGCGTGAACCGGGCCGGATCCGGCACGTCATCAGGGCAGCCCTCGATCAGGTGATCCCACAGGTAGAACGGTTCGTAGAAATGGGCGATCTCCGGATGGAGATCCAGGCAGCGGGCCAGGATTGTCGTACCGGATCGCTGGCTGCCGAGCAAGAAGGCCTGACGGGTGGGTGCCATCGCTATGCCGCCTCAGTGTAATGGCTCCCCACCGAGACGTCTGCGGGAGTCTACACGGGACGCATGAGATGGAGCTGCTGCACCGTGAGGTGGGAGACCTCGTCCTAGGTGAGCGTGTCGGGCGGCGTCGCGAAGCGATCACGCGCAAGGCGTACCAGAATGAGCGAGAGCGTTAGCACAGCGGCGGCCGGCAGCCACCGCTAACGCTCTCCGACGTATAGGCTCATCAAGGCCCAAAGCCAGAAGGCACACGTCAGTGGGCGTCTTCACGGTGCCGACGCCGGCACGAACGGATCCGAGAATCGCGGATCCGACAGAAATGCGTCGTCGGTCAGGGTGTGGAGAAACGCGATCAGCGCCTCGATCTCGCGATCGGTCAGTTCGAGCGGCACCGGCACTATCGGGCCGCCGGTTACGGCGGCCCGGCGATCGCTGAGCGTCATGTCCAAGAAAGGACTGGCCGTGACCCGCCGGTCGTAGTGCTCGACCACCTCACGCAACGAGTTGAACCGTCCATCGTGCATGTATGGTTTCCGCACGGCGACGTTGCGCAACGACGGAGCTTTGAAGCGTCCCTCGCCAGTGCCCGGGTCCCCCTGATTTTCACCGTCGAGACCGATGTTCCGGGGCGAACGGAGGACCTGTACATCGGTCGCATGGCAGCGCGCACAACCGGCCCCCCGCTGTCCTGGTGTGGGCGTGGTCAGGAAGAGTCGATGTCCGGCCGCTTCGAGTGGTGACAGCCGCGCGTCGAAGGCCGCCGATCCGGGCGGGCCGGCGGCGCGGGCCTCGTCATACTGGGCGCGGTGAGAGACCAGCGCCCGGACGAACTGGGCTAGGGCGCGGGCGAGTCGCAACTCGGTTACCTCCGGCGTGCCGAAGGCGTCGGTGAGCAGTGGGGCATAGTAGGGCGCCTCGGAGACCCGCGCCACCGCGTCGCCGGGCGACAGGCCCATTTCGATTGGGTCGGTGAGCGGCGCCAGGACCTGCGACTCAAGGCTCTCCGCACGCTCGTCCCAGAAGAACCGTCCCCGTTCGTAGTACCTCGCATTGGTCAGGCTCATGGCGTGGCGCCGGGTCGCCCGGCCATTGAACCCTTCACTCAACCGGCGGGGATCCCCGAAACCATGCGCCTGTTGGTGGCAGGAGGCGCAACTTATAGTGCCGTTAGCCGAGAGCCGCGTGTCATGGAAGAGCACCCGCCCCAGGGTGACGCCGGCGTCGGTCGGTGGATTCTCGAACGGCGTGTTGTCGGTGGCGCCGATGCCGAGCGGGTCGGGGTCGGTGAAGTGCTGGGGAAGCCGTTCATCGGTGTAGCGATACCCCGGCGCGGGCAGCTGCGGGACCTGCAGCCGGGTTGGCGCGGGCGTCTGGGCGGCCACGAGCACGCTGAGGCCCAACAGCACGAGGAGCGGCAGGAACTTTCGCACCCTGGCGACTGTAACGCATCCGGTGGGCTGGAGCCGCCGCCCTTGCTCCAGCGTGATGCCGTCTCCTCCAGAGCCGCTACAATCGCTACGCGGGAGAAACCTGAACGGTCGGTTGAGCGTCTCGAGGTAGGTGTAGGGGGCCTAATGACGAATCTGGTCTGGCGCTTCGGAAGTGGTGGCATTTGCGCGCTCGCAGTGACGATACTCCTCGGTCTTGGTGCTGCAGCTGTCGCCGGCCAGCGGGTGTACCCGGTCAAGGGAGCCCCGTATGCTGGGGCCGTCGTCTCTTCGCCGGGGGCGACCCTGGCGGTGGTCGGCGGAATCGCTGGCGCGGGCTTGGCGGCAGAGGCGTCATCGGAGGCGCTGTTGGGACTGGCGGCGCGTCTGGAGTCGGTGGGCCTCGACCGCTCGCGGCTGCTCCGCGTGCGGGCCGCCCTCGAACCCGGCACCGACTTCGGAGCTTGGAACGAGGCGTGGAACCGCTACTTCGATGGTGTGACCCCACCAGCGCGGACGACGGTCTATGCCACGTCCCTCCCGGCGGGTGCGACGGTGGTGATCGATGCGGTCGCGTCGTTCCCCGCGGCCGCTTCTCATCCGGTGTCCGTGTCGGGCGCCCGGAAGACCCTGAATCCCCATCTGCGGCTCGTCGGTCCGGATTCGAACCCGACGGCGATCGTGTCGACGCGCACCGGTCTGTTCCTTACCTCCGGCGCGCTTCCCGGTCGTGACATTGGCGACTCGACGTCGATGGAAGCTCACATGCGTTCCTCGATGAACAGCCTGGGCCGGAATCTGACCGCGCAGGGCCTCCAGTGGTCGGATGCGTTCTTCATACGGGTGATGCCGACCCTGCAACCCGGACGCGCCGACGTTGACTTCGACGCGTGGGTCCAGGTCCACGCGAGCCTGGGTGAGTTGACGGGTGGGGCCCGGCCGGCCTACACGCTGTGGTCGGCGCCTGGGTTCGGCGCCAGCGGCCGGTTCTCGGAGATCGAGGTGTGGGCCGTCCCACCCGCGCCGCCTGCGGTGTTCGCCACACTGGATCCCACCGCCGCGAATCCGAGACTCCGGATGTCCGGCAATCCCCGGAGCTTCATCGCCAGTGGCGCCATGATTGCGCCCAACGCCGAGCTGGCCTGGATGTCAGGCATCGTGGCACCGGAGGGAACGCCTCCCGAGGAGGAGTCGGCGCGCTCCGTCGCGACGCTCAAGGAACGGGTGGCCGAGATGGGTGCGACCCTGGCCGACGTCGCCGAGCTGCGCGTGTATCGGGTGGCGCGCGAGGCCAACGGTGATGATCTCGCGGAGGCCTGGAACGAGGTCTACGGCGCCGAGTGGAACAACGAGACCCAGCCCCACAAACCGGTCCGGACCAACTACCTGGTCGAGGCACTTCCGGGCGGACGTCACGTGGAGGTCGAGGCGGTCGTAGTGCTTCCGCCCCGGGAGTTCTGAAGGTGCGACGACTGACGTGCGTAGCTGCCGTCGTGTTGATGGCGGTCGGGCTGGGGGCGCAGTCGGGTCGTTTTCCTGAACGGCTCCCGCTCGATCAGCTCGATGTCCCGCCACCGGCGACCCGCGTGACCGGCGACCTCGGGTCTCTTCGCGCGCACCGGGTAGCGTGTCCTTCTCAGGACCTCACTGGGGCCGCCCTGCGTCGCCGCATCGTGGACGTGACAGTGCAGGAGTGGAGCTTCTTCGGTCACGCCGTGCTCGACTACACCCGGGCAGACGTGTTCGACCGCGCACGTATTCGTCGCCGCGGCTGGTCCCTGCTCGATCGTGAGGAAACGGTGCGGGTCGCCGACTCGATCGCCGGCTACTGGACTGTGACGCCCGAAGGAAGCTGGATCATCGAGAACCAGAATCGCCGCTGGCACCAGTTCGGGGTGGCCTCGCGCTGGCGCACGCCTTGGTCGGCGGCCTTCATCTCCTGGGTGATGTGCGAGAGCGGGCTCGACGAGAGGGACCAGTTCCGGCGCGCGGTCGCGCATCACACCTACATCGACCAAGCGATTCGCGCCCGCGACGGCACGGCGTTATCGGCCGCGTTCACCGCCTACGACATAGGCGAGGCGCCGATTGCGCCCGGTGACCTCCTGTGCAGTGGACGCCGGCCCGTCTATCGGTCGGTAGCCGAGCGGCGGCGTCAGATGGGCGAGGGGGCCCGCATGCATTGCGACATCGTGGTCAAGCTCGAACCGGACCGTTCCCGCATCCTCGCCATCGGCGGCAACGTGCGAGCCACAGTCGGCCTCAAGTTGCTGCCCGCCGAGGTCGACGCGCAGGTCGGCGTCCGCCCGGCCGGCGGGCCCCGACCGATGTTCGTTCATCTCAAGCTCGCCGCGGACCCGATCGCCCTCGACGCGCTCGACGATACTCCGACCCTGCGCGCCCTGAGCTGCTCGGGTCGAGCCTGGCCGGAGTCGCTCCGGGTGGCCTCGATCGCGCCGCCGGACCCCGCGGCCCACTGTTGATTCAGATAGACTGGTTGCCCGCTATTGACAGCGAGTCCGAGGAGGACCGATGAAAGCCACCGCCATTGTCCCGTGCGCCGTCGCTGCGTTACTGCTTGCTGCTACGTCTGGTGCGCAGTCGCAGGTCATCGATCTCCGTGCGTCTGACGGCGTCGTGCTCAAGGCGACCTATACCTCGCCAGGGCAGCCGGGTCCTGGCATGCTGCTCATCCACCAGTGCAACATGGACCGGAGCTCGTGGACGAGCATCGCAAGCGAGCTTGTCGACGCCGGCGTCCACGTCCTCACGCTCGACCTGCGCGGTTTTGGCGAGAGCGGCGGCGAGGGGATGTCGGCCGGGTTTCCGACCCTGCTCCAGAAGTCGGCTGACGACGCCGACATGGCCTACGAGTATCTGGCGGCGCAGCCGGGTGTCGACACTGACCGGATGGGTGTGGGCGGCGCCAGCTGCGGCGGGATGATCAACGCGGATCTGGCAGCCCGCAAGCCGGCCGAGGCATTGATGCTCCTATCGAGTCCGCCCAGCGCGGCGGCGGTCGAGAACATGGCTGCGTCACCGGAGCTGGCGGTGTTCGGCGCGGCCACCGAGGATGATCCGGTGACTCAGGGTGTCGCCGATGCTCTGCGGGCAGCCGTCGCCGGGTCCGGGCATCCGAGCTCGAAAGCCATGATCTACGAGGGCACCGAGCATGGGCTCCCGATGTTCGAGAAAAACCCGGACCTTGAGCCGGCGCTGCTCGACTGGCTGAAGGCCGAACTGACGAACTAGCTTTGGAGGGAGCGATGCGACGTGGCATGTACTTGGCGGGTCTGACCGCCATCGGCGTGATTTTCACTGTGGCGGCCCAGGAGGCGCGGCAGCCCCGGCCAGAGATCTACGGGATCAAACGGGTATCTGAGCAGCTGTATGTCCTGATCAACGACCCGATGAGCAATGCCATGGAAACCGGAGGCAATACCGCGGTCTGGGTCATGGATTCGGGGGTGCTGCTGGTCGACACGAAGATCGCCGGCTACGGGCAGAGCATCATCGATCACGTGGCCAAGATCACGCATCTGCCGGTGACGACGATCGTCAATACCCACACTCATTACGACCACAGTGGCACGAACGTCGAGTTCCCCGACACGGTCGACTTCGTTGTGCACGAAAACACGCTCGCCCAGATGTCGCGCGAGACGTGTGCGTCGGTGACCAACTGCGACGCGTTCAAGGGCGAGGGCGCCAGGTATTTGCCCAAGACCACGTATTCAGATCGGCACACCTTGTTCAGCGGCGACGACCGGGTCGAGCTGCATCATTTCGGTCGGGGCCACACCGACGGGGACACGTTCGTGGTGTTCCCGTCCGCCGGAGCTATGCACACCGGCGACATGTTCCAGCGGATGACGAGCGGATTTCCATTCATCGACGTGGAGAACGGCAACGGCAGTGCCCTAGAGTTCGGCGCGACGCTCGAGCGGGCCATGGCCGGTATCAGCGGTGTGGACACCGTGATCCCAGGGCACAACACCTGGGTGGTCGCCTGGAACGACTTCGTCGCCTTCACGGGGTTCTACAACGACATGCTGGAGCAGGTGAGGGCCAGCCACGCCGCCGGCCGCAGTGTTGAGGAGGCGGCGGAGGCCTACCGCGTGCCGGCCGAGTTCAGCCGGTTCCCCGCGCCGCCGGAGAACGTCCGGCGGGCGGTCGGGTGGGTCTACGACGAACTGTGACCAGTCGGTCGAGCCCGTGACGCTCGCTGTAGGGGGAACTCGAGATGACCAGATACGGACTCGTGGCTGCGCTCGGTGGATGGATGGTGCTGGTGGCCGGCGGCCCCCTTGCGGCCCAGGAGCTGCCCCGCACAGCCTGGGGTGACCCGGATCTGATGGGCACTTGGTCGTACGCCTCGCTGACTCCGCTCCAGCGGCCAACATTGATGGCTGAGAAGGAGTTCTTCACGCCCGAAGAGGCCGCCCAGCGGAACTTTGCAGTGACCCAGGACCAGCCGGATTCGCCCGGCAGCGTGGGGTCGTACAACGCGCTCTGGTTTGATCGGGGCGAGGTTGCCGAGGATCTCCGTACCGCGTTGATTGTCGACCCGCCGAACGGGCGGCTGCCGACCCGGACCGAGACCGACAAGCGCGCTGAGGCGCGCCGCGCCTATCTTCGCGATCACCCCGCCGATTCATGGCTGGACCGGAGTAACTGGGACCGCTGCATCACCTATCACGGTGTGCCACCGGTCTCAACCGGATACAACAACACTTACCAGATCCTGCAGACGCCGACCCATGTGGCCATTCGGGTGGAGAATATCCACGACGTGCGGATCATCCCGATCGACGGGCGTCCGAAGCTCACCGACGCAATCCGTCAGTGGAATGGCGACTCGCGGGCCTTCTGGGAGGGAGACACGCTGGTGGTCGAGACGGCGAACTTCAGTGACGAGACGGTGCACCGTTTCCCCTCGTCACCGAAGACTAAGGCCGTCGAACGTTTCAGGCGGGTCAGCGAGGATCGGATCGACTATCGGTTCACGATCGAGGACCCGACGGTCTATACCCGGACGTGGACCGCGGTCAGGCCGATGCCCAGGCTGGACGACTACGTCATCTATGAGTACGCGTGCCACGAAGGTAACTACGCCATGACCAACATCCTGCTAGCCGAGCGGTCGCAGGAGGCGGCGCGCGGCCAGTAGCAGGACGAGCCGTAAGTTCGTCCGACAGGACCATGTCGTCTCGAGTGAGTACGGTGACCGCGCTGACGACGCTGAGCGTACTTTCGTCTTGGGCGGCCGACGCGCAAGACCCCAGCCAGCACTCCCATCCCTCGTTGCAGCGGCCGCCCGGTGATCGTGACGTTATCGCGCGCGGGCGAGCGCTGTACGGTCCCAGCTGTTCGCGTTTGTGATGTAGTAGGCCGTATAGCCTGCGGCATGAAGTTACTCGCGCAGACCAACCTCGCCTGGATGCGCTATCCGCTCGACGACCAGCGGATGGCGCCGATGCGTGACGAGATCGACCGTATCAACCGCCTTGGCGACGCTTCGCCGGGCTGCGTCTGGCGTTTCGAGACCCCCGACGGTGACGCCACCACCGTGCGGGTGCTCGATGATCCCCGCATTCTGTTCAATCTGACGATCTGGCGGTCGATCGACGACCTGCGGCACTACGTGTATCGCACTGAGCATGCCGACTTTTTCCGGCGCAGGCGGGAGTGGTTCATTCTTCCCCCGCAACCACCGGTGGCCATGTGGTGGGTAGCCGAGAGCGAGCGACCGTCGGTCTCGGACGCCATGGAGCGTCTGGAGCGCTTGTGGCGGAAGGGACCGTCGCCAGAGGCCTTCAGTCTGGCTGATGCATGGGATGCCGACGGCCGCCCGGTCAGTTGGACCCGACGATCGCCTCGCACAAACGGGTGACCCGCTCGGTGTCGGCTAGTGTGCACCCGACCCCGCGGGGCTTCCCATGGACGCAGCTGGCGATGAACTCCTCCAGTTGTCCACGGAGTCCTGGTTTGTAGGCCAGATCAGCTTTCCGGCTGATCTCCACCTGCGGCGAGTAGCGGCGGATCGGATGCTCGGGTGTTGGGTCGGCCACATCCATCCCGTGATACACGGTCAGGGTTTCGAGCGGGGACAGTTCGTAGATTCGATCGCTGAAGTGCAGCGCGAGTCGGTGCCGACTGGGTGCGTCGAAGTTGATCCGCAGGTGAACAGGTACATCGGTGGCGGTGGCCACGAGAAGTCCGTTGTAGGCGGCAAACCCGCCGTCGTCCCGTCGTCCCGTGCGGTGCATCTGCTCGACCCGCAGGTCGCCCAGCAGGTGCAGCAGTAGATCGAGCGGGTGCGACGTCCGTGACAGCAGCCCCATCGTGGGCACCCAAGCCGGCGCCGACGCGAAATCCGCGTCGAGCGGATCGGGGAAGCTTCCTTCGACCGACAGCAGCGTGCGGGTGCTGAGCGCCTGCCGCACCTCCGGCAGGAACTCGTAGAACCGGCGGTTGTGACCGATCAGGGTCCGTTCCCCGAGAGGTGTCGGACGCTCGAGCCACTCGCGCAGCCTGCGGGATGACAGCGCGGGCGGTTTCTCGATCAGGCTCGGGATGCCGGCTTCGAGTACCTGCTCGGCGATGTCGGCCGTGCGATCCCAGGGGGTAGCGACCAGCAGCGCTTCCACCACGTTTCGGTCCATCGCGAGGAGGTCCTCGACTCGGTCGCACGCCCGGCCAACCTGAAAGTCGTCCATGAATCGGCGGCGGCGGTCAGAGTCGCCCGTCGTGCAGACCGTATCGATCTGATGACCCAGACCACGGACGACTGCTGCATGGTGGCGTGCCATCGGCCCGCACCCGATGAAGCCGAACTTCAACGACTTTTATCCATCGCGTCGTCGGCTACCGGTCGCGCCGAGACCGGACGCCGCGCCGCGTTCCAACGGATGTCGGGCACGAAGACTGACTGGCGCTTTAGGATCTCGCTACGATGATCCGTCAGGTCGTCGAGCACTCGTCCCAGCTCGGTCTCGACGTCCGTGGTGGGCTCGTAGCCCAGGTCGCGAAGACCCTGGTGTTCGGGGTTGTAGTGGTGGTCTTCCCGCTCGACGCGCGGGTTCTCGAGCGGCTGGATGGTGACATCGAGTCCTTTGCGGTTCCCCACCGCGCGCACCTTTTCGGCCAGCTCGGTGACGGAGTACACCTCCTGGAACTGATTCAGCACCCGATACTCGCCTTCCCCCGGAGGGTGGTCGAGCGCCAGTGTCAGGCAGGCCATCGAGTCGGCCAGGGGAAGGAAGCCGCGCCGCTGGTGACCGGAGCCGTAGGGCGTCAACGCATGACCGATCACGGCCCCGCGCCCGGCCAGGTGTCTGGCGAGTGACCAGCCGAGATAACCGTCGATGCCCGCGACGAAGACCTTCATTTGCTGTGGTGTGCCTGCCTGGGCGCTAGAACCGACACAGTGTAGCCTACTGGCCCGGTCGGGCCGTACTTGGCGCTGGGACTACGATGGAACGCTCCAGGACGAGAACCTGAGCGCCGGCCGCAACTTCGAGTTTGCCCGCAACCTCTCCTTCAACGCGGACAGCCGGCGAGACATGGAGCGTTTCGGCGAGATTGACTTCGAGAAATCGGAGTAATCGATCGGCGGCAGCAGCGTCGACATTTCGAGAGTCTTGTCTCTCAGAGCTCGCTATCGACTGTTCTTTAGTCGAGACCTGCGCCGGACGATCCGGGCGATCTTCACCAGGATCAGATATCTCTCCCGCTATGTAGGCCCTTGTCCCGGCGGGTCGAAGTCGGGTCCTGTAGACTCACGGTTCGATGTTTATCCGCCGAGTCCTTGTCTCCCTCGCGAGCGTCCTGCTGGCAGCGGCCCCGTGGTCTGCTGATGCCCGGCCGGCGGAGGAGCGGGCGCACAGGCTCGTGATCGTTGTTGACGACGCTGACGACCCCCGGATCGGTTTGACGCGAGAGGCGATCGGCTTCTGGAACCAGACGCTGGCCGATCTGGGCCTCGACCTCGAGTTGCAGGAGGCCGAGCTTCTGGTGACCTCGGCCCAGGCGCGCGCGATTGAGACGTTCGCGCGCTTCGTGTCTCAGCGTGGCGGTAGGATGCCCAAGGGAACCAACGGGCCGGCCCCGCCGGAAACGCTGGCTCAGCTGGACGGCGACGTCGTGGTGCTGCTGTCTCGACAGCAGCTGTTGCCGTTCGCCTGGCCGCTCGTCGGGCGACCCGACTACTTCGTCGCGATCCGCCAGCTGGAGCGCCGACGTCCCGGGGACGAGCGCGTGCTCCGCAACGTCATCGCGCACGAACTGGGACACACGCTCGGGCTTTCACATCACCGGACGAGCTTCACGCTAATGTGCGCCCCGTGCTCCTCGGTGGCGGCCGCTGACCAGACCTTGGAGTGGCTGCCCTTGACCGACCTCGACCTGGTTCGCCTCCGAGCGCGATATGCGCAGTAGTGGCGTCTTGCCGCGCTCGCGCCACTCCGACGACAATGGCTCTCGTGATCCCTGAAGTGCAGATGCGAGCGACAGGATGCTGTCTCGTCGCGTGGCTGCTGGCGGCCGCGCCAGGCGCCGCACAGGACTGGCCGCAGTGGCGCGGGCCGGCGCGGGATGGGGTCGTGTCCGCCGCGGTCACGCCTGACGCTTGGCCGGCGGCCTGGCAGCGCGCCTGGGCGTTCGAGATCGGCGAGGGCTACGCGTCCCCGGTCGTGGTTGGCGATCGCGCCTATACCTTCAGCCGGCAGGATCCGCTCGAGGTCGTCACTGCCCTGTCCTTAACCGACGGCACTGTTTTCTGGCAGCAGCTGTATCAGGCGCCGTTCGAGAAGAACCCCTACGCGCTCAAGATGGCGAAGGGTCCCTACGCCACGCCGTTGGTCGATGGCGGCCGCCTCTACACGGTGGGGGTGAGCGGCATCGTTTCGGCGTGGTCGCTTGACGATGGGCGTCCGCTATGGCGACGCAGCTTCGTCGAGCTCGTCGACTCGACGGCCCTGTTCGGCGGCACGGCGGCGTCGCCGCTGATGGTCGACGGGCTGCTGGTCGTACAGGTGGGGAGCGACGTGCATGGCGGCGTGGTGCTGGCCCTGGACTCGACGGACGGTGCTGAGCGGTGGCGTTTGGAAGGGCCCATGCCAGGCTACGCCTCCCCCATTCGGTTCGACGCCGGCGGCGTAGGCCACTTGGTCGTGGTGACCCAGGAGTCGCTGGCTGGACTCGATCCGGCGACCGGTGTGCCCCGCTGGACCATTCCGTTCCTCGACGAGTTGCTTGAGAACATCGTGACGCCGGTCTGGACTGGGGCCGAGCTCATCATGTCCGGTACCCGGGCCGGTACGCACGCTTACCGCCTCGTCGAGGAGGAGGGCGCGTGGAGCTACACCGAGATCTGGACGAACCCCGAGGTCACGTTTTACATGAGCTCGCCGGTCCTGGGGGACGGGTTGCTGTACGGTCTCTCGTCGAAGAGGGCCGGCCGGTTCGTGGCGCTCGACACCGCGAGCGGCGAGGTGACCTGGTCGAGCGAGGGCCGTGCGGGAGAGCACGCTACGGCGGTGCTGACCGCCGAGCACCTAGTGCTGCTGACTAACGAGGCGCAGTTGCTGGTGGTCGAGCGGGGCGGGGCGATCTACCGTATCGACCGGAGCTACACGGTGGCCGACAGCCAGACCTGGACGCTGCCGGTGCTGCTGGACGACGGACTGCTTGTGCGCGACGAGACGCACCTGGTGAAGCTGACCGCCGAGTGAGGCGGCGGCGTGGAGGGAGTCGAGCAATGACCAACCTGTACAGACGGATCGTTCGACGGTGGGTGGTTGGGCTGGCCGCGGCGGCGGCGCTGGCGGTGCTGGCGGCACCGACCCTCAATGGGCTGGCGGCCGAGGACCTTCCGACGGCCGCGCCAGAGTCGGTCGGAATGTCGAGCGAGCGGTTGCAACGGATCGACGAGTACTTTCAGCGATTCGTCGACGAGGGGAAGATCGCGGGCGCGGTTAGCCTGGTCGCGCGCCACGGGAAGGTCGTGCATCACTCGGCTGTCGGGATGAACCACCTAGAGGTGGAGACGCCGATGTCCACCGACCAGATCTTCGTCTTGATGTCGATGACCAAGCCCATTGTATCGACCGCGTTGATGATGCTGTTTGAGGAGGGGCGCTTCAGGCTTGACGATCCGATTGCGGACTGGATTCCGGAGTATGCCGATCACATGGTCAGGGAAATCGAAGGTCCGGTCGCTCGCACGGTCGCCGAAGCGCGCCCGGTCACCATCCGTCACGTCTTGACCCACACCTCCGGGCTGACACTCAGCGCGAACGGCGCGGCGCTCTCGGCCGAGGACCGTCGGTATGTCACCAACGACGGGGAGCCGTTCGCTACTCTGTCTGAGCGTGTCACCAGGGCGGCGAAGATACCAGCTGCGTTCCATCCGGGCGACCATTGGCAGTACGGGGCTTCGACCGACTACGTCGCGGTGCTCGTGGAGCGGATCAGCGGTCAGTCGATCGCCGAATTCTTGCAACAGCGGATTTTCGAGCCGCTCGGCATGGAGGACACCTTCTATAACGTCCCGCGGGAGAAGGTTGACCGGGTGGCCGCCGCCTACCGCCGCGTCGATGACAGCATGGAACTGCTGAGGGCGCCAGGGTTTAGGGAGCCGACCACCTACTTTCCCGGCGTGGCGGGGCTCAGTGGCACCTCGTCCGACTACTTCCGGTTCGCCCAGATGGTGGCCAACGGGGGCGAGCTCGACGGTCTCCGGTTGCTTGGGCGGAAGACGGTCGATCTGATGGTCAGCAACCACACCGATGAGATGGATGTCTACATCCGTGGTTCGGGCTACGGGTTCGGTCTCGGCTTCGGAGTGCTGGTCGACCCAACTAAGTCGTTCGACACTATGTCGGCGGGTGGCTACGGGTGGGGTGGCGCGTGGGGCACCCTCTACTTTGCCGATCCGGCCGAAGACCTCGTTGGGCTCATGTTTATCCAGCTGGCGGGGCATGGCCCGTTGAACATCAGACAGATGTTTACGAATGTGGTCAGTCAGGCGGTTGTCGACAGCGTGGCGGACCAGGCGCCCAAGATCCGCGGTTACCTGGCGACCCCGTAGGGCCGGTGTCGGCCCCGCTATTAAACGCTCAGAACAACCGCAGCTGGCCAGCCGCGAGCGGCGCCACGGTGGGCGAGAAGTCGCCCAAAGATGGCGCGGCGATCGTGCCGGTCCTGGCATAGCGATCGAGTTGTTGCCGCAGCCACATGATGTAGCGGCGGTTGTGCGACCGCTCGTCGATCGCTTGGCGGCACAACGACGCTACTGCGCCGGCATGACGCCGCCACGATCTCCCGTCACAATCCACCTGCAGGTAGCAGGGTTTCTCGTCCCAGAACAGTGGGTCCCTGGCTAGGGTCCAGATATCGCATTGAATCTCGCCGCTCGGGATCAGCCCCAGCCCGGGCGGTTGGAGCAGGTGCGTGAGCTCGTGACCGATCGTGTAGTAGGTCACTCGTCGGCGCCGGTACGGATTCAGGCGGATCAGGCGGTCAGAGGGAATTGCCAGCCCGTCCAGCCGCCGACTGGCGGTGACCCCGACCGTGACCGGTGCGTCACCAAGCTCGGGAAAGAGCGCCAGCGAACGCTTGAGCTGTAAAACCAGCTCGTCGGATGCGGCGGTAGCCATCGGCGCGGTGAGGCGGAGCCGGGCCATGCCAGGACACGATAGCAGGTTCGCGAAGCTGATGAGTGGCGACCGTCGTCTAACCCCGGTAGGCGGCCGGAGTGGCGGGATTGCCCCTCGCTCAATCCGCACCAGCGCTGTTTTTCTCCAGAGTCAATGCGGAGTGAATTTCTTCAAGGGCAAAAATATTTTCTTCCTGAGTCGTGATTAGATCGACGGAACTATGAACGGCATCATCAACTGGTTTGCCCGGAACCCTGTCGCTGCCAATCTTCTGATGGTCTTTTTGGTCGTCAGCGGCGCGGTCGCCTCCTTGACGGTAAAAGAGGAGGTCTTTCCCGAGTTCTCCCTCGACCTGGTGACGATCGAGGTGCCTTATCTGGGGGCCGCCCCCGAGGAGGTCGAGTCGGCCGTCTCGGTGAGGATCGAAGAGGCGATCCAGGGGATCGACGGGATCAAGGAGATCACGTCAACGGCGTCCGAAGGGATGGGGACGGTCCAGGTCGAGCTGGAGCTCGGCGCCGACACCCGGAAGGTCGTCGACGACATCAAGAGCAATGTCGACGCCATTACGACGTTTCCCGCCGAGACCGAGAAACCGATTATCCGAGAGCTCACCACCCGCCAGCAGGTCGTCGACATCGCGGTGGCTGGCGACACCGACGAACTGACCCTGAAACGGGTCGCCGAGCGTGTGCGTGACGAGCTCACCGCGCTGCCCGAGATCACGCAGGCGGAAGTGGTTGGCGCGCGGCCCTACGAGATCAGCATCGAGGTGTCGGAAACCGCGCTGCGGCGACACGGGCTCCGGTTCGACGATGTGGCAGATGCGGTGCGCAGGTCATCGCTCGACCTTCCGGGGGGGGCGGTCCGGGCGGAGAGCGGCGAGATTCTGCTGCGGACCATCGGTCAGGCCTACGGGCGTCAGGACTACGAGAATCTTGTGCTCCTCACCCGCCCGGATGGCACCCGGCTGATGCTGGAAGACGTGGCCACGGTAATCGACGGGTTTGCCGAGACCGACGAGTCGGCCCGCTTCGATGTGGCACCTGCGGTGTTGGTGTCGGTCTATCGAACCGGCGATCAGCGGGTGCTCGAGATTGCCGATGCGGTCGAGCGGTATGTCGAACGTGCGGAGGGCACGTTGCCCGCCGGCTTGACGCTGACGATGTGGCAGGACCAGTCCGAGGCGCTGGACGCCAGGCTGTCCTTGCTGCTCCGCAATGGGTTCGGCGGGTTCGTCCTCGTCTTCGTCTCGCTCGCCCTGTTCCTGGATCTGCGGCTGGCGTTCTGGACCAGCCTCGGGATCCCCATCTCGTTTCTGGGCGCGATCTGGCTGATGCCGGCGTTCGATGTATCCATCAACGTGATGTCGCTGTTCGCGTTCATCCTAGTGCTGGGCATCGTCGTGGACGACGCCATCGTCGTGGGCGAGAACATCCACACGCACCAGCAGCGTCACGGAGAGGGGATGAAAGGGGCGATCGAGGGCGCCCGAGAGATCTCACGGCCAATCATCTTCGCCGTCCTCACCACAATGGCGGCGTTCATGCCGATGCTCTTCGTCCCCGGACCGCTGGGGAAGGTATTCATGGTGATCCCGCTCATCGTGATCCCGTGTCTCTTCTTTTCGCTGGTTGAGTCGCTCATGATCCTGCCGGCTCACTTGTCCCACATGTCGCGGCGGAAAGGGCGCGGGCCCTGGCGGCGCTTCCAAGGGTTGTTTACCAGCGGGCTGGCGTGGGTGACCCAACGACTCTACAAGCCCGCCCTCGAGTTCGGGTTACGCTGGCGCTATCTCACTGCGTCGGTGGGTATCGCCATGCTGATCCTGACCTCCGGGTTGGTGGCCAGCGGCTACACCACTTTCATCTTCTTCCCGTCGATCGAAGCGGACTTCATGTCGGCCAATGTCACGATGCCGCAGGGAGCACCGGTGACGGCGACTTCGGATGCGCTGGCCCGAGTCGAGAACGGAGCGGCGCGTCTCAGGAAAGAGGTGCTCGAGGAGACCGGGCAGGATGTGTTCCGCCATGTCTTCTCCTCGATTGGACGACAGTCGCAATCGGGCGGGCCGATGGGTGGGACATCGACCAGCGGGTCCAATGTAGGCGAGGTGACGATCGAGCTGATTCCCTCCGAGGAACGCATGTTTGACAGCGAGACGCTTGGCCGCCGGTGGAGGGAACTCACCGGCACGATCCCTGAGGCGATCGATGCCACGTTCAGCGCCACGATCATGAGCCCTGGCGAGGACGTCAATGTCCAGCTTATGGGGGGGAACGTGGACCAGCTGCGAGATGCCGCGTTCGTCGTGCAAGACCGGTTGGCCGGGCTGGCCGGGGTGTACGAGATTACCGATACCTTCCGGGACGGCAAGCAGGAGATGCGGCTTGGCATCAGGCCGTCCGCGGAGACGCTCGGGCTGACCCTGCAGGATCTCGGTCGACAGGTCCGCCAGGCGTTCTACGGTGAGGAGGCGCAGCGGATCCAGCGTGGCCGCGACGACGTCCGGGTGCTGGTCCGCTACCCTGAGGAGCAGCGACGTTCCCTTGGTGACCTCGACAACATGCGCATTCGTACGCCGGAGGGAGCCGAGGTGCCGTTCCGCGACGTGGCGGTGGTCGAGACCGGTCGTGGCTTCTCTTCCATCCGGCGTATCGACCGCAATCGCGCCGTTAGCGTGACGGCGGCGATTGATCCCACCACGACGACGTCGGGAGCGGTCACGGAAGAACTGGAGCAGGTCATTCTGCCCGAGGTGCTGGCTGGGTTCCAAGGGATCACGTTTTCGTTCGAGGGCGCTCAGGCCCAGCAGGCCGACTCCATCGACGGGCTGGGTCGCGGGTTTGGCCTCGCGGTGCTGCTGATCTTCGCCTTGCTCGCCGTCCCCCTCCGTTCCTATGTCCAACCGCTCATCGTGATGGCGGCCATCCCGTTCGGGTTGGTGGGGGCCATCTGGGGGCACATCGTCATGGGACTCAACGTGACGATGATCTCGATGTTCGGCCTCGTGGCGCTCACCGGCGTGGTCGTCAACGACAGCTTGGTTATGGTGGATTTCATCAACCGGAAGCGGGAACGCCAGGCCAGTCTGCTCAGTGCGGTCCGTGAGGCGGGTGTCGCCCGGTTCCGTCCGATCATGTTGACCTCGCTGACCACCTTCGCCGGGTTGGCACCGCTCATGTTCAACCAGAGCTTCCACGCCGCGTTCCTGGTACCGATGGCCGTCTCGCTGGCGTTCGGTGTGCTGTTCGCCACCTTCATCACGCTGGTGCTGGTTCCCACCGCGTATCTCATCCTCGACGACGTTCACGTCATGGTGCTCGGTCGTTCGGAGTCGGTGACATTGCCGGCCACCGGATCCCCGGCGCCCGCCGAGTCGTAGCGGCTCCGTTTTCTTCTCGGTCCACATTTGCTGAACCCGGTGCATCCGGAGGAAAACGATCCGCGTTTTTTGCTTTCACTATTAAGAAAATTATATTTCTTTATAATAAAATACAGACAATCGGACGGACGCAAGGAGGTAGTCAGGAATGCGAGAGTTACAGAGTATTCGTCGGGATCTGAAGCGGTCACTGGCCAGGGATTTCAGAAGCCAGTTGGAGTCTCTGCGTGCCAACGCTCATAGCGATGTGATCGACGAAGCGATGTGGAGTGAGCACGTCGCAGTCGCGCTACAGGCCATCGAGGTGGACTGGCAACGCAAGCGCCAGATCCAGGCGGCGCTGGACCGGATCCTCACCGGCCGCTATGGCCGGTGCGACAGCTGCGATGCTGCTGTCGCCGAAGCCCGGCTGGCCGCCGTGCCCTGGGCTACCCGGTGCGTTCGCTGTCAGGAGCGGCAGGAGCGTCTGGATAATGCTCGGATCGTCCGCGGACCGGTCTCGATGAGAGACGGATTCGAAAGTCGCTTCGATGACGCGGCCTGATGGGGAAATACGGATGGAGATGAACGGCAGCACGGCACGTCGGGCGGGATCGAGCACCGATGACTTGGTCGAGGTCTACTTCCGTGACGTATCGAAGCATCCGATCCTGAGCAAGGACGAGGAACGGTCGATGCTCGACGGGATCGACCGCTGTCTCGACCCGGAGGAACGCACGCGTGCGGCCGAACGGGCGAATCAGCAGCTGGTGGAGTCGAACCTGCGCCTAGTGGTGATGCTGGCCAAAGGCTATCAACACCGTGGACTCTCGCTGCTCGACCTCATCCAGGAAGGCAACGTCGGTCTCCTAAAGGCAGTCGAGCGGTTCGACCGGTATCGGGGGGTCCGTTTCTCGACCTACGCGGCGTGGTGGATCCGGCAGTCGATCGTCCGGGCACTCATTGACAAGGCGCCCATTATCCGGATCTCAAGCCATCGGGTTCACCAAAGGCGTCAGGCGCAGCGAGCGCGCCGACACCTCGAACGAGAGCTCGGGCGCCCGCCCTCGGACGAGGAGGTGGCGCGCCAACTGGGCGTGACCACCGACGTCATGGAGCGGATCGTCAATGCGGTGCCGGAGGTTGGGCCTCTCGATTCGAGCGAGACCGGCGACTGGGGGCCGGCGGTTCAAGTGCGCGACGACAAAACGCCGTCGCCGGACGAGCAACTGGTGGCCGCCGGTCTGCGACGTGACACCCGTCGTGCCCTCTCTGTTCTGCCGCCTCGCGAAGCGCAGGTTCTCGTGTGGCGCTTCGGGCTCGACGGTGGCGCCTACCGCAGCCTGGCGGAGATTGGTGCCCGCCTGTCACTCACCAAAGAGGGAGTGCGAGGTATCCAGGTGCGCGCGCTGGAGAAGCTTCGTCAGTCGATGCACGCCGACGTGCTCTCCGACTGGTGGAGAACCGCCTGACGCCGGCTCGCGCTCATCTCGGCCTGGCGGGCCAGGGCGCGCAGCATGCCGACGAAAATCCGCACGTGTAGCGGATAGATGCCATACCAGTAGGCGAGGCCGGCGAGACCCAACGGGTCGAAGATAGCCGTCTGTCGCACAAGGCTCCGGCCGGGCCCTGGTTCCTGTACCTCAAACTCCAGCCACGCCCGTCCCGGGAGCTTCATCTCGGCGACCAGACGGAGGCGGCGATCTGGCTCAAATGCCTCGACCCGCCAGCAGTCGAGGGTGTCGCCCACTTGCAGCGACTCGGGATCGCGCCGCCCGCGTCGCATCCCCACCCCGCCGAGCACTAGGTCGATCCAGCCCCGGATCGTCCAGAGGGCATCCAGGTGATACCACCCACGTATTCCCCCGATCTGGCGGATCGGCCTGAACGCGTCGGTCGGCGACGCGTCGACCTCGACCGTGCGGCTGTCGACCAATCGGGTGCCCAGCTGGACTCCGGCCCACGTCGGCATCGCCCGACCTGACGAGATGGCGTCCGACCAGCGGGTCGCGGCCAGCTCTTGGTCCTCGTTCGCCCGGGCCCGATTGATTGCCGCGGCCAGTCCCATCGGCTGTATGTCGAACCGATCGGCCGCGCGACGGTCGTCGACTACCGTCGGGTTGCGTAGGCTCTCGATCAGCTCACGGCCGACGCGCGCATACACGGGGGTCGTCAAGCCAAGCCAGAGACTCGACAGTCTCGGGGTAAGGAGGGGCACTGGGAGGAACCAGCGTCGAAGTCCTCGCTGTCGCGCGTACTCGAGCATGATGTCCCGGTAGGAGACCACGTCGGTGCCACCTACTTCGAACACCTCTCCCTCGCCGTTGGGCAGGGTCCGCGCTGCCACCAGATAGGCCAGGAGGTCCTCGATGGCAAGCGGTTGGGTCGGGGTTTGCACCCAGCGGGGGCACAGCATCACCGGGAGCCGCTGTACCAGCGAGCGGATGAGCTCGAACGACAGGCTGCCAGAGCCCAGCACGATCGAACTGCGGAGTTCGACGACCGGGACGCCGGTCCTTCGCAGGACTTCGCCTGTCTCTTGACGACTCCTGAGGTGAGGAGAGAGGTGGTCCTGCCCTCGCCCCAGTCCTCCGAGATATACGACGCGTCGCACGCCTGCGGCTTGTGCAGCGTGGCCGAAGTTGGCGGCCGCTGCACGATCGCGGGCCGCGAAGTCTGGTCCGGCACCCATTGAATGGACCAGGTAGTATGCGGTGTCTACTCCGGCCAGCGCCGGTGTGAGCGACTCTCGATCGAGACAGTCCCCTTGCACGACCTGGGTCGCGGCAACCTTACTGGGTCTGACAAATTCCGGTCGCCGGACCAGACAGCGCAGGCGTACCGGTTCGTCTTCGAGCCTGGTGCGCAGGCGACCTCCGATGTAGCCGCTGGCGCCGGTGAGAAGGACGAGAGGGCGTTGATCCAACATATCTGAGTAACCTAATTCGTTTTCTTTCTTTGGGGAATTGTGCCGGTGAACACACTCGACGACTTGGCGGTCCTCCCCGAGGTTAGGGTGCGCCGCCGCGGTGCCCCGGATCCGGAAGGGCGTGGTGTTGTCTACTGGATGCAGCGCGCGCAGCGAGCGCAGGATAACCGCGCACTCGACGTGGCTATCCGGGCGGGCAACCTGTTGCGACGACCGGTGGTCGTGTTCCTGGCGCCAGTGCCGAACTACCCGAACGG
>Ga0310344_10000836_pt1 | contig 24007 bp, 21 predicted proteins | sample HC15DNA20200_MG_FD_203801 | JGI IMG/M metagenome (GOLD analysis project Ga0310344, IMG submission 203801) | Marine microbial communities from station ALOHA, North Pacific Subtropical Gyre - HC15-DNA-20-200_MG | ecosystem: Environmental > Aquatic > Marine > Oceanic | place: Pacific Ocean: North...
CTCAGAATTCGAGGATTGTATCGAAAATACATTTGCCGATGCAGTTATTGCAGAAGATCCACCGCCGGCATAAATAGGAACTAGTTCTATATATTAAAAAAAAACTTCTTGCCAACTAAAGAGGAGTCCTTATTAAATGAACCTTAATGATCATATTATTGTCTGCTTAAGAAAATATTTTGTTTTTCATGGGCGCGCTACTCGTAGCGAGTTTTGGTCGTTTCATTTGTTCTTTTTTCTTGTGTTTTTGATTTTATTTACTTTTCTTGAAAACACTTTTATCTTCACATTTTTTAATTGGTTTTTCATGATTCCTCTTACAAGTGTTTCATGTCGAAGATTACATGACATAGGGAAAAATGGATGGTGGCAATGTCTATTTTTTACTGGAATAGGCTTAATTTGGCTAATATTTTGGTGGTGTAAAGAAAGTGAAGTAAAAGACAATAAATATTCAATAGAAAGAACGGAGTCAGAGAAAAAAGATGACCAGTACAGAAATTGTCTAATTGTATTTGATATTTTGATTGTTTACGGAGTTTTACTTTTTATCGCTGTATATGGCCCTAGTGATGATTTTTTAGAATTTATGATTGCGGTTACTGATGGTTTTACTGGTATTGATTTCAATAAAATTTCTGACACGAGATTTTTCAGAGCTATACCCGGGGGATTAGTAATAGGAAGTTCAATTGGGATATATCAAATGAAAAAAATGAAAGAAGAAGGTAAAATGTAATGACATTTTCATTGATCTCTTTTGCACCACTTTGTGCAAGGCTGTGTGCGTCCAGGCGCGTCTAAAGGCTTCTTGGGTATTTTACTAGAAATTATTTCTTATATGCTAAAGGAGAATATAAAATGAGTTTTGGTGATGCAATTTCAACGTGTTTTTCCAAATATGTTACTTTTTCAGGCACAGCAAGTCGAAGTGAATTTTGGTGGTTTTACTTATTCACCGTCATAGTTACATTTGCTGTTGTAATCATTTTAGCTTTTGTAAATCCTGATGGTTTACAAACAAATTTAATGATTCAAAACCTAGTCTCTATTGCTTTGTCAATACCTGTTTTTGCTGCTGGTTCCCGTAGATTACATGAAATTGGGAAAAGTGGGTGGTGGCAATTGATCGTTTTGACTGGAATAGGCGCAATTCTGTTAATTGTTTGGTGGTGCAAAGAGGGAAATCAATCAACACAGCAATAAATTACTCTATTCAAAGGCTTCTTGGGCAGTTTTTGCTATTTTCTACAAGTCGCAGGAACACGCCCTAAGTAGCCTGTTCCTGCAAAAAGTGGGTATATGGTGGCGATGGCTGGACTCGCCACTTATACTTTACCCCCTACCCCGCAACCCTTATAGAATAAGGGCTTCACTCTTAAAAACGCAAAATCGATTAAGCGTGGTGACCTTTTTGGTGACCTTTTACTGCATAGCAGAAAATTTCACTCAAAATTATGATATATTTAGATATCAAATCACAAAAATGAAAGGCAAATATGCGTAAATCCATTTTTCTTTTCACTTTATGTTTAACACTTACTATATTATTTTATTTTCCAATCACCAGCTCAGCTGAATGGACGAAGGTGGTTAAAAATACGAATGGAGACACCTTATATGTGGATTTTGGGAGAATAAGAAAACACGGTGGGTATGTTTATATTTGGATATTGGATGATTACTTGAAACCAAACAAATTAGGATATTTGTCTTCTAAATTGTATACGCAAGTTCATTGTCCGTTATATCGGTGGAAGGTTTTAAGTTGGTCTTGGTACATAGAACCGATGGGTGGTGGAACTGGTAAAACGGATAATAACCCCGATAAAGAATGGAGATATTCTGTTCCTAACTCAGTTGTTGAATACATTCAAAAAAGAGTCTGTAATTTTTAAAAAGACAAGAACTGGAAAATAATGTTCAAAAATGACAAAGGAAGAACTGTCTATGTTGACACAAAGAGTATAGTTAAAAAGGGTGGGCATGTTTTTTATTCACTATTAACGAACTTATCTGTGCAACAAGGGTTTGAAATAAACAACGTTTCCTATAGGTGGTTATCATATATTCTTTATATAAAAGTTGATTGTTCTTATTTTCGTTATAAAATTTTGCGTAAAAGATTTTTCGAAAGACCAACAGGCAATGGTCGAGTCACTTATATAGACAATAAGGAACAAAAATGGGTTTTTTTGACTACAAAATCTTATTTCTTTAAACCTTTTAATTTTTCCTGCAAATATGCAAAAGGTATGAAATGAAAAAAACTATACTACCCTACTTTCTAATCCTTTTCTTATTTCCTCTGCAAATCGCTTGGGGGGAAACCGTTGCATATAAAGATCTAGTGAAACGTAAAGGGAGCAATCATGAAAAGATATATTATAAAAAATTTACAGATATTCCATACACAGGAAAAACCAAAGGTTTGGTAGTAACACAATTAAAAAACGGCAAACCTTACGGATCATATCTTCAATATCATGAAAATGGACAATTGATGAAAAAATATTTCATAAAAGAATTTCCATACAAATATCATGGCAAATATTTTGAATATTATTCAAATGGAAAATTAAGGGATATTTGTCAATACAAAAATGGATTACCTTACGGGAAATGTGTTAGCTATTTTAAAAATGGAAGAATAGAAGAAATTCAGCGATTCAACGAAAAAGGACAATTACATGGTAATCGAACAATATATTTTCTAAACGGAAAATCTAAAGAGAGTATTTACCGTAATGGAATTAAATATTATAGATATGACGACTATTACAAAAAGTGAGGACTTTATAAGGGAAGTAAAGATTAATTTTTCTCGTTCCAAGTGGTCACACTAAAAAAACATTTTTTGTTTTATTTAGCGGAAAATCTCATGGTGACCTTTTTGGTGACCTCCGAGTGCATGGCTAGGGGCGTCTGGGGGCGTTTAAAGGCTTCTTGGGGCAGTTTGGCTGTTTTCTACAAGTCGCAGGAACACGCCCTAAGTAGCCTGTTCCTGCAAAAAGTGGGTATATGGTGGCGATGGCTGGACTCGAACCAGCGACCGCACGGATATGAGCCGTGTGCTCTAACCAACTGAGCTACATCGCCATGAAGTTCTAAGGTGAAGCTTTCGGTCTGAAAATAGAAAAAAAGAAGATGGCTGTAAGAATATAAAAGAAAAACTCATAGCCAACATAATCCATTTTCATGCCTATTAAGTAAGACATATAACCAAAGAAAGCTAAAATTACTATCTCTATTTCTCTACGCATGTTGTTTGTTACTCCCTGGTTACTTACAACAAATATTTTCTAGCAAAACTAGACTACTTAATACCAGAATAATAAAAACTTAACAATTCATTCAATTTGTTAAATTATAATGAAACTTTGCTACTTACTAAATCTGCAACAAATTGAGAAATATTGTCAAAGTCAACAAACTCTACTTCTCCGGTTTTCCTAGATTTTACTTCAACTTTTTTTTCAAGCAAGCCTTTTTTGCCGATAATAACTTTAAACGGAAAGCCAATTAAGTCCGAGTCATTAAATTTAACACCGGGCCTTTCGTTTCTATCGTCTATGACACATTCTATATTGAATTTTTGTACCAATTCATCATAAATCTTATCCGCTACTTCTACGCACTCTGGATCATCCATATTCATCGGAATAATATCTACTGAATAAGGGGCTAGTGGAAGAGGCCATATAATTCCATTTTCATCATGATTTTGTTCTATAGCAGCAGCAACAGTTCTGCCTATTCCTATTCCATAACAGCCCATTACAATAGGCTTCGTTTCTCCATTTTCATCTAAATACGTAGCGTCTAGACTATCAGAATATTTCGTGCCCAGCTTAAAAACATGACCTACTTCTATTCCTCTTTGATGAGAAAGCGGTAAATTACAAGAAGGACATTCATCTCCATCTTCTGCTAACAGTAAATCTGCAAAAGAATTACATTCAAAGTCTTTGCCTTCTTCAACATTTATATGATGATAATCTGTCTCATTAGCACCTGCTATTAAATTTTTTCGGTCTTTAATAGAATTATCTGCTATGACTGAAACATTTTTTAATCCAATCGGTCCAGCAAATCCCACTTCCGCCCTTGTCAGATCCTTTACTAAGGTTGCCGAAGCAAGCACTAACCCTGTTTCATTTGTGACATTTCCAAGTTTCACTTCGTTTAATTTCCTATTGCCTGGAATAAGAACTGCATAATTATTTTTTTGTCCTTTATAAATCAATGTCTTCAAAACGCTGGAGGAGGATACTTTTAATAAATCAGCAATCTCATCTACAGTATGAGCATTAGGAGTATGAACTTTTTCTACATCTCCGCTAGAAGATTCATCTTCCAAATTTAGTTTTACTGGGGTTTTTTCTACATTAGAAGTATATCCACAAGATTCACAACTAGAAATTTCTTCTTCTCCAGAATTTGCTAATACCATAAACTCATGAGAAAAACTTCCTCCTATCGCCCCAGAATCAGCTTCAACAGCAGAGAAACTCAATCCACAACCTTCAAAAATACGTTCATATGCTGCAACCATATTTTCATAACTTTTCGATGCATTTTCATCATCCACATCAAAGCTATAGCCATCTTTCATCACGAATTCTCGTCCTCTCATAACACCAAACCTTGGCCTTATTTCGTCTCTGAATTTTGTTTGAATTTGAAAAAGATTCAAAGGCAGATCTCGATAACTTCTAACTTCATTCGCAACCAGATTTGTAATTACTTCTTCATGAGTAGGTCCTAAACAAAATTCCCTATCGTGTCTATCTTTAATGCGCATAAGTTCTTTGCCGTACACATCCCATCTACCTGTCTTTTTCCATAATTCGGCAGGATTCAATGTAGGCATAAGTACTTCTTGTGCATTGGAAATGCTTAATTCTCGGCGGCAAATTTCTTCGACTTTTTTATGAACTTTTACGCCAAGCGGCAAAAGAGTATAGATGCCAGAAGATACTCTTCTAATCAATCCAGCCCTAATCATTAATTTATGACTAGAAATTTCAGCATCAGACGGGGCATCTCTTAAAGTAGGGAAAAAACCAAGAGTAAATCTCATGATTTGCTAGCTTTCCTGTTTTTGATTTTCTAATTTATATTTTTCTGCTAACGCTTCTACTTTTTCTACAAGCACATTTTTTATATCAGAATAATCTACCAAGCCATCTTTTTCACCTTTGGAAAAGATGAGAGCTCTTTTATGACCTCCTGCAACTCCGATATCTGCATCCCTAGCCTCTCCAGGTCCATTCACTTCACATCCCATAACAGCAACCGTGATAGGTTCTTTGATATGAGACAACTCTTTCTCTACTTCCGAAGTCAATTTATCAACATCAATTTGAACCCTTCCACAGGAAGGGCAAGCTATAACATTGACACCTTTACTTCTTAACTTCAGACTTTTTAAAATTTCATATGCTACCCTCACCTCTTCGGTTGGATCTGCTGCAAGAGAAACCCTCATGGTATCTCCAATACCCTCAGAAAGAAGTAAACCCAATCCTACTGAAGATTTCACGCTACCAGTTGCAAGACTGCCACTTTCTGTAATTCCCAAATGAAACGGGTATTCTACTTTTTGTGCCATAAGTCTATAGGCCTGAACTGTTTTCATGACATCAGAGGCTTTTAGAGATATTTTTGTATTATTAAAGTTTCGTTTTTCTAACATACCTATGTGACGCAAACCACTCTCTACCATCGCTTCTGGAGTAGCTCCTCCATATCTATCTAATAAATGTTTTTCTAAGGAACCCGCATTTACGCCTATGCGTATCGAAAGACCGTGATCCTTTGCTGCAGATACAACTTCTGTAACTCTATCTTCACCATTTATATTTCCAGGATTAATTCTAAGGCAATCCACTCCCGCTTCAGCCGCCATGATAGCAAGCCTATAATCAAAATGAATATCTGCAACCAAAGGAGTTTTTGTCTCTTTTCTTATTTCTTTTAATCCAACAACAGATTTCTCATCAGGAACAGCCAGTCTTATAATTTCACAACCTGCCTCTTCTAATGAATGAATTTGATTGACTGTTGACTTCACATCATATGTGAAAGTATTGCACATGGATTGCACGGAAATTGGAGCATCTCCTCCAATCACTACATCTCCCACATTAACTTCAATAGTCTTTCTTCTATTGATTCCAGAACTATTTACATCCAGACAATTAGAAGGAATATCGTCTGAATTTCCTATCATATTCAGACTTAAATTTTCTGACCCTTCGGTCTGAAAAACACTATCATTGAATGGCTCAAACATTGATTTTTCCTAATAATTTATTACTGTCTATTTTTTTCTTTCTTTATATTCTTGAATTTGTTTTTTCTCTCCACCAAAGAAATAATACACACTATCTTTGTAAGTAGCGAAAACCATTAAAGAAATGAGAAGAAAGAGTCCTATTTGAGATAAAATCTCTCTAGTTTTAATACTTACTGGCTTGCCTTTGAGAAATTCCAAAAAGAGAAAAACAATATGACCACCGTCTAAAATTGGAATAGGCAAAAGATTCAATATTGCAAGATTCACGCTTAATAAGATAGTAAACCATACTAAATAACTTAATCCTCTATTGGCCTGTTCTTTTGCCATTACTGAAATACGTATTGGACCACCAATATCTGCAGGAATAGAACGTGTAAGCATCCCGTAAAGAGAATAAACGGTCATTTGAACAATAGTTACGTTCTGCGTAATACTTTTTCCTAATGATTCAATAAAACCGTATTTCATTATTACAGATCCTGGCCCACTCCTAATTCCAATCATGGGTCTTTGTAGTTTAGAACCATCAGGCGAAACTAATGAAGGTATTACCTTAAGGTCTAATATTTTTCTTCCACGTCTAACCCTAATGTCCAATTCTTTCGACGGATTTTTAATCACAGTCCCTACTAACTCAGACCATTTCGATATACTCTTCTCATTAATTGCAATAATCACATCATTTTTTTGTAATTTTGCAATTTCGGCAGGAGAACCCTTCATCACACTTCCAATATTGGTTCCTGCTACAGGGAATCCAAAAAAATGTAGTCCCCAACTAAGAACAATTGCAAAGACAATATTAAACAATGGTCCTGCAAAAACTACCAAAAATCTTTGATATACTGGTCTAGAAAAGAACATTTTTTCTGGAGGAATTTCATTATCCTCAGTCTCATCATTGCCAGGGGGACTTTCTCCCATTAGTTTCACATATCCACCAAGAGGTATTAAAGAAATTCTATATTCTGTTTCGCCTCTTTGTGTGCCATATATTTTTGGACCAAAACCGAGAGAGAATTTCTCTACTCCTATTCCAAAATATTTAGCTAGAAGGTGATGTCCCAATTCATGGATAAATACTAAGGCACCTAATACTAGAAGTGCCCAAAAAATAGTTTGACTAGAATCAGTTATAAGATTGTAAAAATAATCGAGCATAATATTCCTTTATATAAATCAAATTCAATAACGGATTACATCAATGTTTTCGGGAATTGTAAATTCGAAAACATCGTCTTCAATATCTTCGTTTTCTACTAAATTCAAGAATTCAAATTTACTATTGTTATTCATACTATCTCTGTACTCAAAAAGATGAATTCTATGGTGCAAAGAGTCCACTTTTAGTTTCAAAAATTTCACTCCAATTTTAAGAAATTTTTCATTTGATTCTTTCGGTATTAATTTTAGAGTTAACAATTTTCTCTTTTTCCAAAATTTCTCATTATTCTTTTCAGTATTTTCTAAACTGATTTGAAACTCACTAGAAAGATCAATTTTCTCAGACAAAAAAATAATCGGATTTAAATTCTGTTTACCTTTTGATATTTCCCTGTGCAAAACTTGCTTGAATTTAGGAGTATAAATCCATATCGAATTTTTATTGCTTACAAAAATTTGTTTCTGCGGTTTTGTATAAAGAATTTTTATTTTCCCTGGTTTTTTAATATATAAGAAACCTCTTGAGGAAGTTTTTGCTCCTAATGATTTTATAAAGTTTCTTTGCTCAAATTCGGAACGAATTGATGTTGTCTCATTTAGCCTTTCCTGAACTTTCAGAATTATTTCATGCAACGATCTATCATTAGATATCGAATCTATAGGATTGCAAAACAAAGAAATAAGAGATATCAAAATTACGTTTCTAATTTTCATTTACTATCAATCCCAACCTCTAGACCAGGAAAAAGAAAACCTTCCGGAAAAGACTGCATGTTGAAATTATACCGTGTTTTTCTGTTTTCCAAATAAACCTTTTTATTGGCAATTAGTTTCACTGCGATTGGATATATTTTATGTTCAAACATAAGAATTCTCTTTGTTATCTTATCTTGGTCATCATCTGGAAGTATAGGAACAGAAGCTTGCATTATAATAGAACCAGTATCTATCCCCTCATCTACGTAATGTACAGTGCACCCACTTATTCTTACGCCAGAATCCAAGGCTTGTTTCTGAGCATTTAAACCAGGAAAAGATGGGAGTAAAGATGGATGGATATTAATTATCTTTCCCGTAAATTTTTTCACAAAGAAATCAGGAATAATTCTCATAAATCCTGCACAACAGATCAAATCAATATCAATCTCTTCTAGGTCATTCGCTAATTTTCTATAGTTACTCTTATCTTTAAAATTATATACTTGAGTTCTTATATTAGACTCTTCAGCTCTCGTTAACGCATATGCATTCTTATTATCAGAGACAACCAACGAGATTTCAGCTGGATAATCTTTTAGTTTAGATGCATCAATTAATGCTTGTAAATTTGATCCATTTCCTGAAACTAGTACAACTATCTTCAAATCTTTAATTTCATTCATTATGAATTTATTCCATTGATTATAACTTTTTCATCGCTTCCTTTACTTTCTACTATTTCTCCAATAATAGAATATTCAATATTATTTGAATCAAAATCCTGAATTGCGTTTTCATATATTTCTTTATCCAAAATAACAACCATGCCAATACCCATATTAAATGTCCGAAACATCTCTCTTCTTTCGACAGGGCCTTCTTTTTCTAGAAATTTAAAAATTTCCGGCACATCCCATGTAGAAGGATCGATATTTGCCTGTAATTCATTAGGCAAAACCCTGGAAACATTCTCTAGCAGACCACCACCAGTTATATTTGCCACAGCATTTAAACTACCCGTAGATTTTAAAAACTTAATTTCTTTAGAGTAAATCTTGGTTGGCACCATAAGTATTTCAATAAGTGATTTGTCAAAACCAGGATGTATTTCTGACAAATCATATCCTTCTAAAATTTTTCTTACCAAAGTATATCCATTACTATGTATGCCCGATGAAAATAGACCAATTAGGATATCTCCATTGTCAACTTTTTCCCTTCCTAAAATTTCATTTTCTTCAACTATACCCACAGAGAAACCCGCTAAATCATATGTATTTTCTTCATAGAGATCAGGCATTTCTGCAGTTTCGCCTCCAAGAAGTACACAACCAGAATAATCACATCCAGAAATAACTCCTTCTAAAACCTTTTCTAAGTTAGGACGCTGAATTTTTCCAGTAGCTATATAATCTAAGAAAAAAAGTGGATCGGCTCCAGTTGTCAAAAGATCATTTACGCACATCGCAACAAGATCTACACCTATAGTATTGTGAATTCCTGAAGAATGAGCATACATAATCTTAGTTCCAACTCCGTCAGTACCTGAAACAAGAACAGGATTCTTGTAACCTGAATCCAATTTAAACATACCCGCAAAATTAGAAAGATCGTTATTTTTAAGATTTGAATTTGTCAAAAAGGTTTTCTGCATCAGAGTGGAAATAGAGCTAGTAAATTGATTAGCATTATCAATATCAACTCCACTATCCTTATAGGATACTTTCTTTTCTTTCATTATCGTTAACTTTCTTTATGTAAAAAATTCTTTTTTTATAATCTTAGTAATTTCAATATTCATACTGTGCCCACTTTTTTCTGCATAAATTTTTCCTGTGATAGGCGCTCCTGCCAGGGAAAAATCACCTAACAAATCTAAAACTTTATGCCTTACAAATTCATCCATAAATCTTAATTCGGTATTTACAACTTTCTCATCATCAACAAGCACAACATTTCCCCAACGACCACCCTCTCCTAAACCCATTTGTTCGATTGAATCAAGTGCAGAGACAAAATTAAATGTTCTTGCTGGGGCGATTTCTGTTTTATATGAATCAATATTTTTCTGAACATATGTAAAACTCTGTATCCCTATAGGTTTCGGATAATCTAATTTGTAGGTAATTTCAAAATCTTCAGATGGTTCAATCTTAATATATCCTTCTTCTGAATTTTGCTTTCCAACTTCATAAACCTTATCTATAACAATATGATTAATCGATTTGTTCTGCTCGATTATCAACGCTTTTTCTATTTCTTCACAAAAAACAATAGACGAGCCATCCATTATAGGAACTTCCGCTCCAATTTTTATCAATAAATTTGTAATACCATAGGCATACAAAGCACTCATGAGGTGTTCAATAGTTCTTGCAGAAACGGACCCATATCTTAGATTTGTAGAATAATTTGTATTGTCTACAAACATAACATCTGCAGGGATCGTTTCTGGATTAGTCAAATTGCCAAAATGAATTCCACTATCAGGAGGAAGAGGTTCTAAAATCAAACCAGTTTTCAGTCCTGAATGAAGACCCCTTCCATACAAAACTATACTTCTAGAAATAGTTTTTTGAGGTGATTCAATTTTATTCTGGGATTTTTTATTATTTAATTCTGGGATTTTGAAAAAAGTATATTTCTCAGTAGAAAATTCATCTTTTTCAGACCATTTATCTTCTTTTGACTCAATAGCAGCTGCAATAACTCTAATCACCGTTTCCATAGAAAGAGGCTTTTCTATAAAATCAAAAGCTCCTATCTTTGTTGCCTTAACCGCTGTTTCAATATTCCCATGTCCAGACATCAAAATTACTTCTGAACGTAATTCAGAGTCTTTTACGGCTTGGAGTGTTTGAATACCGTCTATGCCTGGCATCCAGACATCTGCAAGAATCACATCAGGGGATTCAGAAAATGCTAATTCTATACCTTGTTCTCCGGAATTTGCTTTATAAACTTTATAACCTTCATCAGAAAGGATTGCTTCCAAACTAGAAGTAATTGCAGTTTCGTCATCAATAACAAGAACTGAACCATTACCCAACATTTATGTACCTTTCAGGATTTTCGGTAGGCAATAAATCTTTCTTTGATGGTAATTGTATTTCAAAAATTGAACCAACAGGGATATTATCTTTCACTGAAATCAGACCATTATGGTCAGAAATTATCCTATGGCAAATTGCCAAACCTAATCCCGATCCTCTTGCTTTTGTTGTGAAATAAGGGGAAAAAATATGTTCTTTTTCTCCCGCTAAAATGCCTTTCCCCTGATCTTTGATTTCAAATATCATCTTTTCCCTATCTTCATCACAAGAAACTTTAAATTGTATTTCCCCACCATTTTCCATAGATTCAAAAGCATTCTCAAGTAAATTAATAAATACTCTCTGGACTTGCTCTGGGTCTGCCATTAAAGATGGTAAATCATTAGGAATATCAGACTTTATTGTCACATTTTCTCTTCTATTATTATAAAGTCCAATTACATTATGAATTAAATCTTCCGTCTTACAAAGTCTTAGTCTTGGTTCAGGCATTCTTGCAAAACTACTAAACTCATCGATCATTTCCATTAAAACCTTTACTTGATTAACTATGGTATCCGTACATAATTCAAGAATTTGACCGAAATCTGGTGTGTTTTGGTCGTATTTTGCCCTCATTCTCTGTGCTGACAATTGAATTGGGGTTAACGGATTTTTAATTTCATGTGCAATTCCTTGGGCTACTTCCCTCCAAGCGGCTACTTTCTGAGTTCTAATCAAATCAGTAAAATCGTCAAAAACAAGAACTGTCCCAAGCCTACTTCCATCTTGACTCTTTAAAAATGTAAGATTTGCATAGAGAACAAGCATTTTTCCATCTATAGGTAGTTCTATTTGCTTTGATAAATTGGAAGTATCATTAGAACCACTAGATCTTATTAAACTTCTTATTGGTTCTAAATACTCATTTTTAAAAATTTCATTAAATGGTTTTCCTATCACTGCATTTGGATTGATATTTAGGAGTTCCGACGCAAATTGATTTAAAATAGTTACCTGCCCTCTTCTATTTACTGAAATAACACCAGTACGAACATTGTCTAACATTGCTTCCATATAAAGTCGGCGTCTGTCGATTTCAAGATTAGACTTAGTAAGATTTTTTGTTTTGTCTTCAATTTCTTTTTTATTTGTCTGTAATTCTTTTGTCATTCTATTAAAAGCATTTACTAAAGTCCCAATTTCTCCTTCTGCTTTAGTTTCTACTCTATAACCTAAATCTCCCTCGGAGACAGCAATAGTTCCTTCTGCTAATTTTTCTATAGGAACTGTTATCCCTCTAGCAAAATGCAAACCAAACCATATTGCAGAAAATAAAATCAATAGCGACACTAAAAGGAAAGTAATAATATAGCTTGCTCTAATAGGATTCTTTGATAATTCCAATTCTAAAAATTGTTTATAGGCCTTCATGATTCCTTCAACTTTACTGACCAATCTTTTTGAAATAAATTTTGAGATTACTAAGTAACCAACAATACCACTAGTTCCTCTCACCGGTACTACAGCATAGGCAACGTCTCCATCTTCGGAACTCTCCAAAGTAGACATAGGCTTTCCTTCTAGAACTTTATCGATAAAATCAAAATCCGGTGGAGACATTTTCAATATTTTACTTCTTCCCTCACCAATATTTAATGTCTCTTTTCTTTCTACAGATACAACAAGTTTCCTTGATTTGTCGAATAAACTGGCGCTAGATGCTCCAATTAATTCTATTTTAGAAATTAAGTATTGTTTAAAAAAAGAGAAAGATTCAGGAGTACTCCAAGATTGACTTTCTATTTCCTCTCCAATTTCTCTACCTCTCAAGAGGAGTAATTCTTCAGATTCTCGATAATATTCATTAGCAACATCAAAAGAACCTTTCAGTGCATTTTCAACCTTAGGATTAAAAAATGTATTGAAACTTTTATCTATAAGTCCACTAGCAACTACGAAAAGTCCTAAAGTTGGCAACAATGCAATCATGACAAATGCAAGAATCAACTTTAGTTGCAAACGACCCTTACCAGAAGGAGATCTTGTAGAAGAATAGAGCTGTACAACATTTCTTACCACTAAAACAATTAGAACCATAAGAAGTATGATATTTAAATTAACCAGAGAGAATACAACGACATTATTTAAAAGAGGTGTTCCAGGGTCTAATTCTTTGAAATAAATCCAACCAGTCAACAAAATTACGCTTATTCCAATTATCCCTAATACAGCCCTGAGAAGATTTTTTCTCTTTCTGGCTAGTATTTCTTCTTCAGTATCATATGTGAAATTAGAAGAGTACATTTACATACCTTCACTAGCGAAATAGGTAGAATAATACCAATCGGTTTCTTTTCTTGTGAATGATAAAAAATAATTAAATGGGAATCCGAAATTCAAAGAATTAAACCTTATTCGTATCTTTACATAATACAAATGCAATGGATCAAGTTTCGCCGAATCAATTAATTCTATTCCGTTAATTTGGGACATCCAATCCGATATTTCTGAACTTTCCTTGGTAAATTTTAAAAAATAATCCTCTTCACCGTTCCTGCTTTTACATGCAAAGATTTTTTTTATTGGGTCGAATTTCACTTCATGTATAATTTCTTTTTCTAATACTAAGGTATCAAAAAAATAAGGAACTTTCTTGTACAACTCAAGTTCATAAACAAAGCGTGATTTAACACCTTTTTTTACTACTTTCCAAAACTGTTCTGTAACTGTATTTTCAGTAGAAACAAAAAATAACATTTTCTTATGTTTCTTTATCACTAAAATATCTCTTAAATTTGGATCCGTATTAACTATTTTTTCTTTAATCTGTACCTTTTTATTTGCTTGAGTAATAGTGACGAAAAACAATATTATCGAAACTATAAAGAAAGCATAAAATATTAAGTTCTTTTTACCCCAACACATCTTTTAATACCCTTTTTTAGAGTTCTTATTTTTCAATCATACTTTTTAATTTATAAATGACGTCAAGAGCATCTCTTGGCGACATAATATCAGGATTTATTGCAGAAATTTCATTTATTAAATCTTGAATGTTAGAACCGTTAGATAAAACTCTTTTTTCATCACTCCTATTTCCGCCAAAATCTATATTTTCAATGGATTTTTCTTTTCCTTTTGTAGTTAATTCGAAAATCTCCATTAATTCATTAGCTCTATTTAAAACTTCATCTGGCAATCCTGCTAATTTCCCTACATGTATTCCATAACTTTTATTACAAATTCCATCAACAACTTTCCTAAGAAAAACAACTTCTTCATCCCGCTCTCTAACATCAACCGTTAAATTTACAACTTTCCTTAAATTCTCCTCCAAAACAGATAATTCATGATAGTGTGTCGCGAATAATGTTCTAGATTGTCTGTCTTTATTATTATGCAAGTATTCAACTATAGCCCAGGCAATACTAACTCCATCATAAGTACTTGTTCCACGACCTACTTCATCAAAAACTATAAAACTATCTGCTGTAGCTTCCTTTAAAATTTCAGCTGTCTCTAGCATTTCAACCATAAATGTACTTTTCCCTTCTGATAATCTGTCGTGTGCACCCACTCTTGTAAAAATACGATCCACAATCCCGATTTTTGCAGACTCAGCAGGAACAAAGCTTCCTATTTGAGCCATCAATATTATAAGGGCTGTCTGCCTTAGATAAGTAGATTTACCAGACATATTAGGACCTGTTACAATCATAATCTTTCTTTCAGGACTCATAATAAGATCGTTAGGCACAAAAGCTGTTGCATAATCTGTGTCTAGCACAGGATGACGTCCCTGTATTATTTCTACATCTGAATTATTATTAACATCAGCTCTGACATAATCATTTAGATCAGCAACGCTTGCTAAAGAAATTATTGAATCTATTTCTGCAATCTTTCTGGAACTGTCAAGAATTCTTTTTGAATTTTTGGCTATCTTCTTTCTTAATTCACCAAACATTAAAAATTCTAACTCTTTTGATTTTTCACTAGAAAATTCAAGTTTTTCTTCTATTTCTTTCAACTCATCAGTTATGAATCTTTCTGAAGAAACTAATGTTTGCTTCCTGGCAAAATTTTCAGGAACCTTATTAGAAAATCTTCTTGGCAATTCAATATAATAACCAAAAACTCTGTTATATCCAATTTTTATAGGTAGTCCTGTCTCTTCCTTCAATTGAATTTCGTATCTTTGCAACCAAGAATTTCCATCCTTTTTAATAATTCTTAATTCGTCTAACTCTTTATTCACACCATCTTTAAAAATGTCACCATCCTTTATAGAAACAGGAGGATCTTTCTTTATAGAGGAGGAAATCAATTCTTCAATATCTGAAAGTAAATCCCATTTAGATAAAATTCGATTGATTTCTTTCGATTTAAATAATTCCAAAGATGCATTTACTTTAGGCAGGAAAAAAATTGAATTTGCAAGGGAGTTTAAATCTCTTGCATTGGAATTCTGGAGTCCAATTTTACCCTGTATACGCTCTAAATCTTTTATGTTGGATAGATATTCCATTATCTTTTTTCTGTCTATTCTCTTGTCTTTAATCTCTGCCACAGCATCAGTTCTTTGCTTTATTTTCTTTAAATTAATTAACGGTGAGAGTATCCAATCTTTAAGTAATCTTCCTCCCATTGACGTAGAAGTGTTATCTAATATTTTAAATAACGTAGTGATATTTTTATTTTTATCTTGTGGATAAACCAACTCCAAGTTTGACTGGGTTACAGCATCAAGAAACATAGTTAGATTTGAATCTGGAAGAACAAGAGGTTTTACATGAGGAAGATCCCCAAGTTGATTTTTCTTGAGATATTTTATTAGATTTGCAGAAGCTATAAATAAAGGACTACCCGAGTCTAATTTCTGAAATATTTTTTGTTTTCCATTATTTTTTTGAATATATTCCAAAGGATTTTCTGAGCTTAAATCAAGTTCTAAAACATCTTCAATACTTGTATTAAAATGTTCTAAAGCATTCAACATTACAGGTGAAAACATTTTTTTGTTTTCTAATAAAATTTCCTTTGGCCTTAATCTTTCTAATTCAGAGATAAGTCTTCTTTCAAATATATCGTCTGAAATCTCAACAGCATTAAAATCACCTGTAGTTACATCAATCCATGAAATTGCCCATTGAAACATTTTACCGTTCTTGAGTGGAGATGCCGCAATGGAAAGAAGAAATTGAGAGGACTTACTCTCAGTTAGGTGATCCCCTACTATAGATGTCCCAGGAGTAAGAACCCTGACAACCTCCCTTTTCACAATCCCTTTGCTTTCGGAAGCATTTTCTACTTGGTCACATATTGCAACTTTATAACCCTTATCTAATAGGCGAACACAGTATGAATCACTTGAATGACAAGGAATACCGCACATTGGGATAGGTCCATCAGAATCTTTATTTCTGGAAGTTAGCGTAATACCTAAAATATCTGATGCACTTTTAGCATCTTCGTAAAACATTTCATAGAAATCACCCATCTGAAAAAACAGGAATTCATTACAGTATTGTTTCTTTAAATTCACATACTGCGTCATTGCGGGAGATAAATTATTTTCTTTATTTTTTTTTGATTCTCTTTTTTCCATTGAGAAATCACTTAGGTTGATTACATGTGGGCAGAAAGGAAAAACTATATATTCTTTAATTCTGGTCTCTTCTTACCTCACCACCTAAAGAAGAGACTCTTTTTTCAAGAAATCTTATATGACGCTTACTCCTAAATCTTTCAGGAAGACCAGCAAACCAACAAATAAAAAATCCAAAAGAAAAAGTAACAATCAAAATGTAAAATAAAGGAAATTCGTTCTTTCCGAAATAATATTCAACTAAAACGGTGTGTAAATTTCTAACGCCAAACATAGCTATCGCTATTGCAAGTAAGAACCCTAAAACCAATCTAAAACCGCCCATTTTAATCTCCTAACCACTAAAATAAACAGATAGAGTAGAGTATGTAGTTTCTAGTGATTCTGGTAAGACTCTTGTCTCTGATATTACAGACATTAAATTATGGTCACCATTCCACCTTGGAACAACATGCATATGCAGATGTTGAGCAATTCCTGCACCTGCTGTTTCTCCTAGATTAAATCCTACATTGAACCCATCTGCCTTAAAACTCTTTTTAAGTACTGAAACAGAAAGTTGAACAAAAGAGAATATTTCATTATATTCTTTAGATTCTAGTTCCTCTAAATTCCTAATATGCCTAAACGGAACAACCATAAGATGTCCATTCGAATAGGGAAATTTATTAAGAACAATATAGCAATATTCGCCTCTTTTTAAAATTAAATTTTCTACAGAATCTTTCTCTTTAACAATACTACAAAAAATACAATCTTTAGATTCAGAGGTTTTTTTAAGCGAATTATCTTTTCCCTCTTCTATATATTTCATTCTCCATGGAGCCCATAACCTAAACAAATCGAATTCCTCAGGTAATGATTAATTTGGCCTATTACTGAACAACTTTCTCTCAATACGTTTCATTCGTAAACTCTCTTTCTTATTTTGATGATCATAGTCATGAAGATGCAAAATACCATGCAAAAAAAGTTCATCTATAAGTTCATCAAGATCTTTACTCTCCTCAATAGACAATCTCAGCACTTCATCTGTAGAAATAACTATATCACCTAAAAAAGTATTTTCTGCAAAATTATTACTTATTTTATTTGGTTTAATCCTATAAAAATCAGGAAATGCAAGAACATCTGTAGTTTCATGTATTTCTCTATACTGTGAATTTAAAATTTGCATCTTGTTATCTCGAATAAAAACCAATGACATCTGATTTTCTGAAGAACTTAGAAAGTCTAACCAATAATCAGCGTTTCTATGAAGTCTTATCCGATTTATTTTCAACAATCTTTGCCTGTTTGCTATTGTTATTCCCATTAGTTTTTAATCCTTTATTCGGATCCATTTGTTCTGGATAATTCAAACGATGATGGTAAAAACCTGCAAGTACCCTTAAAAAAGAATCTTGTATCACTCCTAAATCAGAAAGTGTAAGATCACATTCTTCAAGCTGGGAATCTTTAATAACCGTCTGGACTATTCTTGATACCAAACTAGACAATTGCCCTGGCGAAGGTTCTGCAAGAGTCTTTGCGCTAGCCTCTACCATATCAGCAAGCATTAGAATACCTGCCTCCTTTGTCCGAGGTCTAGGGCCAGGATAACAGAAACTTTCTACTCTAACTTCTCCATTATCTTTCAATTTCAATGCCTTATCATAGAAGAATCTAATAAGAGATGTTCCATGATGCTGGGAAATCAAGTCTACTATCTCATTTGGCAATTTATGTTTCTTAGCTAATTCGACTCCTTCTTTTACGTGGCTAATTAATATTAAAGCACTCATATTTGGCGTTAATTTATCATGTCTATTTTCTGATATTTGATTTTCAATAAAGTATTCTGATTTTAAAGTTTTTCCAATATCGTGAAAAAAAGCACCCGCACGAATTAGCAGTGGATTTGCCCCTACTTTGCCAGCTGCTTCCTCAGCTAGATTTCCGACCATAATGCTATGGTGATAGGTTCCAGGAGCTCTTAAAATCATATTTTTAAGCAGAGGATGATTATGATCAGACAGTTCTAATAATTTCATATCAGTAGTTAATTTGAATAAAGATTCAAGTATTGGAATCAAAGCTGAAACAATAATTATATTGCCTAATCCTCCGAAAAAGCTAAAAATAACAATATCCCAATTACTCAAAAGAACATAGAGACCTTTTTGTAAATAAATTCCTGAATTTATCGCAACATTTAATATTCCTACTACAACAGAAACAAATAAGATTACTGTTCTACTTGTATAATTTTTCCAATTTGATGCAGTTACTATGCCAGATGCGAGTACCATTAGTGGATATGTAATATTTCCTGGCAGAATTAACATTACTATCACAGAATTAATGATAGTAATAAAAATTGCTTCCCTGCGTCCTTGTAGGAATAATGAAACTAGAGAGATTGAAGCGAAAGGAATTAGATTATAAAAGGCTGTTATGTTGAATTGCTCAAAATTAGATTGCACACCAAGAGCTACTACTATGCCAAATTTCAAAATCAACAGATTCAGTATAATCAAGAAAATAAATAATACAACTTGCTTAATTTCTTTATAATCAAGAAGATTAAATCTTCTAACGGCAAACCAGCATAGTATAAAAAACAGAAGGATAATTATCATGGTACCCAGGAAATAATCTGTAGAATTTCCTGCACTATATATCTCTCGTAATTTCTTCAATATTTTTAATTGATTTTTATTTAATCGTTCACCATCTCGGGCAATCATTTCTCCTTCTTTAATTGTCTTTTTCACTTTACGTGTTGAGGCAAGTGCTCTCTTTTGCTCCTGAAGTGTTGCAAGACTGTTAAATGAGAGAGTTGGTCGAGCCATTTTTATAATTTGCTTAGAAAGAAGATTTTGAAAGTCTCGAGAATATTCAAACTTAACTTTCTTGATATTCTGTAAAACAATTTTCTCTAATTCTCTCAATTCTACTGGCTTCACAGACGAAGAAATCTTTACCTTTTCTCCTGTAGCAATATCTTTCACAAAAATTCCTCTGACTAAATGCGAAATATATAACTGTCTGTCACTTACAATTTCTCTAGGCAAAGCTTGTTTCGCAATCACTGTCATACTATCTGCAATTGAAAATGAATAAATATTATCTCTAAAGAAAAAAAGTAATTTAGGAGGAAAATTTCCTCCTAATTTTTTTTCAAAATTTTTTTCAATTTTAATATATTCTGCTTTATGAACGATTTCATTAAGAAAAATATCATCAAGTATCTTATTCTTTGACTTTAATTTCCTTTGCTTTAATAGCTCGTTTTGAAATAATAAAATTTGTTGATGATGTGCATCGAATGCAATTTTGATTCTTGAAGATATATCTGTAATCAATGAAAGATCTATATCGTAACGAGGAAGAATTTTTTCTTTGTTTCTTTGCATTCTGTTTTTTGTAGCAATTTCATCCACAACTTCAAGGTCATAAGGAGCTTTAATATTGCCTCGGACAACTTCACCTACTTTGTATGTTGACGAAGAAGGTGCCCACTTAAAAACTAGAAGGAAAGATACTATAGAAGCAATCAAGATAGTTAAGAAACACGCAAATACCTTAGAAGACATAAATTTTTTAAATTTATTTGTTAGCGCAGCAAATCTATTTCTAATCATAAATTTGATAGCTTTTCTACTGGATTTCATTTTAGAAGATTTCATTTGGGAACTCATAACCCAACAAACCTTTTATTTTTTATATTTTTCATAAGCCGTTACTATTTTTTGTACTATTTTAGTCCTAACCACATCTTCGCTAGAAAATTTAACAAATCCTATATCAGATATACTATTCAAAACATCAGAAGCATCTATTAAACCACTTTTTTTATGAGTAGGAAGATCTGTTTGAGTTATATCCCCGGTTACAACAGCTGTAGTTCCATTTCCAATTCTTGTCAAAAACATCTTCATTTGTTCCGCAGTAGTATTTTGGGCTTCATCTAAAATCACAAACGCATTATTTAAAGTTCTTCCCCTCATATAGGCTAGAGGAGCTATTTCTATTTCGCCTTTTTCCATTAAACGACCAACCCTATCTATGTCAAGAATATCATTTAAAGCATCAAACAAGGGTCTTAAAAATGGACTCAATTTTTCATGCAAGTCGCCTGGCAAAAAACCGAGATTTTCACCTGCTTCCACAACGGGTCTTGTCAAAATAATTCTACTGCATGATTTTTGTAAAAACCTATTTATTGCATAAGCCATTGCCAAAAAAGTTTTTCCAGTTCCAGCAGGACCAATGCCAAAAACAATATCTTTCTTCTGCATTTCTCTTATGTAATTTCTTTGCATTTTATTTCGTGGATGAATAACCCTATTGTTTGCCGGAATTATTATCCTATCTGACAATAGTTCTTTGACTGATGTATCTGTGTCGTTTTTATATATTTTTGCAAAATTTTCGATAGTATGTGAATCTAAACTATTTCCCTCATCAATAATTTCAATCATTTCATCTATAAAAGAAATCGATCTTTCTGCATCCTGAATAGACCCCTCACAATTAAATGCATTTGAAGAGATTGTTATAGATACATTGAAAGTTTCCTCAATAGCTTTCAATGATGAATCGTTCGTACCAACGAATTCCATCAATTTATTAGAATTCAGAAAAAAGTTTTTAGATTTTACACTAGTCAAAATAGTATTAACCTTTTGAAAAAAATAAAAATCCTACGCCTACCGAACAATCGAGTCAATAGGTAAATTCACTACTTTCGTATTTGTTTCGCTATCCTCTTGGATGGTTACTATCTAAGTAATTTTTAATATCTTCATTATTTAGATGAGTGTAAATTTCTGTTGTAGATATATCAGAATGTCCAAGTAAAACCTGCACTGTTCTAAGATCGGAACCAAATTTCAACAAATGTGTCGCAAAACTATGACGTAATGTGTGGGGACTAACTTTTTTAGATATACCTGCATTTAGTGACCAAAATTTAACTCTATTCCAAAGACCTTGCCTAGTCATACCAGTTCCTCTCCTAGTTACAAACAAAAAATCAGTATTCTTGTTTGTTTTTCTAAGTAATGCAGGCCTTGTACTTTCAAGGTATTTTTCTAAACTTTCTTTAGCAAAATCACCAATTGGAACTAATCTACTTTTACCGCCTTTACCTTCGAGAATACAGAAATTATCTTTAATATTTAATTGTTGTATTTTCATTAAAACAAGTTCCGACGCTCTCAAACCTGTACTGTACAAAAATTCAAATATACAACTATCTCTATCATCTTCATATTTCATCTCACCTCTTTTTAGCTTATGATTCTTAGGTGCTCTAATTAGGGACAAAACTTCAGAATCACTTAAAACCCTTGGAACCTTAGACCACCCCTTAGATGAAACAATATCTGTAGCGAAATTTATTTGAATAATATCTTCTTTCAAAAGGTACTTAGCGAAAGATTTCAAGCTAGAAACTTTCCTTCGAATTGTAGCATCAGTATTTCCGTTAATTCTTAATGACTCTAACCATTTCAAAATATCTTCATCAGATATTTCTTTCCAATTTTTTATTTTACCCCTATGGAAAAATACGAAGGAAGAGATATCAGACAAATAGCTTTCGATAGTATTGTCAGAGAGCTTTTTTTCAAAAAACAAATAATCTCTAAAGTCGTCTACTTGAGAAAGATTCATCAAACAACCTCTTTTATCGGAAACACAATCTTATTTCGAGTTGGATTTTCCAAAGAATACTACAACGAAATACAACATTGCTGAAAAAACAATCTCACAAAAGAGAAATAATGACTTTTCAATAAATGTCCCCATTTTTTCCCAAAATAAATAATTCATTGGAAAAAGAAGCAATACCATAATTAACGTAGGGAATAAAAACTTCCTTGCGAGCAAAATAAAGTCAGGGAAAACAATTCCACTTCTTAAAGCAAATTTATTTCTTGTAAGCAAAAGAAAGTTTACAAAACTAGAAATAGATGTAGCAAATGCAATCCCAGTATATCCAAATGGATATACTAACAAGAGACTAAATATCACATTTGCAAGCAAAGTATAGTATGCGCATTTCATAGGATATTTTGCATTTAAAACTGCGTGATATGCAGATATAATTAATCTATTTATTCCAAAAAAAACTATTCCGATTGAATAAGCTTGCAGAGTTCGCGCACTAGACAAAACATCTGCACTACTAAACTCTCCTCTTTTAAAAAGCAATTCTATTATAGGACAAGCTAATATGATTAAACCAATGGAAGCCGGAATAGCTACACTCATCAGTATCTCTCCTGATTTTTCAAGAGTATCTTCAGATTTTAGGTTTTGATTTTCTACTTTCTTTTCTGACAAAATAGGAAATGCAACAGTTGTAACTGCAATCGATATTAGTGCATGTGGAAATTGCACCAATCTATTCGCATAATACAAATAGGATATAGACCCAACAGACAAGAAAGATGCTAAAATTCTATCTAACAAAACATTTATTTGAAGAACACCTATACTTAACGCAGTAGGTCCAACCAATAACAAGAAGCTTCGAAATTCTGGGATTGAAAAAGGATTTGTGAAAATTGGAAAGATTTTATTTTTTAATAAAACAGGTAATTGCATTATAAATTGGAAAAAACCACCTACAAGAACTGCCCATGCCAATGAAAACAAAATTCTCTCATATGATGAATCCAGAAAAATCATCAATACAATAATCATTATTAGATTTTGAACTGCTGGAGCGATTGAAGGAAGAAAAAAAAACTTATTAGCGTTTAATATGGAATTTGCAACACCCCAAAGAGAAATGAAGAAAAGAAAAGGAAACATAATTTTCAACAAACTACTTGTCAAAGCAAACTTTTTATTAAAACTCATAAAACCTGGGAATAAAATCTTTACTATCAGATCCGAGAAAAAAATTCCTAACGCACATAGAAACAAAAATACAACAAGAATGAATAAAGTCGCGGCACCACTAAATCTATTTCTATTTGTTTCAGATTCAATATTATTTATATCTTTATATAACGGTATAAACGAAGAGTTTAACGCTCCATCTGTAAAAATTCTCCTGAAAATACTTGGCACTGAGAAAGCAGCAAAGAATATATCGGCAAACAACCCTGCCCCTAAAGATCTAGCTATCAGAACATCTCTACCAAAACCAAGAACACGACTTATTAGTGTAGCAAAACTAACTTTTCCAGTGAAAGATAA
>Ga0310344_10000838_pt1 | contig 23945 bp, 17 predicted proteins | sample HC15DNA20200_MG_FD_203801 | JGI IMG/M metagenome (GOLD analysis project Ga0310344, IMG submission 203801) | Marine microbial communities from station ALOHA, North Pacific Subtropical Gyre - HC15-DNA-20-200_MG | ecosystem: Environmental > Aquatic > Marine > Oceanic | place: Pacific Ocean: North...
AGAAAAACAGCTGTTGTGTCGCGCCAAGCATGACCTTATTTGTTTTTGATCGAGCGTGTGGCAACATCACGCTAGCTGCACCCACCAGCGCTAGCGTGGCTGCTACTGTCCCTAGAGCCTTTGGTGGTGATGGGTTTAGTAGTAGCGGTTGGGCTGGTGTTGGTGTTGCAAGCAATTCGTCACCGCTCAAGAAGTTGGTGTAATATGTAAAAACAGGGGGAACAAGCAGGTTTTCGGTGTGTACAAGGTCGCGCTCTATCATTGCAGGCAACCAGAAATGTGCGCTTAGTGCGAGACCACCAATGATGGTGGCGAAAGCGTATATAGGTGACTTTGGCCTCCTTAGCTTGGATGCGAGAAATATTGCATAAGCCACTATGAGCGGCGCAGCGAGAAGAGCTGAAGTGTTGTGAGTGTAAATAAGAGCTCCAAAGCAAAGCGCTCCGATTGTTCCCCAACGAGGCGATTCTTGCCGCAAGGCACGGTCTATAGCCCACAGAGTCATAGGCAGCCAGAAAAGCGCAATGGTCTCCGAGAGCGCGCCGCGAAATAGGACATTGAAGGCAAGGTATGGTGACGTTTCGTACACCACTGCAGCCGCCATGCCCGCCCACGGGCCCCACCAGTTGCGGACTAGTGCAAATACTGCCATTCCGGATAACAGTATGCACAGACCAAAGATGACATGGAGTGCTACGGGATAAATGAACCCTAACGCGTGTAACCCAGCAAGTACGTATGACCCTAGGGGTGCGTAAAAATTGTAGAGTGGGTATCCGAAACCATGTGCCATGTGAGGTGACCAGCGTGGGAACCAGTGTCCCAGCTCTATGACGGCTTCTAGACCAACAGCTTTGTGGATGTGGAAGAGCCCGTCGTCAGAACAGATGCTGCGTGTATGCAGCAACGGCAATACTGACAGTAGGCCAAAAAGCAGCACGATCGTTGGCGGCATATTGCGTTGTACTAGACGCGTGGCCTTGTTCATACTAGAAGCTTGAGATTATCCTAGATGGCTGGTTTTGGTGTCGGTTGTGTCTCTGAGTTTTCGTGCCTCGGTTGACGAAGTGTCGACCCGGAAGTTGTCTTCCGGTAATGCTTCGAACATATCGGAGAAACCGGATGGGATGGACAGGTCAGTCAATTGGCAGAATTTCTCCTTCCAGATACGTCCAGCTACCAGGAAGCGGCATCCGGCGTTCCGGATAGTTGTCAGAGCAGCGCGAAGTTCGGCCTTGTTATCATGGTAATATCGCGATTGAAGTAAGCGTAGTGCGGTGTCATAACCGACAATGAAAACAGAATTCCTAAAATAGACCGCTTTATTGGCAAACAAAGGCTGTCGAGTAAGCAGTAGACGCCAATTGTTCTGGAACTGGGCCAATCGTTGACAAATTTCCGAGTGACTAAGAGCACCCTTATCGGCATTTATCACTGGAAGCTCGAAGACCACTTCTCGTCGCAAGTGGGTAGCTGCGGCTCGGGCCAACTGTGTGTGTCCGGCGTGCATTGGGTTGAAAGCTCCAGATAGTACAGCAACATTGTCTATGATTTGATCATACTGCATGTGCCCATTGGAGACTATGTTGATTGTCCTTATCTCCTCTGCCAGCAGGCTGTCCAGAGGATCCTTGTAAGGGCTTGAATCTATTTTCAAGGGTTCTGTCTTTTGCAGGTTCAAGTCTATACCAGGCTCCAAGCCACATGCCTTCGCTATTCCCGCCATTATGACTTTGCTGACGATATTCTCCTCCTGAAAACGCTCGCGGGTGCCCTTTTCAAGGGTGAGCGCATATTGTGTGCACAGGTTGCGCTCTATCACGCACACGCGACAAGTATGTTTTCCGCGTTTTCTGCGATCAGTAGCAATGGTGGCGCTACAGCCAACACCTATCACAGGAGCGGTTCCCGAACTCAGTCGAAGCGCGCGTTGGTAAGCATGAACGGCCATGAGCCTTGCTGTCTTCTTGGTTACGAAGCGCTTTGGTTCTGCGCCTAGTAAGTCGATAGTGGATAGGGCGGCGTAGCGGTCGACCGCCTCCAGAACAGTACGGGATGACCCGGCCTGACTGTGCAGCCAGAAGAGAGCCAGGCTGCCAGCGCCGGCAAACTCTAGCACAAAGCGCTGTGGGCTTGCGTGAATCTCGGAAACTAACTTGGCTATTTCAGGTTGTATCACGATGCCATATTATACGGTGCAATTGCGCGATAGAATATATTGTGTAGTGTAGTCTCTGGGGATGAATACACAGCCTAACTGAATGGCGTAGTGTTGGGAGCTGAAGTAAAATTAAGTGAAGAGAGAGTGCGCTGCTGTGCTCCAAATTCAGGTAGTAAAGTTGTGTTAGCTACGTCGTATTTATTTAATCAATACTCTTCTTGGGGTATCCTGGAAATAGGCTCATTAGGTGGCCGCTGGAGATAATTATGGAGATTGGTCTAGTAAAACGCACTGATATAGACGGTGAGATGCGCGATGCGTATCTAGACTACGCCATGAGCGTAATTGTAGCGCGTGCGCTACCAGATGTGCGTGATGGCCTTAAGCCAGTTCACCGTCGTATCCTTTACGCAATGCACGACATGGGTTTGCGGTCCAATAGTTCGTTTAAGAAATCTGCCCGTATAGTTGGTGAGGTTCTGGGCAAGTATCATCCGCATGGGGATCAGGCTGTGTATGATGCTATGGCGCGTATGGCACAGGAGTTTTCCATGCGCTATTTGCTGGTCAGTGGTCAGGGCAACTTTGGTTCGGTGGATGGTGATGCGCCGGCGGCTATGCGCTACACCGAAGCAAAGATGGCTTCCACGGCCGAGGAGATGCTGCTTGATATAGACCAGGATACTGTTGATTGGAGCACCAATTTTGACGACTCTCTGCAGGAGCCGGATGTACTGCCAGCTCGTCTACCTAACTTGTTGCTGAATGGCGCAACAGGTATCGCGGTGGGCATGTCGACAAACATTCCCCCGCACAATTTGGACGAAATCACGGCGGCTATTCGATACCTGATAGATCGAGATGATATTCTGGAGGTTATTGAGACACACGGGCACAAATCAGCGGCCAAACTGACCAAGGAGTTTGGACTTCAAGATGCAGAGGCAACGGCAATAACGGGCATAATTCTAAATGGTGAAAATGGACTTGAGAGCCCTGGGTTGGCTGCTGAGTACAGTGAGTACGATTTCAGTGAGGACGCTGGAGAGGCATCGGTTGCTGAGCTGATGGTTTTTGTGAAAGGACCAGATTTTCCTACAGGTGGTGTTATTGTGGGCAGTGAGGGCATTAAGGCGTCTTACAGCACGGGTAAGGGCAGGGTGGTAATACGCGGCTTGGCACAGGTTGAGGAGTTATCCCCTACGCGTCACCAAATTGTGATTACGGAAATTCCTTACCAACTAAATAAAACAGTCCTAATTGAGCGCATTGCCCAACTCGCGCGAAGCGGGCGTCTCAAGATGATTTCAGATATGCGAGATGAATCAGATCGACGTGGCATGCGGATAGTAATTGATTTGAAGCGCGCAGCGCACCCGCAGTCGGTGCTCAACCAGCTCTATAAGTACACTAGTCTTCAGAGTACTTTTGGCGTGCAGTTGCTTGCGCTGGTGGGCGGCGAACCGCGGCTATTATCTTTGCGGCGGGCACTGAAGTTGTTTATTATCCATCGACAAGAAATTATCACAAGGAGATCCGAATTTCAGCTAAAAAAAGCACGTGAGCGAGCCCACGTGTTGGAGGGATTGCTGATTGCAATTGCTAACATAGATGCTGTTATTAAAACCATTAGAAATGCGAAGAACGCCGATGTAGCTCGGGGTGCTCTGATGAAGCAGTTTGATTTGACCGATGTGCAAGCACGAGCCATATTGGATCTCCAGTTGCGCCGCCTAGCGGCTCTCGAGCGCATGCAGATTGAGGAGGAGCATGAGAGTATTTTGGCACGCATCGGAGCGTTGGAAGACCTGTTAGCTCATCCAAAGAAAATACTTGGACTAATTAAGGATGACCTCCAGGCGATGACAGAAAAATATGGGGATGAACGAAAAACCCGGATTGCATATGGTGCGAGTGATGAACTCAGTATTGAAGATATGGTTCCTGATGAATCCATACTGGTTACTATTACCTCGCGTGGGTTTATAAAGCGGATGCCTCCCCGCGAGTTCCGGGCGCAGCGCCGAGGGGGCAAAGGGGTCATCGGCCAGGGTATGCGGGACGAAGACGAAATCGAACACCTTTTTTCGACACGGTCGTTAAAGCCTATTTTGTTTTTCTCCGACAAAGGGAAGGTGTATTCCCAGAAAGCCTACCGAATACCGGCTGCTCGTCGAACTGACAAGGGGGTGTCACTACATAATATTCTCCCATTAGAATCTAAGGAGAGGATCACTGCTGCTGTTCCTGTGCCCAACTTCGATGATGCGGAATTTTGCACAATGGTCACCCGCAACGGGAAGATTAAGCGCGTGTCCCTTAGTGAATTTAAGTCGGTGCGACCCTCCGGGCTTATAGCTATTGGATTGGGGTCCGATGACGAGCTTGGATGGGTGCACTTGACGGTGGATAAACAACATATCATCATAATCACCGAGCAAGGGCAGGCCCTGCGTTTTAACAGTAGTCTGGTGCGGAGCATGGGCCGTCCGGCGGCCGGAGTGAAGGCCATCAACTTGCGCAGGGGTGACCGTATCAGCGGAATGGTGACGGTCACTGAAGACGGCGAACTCCTTGTGGTAACCGCTAACGGATACGGTAAGCGTACAGCTATGGGGGCCTACAATCCTAAAGGTAGAGCTACCATGGGTGTGGCCACCTTCTCTCGTAAGGCGGTCGCCAAGGTCACAGGCCCTATTGTGGCTGTGCGAAGTGTGCATCCCGATGACCAGATAACCATTATCTCTGCTAATGGACAGGCTTTGCGTACTACCGTTTCGGATATTCGGCTTCTGGGACGTGCTACTCAGGGGACACGTCTTATGAACTTAAAGAAGGGTGACATTGTAGCGTCCGTGGCGCGCCTCCCGGCGGCTGATCTGCCCCCACCCGAGACTGTTGAAATAACAATTGAATCAACAACCAAGTGAACTATTGAACGATCTGGTGCTTTCTGATCCGTTAACTACATATCTGCCTGAAGCTGATCCTGACTTGCTCGCGGAGACGATGGTATCGTTTGCCAATGGCGATGGTGGTGCTATTGTGATTGGACTTGATGAGGACGGCGGGGGGAATCACGACCCAATTTATGAGGAGGAATTAGAAGGTGCTCTACGTGCAGCCGAGCAGCGTTGTCGCCCAGTGATACCTGTCGGATGGGAGCAATTCGTAGTTGATGCAGGAGCGATATTTGTGGTTCGGGTGGAGCGCAGCCCAGAGTTGCATGCCCTGGATGATGGTCGTGTGTTGGTCCGCGCTGGCGCGGAGAATCGGCCCCTCACTGGAGAACAGGTGCGGATGCTAGCGGCGACGAAATCCGCGGGTGATTTTGAGAGCGAGGCTGTAGTAGGAGCAACTCGTGCTGACTTTGACGAAGAAGTCGTGGCGGAATACCTGAAAAAGCGTGAGACGCGGAAACGCAGGCCGATTTCCGGAACGGTAGATGAGATTCTTATCGAGATTGGGGCGCTGACTGTGGAAGGGTTGCCCACAGTGGCGGGGCTGCTGTTGTTCGGTGTAGCGCCACAGGTGTTGCTTCCACAAAGTGGACTGGTTTTTGTCAAATTTGTTGGCACTGATCTGCGTGGCTCTGATGGCCATGCAGGGTATGGCCGTCGTGAGGAAATCAACGGTCCTTTGGCGCGCATTATCGAACAGACATGGCAGGTTGTTCACGAAGAAATGTCGGTCGGGGCCGTGGTAGAGGGACTGGAGCGGGAAGAAACATTGGAATACCCGTCCTTCGCTGTAAGGGAGGCCCTAGTCAATGCTGTTTGTCATCGCGATTATCGTTTGCAAGGCCGTCGTATCGAGGTACGTATGTTTTCAGATCGCATGGAAATCATTAGTCCAGGTGGGCTACCTGGTTTTATAACCGTGGACAACATTGTAGAGGAACATTTTTCGCGGAACCCGCGTTTGGTGTCAGGGGTGTTTCAGTGGGGATATATTGAGGAACTGGGGCTGGGAGTGGATGGAATGATTGAATCGATGGTGCAGGAGGGTCACCCGCCTCCGGATTTCAAGGCGCGGCCACATGTTTTTACTGTTACGTTGCGCAATATTCGTGACCGCAAGGTTGTGCCCAAATGGGAAAGTAATATGAATGAACGCCAGATGCGCGCCTTGAGCTATATCCGTGAGAAAGGCAGCATCGCTAATCGTGAGTATCGTCAGCTGTGCCCCGACGTTAGTCCAGAGACACTGCGGTTGGACTTAGTAGATTTGGTAGGCAAAGGCGTCCTGCTAAAAATCGGCGCAAATAAGGGCACCTATTACATCTTGAAATGATTACCGGACGCAAATGTTCTTATCCCAAATTTATCCAAATAGAATTGTTTGGGATATGTGATTCAGCATAGAAAATGACTACGTCAGCGGGAAGTTAATGACTTATGGAAAGGGAACTATCTTTCCCTCTGGTGATGCGTGGTACGCATCTTGCGCCGCTTCGGCATCTGCCCACACTTGGCTGTAGATTTCGTTTAGTTTCTCTTGTGCGCACGTATTAGCGTTCCTCAATTGCTCCTCAAGAATGCCGGCCCATTCCCAGGCAATTTCGACATGTCTGAGTTCGTGGATTGCTATCAGTTGCATTAGATTGTCAAATTTTGAGATTTCCGCAGGGCTGCTTCCGGGGGGCGGATACCAGCACGGCATAGTGATGGTGGAATTCAATAGGACTGTCACATCTGATAAATCAACAGACCCATCCGAGTAACATGTTCCGCCGCTGATAACAAACTGCAAGCTAGCGACAGCCCAAGTTTTGTTACCATCACTGTCGTAAGGTCCTAGGGCGTCCATCTGTAGTGCCAGCTCTTGGCCTGAGGTGCCCTGAATGTCGTAACAGACGTACTCCGCGCTTCCCAAATGCTCGATACCTATGGGCTGCAGCCATTCATCTTTCGGAGGCGGGTCGGTCGGCAGTGGTGTTTGTTCTGTGACTTTTGGCAAAAGAGCAAGCTCAGGATGGGCGTGGCCAAACTGCAGAAATGATACCGCCACCCATCCATCTTCCGCACCTTTGCGCGGGGTACCCGAAAGTTGTACCCAAGAAGAATCCGAGTTGGTTGAGATCGCGATGACACACTCATTTTTCTGTAAATAGGACTTTATAGGGTACAGAGCCTCGTTGTCTCTGCCTGCTCCAGGGCCGGCCCGCACATTGAGAGATGAAGGTATAACCGCTGCCATGTTGTCTTCGCATTTAGCTGTAGCATTCAATAAGATGTCTCGGTTATCTTCGGGGGTAACGATATCAATCTCCCATGCGGATACTGGAGTTTCACGGGCGAGCCTGAAATTAAATAAGAACTCGCGTTGGTTGTCACACGAACCACCCGTTAGATATGATATGTGTGCACTCACCATGGCAGACAGATTGTGCTCTTCTATGGTCTGGATATCGATTGCCTCTACCCCACAAAGGCCCATTTCCTGATAGGTGCTCTGGTAATCTGCGTAGTTATTATTATGTTTTCGCTCTCGGAATCCTTCTGAGAGCATGCTCCATGCTGGCTTGTAGTCCTGATTATTCACAAGTTTCCAGTAAACAGCCACGGTGTCTACAGGATGTCGGGTACCTGTAGTGTGAGTGATCATCGGCGTAACAATCTGTGTTGCCGCAATCGGTGCTGTCACCGTGGTTCGATTCACTGGAGCCCGCTGGGCAGTTGGAGTATCTTTAATTTGAGGGGTGAAAAATTCTGTAGGTGCTATCGATGTTGGGGATTGCTCCGTAGATTTTGCGACTTTCATCGGCACAGCTGTGACAGGTTTAGTGTGGTTGAAATATTCCCTGATTGGGGTGTTGAGTGTTACCTCAACCTCCTTGGGCAGTGTCGCATCAGTCGCAGCCTTTTTAGGGGGCGGGGTGCAGCTATACATAACCTGAGACAAGAAGAGGGTTACAGTGAAAGCCAGTGTAGTAGTGATTTGGGCAATAAATGGGGTCCCACTTTTGTCTGCTGGGGTTGTTAGAAGTATTGTGGTTTCCTCACTATTCTTTTTTCTGCACTGCACGGGCGCTAGCAATTGGAGATTCATTAGGGCTGATTTTCTGAGCTGGGGTATCGGGTTAGGATGCCAACAATACGGCGAATATCTGTTGCAGTAATATATACGATTATTTGTGGTCGCAATGTGTATATGAATCTAGTCCAGTTCTACTGCTCGTAGGTGGACTGGTTCACCCAACAATGATTGTGCTTGCCTAGAAAGATGAGTGGCGTGACTAAGGTCGGTGGTGCACACCACGATGAGATTGTCGCTTTGCTCTAATTCACTCTTGCTGCGTAAATTTTTCTCTGTGAGAACGCGTGAGACTTGGTCTGCAACTGCTGGTGCTGGATCTATTATATTGATGTTGGGTCCTACCATCTCCTGAAGTTCCGTCTTGAGGAAAGAGTAATGTGTGCATCCGAGTACTAGTGTGTCAGCGCCGAGGTCTAGAAGCGGTTGTGCATAACGTCTTAAAAGCGAGCGTGCTTGGCTAGAGTCGTAATCCTCTTTTTCAACCAGTTCGACTAATCCTGGGCATGCCTGAGTAAGCACAGTAGCATCCTCAGCGAATCGATCGAGTAGCTCACCAAATAATTTTCCCTTGATAGTGGCTTCGGTGGCGAGCACCCCAACAGTGCCTGTGGTTGTATTTACCACGGCGGGCTTAACAGCCGGTTCCATTCCTATGAAAGGCGTACTAGGGAATGTTTCCCTAAGGCTGTGGAGTGCAGCTGCAGATGCTGTGTTGCAGGCGACGGCAATAAGCTTTGCGCCCTCTGAGCATAGCCATCTTGTGATTTGCATGGCGAATGATCGGATTTCAACTAGAGTGCGAGTTCCATAAGGACAGTGGGCATGGTCTGCCAGATACAGTAATTTCTCATGTGGCTCGCGCTTCCGTATTTCGCGGAGCACTGATAGACCACCAAGTCCAGAATCGAACATTCCTAGCATCGTATTGTCAGTGGTGGTGACCAGCTTGCTTATTGTTGGTCACGGACTTATACCTTCTTGGTGTATAACATGCGACTAGATAATTCCATTTCTACACGTGTTTACCAGCCGAGAGAACAAACGTTTCTGGTCAGATGTGTCTTGAATCCATTCTGGGTGCCATTGGATTCCCAGTGCATATGGATGATTAGATATTTCAGCCGCTTCAATTATTCCATCGGATGACACTTCCACCTTCCTCATTTCTGGTGCAAGGTCGCGACCAATCTGTTTGCAGAGTCCCTTAAGGTTGTCTCTATAATTCTTAGGATGAACGTCACCACCTCCGGAGAGGATCAGGCCATCCATGAGGTTGTACAGATTGCGGAGTCTCTCTGTCAGCATACCCAATGGTATCATCATGGGGATTGCGCCCTGGCAAAACACTGTGTTTCGTACGGATTCAACACGCAGTAAACGTCTCTCTCTACGCTGCTGTATTTTCGTCTGGAGACACTAATGCCGATGAGGGGACGGGTCATTTTTGGCCCTCTCTGAGACAATGCAACGGGCGTGAAACCAAGCGGTTTCAGGCCCTAGAGTTACAGGAATTAATATGTACGCTTTTCTTTTAGGCGAGCTTTCTTACCAGTGAGTCCACGCATGTAGTACAGCTTGGAGCGACGTACTTTAGCTCGTCGCGTCACCTCGACTCTCTCGATCCGTGGTGACCGCATAAGGAAAGTTCGCTCCACACCTACGCCATGAGACGCTATTCGTCGCACTGTAAAACTTGCATTGTTGCCACCGCCACGAGTTTTAATCACTGTGCCTTTGAATTCCTGCACACGGTCCTTACCGCCCTCGCGGATGTGTACATACACGGTGACGGAGTCACCTGGGTGAATGTCTGGGATATTCTTGTTTGAGGGTGCTTCTACAAACTGCTTAATATTTTCGTGCACGCTTTACCTTTAGTTTGCTGGGCAATATACTTCGAAGCCACTCGACTTTGATATTTGAATTCAAGCGGTGGCGCATTATAGCATAAATGGGTGGTTACGGTGATGCAAAGATGATGTTTGGGTCTTACTGTCGCAGCGTTTCGTCTGGAACATCAATTGGTATAATCACCTATTGAACCTGTTGATTGATGTGTCCTCGTGGTGGTGCAATGGCCCTTGACAAGATTAGTGTAGTAGGAGCACGCGAACACAACCTAAAAAATATCAGTCTTGAGATACCGCGCGACAAATTTGTGGTAATTACAGGCCTATCTGGATCTGGCAAATCCTCATTAGCATTTGACACTATTTTCGCTGAGGGCCAGCGTCGTTATGTGGAGTCTCTTTCCGCTTACGCGCGTCAGTTTATTGGGCAGCTGGAAAAGCCTGATGTGGATCATATTGAGGGGCTTAGTCCAGCAGTCTCAATAGACCAGAAGGGTGTGAGTAAGAATCCTCGATCTACAGTGGGTACGGTTACGGAGGTTTACGATTATCTACGTTTACTTTTTGCGCGTGTGGGTACTCCGTATTGTCCGCAATGTGGGCGCACTGTAAGCCAGCAATCGGCGGAAGAAATTGTTCAGGCTGTGCGAACACTACCCGGCGGTAGTCGTATTCTGTTGTTGGCACCGCTAGTCAGGGATCGTAAAGGCCATCATCGTGCGGTTCTTGAGCAAGTTCGGAAAGCAGGTTTCTTGCGTGTTCGAGTGGATGGAAGAATTTACGATGTTAATGACCTAATTGGAGAAACTAGTGGACAGTCAGCGGTACCCGAATTGGATCGCTACAAAATGCACACGATTGAGGCGGTGGTAGACCGTCTGGTATTACCGGAAGGGAAGCAACAAAGCGGAAAAGACGAGAATGAATTCGTCTCGCGCTTGACTGATTCAGTGGAGACAGCTTTACGCGTTGGCGATGGCATGTTGATGGTTCAACGGGTTAAATCTGTTGATATGGACGCTGATGACGGTGGGAGCATTATTTTTTCCGAGCAAAATGCATGCGCGCACTGTGGAATCAGTTTGCCGGATTTTGAACCACGCTCTTTCTCGTTCAACTCGCCTCATGGGGCCTGTGCCGAATGTCAGGGTATGGGCTATAAACTTGAAATTGATCCGGGTCTGATAATTCCAGACCGCAGCCGTACGCTGAAAGAATCTGCGGTAACAGTTATGGAATGGCGTGCTTTGTCGCCTGGAAAGAGGCATGGTTATTATTGGCAGTCCCTACAAGGTGCATGTATCCATTATGGTATTCCGATGGATAAACCGGTGTCGGAATTTTCACAGGAGCAGATGGACATTCTTCTATATGGGAGCGACGGCGAACAAATTCATACAGAATATGTTACTCGTCAAGGGAAGAAGGTGTTGTGGAAGAATGTGTTTGAGGGCGTAATATCTAACCTACAGAGGCGCTATCTTGAAACGAGCTCAGAGCACATCCGCCGAACAATCGAACGCTATATGACTCAGCGAGAATGTGAAACCTGTGATGGTGGGCGGCTGCGAGCTGAGGCGCTAGCCGTGAGAATCGGTGAGTACAATATTGTTGCTCTCACACATTTGTCGGTAACCAGGCTGCTAGACTGGGCGCAGGCGCTGCCGAAAAATTCCCTAAACTCTCGACAGCGCGTTATCGGCCGTCAGGTATTGAAGGAAATCACCTCTCGGTTGGAGTTTATGGTGAATGTTGGGTTGGATTACCTAACGTTGGATCGTTCGGCAGCCTCTCTTTCCGGGGGTGAGGCACAACGTATCCGACTAGCTACCCAGATCGGTTCGCAGCTAACCGGTGTGCTTTATGTGCTCGATGAGCCCTCTATAGGGTTGCATCAACGTGATAATAGTAGGCTGATCGATACCTTGAAGGCGATGCGTGATTTGGGTAACACGCTGCTAGTGGTGGAGCATGACGAAGACACGATACGGGCTGCCGACTGGGTAGTTGATTTGGGTCCTGGGGCGGGTAGCGATGGCGGGGAGGTGGTTGCTGAGGGTAAGGCCGCGGACATTATCGCTAACCCGAAATCGGTTACTGGCGCATATCTTTCTGGCCGACGTTCCATACTCGTTCCGTCTGTGCGTCGGGAGGGCAACGGGAAATACCTGTTGGTACGAGGAGCACGAGAACACAACCTTAAAGGAATTGATGTGAGTTTTCCGCTCGGAAAAATTATCTGCATTACGGGTGTGTCAGGTTCTGGAAAGTCGACTCTTATGAATGACATTCTATACAGTGCTGTGGCACGGTCTTTGGATCGTCGACGGACTGTGGTCGGTGCTCATGATTGTATCGAGGGATTGGAGCATATCGATAAGATTATTAATATTGACCAATCACCCATTGGGCGAACTCCTCGTTCCAACCCAGCGACCTATGTGGGTGTTTTTGACCACGTAAGAAAACTTTTTGCAGAATTGCCGGAGAGCAAGATTCGTGGCTACAAAGCCGGGCGTTATTCCTTTAATGTGAAAGGAGGTCGTTGTGAGGGCTGTCGCGGCCAAGGTCAGTTACGCATTGAGATGCAATTTCTACCAGACATTTACGTAGCCTGCGACGTGTGTAACGGCTCACGATATAATCGCGAAACCCTTCAGGTGTGCTACAAGGATTTGACGATTGCTGATGTTCTTCAGTTGAGTATTGAAGAGGCAGCTGTGATCTTTGGGAACTTTCCTAACATTAAGCGTAAGCTGTCTACGTTATTGTCAGTTGGCTTGGGGTATATTAAGGTTGGACAGCCAGCGCCTACGTTGTCCGGAGGAGAGGCGCAACGCGTGAAATTGAGCAAGGAACTTTCCAAGCGTTCTACAGGCCGTACTCTCTATGTGTTGGATGAGCCTTCAGTAGGGCTTCACGCGGCAGACGTCGACCGGCTCGTCGAGGTACTTCAAAGCTTCGTCAATCGGGGAAACACTGTGATAATCATTGAGCACCATCCGGACATCATAAAAATCGCTGATCATATCATCGATTTGGGTCCGGAGGGAGGTGACCGTGGAGGTGAAATAATTGCCGAGGGCACCCCCGAGGAAGTGATGACGGTTAATGCAAGTTACACTGGGCAGTTCTTACCGAAGTATTTAAAACATTGAACGCATCTGACTCTCGCTGTCTTGCTGACCGTATCAAATCACATGCCCTAACTCTTGGTTTCCAACTGTGCGGAGTCACTACTCCCGACTCTCCAGGACATCTACTTGAGTATCAAACTTGGCTTGACGATGGATTACACGCGGATATGTCATATATGGCAAGTCCTCGTGCTCGGGAAATGCGTGCTGACCCCCGTGCACTTTTTCCTGCTTGTAAATCTATTCTAGTGCTGGCCGCGAATTACTTTCAGGGTGACTCGGGCTCGTCTGAAGCATCTGCTCAGGCTGGTAGAGTGGCGCGTTATGCGTGGGGTCGTGATTATCATGAGGTTTTAATTTCTCGCCTTAAGGACCTGATTGCATTTGTGGAGGTTGCTGCAGGTCGTCCAGTCCAACACCGCTTGTATACTGACACTGGGCCAGTGCTGGAGCGTGAGATGGCGCAGCGCGCTGGGCTTGGATGGATTGGGAAGAACACTATGCTTATAAATCCGGACATTGGCTCTTGGACTTTGCTAGCGGAGGCCATGCTGGACTTAGAACTTCCCTCAGATGAACCATTTGTGCCTGATCTATGTGGTAGCTGTACGCGCTGTATAGATGCTTGCCCTACCGATGCTATCTTGCTTGAGCCTAGACGTGTAGATAGCGGAAGCTGTATCTCCTATCTTACCATTGAGCATCGTGGGACTCTACCAGTCGAGCGCCGAGCAGACCTGAAAGATTGGATTTTTGGCTGTGATGTTTGCCAAGAGGTATGCCCGTGGAATCAGCGCTTTGCACATTCACAGGAGGATTCAGATTTCGCTCCGCGGTCGCCGTTGCCTAACCCAAAGTATTTGGAACTCCTCGACCTTTCACAGGCGGAATTCAGCACTGTTTTTCGGGGAACGGCTCTGAAGCGTGCTAAGAGGGTAGGACTCTTGCGTAACGCCGCTGTGGCTCTAGGAAATGCAAGCGAAAGCGCGGATGCCGTATCGGCTCTGGAACGTATACTTCGCAGTGACCCGGATGCGGTGGTTCGTGCCCATGCAGCCTGGGCGTTGGCGCAGTGTGATGGGGATACGGTGCAGAGTATGTTACGGGCTGCCTTGGAAATTGAAGTGGATCAGGCGGTTCTGGCGGAGATTGAGACCGCGCTCGAGGCTAGGACATCATTTATGGGGTCGGAGTAGACGATGGTTTGTGAGTAGGTGTGGCCGAGGGCTGACGAGTGGGTGTGGCCGGGGTTAGCATAAATATGTCTATGGGTATCCGTATTTTTTTACCTACCGTCAGGATATTGGGGTTTTCACTTAGTTCTTCATTTTGCTCAACGATTGCGTCTATAGTGGTGTTGAATTCCTCTGCTAGCAATTGTAGAATGTCACCGGGTCTTATTGTATAGTCAATTATTGTGCCAGGGCTAACTCCGCTGGGCATTGGCGTCAGCGTTGGGGCTTTGAAATCGGGCGGCGGAATTAGTATTTCCTGATTCACCTGCAGGAATGAAGTGAGATCAATGTCCTGTGCTAGATTGTATGCAATGAGGGCCTCTATATCGACTCCGTATTCGTCCGCAACGTAATATAGTGTGTCACCTTCTTTGATGATGTAACTTATTGGGCCACTTCGTGTTGCCGTGTGCGTGACTGTAGGAGGTTCCGTGGGAGTAGTAATTGTGACGGTTGGCAACACCGGGGTGTATGTGACAGTAGGTGTGGATGTAGGTGTTGCGAAGAAAATCGTCAAGGGTTTAATGCTGGAGCCTTGCGTGATGTAGGCTGCTAATCCCACTATGGCGATGATTACTGCGATGATTGTGGGCAGTCGCCAGGATTGTGTGGTGTTATCTTTCTTATCCAGCTGCAAACCAGTTTTTTCGTTCATGCTTAGGAGTGCTGTTGAGTTACCTGATTAATATTGTACCTTAGTTGTCGTACTAGGGTATGTGATTGGAACTGTGTTGTGAGTCATATGGGAGAATTGTATTTGCATAGTTTGCTGAAGTGTATATTAATATCTAAGGGCATGGACCAGAGAAAATTTGGGTTTTCATCTAAATAGTTTTGAGGAGGCTCACATGGGTAAGTGTTTCAATTATTCATAGTGAAGCTCGTGCATCGCGTTGACCACGCTTGTGGGGACTGGTAGAATGAACTCTGGACAAGTTTATAACCTATGAAATATCATATCCATACTATTGGCTGTCAGATGAATGTGGCTGACAGTGTTCGTCTGGCTTCTGAATTGGAGCTAATGGGCGGTGTTGAGACAGATCAGCTAACCGAGGCGGATATTGCTGTGCTTAATACCTGTGTTGTGCGTCAGAGTGTAGAGGATCGTGCTACTAACTGGTTACACCGTGTTAGTCATCTGAAGCAAAGCAGCAACAGGGGGATTATGATTGGATTGATGGGATGTATGGTGGGCGTAAAGGGAAACCCAAAACTTGTGCGTGCTTTTCCGCAAGTGGACGCCTTCCTATCTCCCTCTGATCCTAAACCGTTATTAAATTTGATTGCCGATAGGCACGGGATGTATGATGAGCGTGCGAGTGTTGAGCGTCGTCATGCTATACAAGACGGTGAGTTGATCCTTCCGGTTGCGCAGCGTGGCGGATTGGTTAGTGCACACGTACCGGTTGTATACGGCTGTTCACACGCCTGTACCTTTTGCATTATTCCTTTCAGGCGCGGTGTGGAGAGGTCCCGACCGGTTAGTGAAATTGTGACTGAGATTCGTTCGTTGGTAGTGCAGGGAGTCCAGGAGATTACACTGTTGGGACAGATTGTAGACAGATATGGTAGCGATATAGAAGGCTGCCCTGATCTCGCACAACTCTTGAGAGTAGTTCACGAGATTCCCGGCCTAAAACGAATTCGCTTTCTCACCTCTCATCCCAATTATCTTAGTGACGAACTGCTGCGCACGGTTGCGGAATTACCATTAATTTGCGAGCATATTGAAGTACCAGTGCAGTCTGGAAATAATAGGGTGCTACAAAATATGCGTCGAGGTTACACTGTTGAGCAGTATCGCAGTTTGATTAATCGTATCCGTGAGTATATGCCCTCCGGATCAATTGCGTGCGATGTTATTGTGGGCTTTCCAGGTGAGACTGAAGCGCAGTATCAAGACACCTGTGATTTGTTGGGTGAAATGAAATTTGACAAGGTACATATTGCTAAGTACTCTCCGCGACCGGGCACGGTTTCCGCGCGACGGATGCTAGATGATGTTCCTGCGGATGAGAAGGAGCGAAGGCGTGCGACGCTCGATGAATTGCAGGCGGAGATCTTGGCAGATAAGAATAATAGCCTGTTAGGAGAGCGGGTGGAGGTATTGGTAGATGGGTTTCACCGGGGCAAATGGCGTGGCCGTACGCGTACAAATAAGCTTGTGTTTTTTGAGGGAGAACGCGAGTTTACCGGGGAACTTGTCGATGTGGATATTACTCGTTCAGGCCCTTGGTCTTTGCAAGGATGTCTGCACAATGCTTACGCTGACCAGATGCCGTTGGCGACTACGGTATCTGATGGAATCTAGGTGCTACTTGGCATAAACAAAAGCACCAAGTCAAAACGATAAATTTTCAATAAAATGGGATTTCGGAAACTATTTATTCGGTCGTGTGGTTCCGCTCGGGTAACGGTATATTATGCGTCCTCGCTTAAGATCGTACGGTGTAACTTCGACCTTAACACGATCACCTAGCAGAATACGAATGTAATATCGGCGCATTTTCCCAGATAAATATGCTAGGACCTCGTGTCCATTATCCAGTTCAACACGAAACTGGGTACCAGGCAGAGCCTCAGAGATTGTGCCCTCTAGTTCAATCTTGTCGTCTTTTTCCGCCATTTTAAGCGATTCTCACTTTTATGAGCGTTGGTTTGTAACGGCAACTGTATCCTTGCATCTTATGCAGCTTATCTACGTGGTCGGTGTCGACGACGTAGGCGGCGAATGGCTTTCTTCTTCTCGATACGGCGCACTTCGGCTTTTGAAACAAACCAGCGTTTCTGGCGTGCCGCTGCCAATCTGCCACTCCGCATAACCTTTTTGCGGAAACGGCGCAAGAGTTCCTCAGGAGATTCGTTGTGCTTGATCGTTACTTTAGTCAGATCAATCACCCCCTTTTGGCTCCGGCAATTCCTCGGTTGTGTCATCCTCATCTAACGCAGTATTCATAGGAACCTCGCCCGCGTCCTGGGAAGAGTCGGATTTCATTAGTGGTGGGACATCGTTAGACGCGATTTGGTCCTCATCTAGTTCCTGCAGACTAAGTCCGACGCGCTGGCGGTCAACATCCAGACTCACAACTCGTAGCATAAGTTCGGAGCCCGGGTTTATTTCCGGACCTCCTGCATCCGGGATTTCGCTATTATGTAAGAGTCCCTCAATGCCGTTGCCTAGATCAACGAAGGCGCCAAAGTGCAGCACGCGGGTCACCCGTCCAACCATTGTTTCTCCAGGTGATATCCAATCAGGTGCTGAATCCCACGGGCTAGGCAGGAGTTGTTTGATACTGAGGCCAATACGCTGACGTTTTTGGTCAATTTTTATTACCATTACATCCACTTCATCGCCTGACTCTAAGACATGACTTGGGTGTTCAATTGGCTTCCAAGCAATCTCGGATACATGGACTAAACCGTCCGCTGCGCCAAGGTCTACAAATGCGCCGAAATCGCGCACGCTGCTAACCTTTCCTTGCATAACTTGGCCTTCGTGTAATTCAGAGAGAAGCTCCTCTTTTTGCTTTTCACGTGATGCTCGCTGCGCAGCGCGCTGCGAAAGCACTAAGCGGTGGCGTTGTCGGTCTACCTCTATTACCCGAACTGCGATTTCCTGTCCTACTGTTTGCTCCAGCGTTTTTCTCCGCTCTAATTCCTGCATTCCGCGGGTAACACCTAGAACGTGTGAAGCGGGCACGAAACCGGGCACACCTTGATAGGACACAACGATGCCGCCTCGATTGTAACTCTCGACCGTTCCATTGAAAATTTCTCCGGAACTCATCAGCACTTCTGCATCCCTCCATGCCTGATGTTGGCGTGCCTGATAAACTGAGAGGATGGGGTTATTCGCTCCGTGTCCTTGGACCGTTACCAGTACTTCAATATCATCTCCAGTGGCGTAATCCTGAAATCCTTTGCCAGCGCGTTCTAGGTCTGACACGGGAACTAAACCTTCGCGTTTTAATCCAAGATCCACCAAAATCCCATCTGACCGCGCGTCAATTACGGTTCCGTGCAGTAATTCCCCGTGTGCCGGTTTTACCACATCGACATAGTTTTCTAACAGAGTTGCGAAATCTTCTGTAGGCGTGTTGTCAGGTGATGTTTCTTCCATCAATTCTCGCTTCCTAATAATATGCTACGAAATAGGACATTAAGTTTAAGCAAAAGTCGGCACTCCCAAGTGACGCTGGTGCCGACATGTGTTTAGCATCCGGAATGTGGAGTGTGACGGCAAGGTTAACTTAAACCAACATTCCTCCGCTCAAACCCATCCTGTTTGTGGCTACCGATTCTCCGTAGAGTAACTGGTTGCTAGGCACAGGCACCACCATCAAGTCTTGTTATTTACGCTTTGTAACACTCTTCAGCAGTATGACCGTATGACTGATTGAAGTAATGCGGTCATCTCAATTGGTAACTGAAGTTGGCATTATACCTCTGCCCGCTTAAGTCGTCAAACTAAATTGTTGCCTGACATTATTGGGATGTGAAAGTTAGCTTCACTACTCCTGCTTCAGGTGGTACTATTAGCCAGCCATCCGCTACTTTAGTTCCAGGTGGCCCAGATAATTTCGTGGGCGTAACTGGGAATTTCCAGCGGAAACCGTCTGGCGGCGCTGCGCCCGATAGCGTGATGATTAGGTCACCATTCCACCCAGAGTCTGATTGTGTGATCGTGTTTTCTGTGTGCAGATTAAAATTGCCGAAGTATGTGGGCATTGACTCTAGTTGTATGGTGCGTCCATCCGTCAACCACCAATCCGGTACGCCGCTTAGCAGCTTGAGTGCTTCCCCGCGCTCGGAGAAAAGCATCTCGCGCACGAGGGTGATGAAATTAGATGATGCCCAGGCGTGTGGCATGTCTCCTCCGGAAAAGCTTCCATTCGTTGGGTTGATTTGTTCGGCCCAGGCGAAGGTGCCTGGTATGGTTTCGTGCCGCATTGTCCACCCAAGAATCTGATGGAGTACATCGTTACGTCCTAGCCGTAGGTATGCGTGGGCGAGATCTAGTCCACCGTAAGGCCAAAAATGTCCACCCAGGTGCCGAAAACCGCCATCGTTAGGTTCAAGCCATAGGCGATAGTATGTGTCAAAAGAGCGAGTTAGGAGTGGCATATCCAAAGGAAACACCTCGGTCGGCCAGATAGCTGGGACTGATCCTCGCGCCATGGCTGAATCTGTGCTGTTTTCTACAGCTCCTGGGATGAAGGCTGGCTCGGGCCCCATTACAGCTGTGACTGAGTCTAGAATCGATTCACGCAGCGCATTTGCTTCGGATTGCATCCAATTAGAATCATTGATTTCACCTAATTCCGAGGCGATGTACGCTGCGTGTTGTAATCCAGACACTCCCCAGAAATTATCCCAATAGTGGTGCCAATCTGCCGGGCCGAGGTCCTCTGCGCTTTTGCTTGGGGGTAGGAGGCCATGCGCAGTGCGCACCACTGTGCTAGGCCTTGTGCGAAGATCTGCAATGTAATATGCGGTTTTACGTAAATGTGGATACCAGTCGCGCAGTTGTATTTTGTCGCCACTGAAACGGTAATAGGTGCTAGCAAGAAAAATTACCTGTCCTTGCGAGTCCCATTCATCATCGTACCATGGAACGTTCTTGCCTCGTATTGGAGGCACTCGTCCATCTGTTTCTTGCGTGGCTAGCGTTGCTGTGACAGTGTTCCGGACACTTTCGGTGTGACCAAATTGGAGCAGTGCTAGCCCGGAGTATGCTGCGTCTCGGACCCAAACGGCGTCATGAGCTAATGGTCCGGGGTGGGGGCCGTCAGGGTCAAGAGATAGGAGTAAGTACCCAAGAGAGGCGTTTACCCCAGCTTCTAATGCTTTGTCAGGGATAGTCATCTTGACCTTAGTTGTGGCATTCTGCCATAACTTGACAGTCTCTTTTATGTGTTCATCAATGGGGTTGTCTACAGGTGGGAATTTATTGCCTGGTGTAGCGGGAAATGCGAAATGAAACTGGGCTGATTCACTGGGATTAAGGTCAATAGGATATGCCCAAAAGGCAACCCCGTCCGCTGTTTCCAAATGTCTCACACTGTCATTGAACGGCACCTCGCCGACCAATGCTTTCGCCATGGATTCTTGTAACAACCCCGCGCCTGTGTCACTTGCCGGTGTTGCGGCTATCATGAATGGGAGGTCATTAATCCATAGTTGGCTGTGGCGCCTTGCACGAATCGAGCATATGGGTGTTATGTTTTGATTGATTGCAAAAGGCCTAATTGAAAGCAGCATGGTTAGGTGGCGGGACCCTGAGTCTGTATTCTTCAAAGTTACTTTCCAGCGGATTGCGGAATGTTTGCTGTCGCCAAACATGGTATTTTCGATATTTATGTTAAGTGCATCCCATTGCCATTGCGGCATGGGTAGACGGCCATTTACCAAAGAGAATTGCACTTTTGTTGGGTCCGCGCTCGCAATTGTGCCGGTGTCATTATCGTAGATCCATATTTCTACTCTTGGTGCTCTTGCCCATGGTGCTACTGCACCATCTGAGGATACCAATGCTTCGTCAGCCGTATCCATGTTTCCAGTCATAGTCCAGCCGAAAGGTTGACCTTTCGCCCATGCGGGCATCGGCCACTCTGGGTTTTGTCTGGCCATCCACTCTACGTGTTGCGCTCCGGTCATCACTGTACGAGGATTAGAACCGATTCGTACTGGTTGTTTGATTCCTCCGTATCCACCTTGGTCAGATATGCGCCAGGCAAGTTGGAGCTCCTCGCCAGATTTGCCGTACTCTAGAATATCTATCAGTACTGCTTGCTCAAGTAAGTCTTCCCAGGTGCCGACACGATTGCCGTTTATCCAGAGCATTGCGGCGTCATCAATTCTTCCAAACCCTAGAAACACACTTGGCCATTCAGGGATGGTAATCCTAGTTCGATACCATGCTACACCATCGTATTCCAGCCCACTTGCCTCCCAAGGGGTTCCGGGTTCGAGGCTGAACCACTGATTCTCAGAGGTTGTAGAAGAGTGCCAGTGCTCTGATATACCAATGTCATCTGGGTCTATGCGAAAGAGCCAGTCGCCGTTAAGGTCAGTTGATTTTGCTTGTGCAACTTCACACGGTGAAGAAAGTGGGACTGATGGCAATCTAAAAATATTCGTGCAGCCTGTCAGCATCAGAACAATGCCAAGCAATGAGACACCTGTCGTTAGCCTTTTGGGCCACCACGGTGTTTGCTGTGCGCATTCGGGACGTGAGGTTTCACTCAAGAGTCTTTCCCGCCCGTTTGTTTTGTTAGTTTTGTAACCTTAATTGATTGTGACTGGAATAGCGCCCGAAATTAAATGCCAGTTTGCGGCTGGGGGGGTAGTCGTTTTACAGACAGTCGAGTTATCTGTACAAACAGCCATATGCAAATCGTAACTTCCTGATACCGGGATTTCAATATGGTCGCGCCATTCGTATTCTGTGCCTGCAGAAATCTTATCTGCGTCACTGTCACCGTTGAAAAATCGGAAAATGTAGGGATTTGCGTAAACTCCCCACGCACCGAATTTCTGGTCATCGGTTCCCTGATTCTGTATTCTCAGATTCACAAAGATAGATTCGTTCACTGCGTATTCTGCTACGCAGCTGCTTCCCGCGGTACATTTTTTCTCCGCCGAAAAGTAAGTGCCTGTAATGGGACTTCCATCGGGGGTGATGGGAGAAATCCTGGATTCGCTAATGGTTACTGGAATAGCATCTGAAAGAATAAACCAGTTGGTGCCAGGGGCTTTTGAGGCTAGACATTTCGCTGCGGTATCAAGACAAATGCCCATTTGCAGATGATGAATACCTGGATTGATGATGGTAATAGAATCTCTCCAACTATATTCAGTGTTGCCACCTATTTTGTCTGCTTCGCGGTCACCGTTGAAAACATATAGGAAGTTCGGATATAGGTTAGTGTGTACGCCCCATGCACCGAAACTAATCTCTGAGCTGCTCGAATTTGCGATTCGCATGTTAACAAAAACCGGATCTCCAATAAGGTGTCGGGGTCCGGTTATACCTGCAACGAATTCAGTTTCGATACTAAATGTTTTTCCGGAAATATCTGTGTTAGCGTTTGCTAAGAGGGCCTCTGATGTGGCTGTTGGCTCAGCTAACGCTGTAGCAGTAATTACTGGGGTAGCAGTGTGTGTGGGTATTGCAGTGGCTGGGGCTTGGACGATTGGTATCTCCGCTATGTCCGTTTGGACCTTTGACCATAGGGATGAAACCCAGACGCGATTCCGAGCGCCGTAGGTAATCTGATACCAAAGACCGTCCGCAGATTTTCCGATGAGCGGTGCAATGTAACCGGCTGGCTCGCTGCCGAGAATTTCGTATTCAGCACCCGGTCCAGCACGCAGATAGACGCCGTCTGTTAACTGCAGTGTAGCCCCCCCGGCAGCCACTTGGTCTGCTAGTGGAGTTGATGTTGGGTCTGCGGGCTGGATAGCGATTAAAGTGGGAACCGGAGTATCTGTGTTTGTTAAGTCGGTCAATACCTCAGTTGGTTCCTCGGTGCTGCTCGGGGACACTTTGGCTGTTGTTTGAGTAGGAGGTAGCTCTGTAGGAGCAGTAGTTTGTTGCGAGTCTGAATTAAGCTCGTTCAGAGCGTACCTAATTGCAGAAACCCCGCCTGTAGCGAGACCAATAATCAACACTGTTACCAGTACTGTTTTGTTTGGAATTGCGCTGGGCCGCTTAGTAGTCATTGCTCCAAATCTGTGATATTGTGAAATATCTGGAAATTCTTAACAGTCGCATATTAGTATATCATGGGTGATTTTGCTGGTGAGCCATACATGAATAAATGGGTTGAAGATTATGGATGTCATACTAAGGCCTCTAAGGCAGTTGAAGGGTATCGTGTCGTCGCACCCGTCCCATTTTTAAGGAGTACACTTCACGGTGATGTCAACTAATTTTCGTTTACGCAGGTGCGTCCGCAAAGCTGCTGTAATGGTATTGTATGCGCCCATGTCGTAAGCCTACTGTGTCTTTACCAGTGGCGATTTGACCACCCGGATTGTGAAAACTCCATTTGAAAGTCCAAGAAGATCCGTTACCACGGACTTGGTCTATTGCGAATGTGCCTGATGGAAGTAATTCGTTCAGTAGTTTCTGATACCATTTGCGTATTTCCTGAATTCCAAGGATTAGACGCTGTGCATTCACGTGGCCGGCATTCTCGTGGTACAGGCTCACGAGTAATTCAATATCTCGATTGTTAAGGGCGTCAATATAATTCTGGAGCGGGTCGTTACTAACACTAGGTGGCATCGGAGCAGGTGCTTGGACTAATGCTTCTGCTTCCTCCAGCGGCCACTGGAAGGCAGCCACCGCATCCCAGAGGTAATGATGGCCTGGGCTGGTTGACCAGTCCCACGAGTAAGTATTCGCAGCGGACAGACCTAATTCAAGTGCCTTCTGATAAAACTGGTGTTGGTCTTCTGCTGTGGCAATCCACCCGCCGGCTCCGTAGGCGGATCCAGTTGGTATGACGGGACG
>Ga0310344_10000839_pt1 | contig 23923 bp, 17 predicted proteins | sample HC15DNA20200_MG_FD_203801 | JGI IMG/M metagenome (GOLD analysis project Ga0310344, IMG submission 203801) | Marine microbial communities from station ALOHA, North Pacific Subtropical Gyre - HC15-DNA-20-200_MG | ecosystem: Environmental > Aquatic > Marine > Oceanic | place: Pacific Ocean: North...
GGATGAAATGACATTTACGCGGCAGGCCGATCTCCGGCATGTCGGCCAAGGTTACGAAATCGTAGTGACACTTCCTTTCGAGAAACTAGCTGATGTGCAACTAGATGAGGATCTTGCACCTCGCTTTTTCGAACAGTATGAATCTGTCTACGGTCACGCCCACAAGCACCTTGGTCTTGAGATAACTACCTGTCGACTAACTGCCAGTGGTCCCAAGCCCAGTATTAACCTCAATCCAGTTCAAACTAGCGTAAGCCATCCCGATGTTGCGATTAAAGGTACCCGTCAGGCTTACTTTAGTGATCTTGGTGGTTTCACGGAAGTACCTTTGTACGACCGCTCTAAACTAGCGGCTGGCTCTATTTTTGAGGGCCCAGCGATAGTTGAGGAGATTGACTCAACCGCTGTTATTGGTCCAGGGACCCGAGTTGAAATAGATCACTATGCCAATCTGAACGTTACGTTTATCGAGGAAGAGAAATCGTGAACCTTGAACTGAAGTGTGGATATTCGTTTGACGAAAGTCAATACGTTTTAGTTGTTGTCGATACAAGTTTCTACCGAAGATGGGAGTTGAAATGAGCGGAGAGACTTACGATCCCATAGCTCTGGAAATTCAATGGCAGAGATTAATTGCCATTATGGACGAGGTTGATAATGCCACGGTCAGAACTTCATTCTCAACGATAGTAGGTGAAAGTCGCGACTTTGCTTGCATTCTTGTCAACCAAGATGGGGTGTCACTATGCCAATCGAGCTTCAGTCCACCAAACTTCTGTGTCATCTTGCCGCGTACCAGTAAGATTCTCCTAGATGCATTCCCTGCTGAGACGCTGAAGGATGGGGATGTTCTTTGTACCAACGACGCCTGGATAGGGGCTGGTCACTTGCCCGATTACATAGTAATCACTCCAGTCTTTCACCGAGGCAAAATGGTTGCATTCATGGGTACCGTGGCTCATCTTGCTGATGTAGGTGGCCATGGAGGTGACATTGAAGCTCCCGATGTATTTACAGAGGGAATAAGGATCCCACCTTCGAAATTATATGAAGCTGGCCAAGAGAACGAATTACTATTTGAGATCATCGGCAATAATTGCCGGGTTCCCGACCTTGTGCTTGGTGACCTCCGGGCTATTGTCGGTACCCACATGGTTGGTGCCCGTAGACTCAGAGAATTTTTAGATGACTACGACATGCCAGATTTGGTTACGCTTTCCGACGAAGTATTAAGTCGTTCCGAGAGCTTGATCCGGAGCAAAATTGAGGAATTGCCGGACGGGAAGCACGAATTTGGACTAGATATTGACGGGTACATAGACATCGTTCACCTGCACGCAACTGTTGAGATTCGTGGCTCTGATATTTATGTGGATTACACTGGTACATCCCCACAGAATCCGCGAGCGGCTATCAATTGCGTCTACAACACTACCTACGCCTCCACCATGTATCCATTCAAATGCTCCCTTGTGCCAGGAATCCCTAATAATGAGGGGCTTTTCAGACCGATTCACGTCACGGCACCGGAGGGAAGTATCCTAAATACGACCTTCCCACACCCTGTACGTGCTCGCGCCAAAACCACTAACAACATCAACCAGGTAATCTTTGGTGCGGTATGGCCCGTGCTAGGAGAATACGCGCAAGCTGGTAGTGGTTCAATATGGCCTTTTAGTGTAAGTGGTCAAGCTGAAGAATATGGCACCTTTAGTGTCCATATTCTTCCTCATGGTGGGCGAGGTTCCATGCAGAACTTGGACGGGCTAATCCCGATTGCGTTTCCACATAATAGCTCTGTAACACCAATAGAAATCATGGAGATGCAAGCACCACTACTAATACTGGAGAAGGAACTCCTACCTGACTCAGCAGGGCCCGGTAGGCGCCGTGGTGGAATTGGCCAAAGGATGACCTTCCGGAACACAGCTAATGTGACGTACAGTGCCAGAGTTAGGCCTGACAAGATTTTCTGCGCACCTCCGGGCCTTAACGGTGGTTCAATCGGAACTACCGGGGAGGTGCGATTCAACGGGGAGTTGATTGAGCGGTTCCCCATTCTTCCGTTCGCACCAGGGGATGAAATAGAAATGCGAATGCCAGGAGGAGCCGGATTCGGTGATGTTCGGTTGCGGGAGAAAGAATTAGTACTAAGGGATATTGAGCTTGGTTATGTTACTAGAGAAGGGGCAGCTAAAGACTACGGCCTGATAATAGACGTGCCGGAGTCTTGAATGCCCGCGACAGGTGGGGAGTGAACATGGGAATAGATCCGATTAGCCTCGAAGTGATGTGGCAGCGGCTTGTTGCGATTGCAGACGAGATCGACACAGCGACAATCCGAACTTCTTTCTCAACAATTGTTGGCGAAAGTCACGATTTTGGTTGCGCGATTCTTGATGCTAATGGCGCGGGACTTGCGCAGGCACAGTGGAGTCCGCCGCAGTTTTGCACTATGCTCCCCCGTACTGCTAGTTTGTTGTTTGAAAGATTCCCGATAGATACACTTAGTGAAGGTGATGTGCTTTGCACTAATGACCCGTGGATCGGTAGCACTCATTTGCCGGATTACAACCTGATCTCGCCGGTATTTCACAAAGGCAAGGTGGCAGCGTTCTTAGGCACAGTGGCTCACGTATCTGACGTGGGTGGTCATCTAGGTGACCTTGAGGCCTCCGACATGTTTATGGAGGGTACACGGGTGATGCCTAACCTGTTCTATCGACGGGGAGAAGTAGACCCGATAATTGAGGAATTCATTGCAGCGAACTGCCGTGTACCCGAGATGGTTCTGGGTGACCTACACGCCATTGTAGGTACTCATCGGATTGGTGCTAGGCGTTTACAGGAGTTCATGGACGACTATGGATTGGATAACATTACGCCCCTTTCAGACGCTATTCTTGGACGCTCTGAAAATGCATTAAGAGAGGCTATTGCGGAACTTCCTGATGGGGTGGCAAATTACGAGTTGACTGCCGACGGTTATTTGGAACCGTTCACCCTTAAACTTTCCATCGAAATTAGTGGTTCCGAAATCTTAATGGATTTCACAGGGAGCTCGCCCCAGCAGAATCACTCTGCAATCAACGCTGCTTTTAACATCAGCTACTCTACAGCGGTCTATCCGATCAAATGCATTCTCGCCCCAAGGATTCCAAATAATGATGGTCTGGTTCGCCCAATTCAGATCACTGCTCCTGAAGGCTCCATTGTCAACTGTACTTTTCCAGCACCTGTCAAAGCCCGAGCTAAAGTAATCAAACATATACCTCCGCTAATCTTCGGGGCATTAACCCCGTTATTACCTGGAAAGACTATTGCTGCTGGCGGGGGAATTTTTCCGTTCCACTTTGTGGGAGAAGACGAGAAATTTCCGAAGTTTGCTGTTCACATGTTGCCCCACGGTGGTCTTGGTGCAACTAAGGAGGCAGATGGTTTGCTGCCCGCAGCTTACCCACACAATAGTACAGTTACACCTACTGAGATTATTGAGAGACAGTGTCCAGCGGTAATGATTTGCAAGAAAATCATTCCAGATTCAGGAGGACCCGGGCGGAGGCGAGGAGGCCCAGGTCAAGAAATAACACTACGGTGTACAGCTAAAAAGCCTGTGCTGCTTACCATTCGACCGGACCTGATGAAATTTCCGGCACCAGGTCTTGAAGAGGGCGGTGAAGGTTCCCGAGGCGAAGTCCTGCTAAATGGCGACAGGCTCGAACGCTTCGTTCCAATCCCGTGGCACCCTGGGGATCTAATTACACTGCGTGTCCCGGGTGGTGGTGGGTACGGCGACCCCCGGCAGCGAGAAAAAGAACGCGTTCTAGAAGATGTTGCCCTAGGTCTTGTCACAACGGAGGCGGCACGAGAAGTTTACGGTCTTGATATTGACGTTGACCCCCAAACAATACGACTCGAGGCAATTCGTGATCATGTAGCCAGACAAGCTGAGAGGGGTCATGGCTGACCTCGCGATTGTCAACGGTAAGTTAGCCCCTACCGCTCCTAATGCCGATCCAGAAGCTGGTACGCTGCTAATCAACGGTGGTCGCATAGAAGCTGTGCTGCCTCCCGAAGAGTACGTGGCTGCCGATCAAATTTTTGACGCCGAAGGACTCCTGGTTCTTCCTGGTGCTATAGATATTCACTTTCACTGCCGCGCTCCAAGCTTTCCAGAGCGGGGAGACTTTGGTTCCGAATCTAAAGCAGCAGCTGCAGGTGGCGTGACAACAATATTCGAGATGCCAATATCTAAACCTTGTGCCTCGACGACAGAGGTATGGTTAGCTCGACGTGACTTAGCTGCAAGCCACGCACACGTCAATATAGGACTTTACGGAGCGCCTGGTAGATTGGATCGGAAAGAAATAGAGGGCATGGCAGCAGCAGGAGCCATCGCCTTCAAACTATTTACCACCGAAGCCGTCAAAGGCCGTGAAGACGAGTTTACAGGCCTTAGCGTTACAAACATTGATGAGATCTATCAGGCGCTCGAGTTGGTCCGTGATACCGGCCTACGCTGTGCTTTCCACGCGGAGGATCAGCGATTAATCGATATGTTTACTGCTCGGGCTAGAGGCCTTGAAGGACCAGACCATTTTCGCCACCTTCGTTCCCGGCCAAGTGTTGTAGAAACCACAGCTGCAGCACAGCTGATTGCGGTGGCAGAAACAATAGACACGCCTATTCACTTACCACACGTTAGCTCCAAATCAACCGTTGACGTTATCCGACATGCAAAAGCCCGAGGCGCTAAAATTTCTGCTGAGACGTGCCCACACTATCTCCACTTCACCGAAGATATCTTGGAGAAAATTGGTCCTTATGGGAAGATTAATCCACCAATACGGCACGAAGAGGATCGCGAAGCCCTTTGGGAGGCTGTTCGTGAAGGGGTCATCGACGTAATAGCGACTGATCATGCGCCATTCACCCCAGCTGAGAAGGAGGCCGCTTGGGGAGATATTCTTTCAGCACCCCCAGGTCATCCAGGTGTAGAGCAGTTAGTACCCCTCATGATGGATGAGGCTTTAAGTGGTCGCCTTGACTTGTTCCATGTGGTGGAACTAATAAGTACTCGACCAGCAGAACTTTTTGGTCTTTACCCCAACAAGGGTGTATTGCGGGCTGGCGCTGATGCCGATCTGACAATATATGATCCTCAGTCTAGAAAAATCATTAATCGACAAGATGGTTTTAGTCGGGGGGCTGATTGCAACCGACTATATGATGGTATGGAGATTCAAGGTGAGGTGGCTGCCACGATAGTTGGTGGCAAGACTGTTTATCATGGCGGTGAGATTAAGGGTAGTCCTGGGGATGGCGCAATAGTCCAACCCTGCAACTAACAGTAATAAAGTCTAATTAAGGGGGAGTCAAAATGACCAAGGCGGATCTTAATGAACGTGATAAGCGACTTCAGCGGACCAGAGAAGCAATGGAGCGTGAAGGACTTGACGCGTTACTGGTAGCTGGTAAAGGACACTGGTGGACTGGTCGGGGTTATTGGCGTTACTTTACGAACTTTCATCTTTGGGGTCACGATGGTTTGTTATTGATCCCGAAGGAAGGTGAGCCGGCTTTCACCAATAATAGTCCCGCACTGGCAGCTCGTATTGCTCAAGAAGGTTGGGTGACCGAAAGTCGTGGGGATGTATACATAGTCCCACGTATGGCTGATTACATTCGTGAGAAGGGGCTTGCCACCAGCCGTATCGGCATTGCTGGATTCCGCTTTATACTCTCCGCTGGTAGTTATGCCGAACTACAAAGGCTTCTGCCAGACGTAACTTTCGTCAGTGCAGACGACCTTATGGACAAGATCCGCTCTACAAAGAGTGAACTCGAAATAGTCCAAGAGCGTGAATTATGGACTATGGCGAAATCCGTAATGACAGGGTTTGGCGAGTTAGTCAAAGACGCTAAAGGAGTAAGCCAGCGGGAGTTGATTGCAGAAGCAACAAAACCTGTTTGGGCTGCAGGTTCCCGGGACTTATTGATTTTCATAGCTGAAGAACCGGGAACGGTTGAGGTGCCGGCTGATATTCCTCTAAGACTCGACGATAAACTGAGATTTCACCTGGAGATTTGTGGAGAGAGTGGTCACTGGTGTGAGATCACTATTAACTGTGCATTCCAGCCACCGAATGATCTGGAGCGAAAACTCATTGAGGATGAACTCATTGCCTTCGAGGAGACTCGTAAGGTTGCCCGACCGGGTAATAGACTTTCCGATGTGGCTGCTGCCTTCAATCGCGTAATGGTGCAACAAGGTTGGGACCTTGGTGAGGAAACCACACATTTCCATTTTCATGGTCAAGGAATGGACACGATTGAACGGCCATGGTTTTCCCAGAAGGAACCCTGGGGACAGTCCCAGGACTGGCCGCTTGAGGCTGGCATGGTTTTTTCTTACCACCCCCGCCGTAACGTTGTTATGCCCGAAGGCAATTGGAGCTCAGGCCTAAATGAGGACATCCTGATAACTGAGAATGGTGCCGAACGCTTAAGTGTTGATTGGGAGCACCGCTGGCGTTCAATGGACTGATGCGCAGGGTTGTACAAAGGAGAATCCATGGAAAATGATAAATTCGTTGGTGTACAAATCAGTCCAGTTAGTTTCATTGATGAGGGAGTTGATCAGGTCCTAGAGACGCTCCAAGAACGCGTTGGGGTAAATGTCTTGATGATTGGCACGGTTTCGTGGCTCGGTCTCAAGGTTGGACGTAGTATCTCCCACGAACTAGACGGTTTCCCTGATCACGGGGTAGCTGAGCCTTTCACCCTACAAGGCGGAGCCTATTTCAACCCAGATTCAGCCTATTACCGCAATACGCTCATCAATAATTACCGAGCCACGGATCCTGAGATGGCTGGTAAAGATGTTCTTGAGATGGTCATCCCTGCTGCTAAGGCAAGGGGCATGCAAGTCTACATTGAGTTAATGGAGCCCTTTTTTAAGTACGCAGGGCATGGATCCGCCAACACCGTTCAAATCCCAAATCTAGCACAGTGTTTAGAAGTTGATTTTCTTGGCCGGCATGGTTCGGAACCTAGTACCAGCAACCCTGACTATCGCCTCTGGATTCATTCCATGATAGAGGATCAGTGCCGTAACTATGACATTGATGGTGTCATGTGGTGTAACGAGCGGCGTAGTCCGCTTGACCAACTTATGGTGGGTGATGCCCCAGGTGACTTCAGTGAAGCCAGCCGACGAGAGGCCTTACAACAGGGCATTGATGTTGAACGAGTCAGGAGTGCTTTCCGAGAAGCCTACGACTACTTCCAAAAAGTACGGGCTGGCGAGAACTTCGTAGATGGAGCGCTTATCGAGTTTTTACGGGTGCTTCTGCAGAACCCTGAGATACTAATTTGGGAGCGATTCTGGTTAGAGCGAAACAAGGATCTTGACCGGGAATTATACGGAATTGTGAAATGGATCAACCCAGACATCCAGTTCGGTCTTAACGTGTGGAACAGAAACCACTTCAACCCTTTTCGCAAGGCACAGTGGCCCTGGGACGAGCAGACGCAATACGCAGACTGGGTCAAGCCGATTACCTACCAACACCAGTCTGGCCTCATATACGTCAATGAGATGACTACTTTTCACGAAACCATACTCCGTGACTTTACTCCCGAAGAAATGACCCCGATCATGTACAAAGCCCTTGGCCTAGAGGAGGCGCCTTGGGATGAGGTTGTACAGACCGGTATGGATCCAGATACCTACGTTTACGGCCAGTGTGCAGACGCAGTACGAGGCGTTAACGGTAAGATCCCAGTTTTCATGGGTCTGGGAGTAGATGCCCCACGGACCCGTGCTGATCAAGCGGTATGCACGCCAGATATCGTTTATCGTAGCGTCAAAGCCACGTATCGTGCTGGAGGTAAGGGCGTGATTTTTTCCCCCAACTATGCCAGCATGAAGCTTACTAACTTAGATGGGGCAGCTAGTGCTCTGGAAGAGTTAGGACTCAAGTGAACCCAAGGGAGGGCCACTCTGACAGCTTTCGTACGTTAGTTTACAGCGTAATAATTCGCACCCGACAAGTGACAACATAATCGGTATCAGATCCTAGTTGATCTAAGAAAGGGAGCATAATATGCCCGAACCCCCAGCATGGCGTTACCAAAAAATTACTAAGCCAATGGTTGACATTCCATTGGGGCATCATGTGTTTCTTGGCAGGGTGTTGACTGGTATTGGTGATGAGGTTATTGACGACGGTTTTATTGAGATCAAAGAGGATAAAATTGAAGCAGTTGGAATAGCCTCCGAATTAGGTTCTCGCGCTAAAGATGCTATTGATACCGGAGGCTCGATCCTCCCGGGAATGTTTAATAGTCACGCGCACCTTGCTTGGGATGGTATTCACGACTTAGCTCGCCAGTCGATGGATGATTCGCCGGAAATCAGTGCTTATAAGTCTGCAGGTAACATGCTGATTAGTTTGCGAGCCGGGATTACTACCGTCCGTGACCTTGGTATGAACACAGCAAACATTTTTTCTAAGCAAGCTGTGGAGCAAGGGATTTTCCCAGGTCCACGGTTGCTTATTACAGGTGAGGCAATCATACAGACTGGTGGTCACACCTATTGGTGCTGTCGGGAAGCAAGTGGTGCTGATGAAATGCGTCGAGCTGTACGGGAGCAGGTACGTGCCGGCGCAGACCTGATCAAGATCATGGCTTGTCACGATACGCTTGAGCTCACTGATGAAGAGTTAGACGCGGTAATTGACGAGAGTCACCGCAATGGCCTACCCATAACCGCGCACGCTACCCGGAATGATGCAATAGCACGAGTAGTGAGTGCTGGAATAGATTGTGTAGAGCACGGTGGTGGCATGACCGACGACACCATACAACTGTTGCTACAACGAGGCGTTCCTATCGTCACTACTTTCGCTCCACTAGTTATGCAGAGTCAAGCGGAAATTGCGCGCCAGTACGGAATTCCTGAATGGAAGATTGAAGAACGACAACGGGCCGTAGCTGATTCTGGGCGCTACGAATCACTTGTAAAAGCTGCTAATGCTGGTGTGACAATTGGATTCGGTACGGATGCGGGTAGTCCAGTAGTACCGCACTCTGTAGTTGCACCTGAGATGAAATTCATGGTCAAACTCGGAGTGGTAAAGGACAACTATGGTGCTTTGCGTAGTGCTACAAGCGTAGCAGCCAACATCAATGGGCTTGAGCAAGAACTAGGCACACTTGAAGCTGGTAAAGTTGCGGATGTAGTTTTTGTGGAGGGGAATCCAATTGATAACCTGGATGCCCTAGAAAATGTCACGGCCACATTTGTAGCCGGTAAGCAACTGTTCTAGGAGAACCTAGGAAACAGTAGACAGAGAATGCAGCCCAGATCCCCTAAGTAGACTAGTATTACGGGGATCTGGGTTATAAGACTGAAACTCTAAAAAAAGATCCCAATTTTGGATGAAACTTTAAACTAAGGTTATTTTGAAAAAAAGACAGCCCTTACTGTCGGTCACGAGCCGTGTGTTGATTTACACCTGTTACATTACCTCCAGCGTCTACCCATAAGCTATAGGGGTACTTGATAGTTGTCGGGCAAATATGTCCCGGGACTGCTAAGAGATAGTCGCCTACCTGCGGTAATGTTTCAGGGTTAGCCTTGAATACCCCATGCTCTTCGTTTTGCGAAATGAGTCGGGCATTTGGTACCGATGGCAGAAAAACTCTTTGTTCTAAAGGTTTGTCTGGCGCAACAGCCTTGTTACCAAGATCAGTAGTGAAAAGAAGCTTCTCAGGGTAAGAATCGACTACCTGGGTTAATAGGAAAGCCGCCCACTTGAAGGGCATATCAGGAAGTAAAGAGGAGTAGCCTGCATCCCAATAAATTGCGGTACCTGGTGATCCCAATATAGCTTCTTCACGAGCGTAAAAAGGAAAAGAGAATGAACCCCCACCTACCACTATATCCACTGGCCAGCCTTTCCCAAGAAGGATGTTGCGAAATCTCTTAACCTCTTGAATGTGAGCTAAAGCCAGACCTTCGCGCTTTCCATAGTCGGGTTCGTGGTCATGACCATCGTATGCGTGCAGCCCGGCGGCCCGTGTATACGAACCTTCTTGCAACACTTTGTAAATTTCTTCAGCACGTTTTCCTATTGCGACCCCCGTTCGCAACATTCCAACATCTAGGTCTAATAAGGCACTAAGACAGAAACCGTGCTTCTTCCCCTCTTTGGCTAATAAATCGACGTGTAATGGTTGGCTAACTATAGCGTGTACAGTCCTGTCAGAATAGGTTTTGCAAAGTTCTACAAAACGTTGAACCTTCCGCTTTTGTGCCAAGGGATATGTCAGTATCGCGAGTGAGGCCCCAGCTTTTAGCACCATCTCGAGTTCCGATAGAGTTGCCGTTTTGAAACCCGCGACTCCTGCTCTAAGTTGAAACTGGGTAACCTCCAATGATTTGTGAGTCTTAACATGAACGAGAAGATTGCCACCACCACCAGCAAGCCTACAGAGCATGTCGATGTTGTTCATAACAATATCCCGGTATACGAGCATTACTGGAGTTGAAACGCTCTCGGGATCAGCAAATTTTATGTCGTTCCACTCAATCATTTTTCAAATCTCAACTCATCATAGCGGCTATTGTTGTTGAGTGGGACAATGCCACCGTGATTTACGCTTTACCGCTGGTTCGACGCGGTCGTTGACGCATGAATAGGGCCTAATTGAGTTGATAGTAGTGTCTTTCTAGGTTTCGACCGTAAAATAGTGGGCCTAATCTCTAACCAATACGAGAATTTAGTCTATTCTTCAATATAGGGTATGGAGATGAAGCTCGAACATCTACGCAAGGAATACCTCAGTACCAGCCTAAATCGGGATGATCTGAGAGAGGATCCATATGATCAGTTTCAACACTGGTTTCAGCAAGCGCGGGCGGCAGACCTGATAGAACCGAATGCCATGAGCCTAGCTACTGTGGATCGTGATGGATCACCCTCAATTCGGACGGTCCTGTTAAAGACTGTGGATCATGAAGGTTTTGTCTTCTTTACCAATAAGCAGAGTCAAAAGGCGCTGGATATTGCGAGTAACCCGTGTGTCGCACTATTGTTTCCATGGTTAGCTCTTGAGCGCCAGGTTAAAGTCATCGGAAAATCCGAGGCCGTGCCGAAGGAGCAGGCGAGAAGCTATTTTGCACGGCGCCCTCGTGGTAGCCAACTAGGGGCGTGGGTTTCCCACCAGAGCTCCGTAGTCTCTTCGCGCACTGAGCTTGAAGGGAGACTTCAGGAGTTGATAGATCAATTCGCAGACCGCGAGATTCCCTTGCCGGATTTCTGGGGCGGCTATCGTGTTAAGCCCTATTCTTTCGAATTTTGGCAAGGCCGAAGCAACCGTCTGCACGACCGGTTCCGGTACACCCTGTTAGATGGCACATGGTCAATTGATCGTCTTGCCCCTTGAGGCGTTACAGATTGTTCACATAAAAGCTAGTTGAGTGTGTCTTCGTCGTCAGTGAGCCACTCAAGGTCGAATCGGGTGAGAGCTAAACCTTCATAGTTTCTACCCTCGCCACGGTCGAACAAGCAGCAGATAATTCGGTCGCGTGTAATACAGAGGTCGGAGTAACCTGAATGATCATTGTGTAGTAATTTCCCGGCGTTCCAAGTTTGCCCCTCGTCGTAGCTGATCCGTACGGTCATGCGTTCCCGTCTAGTAGAGCTAGCTGCATTGGAAAAAACCATTCGGTTCTTACCGTGAGTTGCTTCGTTAGTCAGGCGGAGTGCGCTTCCCTGACAAATCGGGTCGGGAAGATCAGGATGGTAGCCAGTTTCTACGAAAGTAACGCCGCCGTCAACACTTCGACCATAAGCTCGGCGTCGTTCACCAACATAGTTGCGGCAGTTGAGGTAAAGGCTGCCATCTGAAGTCTCAACAGCTACTGATTCATTGGTACCAGCCTGGGCGATAGCACCAATGTTCCAACTCACACCATGGTCATCGCTATAAACTACGTGCGAGCGACCTAACTTTGATAAGACCGCAATTGATGATTCTACGTCGTGATACCCGGAGGCAGTGCCTTCAACATGGTCGCAAGGCGCTATGAGCCTTCCGTTCTGAAGTTGAATGCCATGACAAGGTCCTGTGGCGTACCACGTCCAAGATGGGCGTTTAACTTGCTTGGTGATTTCTGTGGGTTCAGCCCAGGTTTCGCCATCGTCATTACTTGAGGTTATCCAAACTGTACGTGGTGCTTTACCCTCAATAATTAGGTCTTCTGGACCGTCTGCGAAGTTTTTGCAAAAAAGTAACCAGATTGTACCGGTATCTTTATCTACTATGGGACAGGGGTTACCGTCCGTGTCAGGTCCTGTACGTACCATTACTCGTAAAGGGCTCCAGGTGCAACCATTATCGTTACTTTTCTTGTAAACAATGTCGATATCCCCAGAATCACCACCCATTACAGTCGGATCGCTGTTTCGTCCTTCACAAATCGCTAGGATAGCGCCATTATTCGTAGTGACCAAGACAGGGGTGGTGAATGCGCGGTAACCTTCCTGACCGTATTTGAAGAGCAGGGTTTGCTCGTACATTTTAAATCCTCCTGTTCCGGCTAGTCATTGTGGGGTTAGGCTTAACCTTTCCCATCGTACATCGGTTTCCCTTTAGGGGCAGCGTACGAATCATTCGATTTCGGGTGTATAGGTTGTTAATACACTATAATTGAGAGCACCATTATAGTTTCAGTATAGGTTTATCAAAGTTAGGTTCTGAGAAAGCTACTGAAGACTCTTCATCTTTTAAGGCACCATCAAGCGTAGTCAAGTAATAACCTTAGATTTCAAAGAACTTGGAACTTTCTGCTACCATGACTTGGTAATGAAGCTACTTTTAACAATTATTCAGGATCCAGATTCAAACAAACTTCAAGAGGTCCTGACGGAACGAGGATTAGGCGTCACGAAGTTGTCGTCTACTGGTGGGTTTTTACGTCAGGGAAACTCTACTTTCTTGATTGGCGTTGAGGATGACCAAGTACTAGAGGTACGAGAGCTAATCGCTTCCACTTGTCGAGAGCGGAGTGAACTAATGATTCCTGGGGCTGCGATGGCTGATTTGGAGGGAGTATATGCCGCTCAAGCCACCGAGGTAACCCAAGGAGGAGCAATAATTTTTACGCTGAATGTAGATGATTTTGTCAAAGTGTAAAAGACGATGAACCTAGACAATCCGTGGGTAAGACTTGCATCTCTTGGGAAGCCTTAGGCCAACGGACTTTTTAGTTCTTGAAGGAGGCCCAATGAATTTGTCCCTCTCTTAGGTAGTCCCTTTTTCCAACTTATCGGCCTATCAAGACTGTAAAGGTTCAAAAGTACCGCTTCTGAACCTTCTGTTATTACAAACGGTATATCACCTTTACAAGATCACACTTGTCAGCACCACCAAATGTAGAGTTTTGCTATTAGCGCATCTCAAAGGTAGGTGGAAAGAATTCATCAACATTACTACCCCTCCGGTCCCACCCAGCGAGCGTCTCACGGACCTTTCGGGAAACCTTTTGGGAAGCACGACTAATTTCAGCTTCGTCAACCATTGGACAATGAAAGTTGTCAACAACTAAGCGTCCGCCACTAAAGACCTGTTTCACATCGGCCATGGAGGCGTAGTAAACAAGGCTGCGGATAGGGTCGTCCTGGGCACTTAGGGCAGGCCGGTCCAGGTCCACGACTGTGATGTCAGCTCGAGAACCTGGTGAGAGGCGCCCTATGTCATCACGCCTTAAGAATTTGGCCGCGTTGACAGTGACGGCGTTATAAACCTCTCGGGCAGTGGCCGTACGAGCGTTTGTGTGAGCTACCTTACCCATAATTGCGCCAAAACGCATTTCTCTTAATATGTCATCTGGTTGAGTATCAGTTCCTAAGCAAACATTTATACCTGCATCATGGTACCGGGAAATAGAATTGAGATAACTACCCCGCATTGAATAAATCCAGGGGCAGTTGGTCACCGTAATTCCGTGTTCTGCAAGAGTAGCTAGCTCTCCATCACTCATAGTTCCATCGGGGTCCCGGCCTAGCAACGCGTGCGTGAGCATTACCTCGGGCCCAAGGAAGCCGATACTGTCTAGGTATTCTACTGGGGTTTTGCCGCCATGGCGATCGGCGATAAGGCGTAATTCGTTTTCGGATTGAGCGAAGTGCATGCGTATACCTACCCCAAGCTTAGCAGCAGCATCTTTAGTGGCTTGTAGAAGCTCTGGGCTTACTTGGTCAGTGGTATATGGAAATAACAGGCCATGTACTCTACCTCCGTAGCCACCGTCATGTTTTTCGATAAACGCAATATTGCGTTCTAGCCCTTGGAAACCACGTTCTTCATCCCAGACCCACCCGGGTGAGCCGTCAGGCTCTACGAACTGCGCACCAGCACGAAAATGGTGCGACAAATAGGCGCGTAAGCCAAACCGCACGGCGGTCTCTACGTAGATTTCTGGTTCCCAAATGGGGTCGTTGAAGCGCTTAAAAACCATCGCCGTGATTCCGCAAAAGGTAGTTACCCCAGATCGGAGCATCGACAGAAAAGTATGCTCCGCGCCGGCACGGATCTCGTCAGGAGAAAAAACAGGAGGCTCTCCTTCCTCTATCACCCAACTTTTTGGTCTATACATGCCGCTTCGTTTACCCAAATCGAGGAGAGGCGGGTGAATTCCGACGTCCATCAGTGCATGCATGTCAATCAATCCAGGTGATACTAGACAGCGCGAAGCGTCAATCACGCGGTCAACGTTGCCTTCGTAGCCCTGGCCAACAAAGAGGACATTGTCCTCTTCGAACACCACCTCGCCGTTTTTATACACAACGTGTTCCTTAGAAACTTCGTCGTAACCCACCACGTAGCGCCCGTCTATTTTTGTTTTCATAACCTACCCCCGGTCAGGTTTATGCCTTCCAAATACCGTAGGTATTTGGGGAAGGACTATATTTAGTGTTCGTGATTGCCGACACTACCATATAATTGGGTTTAAGGAGATACTCGTGGCTATGAGAATAAGGATGTACGACAATGTTGCCCAATATCTGAGTGACAAAGAGGCAATTGACGCTGCCGTTCTTTCGGTACTGGAATCTGGTGAGTTAGTGATGGGGCCAGACGTTCGAGCTCTCGAAGAGGAGTTTGCGGCTTATTGTGGGACTAATTACGCGGTGGGCGTGACTTCCGGAACATCTGCCCTACTGCTGGCACTTCGGGCACTTGGGATCGGTGAGGGTGACGAGGTAATAACTGTGGCAAATTCAGATATACCCACCAGCCAGGCTGTTACTTTGACGGGCGCCAAAGTAGTTTGGGTTGATATCGAACCGATAGGTTGCAATATGGACCCAGATCAAATTGAGGCAGCCATAACACCAAAGACTAGGGCTATTTTACCCGTGCACTTACATGGGGTGCCGGCAGACCTCGACCCCATCCTTAAGATTTCTGAAAAGTACGATGTTGCGGTAGTGGATGATGCGGCGCTAGCCGCAGGGGCTCGATATCGTGGGAATCGCATTGGTTCCCTAGGTAGTCTCACAGCATTTAGTACAGCCCCAGGGAAAATACTAGGTGGTATTGGTAGTGGTGGGCTCATCACAACTGAAGATCGTTCTCTTTACAATCGACTAAATACTTTACGACACTATGGAAGAGAGGACCCGCCCTATCGTGACAAACAATCCATGGGTCCGAAGTGGCCTTCAGACACGATAGAAATTGGTTATAACGAACGGATTGACTCAATCCAAGCCGCGGTTTTGAGAATCCGTCTGCCCCAGCTTGATGAGCTTTCTGTCAGGCGCCGGGAAATTGCGGAGATTTACTCAAAAGGTTTCGAAAAAGTAGGCGTAAGGTACCAGCAGCCCCCACCAGATAGCGAGGCTGTATGGCGTGTATTCACGGTCCTATTACCTGATCGTGACCGAGTTCATGCTGGTCTCCATGCTGTTGGTATCGAATCGTCACTTGCTTACGTCCCAGCTGATCACCTTGATGTCTGTTATCGTGATTTAGGTTATAGACCTGGTAGTCTCCCGGAAACAGAAGTTTTCTGCAATGAACTGCTGGCACTCCCTTGTCATCCTTACATGAGTAATGCGGAAATAGATGAGGTACTAACGACAGTGGTCGAGTTGCTCTAAAAAAATGGGTACCCGTATAGATGGAATTGAACTTGAGATCCTTTGGCAGCGGCTAATTGCCATTATGGATGAAGTCGACACTATTATTGTTAAGACCACCTTCTCAACTATCCTGCGAGAGAGTCGAGATTTTGCCTGCATACTAGCTGACCCTAGCGGCCTTTCTCTTTGTCAGTCCCAGCTTAGTACAGCTAACTTCTCTGCTGTTTTTCCTCTCACGGCCGCAAAATTGTTGGAGCGTTATCCTATCGATACTCTGAATCCAGGGGATGTTCTTGCCACCAATGACCCTTGGTTCGGTACTGGCCATCTGCCTGACTACATATTGCTGGTTCCCATTTTCTGGCGCGGTCGAGTAGTTGCTTGTATGGGAACGGTTTCACACATGTCTGATGTGGGCGGGCACCCGGGCGAGATCGAGGGTGAGGATGTATTTAGTGAGGGATTGAGAATGCGTCCTTTTAAGCTTTACGAACAAGGGGAAGAAAACCCACTGGCTTTTGATGTAATTGGTGCCAACTGTCGTGCGCCAAATCTCCTGCTCGGAGATCTTCGGGCTATGGCTGGCGCGCTTCGTATAGGCTCGGAGCGGGTACGAGAATTTCTCCAGGATCAGGAGGCCGATGACTTCGACGCGCTAGCCGCTACAATCAGTGACCGTTCCGAACAAGCTATGCGTAGAGCTATTGATTCTCTTCCTGATGGCGCATATGAGTACGGTCTTGACATTGACGGTTATATAGAGCCTATCCATCTCCACGTGACAGTGAACATTCAGGGTTCGGAAGCAATCGTTGACTACACAGGTACTTCATTAGAATCTCGCCATGGGGCAATAAATTCTTCTTACCACAGCACTCGCGCCTCGAGCGTCTATGCGTTTAAATGTGCCTTGGTACCTGAGGTCCCAAACAACGAAGCACTTTTTCGTCCTATTCGCATTGTGGCCCCCAAGGGCTCAATTCTCAACGCCCAGTTTCCCATTGCCGTTAAGGCCCGGGCAAAGACTACGAATAATGTCAACCAGGTGATTTCCGGAGCTCTTTGGTCGGTCTTCGGTAATCGTGTTCAAGCTAGTAATGGTGCTATTTGGCCTTTGGTGCTGAAGGGGGAAGAAAAAGACTTAGGCCGCTACATTGTTGATATGCTCCCTCACGGCGGTCGCGGAGGACTCCCTTCCATGGATGGCATGGTTCCCGTTGCTTATCCGAACAACAGCACTATTACTCCTTGCGAGGTGCTTGAGTCGCAGGCGCCGATTCTTTTTTGTCGTAAGGAACTACGTCCTGATAGTGGCGGAGCAGGTCGCTATCGCGGTGGCCTGGGTCAAATTGTAGTTTTTAAGCATGTTGGGAAAGAAGCAGGAATTTTTAGTCTGACTCCAGACCGCATAACCACCTTGCCACAGGGCTTGGATGGTGGTGGTCCTGGGGAGATTGGGGCAGTTTATATAAATGGCAGAAAGACTTTCCTTTTTCCCGCAATAGACCTTCATCCCAACGACATTGTGGAGTTACATATTGCAGGTGGTGGGGGGTTTGGTCCACCTTCAGAACGTTCCCTGCAGGCTATCCAGCACGATATTAGTATGGGTTACGTTAGTCTCGAGCGAGCACGACATGATTACCAACTCACCAGGGAGCTGACGCCAGAGTAACTAACACATCATGCTAATGCTAAGGACGGCTTAAGGGTTGGGGTATCAATTTCCTAACGAAAAAAAGAAGAAGCTTCGCAAAAGAATGCCACCTATAATTTAGGAGAATGAATTATTCTGTTCATCTCGCGTCTTTCACGCAAGATTATCGTTTTAGATAGTAATTAAATTGAGCACTGATACGAAGGAATACGCTGTGTTTAGCAAATACTTAGGTGGTTTAGACTAAATCCCTGACAGTTCCCACTTAGTCCTTCACATAGGAGTTTTTGACTCCGTCACATAAACGCACTAATGATTTCCTACGCAATCGTAAAGCTTATTCTAAGTAAAGCCGAAACGGGTCTATCCCCAGGAAGAGTTCAGGACGTTTAGTAAATCCTAGAAAGGATTCAATCTTATGCTAGAGAAGCCGCACGTTCAGGATCGTCAGCAGCAGCAGCAGGGTCACCGCGTGAATCCAGGTGTTAGCGACGAACACTCGTCGCCAGGTCTTGGTGTGGTCATGCACCGTGGTCCACATGGGCCAGGCCACCAGCAGCACGAGGGTGGTGATCACAAGGTAGAAGGGGGCGAAGAAGGCGAGCAGGGAATAGAGGGCGGTTGGTTCAGGGCTGATCTGCACAGCGATGCTTTCAGCCACCCGTCCCCAGGTACTTTTGATGAGGCCCGACCACAGTGGGCGGGAAAGAACGAATACCGCCAGGCCGGCCACCAGCAGCAACAGGTGGGCTCCGAACAGTCGCAGGAACAGGACGATGGCGTTCACGCGTCGACCCAGTTTCCTAGAAGTTTTTACCATGGCTCTCGAAAATCCTTTCCGTCGGGTGTATGTGTTCCGCGCGATCCGAGTCTACCAGTGGTGGTAAGGGGTGGGCTACTGGAGAAGGCTTCCATCCGGGAAGTCCTATACTCGGTGGGGTGGCTTGGTGTGGGAAAACCCGACACTGTCACCGATGATGGGAGGCAGTCATGTTGAGGCGATCGATCACGGTGGACCGGCAATATCTTGTCCTCCCGGTAGCTAAGGGTCCCATGTCTGGGCACCTGCGGCTTCGGGACGAATCGGGAACAGTCCGGGAGTTCGACATCCGGCTTGCGGATGGGGCTGGTGATTATCAGGTATTCAGTGACCTTGAGACTTACCGGGGTGCGAAGCTCACTGTCGAGTACGAGGGTGACACCGCCGCGTCTCTCGACGGGATCTTTCTCGCTGACGAGCCCGTCGATCCGGGGGAGATCTACCGAGAGCGTTTGCGTCCCCAGTTCCACTTCTCTTCGCGGAGGGGTTGGAATAACGACCCCAACGGCTTGTTTTACTACGGAGGCGAATATCACCTCCTCTACCAGCATAATCCCTACAGTACCGATTGGGGCAATCTGCATTGGGGTCACGCTGTCAGCACCGATCTGGTGCAGTGGACCGAGCTGCCGGTCGCACTCTACCCGGACGCGCTGGGCACCATGTCCACCGGCTCGTCGGTGGTGGATTACGAAAACACCAGTGGGCTCGGGAGCGACGAGGGACCGGCCATTGTCGCCGTCTATACGGCTGGGCATGCGGATTGGGTAGACGAGTTCACGCAGTGCGTCGCCTTCAGTACCGACGGCGGTCGCAGCTGGACTAAGTACGACGGCAATCCGGTAATGGGGCACATTATTGGTAAGAATCGCGACCCTAAGGTCATCTGGCACCCCGAGACTGAGCGCTGGATCATGCCGCTCTACATGGACCAGTCCGACTACGCTATCTTCGCCTCCCCCAACCTGCTCGAGTGGGAGCACGTGAGCGACTTCACGCTGCGCGGCGCGACCGAGTGCCCAGAGCTTTTCCCGCTACCGGTCGATGGCGACGAGGACGACCGGCGCTGGGTCTTCTGGGGAGCGAACAGTACCTACGCAGTCGGGAGTTTCGATGGGACTGCGTTCCGACCTGAACAATCGCTTCGGATGCTGCAGCCCGATGGTTGCGCCTACGCAGCTCAGACCTGGGGAGAGAATCCCGATGATGACCGGCTGTTGCAGATGGCGTGGTTCCGCCAGGTCATGCCTGGCATGCCGTTCGGCCAGTTCATGACTATCCCCTGGAGCCTCGGGTTGATCCGGCGGGATGACGGGATCGTGCTCACCGCCGACCCTGTGCAGGAACTCGAGGTCCTGTGGGAAGAGCAGTGGCAGGAGCGGGACGTCGAGCTTACGGCGGGTACCGAGCTCGAGGCGGGGTTAGGCGGTGAACTCCTCGACCTCGAGGTCGACATCGACCTGGGTGAGGCGGACTCCGCCGGAGTCGTGGTTCGCGGCGTCCCTGTCTGGTACGACCGAAGCCTGGGAGCACTCTTCTGTGGTAGTTATACGGCCCTTATGACGGTTCCGTTGAGGTCGCTAAGGCTTCGGATCCTGGCTGATCGCACCTCGATCGAGGTGTTCGCTGATGGCGGCACGACTCTTGTGGCGGCTGGTGTGGTACTTCGGCCCGAGGACCAGGAGGTCCGACTCTTCGCCCGTGGTGGATCGGCTCTAGTGCGTAAAGTGCGCGTCTCGCGTCTGCGAACCGCGTGGCCGTTCGGGGGCTAACGACTCTCTTTGGAGCTTTCTAACGGACCGCCGTCGTCTCGGCTGGCGGTGTGTAGCTAACCTGGCTCTCCCATACCGTCCTCGTGCCACGGGTTCAGCCGGTTTCGTCAGCCGGACTCTCTTTGAGTTTCGTTGTTGTGGGTGCAATTCCCTCGGGGTTCTTCGTTTTACTGGTGGGGGTTGCTTGGGCACTCCTGGGGTCGTTCTTCCGCCCCAGCCCCAGTGCTTTGCTCACCAGTGCTATGCCCTTGAGGTCGAGCTCGTCGGCCAGATGGCAGGCCACGAAGTGCCCTTCGCTAATGGCTCGCAGCTCGGGTTCCTGCTCGCGGCAGACTGCCTCGGCGTAGCGGCAGCGAGTATGGTACACGCAGCCGCCCGGCAGGTCACTCGGGTCGGGTGGAGAGCCTTCGAGTACGATCCGGTCGCGGCGGTGGCGCACCGTGAGGCGGGGAACCGCCGACTGGAGTGCTTCGGTGTAAGGGTGGGCTGGGTTGCGCAGTAGCTCCTCGCGCGGCGCGTACTCAACAAGCTTTCCGACATACATCACGCCGATGCGGTCGGCGACGTAGCGGATCACGCCCATGTCGTGGGAGATGAATAAGTACGAGAGCCCAAGTTCGTTCTGCAGATCCTGGAGCAGGTTGAGGATCTGCGCCTGGACCGAGACGTCGAGGGCGAAGACGGGTTCGTCAGCCACGATGAATTTGGGTCTCACTGATAGCGCTCGGGCGATGCCGATACGCTGTCGCTGCCCGCCGCTGAAGCTGTGGGGGTAGCGCCGTAGGTGCTCTCGCCGCAGGCCCACCTGTATCAGCAACTCCTCGGCCCGCTGCTCCCGCTCCTTGTGGGAGCCGATGTTGTTGCACACTAGTGGCTCGATGACGTTGTCGAGGACCGTCATGCGTTCGTTCAGGGAGGCGAACGGGTCCTGGAAGATCATTTGCATGTTGGCCCGCACGTCCCGCATCTCGCGGCGGGGCAGGGAGAGGACTGGAAGCCTCCTGCCGCCCTCGTGGAAGTAGATCTCGCCGCCCGTGGGTTCGTATAGCCGGAGGATAGAGCGACCCAAGGTGGTCTTGCCGCAGCCGCTTTCGCCGACGAGACCTACGGTCTCCCGACGGCCGATGTCGAGGCTGACCCCGTTGACCGCCTTGATGTAGCCGACCGTCCTTCGCAGAAAGCCCTTTTGAATCGGGAAGAACTGCTGTAGGTCCCGGATCTCGACGAGTTTATTATCGTTCTCAGTCATGTCCAGCCGCCCTCCGAGGGCTCTCGCCCCTCACGTTCCGTCCAGCTGTGCTGGTGGCAGTTCGGCAACCAGATCCGCCTCGCTGTAGAGGTAGCATTTGACGGTGTGGCCCGGCTCGACCTCAATGACCGGTACTTCCCGCGGTTGGTCGCAGATGCCGGGCATGAACTCGGAGCAGCGCGAAGCGAAGACGCACCCGGGCGGCAGGTCGCGCGGGCTAGGCACCACCCCGGGGATGGGCACTAGCCTCTCCAACTCTCCCTCCACATTGGGGATCGAGCGCCACAGGCCCTGGGTATAGGGGTGCAGCGGATTCTCAAAGATATCGTCGGTGTTCCCCAGCTCGACCCGCTTGCCGAGGTACATCACTGCGATGCGATCAGCCATCTCGGATACTACTGCCAGGTTGTGGGAGATAAGTAGGATTGCCATGTCAGTGTCGTCCTGGAGACTAACCAGCAGCTCGAGGATCTGTGCTTCGATAGTGACGTCGAGCGAGGTGGTCGGCTCATCGGCGATGAGTAGCTTAGGCCCGCAGCTGATCGCCATCGCGATCATCGCGCGCTGCCGCATTCCGCCCGAGAACTCGTGCGGGTAAGCGTCGATCCGTAACTCGGGGTTGGGTATGCCGACCTGGTCCAGCAGCTCGATGGCGAGATTTCTGACTTCGTTCTTCGTCATGCCCGGGTTGTGTATCTGGATTGCTTCCATGATCTGGTTACCGATAGTGTGCAGCGGCCCGAACGAGGTCATCGGCTCCTGGAAGATCATGCCGATGTCGCCCCCACGGATAGTGCGCATCATCTCCGTGCGGGGATCGATCTTGGCCAGGTCCACCGGTGCGCCGTCATCCGGGTGGAACAGGATCTCGCCGTCGACGATTTTCCCGGGCGGTGATGGGATCAGTCTCAGGATCGAGTGGGCGGTGACTGATTTGCCACAGCCGCTCTCGCCGATTATGCCCAAGGTTTCCCCGCGGTGCAGGGTCAGATCGAGGCCGTCGACCGCACGTATCACGCCAGTGTCGAGCATGAAATGGGTCCGCAGGCCTCTGATGTCTAACAGTGGTTCTTGGGGACCGGGAGTATTTCTCATCCGTCGCCTCCCCTATCTCTGGGCGTACGGGTCAGCCGCGTCGCGCAACCCGTCGCCAATGAAGTTGAACAAAAGGATGGCCACCACCACGAAGGCTGCGGGGATAAGTAACCAGGGGAGGTTGGCCAGCACCGTCACGTCCTGCGCGTCCTGCAGCAGCGTGCCCCAGCTCACTGCCGGCGGCCGGATGCCGAGGCCCAGGAAGCTCAGGGCCGTCTCGCCGAGGATCATCTGGGGGATTGCTAGGGTGACGTGGACAATCAGGTAGCTGACAAAGGCTGGTAGCAGGTGACGGAAGATGATTCGATGATCGGTCGCTCCGGCGGCCTTGGCGGCTAGGGCGAACTCCTCCTCGCGGAGGCTGATGATCTTGCCCCGGACCACCCGAGCTAGCCCCGTCCAGCCGCGAATCGCGAGAATCACTGTGATCGCGAAGTAGATGTTGATGGTCCCCCAGTCTCGTGGCAGGGCAGCCGACAGGGCGATCCAGATGGGGATGTCAGGGATGCTGATGAGCACCTCGATGAGCCGCTGGATCGCCTCGTCTACGACGCCACCATAGTAGCCGGAGATGCCCCCCAGGATGCTGCCGAGGATGAAGGTGAGAATGACTCCGCCGAAGCCGATGAATAGCGAAATCCGCCCAGCGAAGAAGATCCTTGAGAAGACGTCGCGGCCGAGCCGGTCCGAGCCGAACAGAAACAGCGGCACCGACCGGTCCTCAAGGCCGAACAACTTTACGTTCATGGGGATCAACCCGAGTAGCTTGAACTCCTCGGTGCGAACGAAGAAGCGGATGGGGTGTGCTTGGGAACGGTCCTCCGCGTACTCGTACTTGAAGGTCGCCCGATTGAGCTCCCGGGTGGTCTGATAGACGAACGGCCGGACTAGCCTACCCTGTTCGTTAATGATACGTATTGTCGTCGGGGGTGTGTCGTTGAAGTTTTTGAGCCGTTCCAGAGGGGCATACGGGACTACGAAGTCGGCGAAGATCGACAGTAGGTAGAGGGCGGCCAGCAGGAACACAGCGAGGAGTGCCAGCCGGTGTTTTTTGAAGGCGTGCCACACGAGCTGGCGTTGGGAGGCGAAGTAGAGTCTCTCCTGAACCTGTTGCGCTCGGGCCTGCCGGCGTTGCACATAGTTCCGAAACGTCCTCGAGAGGAACGA
>Ga0310344_10000840_pt1 | contig 23921 bp, 28 predicted proteins | sample HC15DNA20200_MG_FD_203801 | JGI IMG/M metagenome (GOLD analysis project Ga0310344, IMG submission 203801) | Marine microbial communities from station ALOHA, North Pacific Subtropical Gyre - HC15-DNA-20-200_MG | ecosystem: Environmental > Aquatic > Marine > Oceanic | place: Pacific Ocean: North...
CGCCTACAACTAAATGACTCCATGTATAATCATTTGAATCAGAGGCTGTCCAGACAGAAACACCATCTAGGTAAACTGTAGATGTTGAGCTATTACGAACATAAACAAAATGTGTCCATTCGTTTGCTATGGGGCCATAAGCTAACGCTGTAGCACCACTTACATGGTAAATATGCCAATTACCACTATCATCTACTCCTAAAGCGGGGCCATAAACAGTTGAGTTCAAATACCCCGTTGTAATATGAAATATACCTCTGCCTGACCCTGTACCTGTAGACCAACCGTTTAAGCGCACCCAACCTTCTACTGTAAAATCGCCTGTCCCAAAAGCAAAGTCAGAGTCTTGGGCTGAAAGATAGTCGCCAGTACGGTCAAAATATCCCGAACCACCATTACTTGCTGCGCTGTAAGCGGGTGACTTAGCAAAAGGCGAAAACGGCAGTATTTTAGGAGGCAATGTGGCGGCCCCCAGAACTGTTAATGTTTCAGCTTCGCTTGAATTATCAACAAACCTGTTTGATTGAGCCGTTAACAGAATAGTGCCACTGATTGCCGTTAACGGTGTTGTTGGCGGTGTGAAATTACTTGTATAAACGGCTGTACCTTTTACAACCCTAAAATTGCTTATGTACCCGCCAAATAAAAAAGAATTACTGTAGTAGCCGCCCAGAGTGAAACTAACGTCGGTATAGTTTGTTGTCGATGCTTGGGTTGTTACCGCCGTGCCATCGGTATAAATGGTAATCGTTCCAGATGATCGAACATACGCGACATGAAACCAAACGCCTTGACCCGGTATGCCAGAACTAGAAACTGCTCTCCCAGCAAGCGCACCTGAAGTACCGTAGTACAAATAATACTCATCGTTATAAATTCCCAAACCTAACGCACCGCTTTTAACATCTAGCGGAGATGCCGTGTACTGGAAAAATCCACCATTGTTGGTGTCAGTTCTCATAGCCCAAAATTCGATTGTAAAATCGCCATTTCCGACGGCGGTCATGGTGTTGGTGTTGGACAAATAACCAGCGGTGTTACCGGGGAAAATAACACTCCAGTTACCATCAGCAACACTAAAGGGACTAAAGGTTCCTTGAGTTACGTCACCATTATTCGTAACAGTGTGTCCGCTTGTCGAGCTATCTATAAACGTAGCATTTGTTCCGCCATTTGAGCCATCAAAATGATATAAGCCAGTGACTTGGTTGAAGAAGGGGTCAGTTTCTTCCTCAACACCAGAAACACTAAGGAGTTGTAATAACTCTGAAGCCATTAACTAAGATCCTGACCCGATGTAAATCCGTAGTATGTTGTGCCGCCATCAACTGTAAAGAATACGAAAACATCAACGTCATTTGCTCCACTAGATAGCGTGGGAGCCGTTCCAGAAGCCCAATCAACAGAAGCAGGCCAAGATATTGTTCTACCTCCTGTACCATCTTGAGTAACTTTTAGAGAGAAAACTGACGCATAACCAGACGAAGCAGGATTACTCCAAGTAAATGTACCTATATTATGGGCTAACGTAATGGTAAAAACTGTTCCAGCATTTAAGTCAAGCGTTACGGAAGTGCCAGAAGTTAAGGCTGTAGATTCTTGCTGAACACCGTTATCAAACTTGACTACACCGTTAGCATCTGCGGTAACAGCTTTTGAAGCCTCTGTCGTTCCCAGCGTTGTTATATCTAAGTAGTTAAGTTCTGTACTAGTTGCGGTAACGCCGTCTAAAATATTTAATTCTGCGGCAGTTGTTGTAACAGCCGTGCCACCAATTAATAATTTGTCTTTGACAATATCAACAACTGCTCCACCAGCCGTTAATAGTTTGTCTGCACTTTCATCCCAGAGTAGATATGCTCCTGATGTAGCACCAAAAAACTTTACGTCATATCCGGTATCGTCAACACCTACAGTAACAGCACCTGCCGCAGATATAGTTGTAAACGACCCAGCCGCCGCTGTTGATCCACCGATAACAGAGTTATCAACGGTTCCTCCGCTAATTGCTAAGTCAGTGTTAACTAATCCACTCGATACTTTTGTTAGTGCCATCTATTTATCCTCAAACTTTAACTATTAGGAAATGCCGCTGTTGGAGCTGTAAAATCTTCAGTATAAACAGCTTGCCCATTAGTAATCCGAAACTCATCAATATAACCGTCAAATGGTAAAGTGCCATCTCCATAAGCTCCTAAACAATGCGCTGGAGATGTAGTAAAAGCTACGTTACCAGTAACAGAAGTCGCTTGACCGGAAGCAGTGCCATCAATAAACCAAGTAACTGTGCTTGCTGAATAATCTCTAACCAAAGCAACGTGATACCAAGTGGTAGTGCTTAAAGCATCTCCCGTTGAAGCTAAATTATTAACAATAAAACCACTAGCATCTGCTACCCAAGCTCCTAATCTTCCATCAGATCCTACTCCCAATTGAATGGAGGAACCTGCGGCATATATAAAATTATAATTTTTATGTACGTCGATATAAATCCAACACTCTATAGTCCATGATGCGTAACCGCGAGGAGCGGCATTATCCCTTAGAAGAATGTAGTCCCCGCTACCATCAAAGAGAGCGGAAGCTGTTCCAAATTTCTTTTGCGCTGTACTTAACTGGGTGTTGCCTAACGCTTCTGAATCCTTTCTTGCGAGAGAATCTACTAACCCTAGGTCATTAAAATTCATTAACAACAAAGTATCTGTCACTGCTGTTGTTGGTGCTGTTGGAACTGTAATTGTAGCCCCACTATAGATAGAACTATTATCTACCATTCTAAAATTAGCTAACTTCCCATTGTAATAATACGAAGCATAGTTGCTGTAAAAGCGTCCAAAAAGCAAATACGCTGACGATGCCGGTTGGGTAACTGTGGCACTATTTAGCGTTCTAGTACCATTCATCCATCCTTGAGTAGCAGAAGCAGACCGACTTACCGCAACGTGATTCCAAGCATAAATATCAGGAGTTCCTATAGTAGTATCGTAATAACTACCCCCAGTCCCTCTAAATAAAACAAGACTCCCACCATTCATGTGGAGCATGTATTGAGCCTGAGTTGCGTAACTTACAGTGTCAGCAGTTCCTATAATCGCTGAATAACTTCCTGTGGCTCTAGGGTAAAACCAAAAATCTATTGTCCAATCACTACCTACACTTTGAGCCGAACTTCCAGAAAAGTAATCGGCAGAACCGTCAAAGTCAACAGAACCACCATGTGTTGCCGGATCGTAAACAGTAGTTGAGTTGTATGGTGCCTCAGTGACTACAGCAGGGTAAGAAGCCCTAGTTAAAGTGTGAGACGAGCCAGATTTATCTGCAAATCTATATGAATTTAAAGCAAGAAATTTTGTATTGGTAATAGCAGATAAGGGACTCGTTGGTGGGGTAAAAGCACTAGTATAGACAGCAGTCCCTTTTACAATCCGAAAGTTAGAAATATACCCGTCAAAATATGAGGTTGTAGTATGTGAAGCAGAGTTGCTTCTTGCAATTATTAAACCGTCTGTTGGAAAATCGGTAGTCATGGACACACTAGCAACTTCACTACCGTTTAGGTATGTCTTAAATGTTCCACTTGAACGAACAAAAGCAACATGATTCCAAGTTCCTAATGTAAATGCAGTATCTGCGGCAATGTGAGTTGAACCACCCTCATAGTAAACGTCTAACAATCCCGCGCTCGTAATCCAAACGCTAATGTTGTTACCTGTTGGGTAGTTGTCAGTTGAAAATAATTGCGCCCAATTTGACGCATGTCGAGATTCTTGCTGTATCCATGCTTCCCAAGTGAAATCTCCAGTTCCCATACCAAAGTCTGATGAAGATGCAACAGTTATATAATCATCAGTACCGTCAAATACAACAGACCAACAACCATCTGGGCGAGAAAAGGGGTTGGCTTCACTTTGGTAAGGGGCACCTCCGCTAATACTAAAAGAGCCTGAATAAGTTCCTCCATCCTTAGCAAAGCCAGCATTACTCAACCCATTTGTACCATCAAAATGGTACAAGGCAGAAACTTTGTTATAGTCTGCGGTTGGATCTGTATCTACACCAGCAGCAGCCATTAACATTTTTCTGGAGATGGAACTCATTAGGTCATATCCTGCCCAGCAGTGAACCCGTAATAAGTAGTCCCACCGTCTACAGTAAAGAACACAAATACGTCCACATCATTAGCACCTGTGGAGAGTGTTGGCGCAGTGCCTCCAGCCCAATCTACACTTGCAGGCCAAGATATTGTTCTGCTGCCTGTACCGTCTTGCGTCACTTTTAAGGTAAAGCTACTAGAATATCCAGATCCTGCGGGGTTACTCCAAGTAAATGTACCAATGTTGTGAGCCAACGTAATGGTATACACGCTGCCATCTCTGATATTTAAAGTAACGGACGTACCAGAAGTAAGTGCTGTTGATTCTTCTGTAATTCCGTTGTCAAACTTAACGACACCATTTGCATCAGCCGTTACAGCCTTAGATGCTTCTGTGGTTCCTAAAGTAGTAATGTCTAAATAATTAAGTTCTGTTGTGGTAGCCGTAACACCATCTAGCAAGTTTATTTCTGTGGCTGTGGCAGTTACACCATCAAGAATATTAAGCTCTGAGGTTGTAGCTGTTACACCGTCTAACAAGTTTATTTCAGTTGCCGTTGATGTTACTGCGACATCCTCATTAATCTTAGGTGATGTCAACGTCTTGTTGGTCAGAGTGTCAGTTGTTGTTTTACCAACCAAGGTATCAGTTGTTGCAGGTAGAGTAAGGGTAATGTTCCCTGCAAAAGAAGCATGTGCAGGGGCTAAAATTCTAGCGTAGTGGGCGTTTGAAGACTCACAATAGAAATCAATATATGATTGTGCGCCACCATTTTTAATAGCTATTGCACCCTGCGAAATACTTACACCATTTGTAGAGCCGCCGCCTACTCCTAAGCTTGTAACTACATCTAAGGTATGAGCCAACTTTGCGCTTGTTACAGCATCATCGGCTAGTTTGTCAGTTGTTACAGTGCCGTCACTGGGAGTGCCTGTGTCACTAACAGAGTTAACTAAAACTTCAACACTAGTTCCATTAGGAGGAGCAGTGCTAAATGTCAGAGTAGTTCCTGAGACTGAATATGTACCTTTCTCCTGGTACACCCCATCTATATAAACTTGTGTGTTATTTTCTGTGCCAGGGTCTGAAGATAAAGTAAACGCAGTTGTACTACCGTTTCCAGAATATTCATTAACAGCGGTACTAGCTGTGCCTCCTCCAATACTTCCCCAAGAACCACCTGCATAACCTTCAAATTCACCGGATGTAGAGTTATAACGAAAAGCTCCAGCAACACCCGTTGGCCTGTTACCTGTGCTTCCAGATGGGACATAAAAAGCCTGAGAGCCAAAAGAGGCAGACGTAACATCTACTACTGCTGCACCTGACCCTGCTCCATCTAAATAAATTATTTTTTTAGTGCCATTAAGTATAGTAATCGTAGCACCTGAACCCTGCTTTATAATAATCGACTGACTACCGCTAGTCGCATTTTCAATAATTTGTACTCGTTTGACAGTATTAGGTGAAATAGTAATGGTACATGCAGAGTCTAATGTACCTGTGTATTGAAGGTGCATAGCTCTTCCGGGATCAGAAGCCCCTTCTGCTATGACCGTAGAATGAGTATCTGCATTAGTAGTTATTGCCTCTGTTCCAATACCTAATGCTTCACCTATTAGTTCTAGGCTAGTATTGGTAGTGGCTCCCCAATTCGTGTCGCCATCGGCGGGTTCTGCTATAACTAAATTATTTACATATGTTGCTGCCATAATTTATGCCGCTATTTCTGTCCAATTTGGTGTTTGCCCTGTTGATACAGGAATCCAATTAGGTGTTTGTGACGGGTCAATCGGACCCCATATATTAATCACCCCAGCAGAACCTGTTGCTGCTACGCCAGTTACTTCTATTCCAACGGCAGTACCTATGTCAACGGTGACAGATCCTACAGCAGAAGTTCCCTCAACACCTGTGACAGGAACATCCCCAGGCAGCACAACAGTAACGCTGCCAAGACCACTAGAAAGTCCTGTAAACGCAACATCCTGGCTATAACCACCAGAATTGTAGGTTTGGGTTATGCTGTTATAACCCTCAAAAAGTATGGTTACATCGGCCACTAGGCGATCCTAATTATCGCTGTAGCAGCAGCCGCTGCTGGAAACTGAATTGTAAAGTCTCCAGAAGAAGAAGCTTTATCGGCACCGAAATCAAGAACCAATACGGCTTTATCAGAAACAGAGTCATTGTAAATCAACGCGCCTCTAGCTGTAATTGTGGAGCTAGAAAAGGTCAAGTCAGCAAAGTCTGTTATGGCGGTAGTGCCATCTGCTGACGGTGTAACATTAGTTAACGCTGATCCTCCAGCAGAATACCCTGTTCCTGACACTTCGTTACTAGTGCTATAAGCCGTAGTTCCTGCTCCTAAAGAAGCACTGCTGGTGTATAAAGCTAGCTTAAATGTGTTACCACTGCTGTTAGTAAAATTATGCGTTCCCGTCAGTAATTCTGTTTTAAAAGACGTACACATTGCTTGAGTAATAGCCATTACAGTTTCCTCAATATTTCAGCCATATCATCATGACCTTGTTTTTTTAACTGGTTATAGAGAGTTGTTCTGTCACTTTCTACAGCCTGGTTTAAAGTGTGAAAAATAACATAGAACATACGTTCCTTGAATGCTTGAGCCTGTTGCCTGATAACAGGATCCGCTGTATCAGCAATGCTAATAATTTTATTTACTGCATTAGCTGATAATTCTTGCGTGTTATGCCCACGCTCCTGGGTAGTTTGAACATTAACCTCACCAGGAGACATGTTGATTTCTATATCAAACATAATTAGGCCATTCCTCTTGCAATGTCGCCTCTGTATTCATCTCTTCGACCATAGCCATCACCCAGATTTGCTAATGATTTTAAAGCCATATCGAATCGTTGTTGGTACAAAGCAACTTCTTCAGGAACTTTGAGAAAAGTCGCTGCTTCTACTAAAGTCCCATACAACAATGCATCGGGTGCGTTATCAGAAATCCAGGTTGTTCCGCCATCAGATCCTGCTGTTAGTGAAGCAGGTCTGTACTTGTAATGAAGTTCAACGGTGTATGTTTGATCTGGCGTGGGTGCAAGAATAAATGTGTCATCATCAAACAAAGCGTAATACTTGGGTTGACCTGTTGTTGATGCATTCGGCGTATAGTCTCTAATAAAAGACACATGCTTATACAGCAGATATGAATATACGTCACTTGCAATTACAGCCAAACTATAAGGTGCAAGAAAATCATCACCAAGTTTTAGATAAGTATTTCCAGACCCAACCTGTCCTGTCATATTTTTTCTGAAGACAGGCATTTCTACGTTTTTAAGTATTCTTTCTTCTGCCTCTTTGATAAACGTAGGCAACGTAGAAACAAAGGTTGTTTCTGCTGTTTCACAGTAATCTTGAACTGCTGTTTTTAACTGCGCATAGGTAAAACTCATACTGTCACCGTTACGGTTCCCACGCTCGTTGTAGCTTTCAGCCCGTCAAAAGCTGAACCTATCGAGTCACCTGTTACCGTTATCATCTGGTTAGGGTTAATTGTCCGGACTACACCAGCTCCTGCAATAGATGCAGCAGCCAAAGATGGCCTAGGATCTCTTAAAGCTTCAGGGTCAGGAAGATTTCTAGGCGGTTCGAGTTGCGGATGTTTAGGCTCATAACACTCAGAGCAGACTCTAAATCCAGTCCATTCTTTTTTTAATTGAGTGTATTTGTACCTAAACCCACATCTGTCGCATATAGCGACTGAGTGTTTGCCAGATGCATAAGCCATTACGACCTCCTGGTAGAAAAAATACCTGGAGCAATCTTTAAAGAAGCTCTGCTACTATCCTGATCTGCGGCTCTTTGAAACTCTTCTTCGTAGAATCCTTTCAACATTTGAACTCTGTCAGGAGCTCTCTTCAAAGCAATGTAATAAGCAAGTCCTGCAGCAAGACAAGGATAAAACCTAAATGGCATATCAAGAGTATTGACACTGGCATCCGCATCTTCAATGCGAATTAATCTATTAATAACCAGTTTATCTGTGCTGTTTTCAGCAGCAGGCCAAAAATACAATCTAGGTGTGATTTGCTTGTCCAAGAACCATTGTGTAGGCCTGGCTTTGCTTGATTTGTTTGGAATATTCCAGTATCCAGATCGACTTAGCTGCTCCATCGAGATGTCAGTTGTTGTGCTACCCTCAGTTCTTCTGAGAATAACATCAAGCACATCGATCGTTGTTGCAGTCAGATCTAGGTATTCGTCACCTTCCGTTACTGTGGTTGCTGAATTAGTAACGGTCCATTGGTTTAACCCACGGTTTGCCCAATCAGCGAACAGCAGGTTAAGGGATCGCCTTGCGGTGACCCCGTCATACCCGGTGCGAAACTCAAGACCACATCGTTCAAATGCTTCTTCTATGTACTCCGCAACATCTGGCTCAAAATCTCTAGATCCCGATGTAGCCATTTACCAATTCCTTTAAGAAAAGAATGTTGTCATTGCAGTTAAATCTGTCACTGCAGTAAAAGTTACATATCCGCCATCTTTAAACAAAAGGCCATCATCTGGCACATCAGGGTAAGAGTTGGTGCTTGCTCCAGCAACAGTGGCAAATTGCATAACAACTGTCCCTGTACCAGAGCCTTCTCTAAACACAATGGTTGCTGCACTACTGCCGTTTACTACATAGATACCTCGTAAACGACAACGTGCTGCTGATATAACACCGCAACAACTAGTGCCGGAACCCGCGCTAACATTACCCGCTGAAGAACCAGAAGTAGCTATCTGAGTCACTGTTTTAAAGAACTTAGTGCCCGTCGCAGTGGTAGAGTCAGCTCCTGTAATTACTTCAGTTTGAGCAGCACTAGACTCATCAGTGCCAGTAACCGTAAAAGTAATACCGGAATCATCACCGGCAGAAAGTATGGTGACATTTCTAGGAGAATCCATAGTAACGGATCCCCCACTAGCTAATGCGCCACCAATAGTTAAGTTGGCGGCTCCGCTAATACTAGCGGCTGTAGAAATACCATCTGGATCTGCGGCAGCAGCCGTTATAAAGCTGGATGTTACATCACTACCTGAACCTTTAAGGGTCATAACAAGCTACCTCTCTTACAATTATCGCTCAACTGCTGCAAAAATGTAATCAACGGTCATTGTTTTTGCTGCAGCGGCACCATTTTGAATGCCGAAACTGACAGTAAGATCTTCGTCATCAGGCGCGTTTGTTAACGTAGTTTCAGTTGCAACTTTTGAATCATCTATAAACACTTCAAAAGCCCCTCCGCCGGAACTTCCGCCATTTGGGTTGTAATGGAAAGATGCAGTCAAAAAAGTATCGTCAGATATCGTAGCAACTGAACTATTGGTTGTTGCAGAATTATCTTTTTCAATAAGAAAATCCATGGTGGCAGCACCATCAGCTTTTATGAAAAAGACTCCATCTGTTGTATCGAGCGGAGTGGTATCAGTAATACCAAGGCCCATAACAAAATCAGATTGAGTAGCGTCACTAACCTTAAATCGTGCTTTAAAGAACATGTTCTTAGTTGAAACGTATTTGAAAGCTTCCCCTTTCAGTTGGAGAAAGTCCAAATCGTCATCAGCATCATCGTTAGTAATTAAAAGCCAACCGCCAGCACCACTTGTAAGTGCTTCTGATGCATTACCTGAACCGCCTTCGGTTGTAGTGATTGTCCACTCATCAGCATGATAAGTAAGAAAATCATTAAAATAAGTTGTGTACTTAGTAGGGTCTAAATACGGAAGTTGAAATAAAGGGTTACCTGGTACTTGATTAGAAACACCAGTACGAAAATGAGTAGGCATAACAGTTCCTCCTAGAACCAACGCATAGCGTCATTATACTACAACTAAAAGAGTGGTCTTGCGACCACTCTCATAGTTTCACATGGAACATTAAGCTCCTTGAGATCCAAATACACAACGAGGGTTGCTGAATCCGAAGGAGTAACGCTCTCTAGCCTTGTAGCGAACATTACCTGTATCGAAATCACCTTCCATTGAAGTGCTGATTGGAGTTCTCTCGAAGTGCTTAAAGCCGTCAGGACAGTCAGTCTTGATAAACCAAGCATCAGTATCAGTCAGGAAGTGGTTGACTGAGTAGCCTTCCGGCAACAGTCCCATATTCCTTACTGCGTTGATGTCGTTATCTGCTGTACCAACCCTTCCTGGGGTTTCAAGCAGTCTATCAGCAACAAACTGAAGTTGAGGCGGAACAATAAGCTTGAGTCCTCTCAGAGCCAAGATCATGTCTCGATCATCAACAAAAGTTGAGATGCTGATTAATGCATTTTCCAATGACGTTTCATTAAGATCCGACATTGTTGTAGCACGGTTAGCTAGGCTACCACCGTTTGCAAGGGGGTGTGAAGTGTTAATCAAAGATACACCGTCACCACCAGTAAAGCTTGAACTAAACGCATTATTCAATACGTTAGCAGCTTTTACCTGCTTAGTGTGGGCCATGCTTCTTGCCAATGCTTTCGTATAACGAGCACCAAGTCGGTCGTAAAGATTGTCTTCTACAGCCTCCTCAGTCAACGCAAATGCAAGTGCTACAGTTTCATGAGTGTAACGAGCAGTGAAACCTTCGCTTGCACTGTCGAACTGAACGCCTTGACCTTCCTGCTTCACAGAAGCATTTCCAAAGCCAACGATCAGAACTTCTTCTTCAAATGCTCGATCTGAAGATTCAGTGTCAAAGATTTCAGCATGTTCGTTCTCATAACGATCATACTCCATGCCAAATAAGGCATTTAGACCTGGTTCTAGCTCTTTCGCTAGTTGTGCGCGTGAAATTGCCATCTATTCAGCCTCCCTTACGCTAGGCCAACTTGCTTCTGACCAAACAGATGATTCTGTATGGTGACAAGCACGTTGGTATTGGCTGTACTTACATCTGAATTTTCAGGGTCTTCTGAAATATCCAGGGCTTTCATTGGCAATGTCGCAGTTGTAGCACCAGTAGAAACATCAAGCTCGACATAAGAAATGCCGCTATCGCTGCTTCCAGTTCCAGTATTATCAACAATATCGAAATTACCTAACAAGTCGGCAACAGGGAACGCTGCGTCAGCTTGCACTTCAAAGACATCCATAGGGCTGTCATAAATGAAAGCAATCGCATCTGTGGCCGCATTACCGGGCCAGTAGTTGCTCCAAGTTGGCTTACTTGTGGTTGGGTCTGTGTAGAAACATCCGTTGAATACACCGACAATGATGTCACTAGTCGCGCTACCGCCGTCTGCTCGAGCGATTCGAGTAACAATACCAGCAGTATTCTGAGTGACAATGTCACCCTGATAGATGTTGGTAGTGTTGGTCGCATCGGCAGTCGTTATTCGATAACGAGACTGACCTGAAGAGTTATAGTTACCCTGCAGGTTGCGTACATAACGGAGTCCAAAAGGCGCATCTTTATTTGCCATTTTTTAGTTCTCCTAAAACACAATCAAATTAATCGTTCTTTCCAGAAGCCCCAAATGTCACCTTGCTTTTGCGTTCTTGAGATATCGGCATACGAGGATCGCTTTCACGCATAAGATTATTATCTACAGCAGTCATTTGATTCTCTGTCTGCTGCGCGTAATAAGCGTTTCTCTCTTCCGCTGTCTCATCCGGTATCTTGGCAAGAATCAACCCACCAACGCCAACAACTCCAGCGTGCTTCCCCTCTTCGATTGTCGGCAAATCATAGCCTTCAACTTCTGACGGATGCACAGGCTCATAACCTTCCTGAAATCTTTTATGGACATTGGTTTTGTCATCTTCATTACGAATATGAGTTCTTATCCACCGATAACGCATACCAGGCGGTGGCTCTGGTGTATCTAAAGCTTGAGGTGGCTTCCATGGCTGACGAGCCGTTTTCTTTCCCCTGTCGTCTTGACTTCTGGGGGTTCTTTTTGATCCAACAGCTTTTTTGTCTGTCATGATGCCTGTAACCTCAATTTTTGTTTTGCGTATTCCTTGAACGGTACACCCAGCTTCTTGGCTAAAGCCTGTTCACTAGGGGTTAGTTCAACCCTACGATCATTTTGACTGCGTCCAGTTCCTGTTGTGCGCGTACCGGAAACGACGGTCTGGACGGGTTTGCCGCTGTTTCCTACGTTGTTTTCCGCTTGAAACCTGTTTGGTAGTTCCTCGCGTAATCTGTTGTCAAGTTGAGAATAGTATTCATCAGACTCTAAGTCAATTCCAGTCTCAGCTAATTCTTGGTGAATCGCCATAGCCGCATTAGTCATAATGCGATCAACACCAAACCATTCATTCTTTTCAGCCCAAGAAGTTGCTTTGTCAGAGGGTTGTGAATATTGAGGTTGTGCTTGAGTCTGAGCTTGAGAATATTCTTGCGGATTGTAATTAGAATATGCTTGTTGAGCCTGTGCTTGAGCAGTTTGCCATTGCGCAAGATCCTGCTCATATTTAGCGAGATCTCTTTGATATTGCGCAAGTTGATTTCTTTCTGCTTCTGCTCTAGCCAGTTGTTGCTGCGCATCGACCATAAGATTCTGATCGCCAGAATCATATGCCGTTTTAAGCGCAACTTTTGCAGCATCAACTTGTGCATTTACTCTGTTTTCAAATTCATTACTGTAGTTTTTAGAAAGATTTAAATTACTTTGTGCAGTTTGTTGGCTTTCTAATTGAATTTGAGAAGATAGTTTTTTATTTTCTTCCTGTAACTGTTTGGCATACTCCAATGCCTGCAGCTCTCGACGCTGATAGTCTTTAGCCTGTTTGATAGCCTGATTAACACGGTTCTGCGCTTTTTTGGCTTCTTTTTCTACTTCAGATAACTCTGCGTCATCCTGCCCTAAAGAACCATCTTCAAAGTTTTCTTGAACTTGGTCTTCGGTAACAGGAGATATTTCAGCAACATCATCGTCACTGAGATCAATAAACGTAGACTCTTCTTGGGGATCTTCAATATCAGGCCGCTTGTGCTCTGGCACTGCTGCGCTTTTAATATTGTCGTCGTTTAAATTGGCTAACGCCTCAGTTAATGTTTCTTCTGCCATGGTTCACCTCACAAAGCTTTAATATCATCGGGATTTAAGATAGTGCCAATCACTTCGTCATCATTAATGATTCGAACTTCAGCATCATCTTCTAAAGAAAAACGAGCTCCTGCATAACGGCCTATCAGTACCCAGTCGCCTTCCTTGCACCAGGGTTGATCAGCAAATTTGCCTTCATCCTGGTAAGCCAGTGGCCCAACTTTAAGTACATAAGCAACGACAGTAGCCAGACCTTCGCGATCGGTAGTCTGTTTTGTTAACAGAATCCCTGCGTCAGTCTTTCCTTTGCCCTTGTAAGGTAAAACAAGTAAACGCCATCCGGACGGATTAGGCATTCGTTCTATCAGTGTCTTATCCAAAACAGACGGGTCCAGAACTTTGCTTTCTTCCGGTATATATGCGTCTGTTAAGGATGGTTTTGCGACAGTATCTGTTGCCAGATCACTCATCGAAGTCTCCTTCATTTTGCAGCACTTTCCTTATTTCATCGTACAGGGTGCGAAGTGCAGACAATTCACCCATGACGAATCGGTATTCCTCCATGTCTTTGATATTACCGCTTGAAATATAGTTTACTTTGTCCTCTTCAAACTGTTTTATCTTTTCAAAAATATAATTGGCAAGGTTAACGGAACTCACGGCCCTACTGACCACCTCTAATTAGCATTGGATGCAGGCCATAGGGGCCTTGAGTATACATCCCTTCTGGATTTGGAATCGGATGTGGCCTAGCGATTGATGAGCCGTCATATCCAACGTTAGGATCCATATTTTGTCTTCCACCGTATCCGCCATAATATGAAAGCGGTGCCATACCCATACCGGGACCATAGCCATAGCCATAGCCGCCAAATATGGAACGGTTCATGGGATTAGCCATACCCGCATAGTTCATAAATGGCATTCGGCTCATGTACGGACTACCAAACATAGGAGGTCGGGGCATTCCATACATACCGCCATACATACCGCCATAACCAGGCATTCCAAACCCGCCTCTTCCGGGAATTAACCCAAATGGACCGGGTTGAGGCTGCGGCATAGGAGGTCGAGCACGCATTCTTCCTCGTAAATGATTAAGCAATAGCTCAATACCGCTACCACTTTCCAAGTTTTCCATATCTAAAAGACTTTGAAATACTTGAGCCGCTTCAGGTGTCGCGATATTGCCTGATTCAGTTTGAACTGAACTGAAAGGTGTAATCAGATTACCAGCGGCATCTTTCATGCCTAATCTATTAGCAATCCTGCGATAAACACCACCGCCTGTTAAATCTCGTTGGGCTTGTGTTAAATCACCTGTCTGCCCACTAAGAATCTTATTAACAACATCTCTAGCAGCAGCTTCATCGCTTACGCCAATTTGGCCATAAAGGGTATCAAGCGGACTTAACGGACCTGTTGTCGCGGGAGTCTCTGGAGGAGTAGGTACAGGGCCACCAAGATTTTCTGGACCTTGTGTGATCGCCCCACCGTCTGTTGGTGGGTTGTTTGCCTCATATTGAGATTTTGATCCTTTTACCCAGCCGGGGCCAGGCGTATAGCCACCAGTTGTAGCTGTCCACTCTTGTCCTGTTGTTGGATTATAATAAGTTACCAACGCCATACTTACCGGCGTACCGGGAGGGGGAGGTATAAAACCATCCGGCATCGGCATTCTAGTTTCCCCGTCAGGACCGTATCCTTCATCCGCTCCAAGTGGTGGTGGGTTGGAAGATATTAGTTCTCCGTCAGGATCGACCCTTGCATAACTTTTGTTATGCGTAACAATACCATCGACTAAATAAGTATGCGTCTGGTCAGTCGTAAAGTTATAAACTTTTGCAACTTCTTCTCTGCTTGATAGATTAGTAACTTCCTCTAAACCATTAACAGTAATGAGATTATCGCCAACTTCTAGTTGGTCAATTTCAATACCATACTCTTCGTAAGTTGGCTTTGATGCCTCTGGATTAAAAGATTTCCAACCTTCTTCTGTTAGGAAGGGATGAGAATCAGTACAGGTAATTCTGTCGTTAATCGTAACAAGCGTTTTTAGTCCTTCAGGAATATCGTGAACATGAATAACTGTATCGAGTGAACCATCCTGCGTATTGACTTCATCGCCAACAATAATGTCTTCAATGTTTTTAGAGCTGCCGTCTGCCATGTCGATAGACGTTCCAGCAATAAAACAACTCGTAACAGTATCATCAGGGCCTGGAAAATAAGGGCCTCTGAGGGGACCATAATCGGGAAGTTTCGGTATTTCTGGCGGGGTTTTCGGACTGGGTCCGGTGGAGCCTTGATTTGCAATAGCCCAAGCCTTTTTAAATTCTTCTCCAACTTCAGAGCCACTTACAGAAGTAGGGATATTTCCAGCAATACCGCCGATTGACCCATAATAAGTATCAGTTGCTGGGTCATATCTATCGAAAACAGTGGTGGACGAGCTTATTCTTCCACTTCCAGGCTCGCCAGAAAATCCGCTGTAGTCTCCACCAGGTAGACCCGGATAATCCGGATAATCCGGAGGGGTTGGCTCCTTATATATTGTATTATCCCGCATATCCGGCATATCCGGTACTTTAGTGGGTGGTCTAGCACCTACCATTTCATTTATTTTTCTTCTCATCTCATCCGAAAGGGGTGGGCCTCCCCTATTAACGAGATCATTAAAATAACCGGGACCAGGTTTTATTTCTGTGCCAATTACATCATTCAAGTAATTAGGTGGTGTTCGTCTGCCGCCTCCCGGAATACCAAGATTATATTCTCCGCTTTGTCCTGGCATATTGGGCATCGGATGTGGTCCTCCGCTCATAAAGTCCGGAGGGTTTTGTTTAAGAGGTTGATTCGGATTGTCCATGCCGGTTGGAATCAACCGCAAAGGCATAACTACTGTCATTGTTAATAAACTCCTGAGAATTTCGTTCCGCGCAGCGCGGCACCACCACCACGGGCTTTACCTTTGCCCATGCCTGGATTAGACGATGCGTTAGTGGGTTCCTGCTTGATCGTTGAGTAATTTACCTTGCCCTGATCCTTAACAGTAAAACTATTTTTCTGAACTTTGTTAGCCATTTCTAGCCTCCGAAAATGTTCTTTGTCATTTTTTCTGCGAGATTACCCATTTGGATCTCTCGCTGCAAATCTAATCTATCTTGCGCAGTTTGATCTTTCATTTTCGCAACATCAAGCTGCGTGTCGATACGCTCTTCAGTAAGCTCTCGTTGCGTATCAAGTCGTTCTTGATCCAGACCAAATCGCTTCTCTGCTTCCATTGCTTTACGCTCAACATCGGCAGCTTTGATACCAAGTTCTTCACGCCTGAGATCAACCAATGGGTCATTGTCCTGTTTCGCCTCAAATGCGGGTGCGATCTGGGATACTAGTTGCGCAGTAATCTGCGCGACTTTATTTTCCATCATCGTCTTCATCTGTTGCTGCATTTGTTCCATTTGCGGGTTCTGTTGTGGCGGCTGACCTGGTTGTGGTGGTTGGCCACCTTGAGGCGGCATACCGGGCATACCTTGAGGTGGCATCTGTGGTTGCATTTGTTGCATCTGTTGCATCTGTTGTTGCATCTGCATGATCTGTGGATCCTGCTGCGCTTGTTGTCTTGCCATCAGATCAATGTGTCCGTAAACATGACCTTGAACTACGCCCTGCATCTGCGGATTTGCCTGACAGATTGCAGAATTGTAGAACGCCATATGAATAGCAATGTGAGCCTGATGATCCTGATCTGGGAACGGTACAGCAGGTTGCATAGTCGTAAACCCACCATTCTCAAGTGCTGCTGAAATAGGTTGCGGTTTCGGCGGGGGCGGAGGAGGCGGCAGAATCTGATCGACCTGCTGCACACCCATTGCCTCATACATGCGCTTGTACGCATTGTAGATGCCCATCGGACCATGAATCTCTGGTGCGGCTTGCACCATCTTCAACATTTCCTGTGCCAGCATGACACGCTGACTCATTGAGAAGATGTTGGGATCGCTGACCGGAATAATATCAATACGGTCATCAAAGTCAGCCTGCTTGACGCTTTGATCACCATTAGCCGTCATGTACGGATACTGTTGCGGCAGATAATCTTTAAAGAGATTGGCGAGTAAGTTGAACTCTATACGCTGCGAGTAATGTAATCGTTTATGAATCGCACTCATTACGCGACTACCGCGCTCAAGCAATGCGACTGTTGTACCTACTGGTGCTTCCTGATTACCATCACCAACCTGCATATCACCGATCGATGCAAATCGTCGGCCTGCTTCAACCAACATACCTAACAGATTAAGCAGTGTGCCGCTGGGTTCCTTGAACGGCAGAGGCATCAATGCTTCGCGTAAAGAACCGCCAGGTGCGTCCATGTCTCTGAACTCACCTGGCTGAAGAGGCACATCGTCGTCACGGATACGAATGCCTCTGGCTTTAAAACCAGCGGGTAAATTAGATAGCGTGCCTGCATCAATCAACTGTCTGAGGATCGAGGTTGCGCCTCGAGACAGACCGCCGATCATGTGGGTCAGACCAAAACCATAGAAGCCTACACCAGGCAAAAACTTGTAGTGAACAAAATAGTCCACTCGCTTGCGCATAGGATCCTGTTGATTGTAGTTTCTGCGAATTGACAGGACCGTTGATTGTTTCGGTAACAGCGTAACAATGTATGGCAGCTTAATGCCTGTCTCTTCACCCTGCGCGTTGACATCCTCAAAACCGGGGATATCCAACTCAACGTGCATTTCAAGTACTTCACATTCATCGGAGCCGGAACCACCTGATGGTTTAACACCCTGCAGTTCATCGATCTCTTCATCGACACCATCATCACCATAGGAGGGGTCATCGATGTAAGACACAGGTGATTTCTTGTAGAAACCTGCTTCCTGCATCTTCTTCACATCATTGATAGACATATCAACAAGGTGAGTAATTCGTGTTGCGCTATCGAGACTCGATGCACCGTAAGGCACAATCAGTTTTTCTGACGGGATAAAACGCGATACCGGACGATCAAGCGTCTGGTCAAAATGAACTTTACGGAATGCACTACCAGACAAGGGCAGATAGAACAGCATCTGATCAGTTTCAGGATCATATTCCTTCATGACCTGCGTGATCTGATAGTTCATGAACTCCTGAACACGCGCTGCCTGCAGATCAGTGTTTGGAGTCATCATGCCCACAACCTGTGTTTTAACAGGTCCACCAGGTGGCAACATCTCTTTGTATGCCTGAGCCTGAAACTGCGTAACAGACTCTGCGAGTAACGGGTGAATAATACCGGAGGCACCCTCAAAAGGTTCAGATCTTTCTTCGAACTTCATGCCAAGGAATTCAAGGCCTTCCCGATACTGCTGTTCCCATTCTTTGCGTGAAGCGCGATCGTCCTGGTAATCAGCCATACAGTCTGAATAGATACGACCTAGGTCACCGGGATCAATAACCTCTGCAAGGTTGGCATAAAAATCCTGCCCCATATCCATCATCGGGGGTGGTGGCATACCAACCAGCATGGTGCCGTCTTCTAATATTTCATTATCGTCGTCGTCAACACCAGCAAACATTTCTTCAATGTCAGGATTAACTGTAATTTCTATTTCTTTTGATCTGTCTTCGATATCAAGATCGAACTTGTCAGAATCATTTATGCCGCGCTCAATGGCCATAATTAGTCTTCGCTGTACAAGTTATTGAACACTCGTTGAGTGTCCCAGACATATCCTACATCTTCTTTCGAGTGATAGATATTCTGGTTTGGTTTAAAGTCAGGCGCACCTTCGCCGGTTTCGAACCAGGCAGGGTGTGTCACTCGTACCCTATTATTCGGTAAAGCGACTATGTTACCCGTGTATTCGCCTGCATCAAGTAGTTCCAGTATATGGCTTTGCTTGTGCTGCGCAGGATCATCAGCGATCTCGCTGTTCGTATAATCAACAGTAAAGTAATACTTGGCCGGATAGAATTCACCATCAACCTTTGCAATCCATGGTGCAGGAGTCGCACGATTGATCGTGTACACCGCATGATCATGTGACATGCAGTCCCACGGTTGCGCGAGATAAGTCGGCAACACATCGGGCCACTCTTCCAGTGGCGTATCAGCGACTAATGCCGTGATGGGAAGCCTCGCCCACATGGCCCCGCCATGGATGTTAGGTTCATCTGTGTCATGCGTTTCACATCCTGTAAAGATAACCTGAAAGCTTAAACACCTGTTGGGCATGGTCGTTACGGCGACAACCATGGCGTGTAAGAACTCACCATGGTATCGCTCGTTATTGACAGTATATTCCCGCCTCACCCATGCCTTGAAGTAAGGGATACTGCTTTGTAAGTATGCCACCCTCGAGCAAACTCCTTTAAAAAGCGCGATATTGTTTTATCGCATTGCTTTACCAAAACCTCGCTTGGCTGCACCAACACCTCGACGCTTGACGGCACCGCCTCGAGAATAACCTTTTGGCTTTTTATTCTTGCCGCCAACAGCACCGCCCTTCATCATGCCTTTTGGTTTAACGCCACGGCCTTTAAGCACATCAGCTTGCGTAACTTTGCCGTCACCTGTCAGATCAGGAAAGCCGCCTTTCTTCATGCCTTGTGGCATCTTGCCACCCATCATGCCGCCTTTCGCGGAACCTTTAGACCTCATCATACCGCCCATGTTTTTCTTAACAGCGAGGTCGGCTTTTGTTTTTGGTCTACGACCAAGACGATCGTAAGCATTAAGATATTTTGTTAGGCTGCTCTTCTTGTTAGGGTCAAGACCTAATTTTGTAAGCTGTTCTCTAGTAACATTTGCAACTTTTTTGCCGCTTTTCAGCGTGACATCTCTATCAGCCTTTGTGTCTTTTTTGCCTGTTACTTTGCCGCGCTTGCTTTCTCTTTTCTTTAGCTCGACCTGCAATTCGCTTTTTTTAGTTTTGCGAGGATTGGGCCTTTTTTTGGGTTTTGGTTTATCACCTTGACTACTTTTGCCAGCAACGTAACCGGCAGTAGCAGATCCTGTGCCTATTGCAGCAGCACCAGCAACTTTCTTTGATCTTGCTTCAGCTCTCTCTCCAGCTTTTCGTTTTTGCTCTGCTACTCGACGCTTTTTAACTTGTGCTCGTTTTGATGCGTCAAGCAAATTTGGATTTCCCGCACCTACTTTTTTCTTTAAATCAGCAGCACTGCCAGAAAAAGCACTGCCTGTGCCACCTTCAGCCGTTCTTGTTTTCGGTTTGCGGCGAGCTTTTCTTTCAGCCCGCTCTGAAACATTCTTTGCAAATTTGAGTAATTTCTTTAATGCCATAATTTTTTTCCAGTTACTGACTAATTAGTAGTATGAAATATTTCGTCGGGCAACACGCTCATCAACCTCGTCAGATTGTAGCGTGATAAAGTTACCCTGCCTGAATCTTAGTATAGCTTGCGTCATAGAGTCTACATAATCATCGTGCGCACCGAAAGGAAACGATGCACATTCTTCAATAACCTCTTCAGAAAACAGATAGTCAGGTGCCCAGACAAGGCCAGACTCAAATACGGGACTCGCAGAATGCACACGAGTCATCTTGTCGTTACCGCGACTGGGCCGATAGTTCACCACAGGGATACCCATCATGCGAAGTTCCTGCGTTAATGGTGTACCACTCGCCTGAGCCTCTACCAGGACCATATCAGGGTCGTATTCACGGTAGGCTTCGTAAGCGACCGCTTTTAATTCAGGGAAATCCCACCGACCACGCTCCGCATTCAGCAGAATAATCGCATCAGCCATGCCATCACCCGGACTAAATACGCCCCAGGTGGTAATTGCACTGTAATCCGCCGTTTCTTTCTTGGAAAACGCCGTATCGTAGGACTGAATGATGTAATGACAGGAAGGAGGACCGTCCTTGGTCCAGATATTCCACCATTCACGCTTGATAATGGCCCCTTCTTCCGATGTCGGGTTCTGCTGGTACTGCGCATTCCACTTCATCACCGGAATTGACGCTTTAACAGACTCTAATTCCTCCTTTTTCCAGAATTCAGGCCACAATACGTTGCCGGAATCCTCAAAAATGGCCGGTAATTCGATAACTTCCCAGTTATCTGCGTGATTTTCCGTCTGACGGCTCAGGAGCTTGCCTGTGAGGTCGATTGTGGACCAACGGGTCATGACTATAACGATAGCTCCACCAGGCTGTAGACGCTGTCTGGGGCCGGATGTGTACCATTCGTAGGCACCTTCCATGGCAGTTAGCGATAATGCGTCCTGTTCTGAGTGCGGATCGTCAATAATCAGTAAATCAGCACCCCGCCCCGTGATGGCTCCACCTACACCTGCTGCAAAATATTCCCCCCCTTGCGATGTTTCCCATCTTCCGGCTGATTTTGAGTCAGCCGCCAAAGAAACATTATCAAACATCCTTTTGTATTCCTGGGTATCCATCAGATTACGGACCTTGCGACCGAATCGGATAGACAGGTCAGCCGTGTGCGTAGTCTGCATGATCTTCATGTCGGGTTTCAGACCCATAATCCACGAAGGGAAGTACACAGATGCAAATTCAGACTTGGTATGACGGGGAGGCATGTTAACGATTAGACGTTTACATTTTCCTTGAGCCACTTCTGTGAGCTTATCAGCGATTAAACGGTGGTGCTCACCTTCAATGAAACCGTCCCAGATGTACCGGACATACTCCATAAAGGAGTCCCGGCAAGCATCCTTTGTTTGAAGGGTAGAAAGGCGATCCTTCAACATCAGGATCTCTTTCATATCGGACTCTGGAATATGGGCCAGACTGCTCAAAATGATTTTTTCACAGAATCGTATGTGTGGAACGATATTATATATGACATTGCATATGTCAACTGCTTAGGGGGGGGTCGGGGTCGCGATCGAGAGCTGCCGGAAAATTCAAGACCTGGCCCTAGGGTACCTGCCGAAAAAATTTCAAGACCTGACCCCTGAGCTCTGTTCAAGACCTGACCCCATGGGATAGTTCAAGACCTGGCCCCGAGATCTCGACTACTGTATAAAAGAACAGTATATTTATTTTTGCTTATGAGTTGACATTGTTAACTAAATACCTGACAATTCGCATTGTCTTTTACAAAAAAGACAAACCTAAATAAAAGGAAAAAGTAAATATGAAAAATGAATATGCAGTATTAGAAGAGCGCGGCAACAATGCCATCGTAGATTTGGACTATCTAAGATGGGTGTGCGATGAACTATCAAAACGCGTCCAGTTAAATTCTGGAGTAGTTCATGCATTAGAAGAGTCGGTTGCGAAAATCACAAAAGAGCTGCGCGATGAAATCATCGACATTCGATACGAAGACGACACTTGCCGAGTCGCTATCGAATGGCTCAACGATAACGATGTAATCATCTAAACCCATCGGGGGGCTACGGCCCCCCATTTCAAAAAAGGAATAGCAACATGATTTCAATTACTAACAACAACACCAAAAAATATCTCGCTTGCGTTGCGAAGGTAGAAAAAGCGAAGCAATCCGTTAGAGAAGAGCAAGCTTTTATTAAGGACTATGAAAATGCTTATAAGACATTTTCGAAGTCTCATCTTCGGGTTACAAAAGACGGGCGAGTTGTCGCGAAAAAAGATAATCCATTTGAACTGGCATGGTCCCATGGGGACAATGGCAAAAATATTGGATTCAAGTATAGATCGATTGAGGGTAATTGCTGGTTTGTTAGAGAGAAGAAAATGCCATCTTACCTATCGATGTCGCTTAAAGGTTAATCTAATCAGGGGGCTTCGGCCCCCATTTTTAAAAAAGGAATTAAAATGAAAAGACAATTTTACACCCGTCATCCCGAAACGAATGAACCAATTCAGATATCGCAAGGGGAGTCCGGGTACCGGCACGTGACTCCCTCAGACTCTCTTACGCATAAACAAGATGCCGACACAGCGATGGATATGTTGAATGCATTCTACAATAACACGCCTCGCGACCTGGAGATTGCTGTAGCATGTTCAATGTTCGGTTGGGATATTCCGATCGCTAAACATTTCGATTAAAGAGAGAGGGCTTCGGCCCTCTTTTTTTTGCTTATGAGTTGTTCCTGGGATACAATAAACATTCAATAAAAAAGGAAACCCGATCATGAGATCAATAAAAGAGATAGCGTCCGAAATCGAAACGGATTGGACCAAAGTAAACTTCGCAGCTCGACCATACCTAGACGCGATGTATTCGCTCGATAGCGTCAGCGATTCATACGGCCTGGATTCCGGTCAGAGCGTAGTCGCTTACTTCCTGGCAAATGCCGGTACCTGGCGCGGCGATAGAGCTCGAGCTCTCAAAGCCGAATTGAAAGCCATGTTGTGAAAACAATTAACAAAAACCAGGGGCCGCAATCGCGGCCCTTCTCTTATGTGCCCGACCAATATATATAGAGAGCTCGAGGCCGCAAGTAGTCCGCACGCGATGCCAATATATAAAACGATCAAGGCCGCAAGCAATAAAATCTCTATTGCTAATGCGTTAGATTAGGCCAGGGCATTCTGATATAATAAACATTCCACAAAAAAGGAAATGATATGAAGCTTTTAGATACGAGTACCAGTAACACGAAAGTTAGAAAAACAGAAAAGCTCGCGGACTCTGTCCGGATTGCAAGCTTGTCACTAATGCCGGATCCAATTATCTGCGCGCAATCTGGCGCGGCAAAATGTTTTGACCTATGTTTAAAGACAAGCGGATATGGAAAGTTCGACAACGTCGCGCAAGGCCGACAACTCAAAACGGATTATTGGCACGATGACCGCACCGGTTTTCTCGATCAGTTAAAACGAGAGCTGCGGAATTTTGA
>Ga0310344_10000841_pt1 | contig 23917 bp, 17 predicted proteins | sample HC15DNA20200_MG_FD_203801 | JGI IMG/M metagenome (GOLD analysis project Ga0310344, IMG submission 203801) | Marine microbial communities from station ALOHA, North Pacific Subtropical Gyre - HC15-DNA-20-200_MG | ecosystem: Environmental > Aquatic > Marine > Oceanic | place: Pacific Ocean: North...
CATGATGACAGATTAGACTCTTTAGCTGGTGCAGTTCAATATTGGAACGAATCTCTTGCTATAGATGAAGATAGAGCTATTAAGGAACGTGAACAAGAACTCTGGGAATTGGAATTGGCAGCGTATAAAGGTGATATTGAGGGCCTTCTCGATGCACAAATACTTGGTGTCCCACTCACACAAGTCCAAAATAAAAACCCAAAAGCAGGATGGATCAGAACCCACGGGAACCACTAAATACAGACCTAGAGGATGGGTGGTGCGTATCCCTGCTGCTTTTGTTGGGTATGGTTCTGTTACTGATCGTGGATTCCAGACGGTTGTTGTAGCTGAAACTCCTGACCATGCTTTAGATGTCGCTTCCGATTCTCATGTGTGGGAGCACTTGGATTTTCCTGTGAGCGATTTCCAGGTGTTCCCTCAGAATCCTCTTTAGACTCTCCACTTACGATTACGATCTGGTGGATGGTGACTAGCTACAGTTTTTTCTAATTGATTAATACGGTTAAATAATTCTCTAGTGTCTCGATCTCGGCGGTTACTGATATTGCTAAGTGACATGATGACAACGCTGGCTGTTGCACCAATGATTGCTGCTGTAATCTCTGCCACTGTTCAAAATAACAAATTGTGTCTAGTGTAGGACGGCCTACCACTGATTTCTATGGAAGAAAAGAAAGTAAATGAGTCTAAGAAAAAGAATCCCCTGCAAAAATTAAAGGAGGGTTTGGATGATAAAGAAGAACAACTGCAAGTTTTATCTACATTTGTACGTTTAGGAGTTGTGATTTGGAGTGGATTTATATTAACTTTAAACTATGTAGAATTGCCTGGTTTAGGTAAACAAGAAAGGATCGACCCGACTTTCATAGCAAGTGTTTTCACGGGTGCATTAGCTTCATTTGGGCTTGAAACTGCAAAGAAAAGAGGAGATGGAACTTACAAAGCTGATGAAGAGAAGAAGAAGGCAGAAGCAGCAGGGGGATTTGCTAATGGTGTCCCTTATACCATCATCAAAGTCGAGACTCCTATAAAGTTAGTACCAGATAAACCACGTATTGATCCTATTTCTGGTAAAGAAGTAGATCCACAAACAGGCAAATTGACATGAAGAAGCTATTAATCCTGTTCTTATTGGCTACACCTTGCCAAGCAGAAATTATCTCCAAGCTTTCTAGCTCTACTTCTTTGTCGGTTGGAGGCAGTAGCACTCAGGCCGTGAGGATTCCGTCAACGTACGCAGTGTCGGGAACAAATATGAAGGTTAGCACTGGGGAGCACTTTGGAAAGCTTACAGCAGGATCAGCTACAGCAGCCGCTACGCTTGATGTTGGTGTGTACGAGATAAATACAGCAGGATCGGCGTTCTCGTTTAGCGAATCGTGGACTCAAGGAGACGCCATACCAGCGATAGGAAGTGGTGTAGACGTAAGCAGCGGTGTAGTGGCTGACATGCCTGTTTTTGGTGATACAACTACTATCTCAGGTGGTGTTGCTGGTACGCTTGCTGGTACTGTGGTTAGCTCTGGCGTGGTTACAGTTACAGCAGGTGGTGCAAATACTACGGCTGTAGGACAGGTAACTAGTGAACTCACGGCTAGATGAGGTTAATACTGTGCGCACCTTTTTATTTTTTGTATTGCTGTTTAGCCCTACTGTTCAAGCCGTACCAGTGGTTCCTCAGTTTACACAGGGTACGCAAACAACTCACACGGAAACGACTACAAAAATTACAGAGACAATCAACTCGATTGACATAGATACAGGCTGGCAATACACAGTGACAGGCACAAATATGAAACATTCTGGTTCATCTGTGTCTCCAACAACCATAACTGCCCCTTCTCAAACCACTGATGGCATTACTTACACATGGGTTGGCTTAGATCATTCCAACAAACCAAATTGGGAGCTAGAAGTACCAGGTTCAGCCTTCCAATTTACCGAAACATACGCTGCTCCTGGGGTCAGTCAGCAAACAATTATCCAAAGAACCACCGATCAAACAAGTGTCACCGACACAACAAGCATTTTTCAACAATAGTTTATGGATTACTATCGCTTAACTTCGCTTTGCCTGCTTACTCTGGTGATGTCGGCGGCGTTAGTGCTACCGCTGCTCCCAATGCTTCGTCTAGTGGAAGCGTTATCAACCAAGGAGTCCAAGTTTTACAGGGGCCATTCCACACCAATACATACGGAAATGGAATCCAGTGCCAAGGAACGACCTTATCTATTACACCATTCATCACAGGAGCCTTATCGTTAAAAAGACCCTACGAAAGTTTCTACCAAGATCCCGTTTACGATACAAGTGATATAAATGACGATGGAATTATTGATAATCCAGGTCATGTTTTATATTTCAAAGATGTAAGAACAGGACAGAAGGACTCTACAAGCATCACAGGCGGCCTCTCAGCAACGCTTTCGATTCCACTGGATAAAAGATTCACAAATCGTTGTTTGTCGGTTGCTACAACCCAAGACAAGATACAACAGCAAGTCTTAGCCAATAGAAGGCTTGATTTTGAAATCGCAAGGCTTCGTGAATGTAGTAATTTCAAGGCTAAAGGAATTAATTTTCATCCTGATAGCCCGTCATTTTCTATTTGTGCAGATATTTTGACGACTCCCTACAAGGAAGAACCAATACCTCATGTTCATTCTATTTCCTCAGTCTCCTCTGCTCCGCTTGGCGTTCACGAAGTGAAAGCACCTTCGGCTTCTTCCCTTGAATAGCAAGGATCTTCTTGGTAATCTTTTTTGAAAGAGATTTAACTTGACCTTTTAGTTGTTTCTGTACCATCTTTGCGATGGGTTGACCTAATACAGTGACTCCGACAACAGAAGTAATTGCTATCGCACTTGTATTAAGTAATGTCGTTGGTGGTGGAGTGTAAGTGTTAACAACCTCCAGTACACTTCTTTCCTCGTATAGAGTTTTGCATTGATTTCCATCTCGTTCATACCCTCGAATTATTTTTGTTCCGTATTTCCCGATTGCTCCTACTGGTAAATCGTCAGGTCTAGGGCAAGGAAGGATCTTAGGAACTAAAGGACTTGGTGGTGGGAGTGGTGAGTTGTTGTCTGCTATCTCATTATTGGTTTCTTCTTTCTTGTCTTCCTGTTTCTTTTTCTTTACAGGATCAATTTTTGGTGCGTCGGGTGCTGGTGGAGTTTCTGTTACGTTCTCTGGTCTGTAAGTAACAGGATTAAACGAAGGCATCCCTGCATCACAGTACACCTGAACTCCCTTATCGTCATCTGTATTTAATTTTTTATTGCTACCTGCGTCTGGGTGTGCTTCAACGCAACCAGGGATTTCAAATATTAAATTAGGTGCTGGTAATGAAAGAGTTACGGGTTGAACATTGGGTATGTTCGGAGAAATCGTGTCGATAAAATTATCAGGGATAAAAATATTATCGATTTGTATATCTGGTATTTCATCCACTTAACAATCCACGAAATCGCCACCAATATCTTTGCCAATTTGTCCTGCTTTTTTAACAGCAACTGCACTAGCAATCCAGCCTATGATTGGGATGTTGGACAATGTACTAGCAGCAGGAGTAGCAGTAACTAAAGAAGTTCCTACAATTTCGCCATTAGATTCTGCACTACCTTTGTTTTTAATACATTGAAGATAGCTAGCCGCTAATGCTGCATTTTCTCCAGGTTGATGTGCAACATATTCTTTCCTTGTGTAATCAGTTTTGCCATTCCACTTGGATTTTTCTGAACTAAATAAAACTGTTTTAGGTGAGTGCATGTTATGCCTTATCGTCACCTCTAATCCTTTCTCATCTTTCTTGTATCGCATCTGGCTACTGCTGTTTTCTGTTGTAGCTAGCGATGCAAGATTAGGCAGCGAATCCCCTGACTTGCTTAGTAAGACAAGGGAAAAGAAATTACTACCAATTAATCCGAGACCGAGGAGAAGAGGAAGATAGTTACCTTCCTTCAACTGTGTCATAACTTAGGTAATCCTGTTGTGGTGGGCATTGAAGGCATTGATTGTTTAACCAATGAAGGGATTTCACCTTTAACCTTATCCAGAATTATATTCACAACTTTATCTTTATTCAAGTAACCAAAAACACCAAGGCCAATAATCCCTAAGTTGAGTGTGAGAGAAGCAATTGCAATAGCTTTCATTTTGTTAATGTTTCTATCTTTTCAATGTAAGTGTTATTTTCCCAGTTATCAAACGATTCTTTCCCCCATTGTCCATAAGTTTCTTCTCCTACAGGCTTTTCAATAGGGGTAAAAGGTAGTGTTTTAACATAATTCCAAAAGGGACTATCAAACTTAGATCCTGTCTTGTAATGCCATAAGACAAAGTTTGCAATTGAATTAACTTCTTTATGTAGTAAATGCAAGCATTGAGGAATATCTACTTTATTAATAAAACGATCATAACCAACTCTAGCAATCCATAGATATAATCCAGTAGCTGTTGCTTCAAGAGGTTCAATAAATGCACACTGATTACCATTTAACAATGTACGTTCACCGACGAATGGATTAAAAGAACAGTAGTTATCAAACTTCATTGAATGTTCTATTTCATTTACTCCAAAGCGTTCTTGAAAGTCTTTTGTTGCTTCTTCTTTAGAAGTTAACTCACAATTATATAAATAACCTAAGCTTAATTTATCTTCAATAGGAACTACAAAAGTCCAACCATTAGGAGTTGCTTGTGCTTCTGTCCAAAGCATTTCTTTTTTTGGAAGGCTTGCAAGTAAAACGGAATTAATAGGGTTGATAATAGTATCTAAGTTATCTTTATCTCTAGCTTTCCTACCCCGACAGTCAATTATAAAATCAGCGTCAATCTCTTTTTCTGGGTCAGTTATTTCTTGTTCTATAACATTAAACTTTCCACTAGATAAAACAGCATCACTTAATTTCTTAGGAGTGTAGTGAATGGATACTTGATCCATTGAGTAGAAGGAATGGAAAATTTGATCTTTCTTTGTTCCCCAGTTCTTATATAGAATCCCTGTTTTTAATGTTGCTCCAATAGGATTATTAAACCAATCAAAATCTAAACAAGTAGAAATTAACCCTGTAACAGGAATAGTTGTCCCCTGCCCAACTCGTTCAATTGGGTGGTGTACTGAATCGTGATATAAATCAATTTCTAAATCTGGTTGGTATAGCCTCCAATGAAGAGCTGAAACGCAACCAGCATTACCAGCACCAATAATTGCAAGTTTATTCTTCAAATGGAATGTCGTGTTTTTTTAAATGATCCATATAAAATTGACCCAGTTTATTATGTTGGTCATTAGAAGGAGTTTCTGATAATTCAAGAGTGTGTTTTTGATCACTTGAGTCTGTGTATTCTAATTTAGCCATAATTTTTTAATAGTTAATTAAATTTAAACGTCTGCACAAGCACTAGGAAAGGTTCGTGTATCACCTGGCCAAATGATTCTTACAGCACCGTTGGAAGCAGAGTAAGAGTTTGAGCAACTTTGACCATTTGAAGCCCCACCTTCACCACCACCATAAGTACGACCATTACGAGTGTAGGCTCCATTACAACGGTCATCTTCGTCTGCGTTGCAACCAGCATTGCCTTGTCCGTCACCACCTTGTGCTCCAGAAGCAGTTTTATCACCGCCGAGGCCTCCAGTAGAGGAAGATGTAGTTCCAATTAAACCAGAACCGCCGCCACCACCGCCTCCATTACAACTACCTGTTTGGCTAGCCATACCGCCGCCACCAGCAGCGTCACTAGACCCTGCAATACCATAACCACTATTTTCTGTATCACCACCACCACCTCCACCATCGCCATTATATCCACCTGCTCCTCCTCCTCCGCCGCCCCATCTGTAGCCAGCCCAAGAGGAGTACGATCCACCAGCACCACCATCACCACCACCATCTCTTTCACTACCTGAGCTAGTGCCACCAGTTTTATAATAAGCACCTCCACCTTGAAGAGTACTGGAATTAATGAAATATGAATCTCTAGCAGTACTAGAACTTGCTTTTAATCCAACTTGAAGAGATATTGATGAACCAGGTGTTACGGAGATATTATTACCATAAGCTAGAGCACCACCACCACCTCCATTCATACTACTAGAACTCCCTGCACCTATACAAACCACGCTAACTGACGTGACTCCAGCAGGAACGGTCCAAGTATGACTTCCAGTTGATGTGAACTCAACTTGACCTGGATCAGCAGCAACCACACCCCCCGCGCCTAATAGCATTTGTTGAATAGGCATTAGCTTAACCCCGCACCTGAGATGTAGGCAGTATCAGCCGCTGTGAAAAGCAGGGTAGCCATTCCTCTAGTAGCAAGCGTTCGATTCGCATTAGTTCCATCGGCGGTGTTATACATATTTGTACCTTTAGTAATAGTTAAATCACCAGCCGTATTATTGACAATAGTTATAGCTTGACCTGCGGAGAAAACGCTGTCAGGAACTGTAATATTTCCACTAGCTAAGATATGCTTTCCTGCGTCTCCTGCAACCAAGGTATAAGCCCCTGCTTGAGTGTTTTGAACAATCGTTCTTAACTCGCCTGTACTATCGGTAACTGATCCAGTAACGGTTACTCCCGCCGCTGTCGTGGTTAATCTGACATTACCCGAATTGTATAAATAAAGAGCACCTGCAGCCGTTCTATAAATGTCATAGTGATTTGTAGTTCCATTATGTGAACCTATCGACCAATCTAAATATTCTGCATTTCCATAATGTGTGAACCGTGCGTCTCCATCATCTTGAACATAAAATCTAAAGCCAGTACTGACATTATTGTGATATGTCTCATTCCCAATCCTTCCATACCACACATTTGCATCATCACCACTGATGTTAATAACTGGCCCTGTACTTCCGTCATCTGTAAATGAAGCCGCACCAGCGGAAATTGTTCCTGTTACTGTTGCTCCGCCCGTTACTGTCTCTAACTTCTTAACGTTGTCGTAATAGAGTTCTACAGCTCCACCATGCTTCCATAACGTGTTTGTTTCCCACGCACCATCAGCATAGTTTTGGAAGTAAACATCCCCATCATCACCAGTAGAAAATCTCCACTTATCACCATCATCATCTCCTTCATCAGCGTATAGATAAAGCTGTGCTCCAGCACCTTCAGCACCATAAACAATAGCTCCGTTGGTAGTAGTTTCGAAAGCTTTTACGTCATCGTAATAGAGTTCTACAGCTCCGTCTTTCTTGAAAATTGCAGAGTCATCACTACCAAATTTAACAAATACGTTTCCTGAATTAGTACCAGCTTTACCAATCTCAAAGTCAGCAGTCGTATTGCTTTTTATATGAGTAATTCCTGGTACACCTGTTTGATGATAAATTTGCAGATCGTTGTCAGCACCCCATTGGGTTTTAATATCTTCTCCATGACTTTGATCACCAGTAAAGGTATTAGCTCCTAATAGAGCGAAGCTACCAGCAGCTGTTACACCTCCTTGCCATGCACTACCGTTATAAACTTGTAATTCATTATTAGTTGTATTGAAATATAAATCTCCATCAGCTAAAGCATTACCACCTCCATCAGTAGAAGGAGCTGAAGATGCTATTTGATATAAATCAGCAAAGTTATTAACATCACTAATATTATTTGCCACTGTATTTATATTGGTAATGTTTGGTGAAACATTTGTAGCAACACTTGTAACTTCTGTTGCTTTAGGAACTAAACGATGAAAACTATATGTATGTAGTGTTGCAGTAGTTTCAACAATTCCTCCGTAATCTGCTGCTAAAACAGTTGTTCCACATCCTGTGATTGTTACTGTATTTCCTGATCCTGCTCCGTTTGCAATGGTAACTGTTCCTCCAGAAGGAGTATGAGATGCAGCAAATGCTTTGATACTTACAAGAGTTCCTGTTCCGTTGTTTACGTCAGGGTTAGCAGTAGGAAAAGATGTTTCATTAGCTATTGGTACGAAGCCACCGACATCATCAACTAAATCGACAATTCGATCATTGATAGCTGCTGTTGTTGCAATCGTTGTATCGTTGTCAGGAAAAGCATCTCCGTCTTTAATTGTGTCTCCAGTGCTTACATTGAAGTAACGAGCATCAGATTCAGTCTCTGTGTAATACCTATTATCTAATTGTCCTGCATCTAATTCGGTTTCTGTGTAATACCTACTATCTAATCCACCTGTACTTAAAGCGTCTACATAGCTTTTAGTCGCTGCGTCTTGTGCTGCTGTTGGATCTCCTACTCCTGTTACTTTGTTTGTACCCATTGCCAATGCACCCGTCATCGAGTCACCAGCTTTTGCAAGTTTTAAAGCATCATTTGTATCTACATAATTCTTTGTCGCTGCATCCTGTGCGTTAGTAGGATCAGCAACTTCTGTTAAAGGGTTATTGTTAAGTGTTGGATGTCCTGTAGTAGCAGAAATACTAACGGTTTGGAACTGGCTATCTTTTAACTCTTGGTCAATATATAAACTTTGTAGAGCACTTGTATCTAAGTCGTTAGCGGTAAGAGTAGAACCATCTGCATAATCAACAAGAGGTGTATCTAGTGATGAGTTTCTTCTTATTTCTAGTCTTACATTTGCAGAAGCTGTTGCTGTTCCCAATCGTACAAGCTTAGGAGATACGTTAGTTATTACCTGATATTCTGTTGCTCCTGTCCCTTGATTTAACTTGGTGTAATCTTTATAAACTTCAATGTGTGCTTCCTTGATATACGGGAAGGTAAAAGTAAAATCAGTAGTTCCACTAGCTGAAGTAGTGTTGATTACTCTCGTTGATCCGACTGTGTAACTCATGGCTTAATTTAGGCTTGGGCTAATTGCTTCCAGTCTTGGATGCTGGATTGTTTTCCGTATTCTGCCTCATACTGTCTTCTTTCGCTCTCAGATTTGAAATTTTTTATTTCCCATCCAAGTGAACCTACTCCTGTGTCATATTCGATAATGAAAGCGTCTTTAGCTTTATCTACATAAGGTTTGATAGTTTTCATTAAAGAAATACCTCTTGATGTTGATATTGAAGATGAGACTGATTCGTAATCTAACGACTGATAAGTAGGTGAAGTAAGTTTAGATTTCAATGCTTCGTGCATTGTTAGTCCATCTATCCTAATTTCTTTCGTACCAATTTCTATTAGTCTATTTAATTCATTTTGATCTAATACTCTATCTGGTAAACCAAAAGTTCTTCTGCTCCAGATCTGGAAAGTACCCCCTCTTCCTTTTACTCGTAGCATTTCTTCGTCTACTGGATCAGTTGAAAGTGATCTTGTTTTTGTTACACCCCAAGGCATATTTGCACTAAGCATCTTTAACCAAGGCATATCTTTATCTATTCCTTGATTACCAGGGGTCTGGTAACTAACGATTGGATCACCTGTAACAGGATGCAAACGATTAGGAATTAGATCAGAAAGTCCTGCTGACTTGGCTGCAATCGTCTTAGCAACATTCTCGACAACATTTAAAGGAATAGGAAGTTTACTTGGATTGATACGTTTCACATAAGGATCAACTGCATTACGAGATTCATCCATAACACCAGGCCAGTAGCCTGCCAATTTGTTAGTTAAATAATATTCAAAAGGATGCCTGCTACCTGCTTTTGTTCTTTCTGTACTGCCTAATTCTGTGATTAAATCCATCAGATCAGTAAGACTTTTTGTTGGCCCTTTAATTAATTGACCAATTCCTATTTCTTGTGCTGTCTGTCGAAGAGCAATCATTCCAGCCCCAAATAAAGATGCTCTATCTTCATCTCTTAATCCTTTGTAATTCTCTGTGTAAGCACCAACTGCACCTAAAACAGTTGCAAGTTGATCGAACATTTCTATGGAATAGTAAGGACTCCATTCGTCTTCTGTATCACCAGCCCAAGGATTTTTAAAACGAATACTCCACGCTTGCCATCTTTTATCTGCTAATTCTTTTCTTCTTGCTGTACTTAAAGGAGGTGGCCCTGTTACTTCGACATATCCACTATTTACAATCATTACTCCAAAAGCAAGAGTCATATAAGCAACTCCTGCCTCTCCTAATGCTCTATGTTTTGTAAACGGATCTTCACTGTGTATATCTCTCCAGAAACTATCAACTGCTCTGTTAGCCCCAGGGAGTGTTCGTATTACTGACTTGGTTAAGTTTGCAGGAGTCCTCATTATAGGAATTGCAATCCCTACGGTGTTAGCAATAAAAGGATTGTCGCTGCCATGACCTTTACTTACTGCGTCTGGAATAAAGTTAAGAGTTCCTTGTACTGCCTGCCTGAATTGACTTCCTTGATCTAATTCTTCTTTCATTAAGAAGTCTGCTCTTTCTACTATTTTTAAAGGATCAGTTATGCCTTCTTCTCTTGCTTGTCTAACTGCGTATTCATAACTTATTTCTTCTTGTTTTACTTTTACTGAATCAGTAAAGTTCACCCAATCCATTGCTTTCTTTGCATGTTTGCCTGTTAATCGACCATTTTTAATAATGTCGCCATTAGCAAGATCAATATCTTGGAAGTGCGATTTTAATATTTCATCTGTTCTATTAGCAGCCCAATCCCATGCTTTAGAAGAACCAGGTTCAAAGCCTTTTACATCTGCATTAAATAATTCCATTTCCATTATTCTTGCCCATTCTGTTGAAGGGCCAGTAACACCAGCCATAAAGGTGTCAAATCCTCCTAATGCTCTGCCAGAAAGTGTTGATGCAATCTGCCAAATCCCGTGAGCAACAGGATTAGCATGTTCATCTAACATGAAATGTCCTTCAGGTGGCTGCTCTGTTAATCTTGTTTTTGCTTCAAAATCAAACTCCAACTGATCTTGTCTTTCTTTAAAACTTCTTGTACTTAGGTTCTCGTATTTTCTTCTTCCAAGGTTTACGAATACCTCATTATGTTTCATCGCAGCAACCATCATCCTTAGTCCATAAGGAATATTTCTTATGTATTGGGGATATATCATTAGGTTCAAATGTTGCCTTCTTTGTGAAAGTTTTATTTGAGCATCACTCATGTTTAGTTGATCGCCAAATTCTCCTACTATTTGAGTAATAGGAAGTGTTGCTGCTCTATATCCACTACCGAATAACACTTTCATCCATGTTCTCATTCTAAGGAAAATGGAATTTCTATATAAATTTGCCCATGTTGAACTGTCTAGTTTGCCGTCTGGAACTCTTTCAATAAGATCTGACATTGCTCTTTTTGCACCAGCATCATCTTTTATTGAGTAAGTAATAGCAGCAAGTGTATCTAGTATTTTCTTTGCTTCTGGTGTTAGGTTTCCTGACTCAATAGACTTTCTAACTTTCCTTGGTAACTTCTTACCTAGAACTTCTTCTGTCTTTTGTAATGCTGTTTGTAAAAGAGTTCTTATAGAAGGTGTTTCTTTCTTAGGTGGTGGAACTGCTGCATCTGAATCAATCATTCTATTAGCAGTATTCACATCAAAGACGACAACTTGATCTCCTGTCTTTGGATTTAAAGTGAAGTCTGTTCCATATCTAATACCACCGTATCCTTGTTCTGCTGCCCATCCTTTGATTCCTTCTTGTTGTTGAGGTGTAAGTTGAATACCGTCTTTTGTTTTCTTAGTTACACCTAGTCCTAATTCATTAATCAGGTCTGTAATCCTTTTATTTGTAGAGACAAGATCAAGAATTAAAATATCTTCAGGTGTAGTTCCATAAAGTTCAACACTACCTATAGGCCCAGGAGTTGAACTGGTAGAGAAGTAAACACCTTCACCTATTAATCCTTGTTGTGGTACAAATCCTCCAGAGGTTGCTGCTGTAGCAGCTTCCTTACTGGTAGTCATTTTTAATTCGACACCAGAAGCTAATGAAGATGCTAAGACTTCTTCATGTGGTGTAGCAGCTAAACGTAAGATCTGTCCTGTTTTTCTTGTAACAGATGTCCAAGCAATATCTAACTTTATTTGATCTTCCATTCTTGCCAGTAATTTCTTACCAAACAATGCAGCACCTTTATCTGTATCTGCTCCGTTGAAGCCAACAGCAGCTTCTGTCATTAATTTAAGGTTTAAATCTCTGTGGTAGAGGATTCCAGCAGCAGCGTAAATATCATCCATTGCTTGAATATCATTTTTCCTTGCGTATTCATATAGTTCGATAGTTTTAGCAGGGTCAAAACCATCTGCTTCTACTTGTTTTGATGCTTTATCCCATACTTGTCTAAGCTTATACGCTGGCATATTTGTTACTTCTTCTCTGCTTCCAAACGCTCCTCTTATTGCATCTTCCATTGTTGCGTTCATTGCAATTAAAGCTGTGTTATCTCTACTTACAAAGTCAGTTTGACCGCTACGACTAATTAATCTTCTAGTTTCAGACTCCATTGCAGTGTCTAAAGTTATATCGCCATTTTCAATACCTTCTTGATACTTACCCATTCCACTTACCAACTCATCAGGATCTATTTCGTATGACATTCTTCTTGCATTAGCTTGAACTTCTAATGCTTGTCGTTGTGCTATTTCACCTTTCCTTGCCCCTTCAAATAAACTATCCCATGTCTTATGTTCTGACCTGACTACTGCAATAACAGACTCTAATATTTCTCTTATTTTCTTAAATGGTTGTGACCATGTTGTATTTCTTCCGTATTTAGATCTAATATCTTTATTTGACCAAGCACCAAAAGCCCAAGCTTGTAATTCGTGATCTTTTAATTTTTTAATAAAATCGTCACTTACTTCAGGGAAACCATCTTTAACTATTTCTCTTAACTTTGGTGCAGCCTTTTTAAGCATTTCTTTCTCTGCTTTTGAAAGAAATCTGTGTTGCAATCTGTGGAAAGATTCATGCCATGCAGTTTGTAAGCCCCTACTAAATTCTAAATATTCTCCATCAACCATCATCGACATTATTATTAGATCTTTCCTTGGGTCATAGCCACCTCTTTTTGTAACAATAGTGCCTGGTTCTATTCCATAATTTGCTGCTGCCCTTGCTGATATTGGCCCTCTTGATGCCTTTGGCATTAATATAAAATTACTATTTGATCCCGCCATTTGAATTTTTATTCCAGCGATTCTCTCGATATCATTTAATATATTGTCCCAACCAGCAGGGGATATACCTTCTTCTAAAGCTCTATTAAGGATTGCATTTGTTCTTGACTTTAATATTGGCTCATAAGCTTTTCCTTTAATTCCTTTCTTCGGTAGTATTGGTAATTTAGGTGCTTCAAAGATTATTTCATCATCAATAAAGTTGTTAGGATCGAACGCATCACCTGGATCTTTAGGACTTGTTCTAGCCTTATATTCATCAGTTAACTTATCATCTACATCTTTAATTATGTCGCCTAGTTTTCTTTCTGGATTGTACAATTCTGATTCATCTATTTCAAAATCAAAGTCGCTACCATCTTTCCAAGCACCAGTATCTTTTAAATCATAAACACTATTAGCACTATAATTATCAGCCATCTTGTTATATATTTTCGGTGCATGTTTGAGAATATCTTTATCATCAAGACCATTTTCATATAAGAAAGCTAGATACTTATGATTAGCTCTACTTGCATCTTTATTAGATTGTTCAATGTATAAAGGTCTTGACTTTGCAGGGCCACTTCCTTTTTGTCTTTTAGTAACTATGTAAATAGCTCTATCAACATCTGATTCAAATTCAACAGTCATCTGCCTATAGCTAGTCTTTGCACCTTTAATATCAAAATCAAAGGAAGGACGTTCTGTTAAAGGACTTTCGACAGTCTCAGGCTTAGTACCTATTTCATTTGTAAGATGTTCAGCTTGATATTTCTTTTCTAGTTTTAAATCTTGTCTAGTAGCATCAGCACTTTGATATAACTTTTCTAATCTAATCCTGTCTTCAACTGTTGCTTTTGGATCAAATATTTGTTCGTCTAACTTATCCATGTATTCATTATTTTCACGGATAAGTTTATCTATATTTTCAAATCTCGCAGTCAGATCATCGAGCCTTTTAGCTTGATCTAACAATTCATCCATATCATCTATTAACTTTGTATATTTAGGATTTTGTCTCAAGCTTTCTTTGATCTCAGCGTCAGTCATTGAATTAACTTTAGCTTCTACTTCTGCTTCTATTTGTTCTATTGTTCTTTGAGTATTAGCAGTTGCTTCGGTATAAGCTTTTCCTTTAACTCCTTTTGGATTAGCAATAATTAGATCACCATAAACATGATGATTCCTAATTAAAACATCTTTACCTTCTGCTCTTAGTTTTCTGGATTGATCGTATAAAGCATTAATAGCTTTACTATTTCCTTTTGGAAATTCACCTAAATCAACTAGATTATTTCTATCTATTTGTGTTTTAAGAACATTAGATCCATGACGACTAGCAGCTTTTTTTGAACTGGTTAAATAAACTCCTGGGCCATAAAGTTGAACATCTGCACCACTGACTTCTTGAATATTATTTTTACTTGTCCCGTGATAAAAAGTAGATCCAACTTCTTTTTTGATTTCTTCTGCCCCTGCTAATGCTTTATTAACTTTGTCGTAGTAAGCCTTAGTAACCCATCTACCATTATTACTTCTAACTTTATTAGGATCTGTTGGATGAGGTGTACCAGGTTCTATCTTCTTACGACCTTTTCTTGTTTGCTTTAATACTGCATCTGTTTCTTTTAATGTTCTGGAATCAGATTGTGCAACCTTTTTAAGTTCTCCTTGTAATTTATTTTTAATTAGACCATCTCTTTGTCCAAGAGTTTCAACAGACTTCTCTACGTTTTCTTCTGCTTTAACGACTTCTGCTTCTGCTTCTTTAACTTGAATATCTAGTTCTTCTTGTGTTGCTTTTGGTTCTATTCTTTTTCCTGAAGGTTCAGTGTTCTTACTTCCAGTAATTCTCTCAGTAGGAACAACTTCTGTCTTAATTTCAGTTGGACCATCTTTAGCTAAGACGACAGCTTTTTCTAAATCACTTACTGCTTTCTGTTGAACAATTAGATTTGCTGCAAAATCTGCAAATTTATCAAGTTGTGAATTAAATCCTTTGCCAAATGATTTTATTAAGGCTGGTGTTGTGAGTAATTTATTCTTACCCATTCCTATGCCTTCTGGAGCTAAACCACCAAGAGGATCTTCAATAAATAAATTAGATATAGTGTTTCTAAGTTTTGCTTTGTGGTATGGATCATTGGCTGTGTTTTCAGAACTTAGATAATTAGTTATAGGATTTCTTAAATCAATTCCTGACGCATCACCAAAGGAAATCAGTGCATCTGAGGCAAATCCACCAATGCCTGTGTCACCTGGATCTCCGTAAACTTGGTTAATTAATGTGCTTGTAGCTAAACCTTCTGTTAAACCTCTAAAGGTTCTTCCTTTTAGTATTAATTCTGTACCTTTTAGTCCTTTCTTCTGAGTACCAAGTTTAATTAATGCTCTTATCTTTTTTAAATTAAAGGCATCAGCCTTAACTTTTCCACCTCTAGTTAAAGCATAGAAAGTAAGAAGATAAGGAACACCTACTGTTAAAAGATTTTCATCGTAATCAAGAGGTTTATCTCCGAACATAAAATTATAATCTTCCCAAACCCCATCTTTATTAGCTGTTCTTGCTTGGCCCCATTCACCGAAAACACCGTTTTCTCCTGCCCAACTAAGAAGTTTTCGAGAATCAATATTTGTTCCAAATACTCTATTAAATAAATCAGTACCAGCGTTAGGTCTGATAGGCCCAACAAATTTTGTTTCATAAAGAGTAGAAGTTTCAGGATCTAATTCTGTCGTTAAATCATAGTCACCTTCTACTTCAATACCTTCTTTGGTTATTAGTTTTCCATCTTTGCCTGTAACAAATTCTTTATGGTAATAGCTAGGAAATTTTTCTTGTGAATAATCATCGGGGTCAAGTTGTTCTCCTCCTAAAACTCCTCTTGGTTGCAAGGCTTGGTCAAGTAACCAGTTATAGCTTTTCTGCACAGGAAATTTAACTATACTTCCTAAAGCTCTTGCACCAGGTTTTAACGGATGAGTGGCTAAATATTCTCCAGGTGTAGGAGGTACATAGTTACGTTGTTCTTTTTCCTGAATTAGATTTGTATCTTTCTGTTCATTTATAAGTTCATTATCTTTTTCGTCTGTTAATTCGTCAGTAAGAATATCTTCAAACTTAGTAGGTAGTTCAAAGTTTGCAGGAGCCGACCATGTTTGAGACTCGATCTTAGTCTCTTCATCTATAATTGTCTGCCCCATCCCTGTTTCCTCTTAAAGCGGTACTTCGTTCAATCTTAGAAGATTATCTCTCTCTTGCTTAGTTAATTCGATATAACCGTTGAACTTCTCCATTTGTTCTACAAAGAAGTCACCTGGCTTCTTGCCTGATTCTATTAAGATTCGTCTTAGTCTCCTATCCATTTTCCCTATACCTCCTTCTCCAAAAGCTTTAGTTGCCATCTCTCTAATCGTGTCAGCACCAAACATAGGTTTGTAGCTTTGAACTGATCTAATTAATTTCTGTCGATTATTAGGCCCAATATCTTTCCTGTTTAATTTGAACTGATCTGAGACATCATCCAAAGAACTCTCATAGTTCCCTTCAAATTCAACACCCTGATCTGTTGACCATTTCTTTTCAGTTTCTTTCTCTAAACCTAATCCTCTTCTGGTGATTACTTGTTGAAGTTCTTTCTCAATATTTCCTGGTGTGTTGTTTTTTAAATTTCTAATAATAATTTCTGTTCCTATGTCCATACCATTTGCATAGGCATTAAGAAATTGCGATCTCTCTACTGTCGAATCTTCTCCATCGGCAGAATAAGATTGCTTACCATATTTCATCCAATCTTTTTCTATATCAGTTAACATTTTCTTTAATTGGTCTATTCTTGTTTTTACTTGTGGCTGCTTTGAAAATGCAACTTTCTCTCTAACCTTCAAACCAAAATCAACAACATTTTTATCGTACCCATATTCATCTTCAAGTGAATCTACTAACTCTAATATCTTTGCAGAGTCTGCAACAGTAACAGCGTATGGTAATAACTTTGAGATTTCTGTCATTCGACTATTCATGTCAAATGAATCTGCTTTAGTAAACTTTTTAAAGACACTATCGTAATGATCTAAGACCTCTGCAATAGCAGAAGAATCGACATTGTTAGCAATAGCTTTAGTTCTGTAATTTGTTTTTAATTCTTCTAACTTTGTTCTTGCTCTTTCAAAATCTTTCTCTTGGATTAATGTTAAGACACTAGGATCTTCATCGGTTCCATCTCTTAAAGAATCGTCAGCTTTGTTCTTTTCGGTAATAATATAAGCTTTTTCTTCTTTGTTATCTAGTTCTGCAAGATTATATTTAGCAGTAATGATTTGTTGTTCTAGCCAAGGCTCACCACCGAACTGATTAATCCATCTTTGCTTCTCATTAATTATCGTACTCACGCTACCGTCTGCATTTTCAACTTGTTTTGTTCTACCTTCTACTGGCCCAATCATTAAACTAGAAAGAACTTCTTCTAAAGCATCTGTATTAGCACCTTTATTATTTCTCATAAATCCACTAACTAAATCACTAATTAAAGTTGCACTTACTTCATTATTTTGTTCTGTACTTAGACCAGGTAATTTAAGACGAGTCTCATCTAATACTGTTTGTAGATTAGTAACACTTTCAAAGACAGAAGATGTTCCATTCGTACCTAAAGTATTACCAATCTCTTTAATACGAGTGGCTTGAGATAACCTTAGTTCGTTGATTAAATATGTTTTATGGTTCTTGTCATGTGTTGCTTTGTAGTTAGCAAGAGTGTTTGTAATTGTACCGCTAACAGCCTGATTCTCTTTAGGGCTTAATTGAATATCACCATAGATATAAGGTTTTATTGTTTTAAGGTATCTTGGATCACTAGATGATATTGAATTAAAAGGAACATCTTCACCTGCCTCATTCTTTACATATAAGCCAGATAATGTTTGCTTCAAATTAGAAGCATTAGTGATTACTTGTTGCTTCTTAAGTTCTGAATTGATATGTCGTTTTAATCTTCCATCATTTTGTAACTGAGATAATACTTTCTCTGCACCTCTTCTTTCTTGAATATCATTTTCAGGATTACTTGAGATGACAATCATCTCTTTACCAATCTGAGCTAAGGTTTCTTCTGGGTTACGACCTGTGTTAGGAGTTTGTTCAACAATAGATTTCGCTTTTAGTTTTAATTCTTCGTTAACATCTTTCTGATAACCAAGGTAAGAGTTAACAGCGTTTTGTAAGTTTGCATTTAAAGAACCTAACGACCTAGATAAGTTCTCTAAGTTTGTAATCTTTGCTGGTTCAGGAAGCCTTGCAAGCTCACCTAACTGAACAGCCCCAGGTGCATTAGGTCTACCTGTTCTTACAAAAGAATCGACAGGTGCAGCTTGAGGAGTAAGACCAGGTGCTTGGATCTCTAACCCCTTAAGAGGAGTAGCGACAGAGCCAGTAGCCTCATCGCTGTAAGCTCTTTGTCTGGATTGAAGACCTTGTTGTGTAAATTTTGCCATGAGTTAGAAAGTGTAACCACCTGCTTTAGACCACAAGCCAGCATCTTTTAGTCCTGTATGCGTACTTAATCCTGTAGTGACTCCACCTAAACCAGCACTTAATGCCCCCACTAATCCTGGGCCTTTTACTTTCCCTCGTTTTATAGGTTTCATAGGATCTAATATCGTTCGTTCTAAGTATGGTTGTTGACTTGCAATCCGACTAGCTCTTTCTACTCCTGCTCCACGTTTCTGTTCTTTTAGTTGCTTACCAGTAAAGGCTAAATTCTGATCGGTTGCATAATCAAATGCTGCTTGTTGTCGTTGAACATCAGCAATAAGATTTTGAATACTGTTTCCTACTCGACCAGCAGCTACTACTTCACCTTTAGCTTGCAGTGCAGCAAGTGAAGTTTTTCTTTTCTCTGCTCCTGCTGCTGCTTGCTCTTGCATAAGTCTTAAGTTCAATGCAGCAATATCACTTTCGTATGCTTCATTAGCAAGGAAGAAGTTCTGAGCTATAACATCATCTTGTAATTGTTTTTGTTGTGCTTCGTTAGTTCTTGCTGATTGTGCTTGCAGAGTGTTGTATTGATATTCCTGTTCTGCTACTTGGTTTTGAAATTCTATCTGTGCGTTCTGTGCTCTAGTCGCTGCCTGTTGTTGCATGATGCTCAGACCTGCTGACATCACACCCATAACTATGCTGACTGGTTCACACATAATTAGATCCTCACGAACTCATAGAACAGACGACTCTCTGGCCCATATTCTGAGTGCTTTTTAATGAATGTAAATCCCATCCATTGAAGCCATCTGACATGAACTTTGTTTCTAGCATCTACTACATTAAATAATACAGGATACTTCTGAAGAATCTTGTGTAGTTCTATTTTAGATTGTCGAAGAAATGTACGCTTATCACGTTCATCATCCAACATTGACTGACAACCTAACATCCATATACGACCAGATGTCTCTGATTCAGGTACAACACCCCACATGCCCATACGATGTCCATGTCTGCTAATCATGGTCATGCAAGGGCTGCTTTTAAAGAATGAATAAAACAAACTAGCTAATGGAGCTAACCCTGACTGTGCCTGAACTTCTGCAATATCTTCTTTTCTCATTGTCTCAGCAATTATCTTAATATCTTCTAAGCAGGTAAGTCGTTGATAGGCTACTGTCTTTTCGCTCTTGTGTGGTAGAACCCTTCCCACTCTGCGGATTGGAATCGACAAGGTAATGGACTCGTACTACTAATTACTATCTTAGTATCTATATTGCTTGCCATCACAGGAACACGGAAAGATCCTGTAAGAACTGAAGGATCTCCGATAAGTGGAGGAGCTTCACCAACGATGACTCCGTTATATGGATAAGTGTTTGTGTCTCTACTTGCAGGGGTAACTTTTAATTCAAAAGCTGACGACTCATCAAAGATTACAGTCCATGTTCTCATCTGTAGTTTTGGCCCTGCTGCTAATGCGACACCACCACCTTGCGGCTGTTCTTTTATATATGGAGTACTGAACTCGTAGGTCATCTCATACCTATTACCAATAAAGAAACGTGGTGTTTTACCTCCTACTACTGTCTTTAGGTCGCCAGGTACTGTAAGTTTTCTAACTCCTGAATGATTGGTAATAGTTCCTTCTATTACTTGCCCATGTCGAATGATTGTATTGCCTTCTTCAAATCGACCTACTACTACGACATCATCATTAAGTTCTGCTGGATAAGGAAGAGTAATAACAGTTTCAACTCCTAACGCTCCTGCATTGTTTAATGCTAATTCGCTTGCGGCTGGTTCAGTTGTCTTTCTATCTAGTAGTATTTCTATCTCTGTACCTGCATCTATTTGCTCTGGTCTTAAAGATACTTTCTCTAAATAAACTCCATCTGAATATTCAATAAGAACATACAAGTCACTTCCTTGAACAGCACCACCAACAATCTTTCTATTGTCGCCTTTTATTTCCCAGTAAGACCATGCTGATTGTAACTTTGTATCTTCTTCAAAGAAGAATTTATAGATGTAAATCCTTTTAGGTTCATCAGCACTAATCATTACAATTGATTCTTCTGCAACAGCAGAGACTAATGTGCAAAGATTGTCATCAATAAACCTTGGAATACTTGAAGTAACATCTTCAGATAAAGGTACTGAACCACTAGAGTCAGGCAAGAAGAACTCTCTTAACCCACTAAAGTTACCTTTCGGTGTAGCGAAATATGTGTTACGACCTACTGCAATAGGATCGACAGATTCAACCATGTCATAGGAAGTTATCTGTGTGATTGTTGCTGTCTTAGGAGTAAGAGCAGAACCTACATTTAAGCCTGCATCTAATCTAAATTGAGAGTGTCTACTAAATAAAAGAAGTGTGTTAGCAAAAGAGATACTAGACTTCAATAAGTTAATAGATGTGCCACCTGTGCTTAAATCAACAGGGTCACTATCAATAATAGTTTGTACAGTCTCAGGCCAGAATCGATTATAACTATCAGTAGCAGAAAGTATTACATTCTCATCAGCAATAAAGATTAATCTGTTTCTGAAAAGGTTTAGGTTTTGTATTGTGTGTCCGACAAAAGAAGGGTTAGGTGCTGTCTTTTTATCACCTGTAATTCGACTTGACCATGTATAACCATAAGACAAACTTCCTGAACTGCTTTGACTTTGAGGGGCTGTATAAGTAAATTTATTAGTTGGATCAGTTGAGTCAAGAAGGATATGAAAAACTCCTAAAGTTGCAGCACCTGTTGATGGTCTGATTAGTAAAAGTTCTCCATTCTTTAATCCGTGATTATTTGATGTAACAGTAACTGTTGTACCTGATTGAGCGTATGTAACCCATGTAAGAGTATCTACTGGAATTATATGTTTAAAAACTTCTTGTACTGTGTATCTTTTAAAAGCAAAAGTAACAGCATTAGTTTCTTCGTTTACTTCTCGGACAAGAACATGAGGCATTGTTGATCCATCAAATTCATATTCAATGCCAGGTGCAACTGTTTCTTTCCAGACTCCTTCCCCAAAAGTTCCTACGCTTTGTCCTTCTTTACTTAACTCAAACTTCACATAGTAATCATCTATTTCTGTAGCTTTAGAACCTTGAACTCTAACAATAAAACCTTGGTAAGCTTTTACTGGCAAGTCATCTAGATCATCGACAGCATCTTTAATTGCTTTAGTGTCTTCACTTGTTCTACTGTCTGTACTTGTTAATGTATATTCCCCGCCATCGTCTTTAATTATTTTAATAATATGATCATCGTTGGTAACAGTAAAGCCACTAATACCATTTAATTGAGATGCTAATTTATTAGCAATTGTGACTGTAGATAATGTTCTTTTAATAGTAATAGTGCAGTTTACAGAAACGCTAACTGTGCTCCAAGTAGTGCCTCCTGCTCTTATATATTTAACTGTGTTCGTTACGGTTCCTGTTGTTGCTGTGTAGGTTCCTGCTTTTACACCAGTAGGGACTGATCCGCTGAAAGTAATATCAAAAGTATCTCCCGATATTGCTCCGTGAGAGATGGCATTAACTGTAACCTCATTGCTCCCTTGAGTAAAAGTAGCAGTACCTTCAATTACTTTTCCACCAGCAGGATATGTTGTAAATGTTTTTTCTGTTCCATTCAGATCAACTTTATATTCAGTGTCGTAATTAGCAGCCTTAATAAATACCATTGACTGCGTAGCTGATCCTGTCGCACCTCCCTGCATGTGTGCAGGTGAAGTTGTATCTGCCATTGCAACTTTCTTTTCTCTATTCACAATGAATGTGAAGTCACCGACAGACGCAACTCTAAAAGTTTCAGAAGGCTTGCCGTCAATATTTAAGTAGCCAGTTCCATCAGGAGTTGTAAGTTTGCTATTACCTGTCTCGTAGATTGTTCCGTCTAAGTCACATACCTTAATACTGTTATCCATGATGATAACCATGTATTGAATATTTCCATCTCTTTCTACTAAGTGAACAAAAGGTCTATTAGTTCCTGCACTACCTGAGAAGAGTTTTGCCAGGTGGTACATCGGTGGTCTTTTCTTTAATCCTTCTACAGGGCTAGGCATACAGTTGATAACTTGCTCTGCCTGTGATGCCAATCTCAACGCAGGAGGTTGTTGGCTAACTCCATTAATGAGGTTAGGTATAGAAGAACTAATTAAAGGCATGACTATCTAAGAACAGTACGACTTGGTTGATAAGTCTGGAATACTCCTGTGTGATTAGGATTACCTCTAATCATATTGTGATCACCTGCATTAGTTTCTTCTTCTAAGAATTGTGCTTTAGCTTCCGCTTCCATTGTTAGATTTATTTGTGTTAATTCTGCACTACCTAGTATCTGTTCTTGTAGTGTGCGACCTGCTTTAACCATCATGTACTGACGAGCATGTTCAGGGAGGTCAGTCCAATCAAGGATATAAGTTACATCTGCTGTTAAGTCTTCATCAAAGAGAGAAGTGTTATTACGTCTGTCGTATAGCTTTGATCCTCTTTGTACGACTTCAAGATCTGGATACTCATAAGGATCAATCTTTACTCTGCTTATATCTGAACTTAAATTAATTTCTTTTGATGAATCTCTAGTCAGAGTTCTTTCGTAGTCAGTATTAAACGACCAGCCTTCAGCTTGAATTGTTCTACTAACTTCGTTAAGTGTGTCATTAGCTTGTCTTGCTAGACCAAACTGACCTTCAAGACTATTGACAGGTGCTTCACCCATCATTCGCAGTACTTTATTAACTGCTTCTAGTTCAGTAGTTAGATTAAGGCCCATAAGAAAAGAGGGGGCATATAGCCCCCATAGTAATTAGCTGGTTGCTGTGTATATCTCGACAGCACAATCTGGACGAAGTACGCCAGTACCATGAGCCATAGATCCGACCATGAATGTACCTTGCCATAACGCATGTACATCGGAACCAGTTTGTTCCATCTTCAGATCCATCAACTTAACAGTACCAACAGCTTGCTTGTTAAACACAAGTCCAACGCTGTCTGTGTAGTCAGCATGGTATGTGTTGTTCTCACCAGTTACTTGAGAACGGTTTGTAGTTGGCAAGTGGTTAGACTTAACGATGCTGATACCAGCAACCTTTAAGACTGTTCCATCTGCGTATGCTCCAGAACCACCCCAGTCTCTGTTGAGTACGTCTGTTGTTTGGGCGATTTTATAATATTCGGTTGGGCCAAGAGCTAAGTATCTCCCGTCCTCTGGAATATTATCTATATCCATTTGCTCTGCTGCTGACCACATAGCACTGACTAGCTGTGCTCCTGTGATAGCTGCTTTACTAGAAGCAACAATCTTGATACGAGTACCACCAGGTAGGTCAGTGTTGAAGTTAGTAGCTGTTCTTGCTGCTTGGCAGATAGTAGCTGCTACGTTCTGGTCAAATGTGTACGCTAATGCGTTACCCATCTCA